>FTBU01000556.1_pt1 | contig 11197 bp, 11 predicted proteins | sample 1639351 | NCBI WGS metagenome assembly FTBU01 (sample SAMEA3914864, study PRJEB12502) | metagenome | biome: forest; material: soil | place: USA | collected 2012-03-12 | depth 0.3 m | reverse complement strand
GGACGACGAAGACGACGATCTCGGCAAGGCTCGCGATCCCGCCGCTGAAGCGCTCGATCTCGCGCTTGTAGGGGGCGCGTCCGTCGCCGATGACGATACCGGCGAGGAAGACAGCAAGGAACCCGGAGCCGTGCAGGATCGTCGCTGCGGCGTAGATCAGCGCGGCGCACGCGATAGCGCGAACGGAGTAGAGGGCCTCGTTCGGCAGTGCCACACGCCGGGTCAGCTTCATCAGCCCCCAGCCGCCGGCGACGCCGACGACCGCGCCGACCGCCATTTGCAGTGCGAACTGGCCTACGCCGCCGAGTACGGCGTCCATCCCGGTTCCGGATGCCGCGAGAAGACTCACCATCAGCGCGATGCCGACCGGGTCGTTCGCTCCGGACTCTCCTTCGAGGATCGTTCCCGTGCGGCCGGTGATCTCACGTTTACCCAGAATCGAGAAGACGACCGCAGGATCCGTCGGCGACAGCGCCGTACCGATCAGCAGCGCGGTCTGCCACCCGAAACCGAACAGGAAATGCGACGCGACAGCGATTCCCGCCGCGGTGAGAGCGGTGCCGGCGATTCCGAGCACTATGATCGCTCCGGCCGCCGAACGGAACCGACGCCAGCCGATGTGCATCCCGCCGTCGAAGAGGATGAAGATCAACGCAACTGTGACGATCCGTTCGTTCACCTGGGTGGGAACCGTGCCGAGGATGGGGAACACAGCTGAAGCCGCAGCCGCAGCTGCCAGAAACAACGCCGGCGCCGGCACGCGAATCCACGCGCTCAGCCGGTTCGAGAGCACAGCGATGATTACGGTTGTCGCGACCAGGAAGATCACCAGGCTGAACGGTTCGATGTCGATCATGGACGCATCCGCCACCACGAGTCCGCCATGCAAACCTCCAAGTCAAGGCGCACCAACACGATCGCCGACCAGGCTTCCCGGCACACCTCGCGGGCTCGACAGACGGGCATCGCGACGCACCAACCCTACAACTCGGCCTCACCCCGGGGAGCCAACGGATACGCGGAGCGAATCGGGCACGATTCGCGGGTTCGACTTCGCGGGCCCTAACCCAACCTTTCTCTGACATGTGCGAGTCGTGTACAGTTGCAACTGTTGCATGAATGCATCAGTCACTGTACCCCAGCTGTTCGCCGGATCAATGCCTCCCGTTGACCCGCTATCGGCGCACGGCATGACAGGCCTGATGTGGATGCCGATGGCGCCACCGACATTCGCTCGCTTGATCGCGGTGCATCCGCAACCGATTCCCGTCATTCCGATTGTGATGCTGCTGCTCGCCGCGTCCTATGCCGTGGGTGCGATCCGGCTTCGACTGCGCGGTGATCGCTGGCCCGCGAGCAGGTGCGTGTTCTGGTCGCTGGGCATTCTGACTGTTCTCGCGATGACGGCCACCGGGATCGACGGCTACGGGATGGAGCTGTTCAGCGTGCACATGATTCAGCACATGGTGCTGTCGATGCTCGCCCCGATCTTCCTCGTGCTCGGTGCGCCGATCACCCTGGCGCTCCGCGCGCTTCCCGCCAGGCCTGCAGGGACCGTTTCGGTGCGGTCGATCCTCCTCATCGGGCTGCACAGCCGGCCCGCTCGGTTCGTCGCGCACCCGGCGACCGCGCTGGTCCTCTTTCTCGCCAGCCTCTACGGGCTGTACTTCACGCCCCTGTTCGACGTGCTGATGAGCACGATGTGGGGCCACAACCTGATGCTGCTGCACTTCATCGCGATCGGATTCCTCTACTTCTGGTGCGTGCTCGGCGTCGACCCCACCCCGCGCCGCGCCTCCCGCGGGCTGCGGAAGTACGCCGCACCCACCGTGCGAATCCTGGAGCTCGCGGCGACGGCGCCGTTCCACGCGTTCTTCGGCGTGATGCTGATGATGTCGGTGGCACTCGTCGTCGGTTTCTACCGCACCCCGATCATGGGATGGCACATCGCGCCGCTGGCCGACCAGGCCGTCGGCGGAGGGATCGCCTGGGGCTTCACAGAACTGCCGACACTGTTCGTCCTAGGCGTCCTCGTACTGCAATGGCAACGCTCGGATGCCCGGACCAACCTGCGGCAGGAACGCTCGACGGCACGCGCCGAAGCAGAGCGCCTGGCGTACAACGACTACCTGCAGCGGCTGGCGGCCCACGATCACGGGAGCGGGCGATGACCGGGCCGGCGATCGTCTACGCGTTCGCCCTCGGACTCGCCGCTGCGGTCAACCCGTGTGGGTTCCCGCTGCTGCCCGCCTACCTCGCCGTGTTCCTCGGCTCGGAGCCCGCGCCGACAGGGACCCGCGTGCTCCGGGCGCTCCGCGCCTCCCTGGCGATGACCGGTGGCTTCGTCGCCGTGTTCGCAGCGGTCGGGCTGATAGTCGCGACCGGCGTGCGGCTCGCGGTGGCCTGGGTCCCGTGGTTCACCGCGCTGCTCGGGCTCGTCCTCCTGATCGCGGGTGTCTTCGGCGTCGCTGGTCGCGAGCTGCGGCTGCCGGCGATCGCCCTGCCGTTCCGTTCCGGACGCGGGATGCTCGCGATGGCCGGCTACGGCGCTGCTTTCGCAGCCACGTCGCTGGGCTGCGCGTTCCCACTCTTCGCCGCAGCCGTGGCGCCCTCCGCGACGACGGCCTCGGTGCTCGACACGGCGTCGTCAGCGCTCGCGTACGCGCTTGGCATGGGGTTGTTCGTCGCCGCCTGCAGTGTGCTCGCCGCCCTCGCCGGTGCGGAGGCGATCCGCGTCGCGGGACGATACGCCAGACATCTGCCGCGGGTCGCATCCGCGATCATGCTGCTCGTCGGGGTCTACCTGCTCGCGTACGGCACCCGGCTCGTCCTCGAGCCGGGCAGAGAGCCGTCGCTCGCAGCGTCGGTGTCGTGGCTGAGCAGCACCATCACCTCCACCCTGTCCACTCATCCCCTGATGGTGGGCGCGACGGCGGTCGCCATCGTCCTCGCCGGGCTGCTGATCACTGCAGTGGCCCTCCGCTCCCACCGAAACCCTCCGGAGAATCAATGACCCGTCGCACACCGCGCACCTGGCCGATCATCGTCGCCGCGACCGTGGTCGTCATCGGCTTCGGCGCCGTCCTGCTCGCCGCCGCCCAGCCCCCCACCGGAAGCTCCGGAGCCTCCGCCGCCGCGCCCGCCGCACCCGGCATCTCCTCCGCTGCTGCCGACCTGCTTCAGCTCGACCCTCTCGGAAACGCGGCAACCACGGCTCCCGGCTACACACTGACCGACCAGCACGGCCGAACGATCACCCCGGCCACCTTCCGCGGCCGCAGCGTCGTGCTGACCTTCAACGACGACGAGTGCGAAGACCTCTGCACCCTCCTCGCGCAAGACGTCGCCCTGGCCGACCACGACCTCGGGACCGCGACCTCCCGCATCGCCTTCGTCTCGATCAACGCCAACCCCTACCACCCGGCGGTCTCAGATGTGGGCTCCTGGAGCGACACGCACGGACTCGGCCATGCGGCGAACTGGTACTTCGGTACGGCCGATCCCGCCACGCTCACCTCCGTGGCGAAGGCGTTCGACGTGCCGATCGAGCTGGATGCCGCAAAGCAGTCGGTCGTCCACGGCACCGAGATCTTCTTCATCGACCCGTCGGGCGTCGAACGCGCCCTGGGCCAGTTCGGCACCGACTCGGCCAGCACCGCCCCCTTCGCCCACACGATGGCCCAGGAGGCCGTCGACCTCCTGCCGGCCGCCCAGCGCCGCACGGTCGGCGGTTCGGCGGCGGTCGACCTCGCGTCAGGCGGTTCCGGCGTCGGTTCGAAACCGAAGCCGTTCACGCTGCCCTCGCTCAACGGCTCCGGCCGCATCGGGACGGCGGGGACCGCGGGGCATTACACCGTGCTCAACTTCTGGGCCAGCACGTGCACCGCCTGCGTCGGTGAGCTCGCGGACCTCCAGAAGGTGTCGGCGGAATTCACCGGCAGAGCCGACCTGATCGGCATCGACGTCTCCGACGACACAGCGGCCGCCCGGACGGTGACCCGTCAGGCGGGAACGGCCTACCCGCTCGCCGTCGACGCAAACGGCGCGATCGCCGGAGAATTCCGGATCTCCGGCCTCCCGTACACCGTGATCCTGGACCCGACCGGCCACGTCGTCATCCGCCACCCGGGAGCGTTCACCGCCGAACAGCTCGAGTACGTGCTCGACTCGCTCGTTCCACCCGCGAAGTAGAGCGAATCACCGTTCACGGCCGGAAGTCGGGCAATTCGATCCGGTCGTACAGACTGCGCCCGACCGCGAGGTCGGACACGCCGGGCACTGTCATCAGCCGCATCACCGTGTTGCGAAGCCACAGCAACCGTCGGCTTCGCGGCGCGAACGCGCCACCCATCCGGGTCGCGCCGTCCTGCTTGGCGCGGATGAAGTCGCTCAGCCGCTCCTGGTACGCGGCGAAGGCCGCGACATGGTCACCTGCTGCTGCATGTAATTCGGCAGCGAGCACATACGCCTCGATCATCGCCAGGGCCGTCCCCTGACCCGCCAGCAACGAGGGTCCCGCAGCCGCGTCGCCGACCAGGGCAACCCGCCCCCGGCTCCACGACGGCATCCGGATCTGGCTTGCGGAGTCGAAATAGAACGTCCGCGCCCGCGGCAGGGTCTCCAGGATCGAGGGCACCTCCCAGCTGAGAGCGCCGAGAGCAGAGAGGCGCTCGCGGAGGAGGGCCTTCTGGGCCTCGACGTCGTCGAGCGGAATCGGCCCGTCGCGACGGAACGTGAACACGAACATCGACACGTCGTCGTCCAGGCTCAGCCGGAGTGTCTGCGCGCCCACCTGGGTGCGCATGACCGCGACCAGCTCGTCCCGCGGCCGATACCCGGCGACGTCGAACACCGCCACCGCGATGCCCAGGTTGCGCTCGAACTCGGACTCGGGACCGAACGCCAGCCGCCGAACCGACGAATGGAGGCCGTCCGCCCCGACGACCAGGTCGAACCGCCTCTCTCCACCGCGGGCCAGCCGCACTGCGACGTGGTCGCCTTCGTCGCGGAGCTCCTCGAGCCTGTCGCCGAAGATCTGTTCGACATCGTCCGGCAGCGCGTCGACGATGATCCGGGACAGGTCCGAGCGGCCGACGCTCACATACCGGGCCCCGTGCCGGCCGATCAGCTTCACCGGGTCCAGCGACAGGATCCGGTGGCCGCGCTCGTCGACCTCGCGCACCTCCCGCATTCGGTAACCGGCCTCCTGGACTCGCCCGGCGATGCCCATCCGGTCGGCGACCTCGAACCCGGCGCCCCAGAAGTCGACCAGGTACCCGCCGCGTCTCAACTCGGGCGCCGCTTCCAGTAGCACCGGCTCGTGTCCGCTGCGCCGCAACCAGTACGCCAGTGTCGGCCCGGCGATGCCGGCCCCGACGATCAGCACCTTCATGACGACCTCCTCGCCGTCTATTTCCTCAGAGTGAGGTTCCTACGTCACCAGACGAGCGGGATGTACCGCCTCGTCGTGGCGGCCCACTGGTCGAACTCGTCCCCGTAGTGAGCCCTGAGCCGGCGATCCAGAGCAGGGATAGCCGCGAAAACAAATCCGGCGATCATGATCGCGGGGATCACCAGTGCGACCCACGAGCCGGTGACTGCCGCGAACCCGGTGAAGAGCAAGGAGTCGCCCAGGTAGTTCGGATGCCGGCACCAGCGGAAGAGTCCACGCGTGTACAGATGCCCCGTGTTCTCCGGGCGCGCCTTCCAAGCCCGGCGCTGCAATTCGGAGTATGTGTTCATCCACGACCCGAAGACGTACAACACGACACCGAGCACCGTCCACCCGTCCAACTCACCGGGCACATGCGCGGCGACGAACCCCATCGTGACGTGGATGACGAACATCCAGCCGCCCACGAGGCCAGCCTCCGCATACGTCACCGTCCGCTGCACTGTCACATAGGTGGTGACGAGCACGCGCAGCACGTAGACGAGAGAGCAGGCGACGACCAGCCACGCGCGAGCCGGCGACGCGACCGAGATCGGGCCGAAGACGAGGAAAGCGGCAGCAGCGGCGCCGAGGACATTGGCAGCGGTCAGCACCGTTCGCGGGCCGCCGCTCGCCTCAGGCGTACCCATCGCCCACCTCCAGCAGACCGCCGGCGTTGTCGTCTTCGAACCACACCGGATGCGGATAAGGCCCCGGCCGCGCACCGTCGAGCGGCCGGGACGTTCGCAACGTCGTGCACAACGACTGCAGCACCGCGGTGTAGCGCACCGCGTCATTGGCCACCGGGTTCTCCACCGGCGCCGCCGCCCACAGCACCAACTCGGCTCTCGTATCCCCGGACACGATCGCAGCGACAAAGGCGTCGATCCACGGGTCGCGTCGCCCATCGACCGCGGCAGGTGCTCGACAGGCGAGGAAGGGTCCGACCGTGTGCGCCAGCAGGAACGCGTTGCACCGGTACCACGTCTCCTCGGAGGAGAGACGCACGGAGGCGACCCACTCCTCCCAGGTGATCTGATCGGCCGCCGTGGACAGCAGCGTTTCGATGGTCGAGGCGAAGTAGCTCTGCACGCTGGCCTGAGTGACCGCCAGCGCCGTATCGGGGTCCGTCATCGATTCTCTTTTCTGGTGATAGGGAACGGCCGCATCCCCACGCGGCCTGTGGTTCAGAGGCCCAACGTGAGCAGGTCCTCCGGAGTCGGCTCGCCCGCCGCTGTCGAGAACAGCTCCAAGGCATCGATGATCTGATGCTGCTCGTCGGCCGTCAGCGACGTGAGCACGGAGGCCACCTGCCGTCGCCGGCGCTCGGTGACCTGATCAACGAGGCGCCTTCCCTCGTCGGTGAGGTCCACGAGGATCTCGCGTCGACTCTGAGGACTCTCCTGCCGGGCCACCCAGCCACCGTCGACCATCCGGTCGATCGTGCGGCTGAAGGTCGACGGCACCGCACCCACCCGGGCGGCCAAGGCACCCATCCGCATCGCGCCCGACCCCGCGAGCACGACCAGCACCCGGAACTGCGGCAGAGTCACCTGCTCCAGCGCGTCCGCGACCGAGCGGGCGACGACGCCAAGCAGCGCCCGCGACGCCCTCAGCGTCGCTTCGGTGGCCTCGTGCGGGAATCCGTGAGTCTGCATTGTGCCTCCAGTGTTACTCTATTGATGCATTTCTGCAACAGTTGCATTTCTACATGATTGGAGTCTCGTGTCGGCCATCCCGGCGAGCATCCGCGGAATCCTGACGGAGTCCCAGGCAAGCATGACGCACTGGTGGCGCCGCGTGCTCGCGAGCCCCGCTCCCCTGATCTCCGCCGCGATCGCGGTCGGAGCTGGGGCGGGACTCGCGGCCGTCGTCTTCCGCTGGCTGGTCCAGACCGCGACCCTGATCTTTACCGGCACGACCGACTACTCCGCCACAACCGGGCACCCGGCCAATCCGTGGGTGCCCTGGCTCGGCGGCGCTTTCGTCATCCTCGCCCCGGCCGTCGGCGGACTGCTGTACGGGCCGCTTGTGCACCGCTTCGCCCGGGAGGCCCGCGGGCATGGCGTGCCAGAGGTGATGTACGCCGTGGCCCGGCGCGGAGGGCACATCCCCGGCCGCGTCGCGGTCGTCAAGGCGCTCGCCTCCGCGATCACGATCGGTTCGGGAGGCTCGGTCGGCCGTGAAGGGCCGATCGTCCAGATCGGGTCGGCGCTCGGATCGACCCTCGGCCGCCTCACCCGTATGTCCGAGACCCAGTTGCGCACGCTCGTCGCCTGCGGCGCGGCCGGTGGAATCGCCGCCACGTTCAACGCCCCCATCGCCGGAGTCTTCTTCGCGCTCGAGCTGATCCTCCGCGACTTCGCCACCCGCTCGTTCGCCGCCGTGATGCTCTCCTCCATCACCGCCTCCGTCGTGGGCAGGGCCATCCTCGGCGACCACCCCTTCCTCGAACTGCCTGCCTTCAGCGTCAGCCAGCCGAGCGAATACCTGCTCTTCGCCGGTCTCGGCCTGCTCGCCGGCGCCGTCGGAGTGCTCTTCAGCAAGGTCCTCTACCTCATCGAGGACGTCTGCGACTGGGCCTGGCGCGGACCCGAATGGCTGCGCCCCGCCGTCGGCGGCCTACTTCTCGGGCTCCTCCTGTTCGCGCTGCCGCAGCTCTACGGGGTCGGCTACCCGGTCCTCGAAGCGAGCGTGGCCGGCAAATACACGATCGGCTTCCTGCTGCTCCTGGTCGTCGCCAAGATGGTCGCCACCAGTCTCACCATCGGCATCGGCGGCTCCGGAGGCGTCTTCGCGCCCAGCCTCGTCATCGGCGCCGCCTTCGGCGCTGCGGCAGGCGAAGCCATCGGTCTCGTCATCCCCGGACTCTCCGGGCAGGCCGGAACCTTCGCCCTCGTCGGGATGGCCGCCGTCTTCGCCGGCGCCACCCGCGCGCCGATCACGGCAGGTATCATCCTTTTCGAGCTCACCGGCGAGTACACGATCATCCTGCCCCTGCTCCTGGCCGTCATCGTGGCCACTGGCGTATCGCGCCTGCTCAGCCGCGACACCATCTACACCCGCAAGCTCAGCCGCCGCGGCGTCGACCTCAGCGCACCCGCCCTCCCCGCGCTGCGCGGGGTCTCGGTGGCGGCCGTGATGTCGGCGCCGCCGCCGTCGATCCACTCGGACCGCAGCGTTGGAACAGCGCTAGCCGAGCTCGGGTCGTCGCACCGCCGCGCTGCCCCGGTCGTCGGTCCCGACGGCAGACTGGTCGGCGTGATCACCGCCGCCGACGCGGCCGAGGCTCTGGCCACCGACGACGGCGCCGCATCCCGCGCCGTCGCCGAACTCGCCGAAACGGTCACCGCCGTCACCGCCGACGACCACGTCGCCGACGTGCTCGACCGCGTCGTCGATGCCGTGACGACCGACGGGATGCCCGTCGTCAATGACGGCGTGCTCGTCGGTTGGCTAGCCCCAGCCGACCTGCTGCGCGCCGCAGCGACCTGATCCACTCCGCGAAAGGGGAATGAGGATGAAAATGCAAGGCAAGACAGTCGTGGTGACCGGCGCGAGCGGCGGAATCGGTCGCGCCGCCGCCATCGAGTTCGGCCGCAACGGTGCCGCCGTCGCGTTGCTCGCTCGGGGACAGGCGGGCCTCGAAGTCGCTGCGGCGGAGGTCCAGAGGGCCGGGGGCCGCGCCATCACCATCAGCGTCGACGTGGCGGATTCGGCGGCGGTCGAGGCCGCCGCCTCACGGGTCGAGTCCGAGTTGGGCCCCATCGACATCTGGGTCAACGTCGCCTTCTCCTCGGTGTTCGCGACGTTCGGCGACATCAGCCCGGACGAATACAAGCGGGCGACCGAGGTCAGCTACCTCGGCTACGTCTATGGCACCATGACGGCTCTCAAGCGCATGCGCACCCGAGGGGCGGGCACGATCGTGCAAGTCGGCTCCGCCCTGGCCTACCGGGGCATACCCTTGCAGACGGCCTACTGCGGAGCGAAGCACGCGATCCAGGGCTTCAACGAATCGCTGCGATGCGAGCTCCTCCACGAGAAGAGCGACATCCACACCACGATGGTGCAGATGCCGGCCCTCAACACGACCCAGTTCACCTGGGTGCTTTCTAAGCTGCAGCATCAGGCGCAGCCCGTCCCGCCGATCTATCAGCCCGAAGTCGCAGGCCGGGCCATCGTGTGGGCCGCGCTTCATCCGCGACGCCGGGAGTACTGGGTCGGTGCGAGCACGGTCGCCACGCTTATCGGCAACGCGGTCGCTCCCGGGCTCCTCGATCGTTACCTCGGCCGCACCGGCTTCGCCTCGCAGCAGACCGCGCAGAAGCGACCGGAGGATCAACCCGTCAACTTGTGGGAGCCCGCGGATGGAATCGTCGACAGGGGCTACCACGGCATATTCGACGATCGATCCAGCGCCCGCAATCCGCAGTTCTGGGCATCGAAGCACCACCGTGCTCTCGCCGTGGTCGCCGGCGCGGCCACTGCGACGGTAGCGGTGGGCCTCGCCAAGCGTCTGTCGAGAAAGGGATTCTGATGTTCCTCGAAATCGTGCGAGCCCTCTACGGGATGCTCGAACTCCGATCCCCCGAGGTCGTCGCCGGCGCCGCTCTCGGGAAGGAACCCGATGAACGGCTCCGCGTGACGATCCGGATCCTCGGCGCCCGGCACATCGCGCAGGCGCTGCTGACCGTGATCACGCGCGGTCGACTGCACCGGGCGGGAGGGGTGGTGGACCTCCTCCACGCCTCGACCATGCTCGGCCTGGCCGTCGTCGACCGTCGACGGCGGCGGGCCGCCCTCACCAGCGCCGCGATCGCGACCCTGTTCGCGGCAGGCGAGCTGCGCTGACGTCTCGCAGAGTCTCCGCGGTTGACGCGAACAGTTGCACGCGTACATTAGTTGCTAAACAGCACGTGTTGGAAGGGCGGCTGGTCGTATGGCTGAACGGCGGGTAGAACTGGCGACCGGCGCGATGGCCGGTCTCTCGGCGTTGGGCGACCCGCTGGCCGACCGTCTCGTGCTTCTGTGTCACGCCACGCCCGGCGCATCGGGATTCGATCCCGACCCGCTCGTCACCGCGACCTGGGGAGCGCACATCCTCACACTCGACCGGCCTGGGTACGGCGCGACCGAGCCGGCTCGCTGGTTCAGCGGGGCATCGTGGGCCGACGATGTCGCGGCCTACCTGCGCCGCGCCGAAGCCACGGCCGACCGGATCTCGTCTGCGGATTTCGGATCCATCGGAGTGATCGGCTGGCGTGAGGGAGGTCACTTCGCCGCGATGCTGGCAGCCCAGCATCCCCAGCTCGTCGACCGGCTCGCCTTCGTCGGGACGCCGCGACCATCGGCCCTGCGCGACGTGACCTCCACCGATCCGGCGAGCCTGCTCGACAGCGGCCGATTCTCGACACCGCGCGCCGAGGCGGACGGGCCGGCATACCGGCGTCGAGTGGAACGCATGCTGAACGATGCCGGATTGCACGGGACGGCGGGAATCGAATCGGACTTCGCCGCGTTCGCCGCCGACGACGTCGACTACTCGACGATCACTGCGGGGACCATGTACGTCTACGGCGCCCGGGACGACCTCGCGACGATCTGCGACGCGAACTGGTTCGCGGAGAACGCACCGCACCTCACAGTCCACCGGTCCGAGGCGGGCGGCCGAGACCTCATCAGCGTCGAGTGGGCGAGGATCCTCGCCCACGTCGCACCGGATCACGGATGGGTCGATCAAGCGAGCGGACCTCGGGTCTGATC
>FTBU01000785.1_pt1 | contig 11269 bp, 8 predicted proteins | sample 1639351 | NCBI WGS metagenome assembly FTBU01 (sample SAMEA3914864, study PRJEB12502) | metagenome | biome: forest; material: soil | place: USA | collected 2012-03-12 | depth 0.3 m | reverse complement strand
GTCACCGTCTGGAACCGGACGCGCGCCAAGGCGGAGGCGCTGACCGAGGTCGGCTGCCGGGTGGCGGACACGATCGCCGACCTGCGCGGGCACGACGTGGTCTTCACGATGGTCTCCACACCGGCCGACCTCGAGCAGGTGCTCACCGGCGACGGCGGCCTGCTCGCCGACCCCGACCGGGTGCCGGGGGTGGTCGTCGACTGCTCCACCGTCTCGACCGAGTCGTCGGCCGCGATGCGTGCCGCGTGCGACGAGCGCGGCGTGGCCTTCCTGGCCGCGCCGGTGAGCGGCAACGGCAAGGTGGTCCGGGCGGGCGGCCTGAGCCTCGTGGTCTCCGGGCCCGAGGAGACCTGGCTCCGGGTCGCCCCCCTGCTCGACCACCTCGGCAAGGGAGCGACGTACGTCGGCGATGGCGATGTCGCCAGGCTCGCGAAGATCTGCCACAACCTGATGCTCGGTGTCGTGACCCAGTGCCTGGCCGAGATCACGGTGCTGGCCGAGAAGGGCGGCATGCCGCGGGCGGCGTTCCTCGAGTTCCTCAACAACTCCGTGATGGGCTCGGTGTTCACCCGCTACAAGTCGCCGGCGTTCGTGAACCTCGACTTCACCCCGACCTTCACGCCGATCCTGCTGCGCAAGGACTTCGACCTCGGCTTCGCGGCGGCCCACGAGCTCGACGTACCGATGCCGGTCGCCGCAGCCACCGCGGCGGCGGTGCAGGCCAGCGTGAGCAGCGGCCGGGTCGAGGAGGACTTCGCGATCCTGCTCGAGCTGCAGGCGCAGAGCTCCGGCATCACGCTGAAGCCGGAGAACGTGGCCGTCGACGATGGGCTCGGCGGATGAGCGGCGCACCCATCCCCGCACCGGGGCACATGGGGGTCGACTACGAGGAGCGGGTCGACTTCGACCGGCTGCGGCGCTACCGGCTCGGGCGCGCGAAGGCCGCCCTGGAGAGCAGCGAGTGCGGTGCGTTCCTGCTGTTCGACTTCTACAACATCCGCTACACGACGCAGACGTGGATCGGCGGGGCCCTCGGCGACAAGATGATCCGCTACGCGCTGCTGGCGCGCGGCAAGGACCCGGTGCTGTGGGACTTCGGGTCGGCGGTGAAGCACCACAAGAAGTACTCGCAGTGGGTGCCGGAGGAGAACTACCGCGCCGGCTTCCTCGGCTTCCGGGGCGCCGTCGCGCCCAGCGTCGGGCTGATGGTCGACGCGGTCGCGGAGATCAGGTCGCTGCTCGTGGAGGCCGGCGTGGCCGACCTCCCGGTCGGCATGGACATCGTCGAGCCGCCGTTCCTCTTCGAGATGGAGCGGCAGGGGCTCCGGGTGGTCGACGCCCAGCAGCTGATGCTCGACGCTCGGTGCATCAAGTCCAGCGACGAGATCATGCTGCTCAACCAGGCCGCCGCGATGGTGGACGGCGTCTACCAGGACATCGTCGAGGCGCTGAAGCCCGGCGTCCGGGAGAACGAGATCGTCGCGCTCGCCAACCGGCGCCTCTACGAGATGGGCTCGGACCAGGTCGAGGCCGTCAACGCGATCTCCGGCGAGCGTTGCAACCCGCACCCGCACAACTTCACCGACCGGCTGGTTCGCCCGGGCGACCAGGCGTTCTTCGACATCATCCACTCCTTCAACGGCTACCGGACCTGCTACTACCGCACCTTCGCGGTCGGCAGCTCGACGCCGGCGCAGCGCGACGCCTACACGAAGGCGCGCGAGTGGATGGACCGCGGCATCGACGGCATCAAGGCCGGCGTCGGCACCGACGAGGTCGCCGCGCTGCTGCCGGCCGCCGAGGAGTTCGGGTTCGGCAGCGAGATGGAGGCGTTCGGCCTCCAGTTCGCGCACGGCCTGGGCCTTGGGCTGCACGAGCGGCCGATCATCTCCCGGCTCAACTCCATGAAGGAACCGGTCGAGCTCCAGGTCGGCATGGTCTTCGCGCTGGAGACCTACTGCCCGGCCTCCGACGGCTTCTCCGCCGCGCGGATCGAGGAGGAGATCGTGATCACCGAGGACGGACCGAAGGTGCTCACCCTCTTCCCCGCGCAGGAGCTCGTCGTCACCAACCCGTACTGACCCACTCCGGTGGTCGAGCTCCGTCGAGACCCCGCAACCCGAAAGGCCCTGAACGATGGGTGACTTCTCCCTCGACCAGATCAGCGACCTCCCGCTCGACCTCTGCATCGGCGGGAAGGCCGTGCCGGCCGCCGACGGTGGTCGCTTCGACGTCCTCGACCCGGCGACCGGCCGGGTGCTGACCTCGGTCGCCGACGGCACCGTCGAGGACGCGCTCGCCGCGGTCGACGCGGCCGAGGCCGCGGCGGCGGGCTGGGCCGCCACCGCCCCGCGGGAGCGGGCCGAGATCCTGCGCCGCGCCTTCGAGCTGATGACCGAGCGCACCGAGGAGATCGCCCACCTCATCTCGCTGGAGAACGGCAAGGCGCTGTCCGACGCCCGCGGCGAGACGGCGTACGCCGCCGAGTTCTTCCGGTGGTACGCCGAGGAGGCGGTGCGCGGCTCCGGGTCGGTCATGACCGCGCCGTCGGGTGCGAACAAGATCGTGGTGCTCCAGCAGCCGGTCGGCATCTGCGTGCTGGTCACGCCGTGGAACTTCCCGGCCGCGATGGCGACCCGCAAGATCGGTCCGGCGCTGGCCGCGGGCTGCACGGTGATCCTCAAGCCCGCGTCGGACACGCCGCTGACCGCGCTGCTGATGGCCAAGATCCTCGAGGACGCCGGCGTCCCCGCGGGCGTCGTCAACGTTCTCCCCGCACGCCGGTCGGGTGCGGTCGTCTCGGCGATGCTGCACGACCCGCGGGTGCGCAAGCTGTCCTTCACCGGCTCGACGGAGGTCGGCCGGGTGCTGCTCCGGGAGGCCGCCGACCAGGTCGTGAACTGCTCGATGGAGCTCGGCGGCAACGCGCCGTTCCTGGTCCTCGACGACGCCGACCTCGACGCCGCCGTCGACGGCGCGATGATCGCCAAGATGCGCAACGCCGGCGAGGCCTGCACCGCCGCGAACCGCTTCTACGTGCACGCCGACGTCGCCGACGAGTTCGGCCGCCGGCTCGCCGAGCGGATGGCCGCGCTGCGCGTCGGCCCCGGCACCGCCGACGACACCGAGGTCGGCCCGCTCGTCAACGACGAGTCGGCCGCCAAGGTCGACGAGCTGGTCCAGGGTGCGGTCGCCGCCGGTGCCCGCGTGGTCGCGGGCGGCCGGCGCCCCGAGCGCGAGGGCTTCTACTACGAGCCGACCGTGCTGCTCGACGTACCCCTCGGCGCTGCGATCCTCGGTGAGGAGATCTTCGGTCCCGTCGCGCCGATCATCACCTTCACCGACGAGGCCGACGCGATCCGGATGGCCAACGACACCGAGTACGGCCTGGTCTCTTACGTCTACACCCGCGACCTCGCTCGCGGCCTGCGGGTCAGCGAGCAGCTCGACTCCGGCATGGTCGGCCTCAACCGCGGCGTCGTCTCCGACCCCGCCGCCCCCTTCGGCGGCACCAAGCAGTCCGGCATCGGCCGCGAGGGCGGCCACGAGGGCATGCTCGACTACCTGGAGTCGAAGTACGTCGCCGTCACCTGGTGAGCTGATCGGCCGGGCCGGGTGCGGCCCGGCCGAGGACGTCATACGGACGGTGGACCCGCTTCCACCGTCCGTATGACGTCACGCGACTATCGGGCGGCCCAGTACGACGCGTCCGCCTTCGACGCGGCGAGCTCCTCGGCGTTCGCGAAGCCGGGGGCCATCGAGGCCGAGGTGCCGGGCAGGTACTGGTGGTGGTCGATGTCGAGCAGCCGGATCCAGCTCTGCTGCCCGAAGGTGAGCGCGATGCAGCAGCCGAGCTCCACGAGCTCGGGCTCGGTGAAGTGGGCGTGCAGGCGGTCCCAGAGCCCGTCGCGGTCCTGCTCGTTCCAGGCGATGGCCTGGGCGTAGGCGAGCGCGGCCTTCTGCCGCTCGTCGAACTTGTCCGACGTCTCGAAGTTCAGCAGGTCGTCGTACTGCCCCTCGACCAGCCCCTCCTCGCTGCCCTTGATCGAGCGCTGGTTGCCGCAGAACTCGCAGGTCACCGTCCGCGAGATGTACACGCGGCACAGCTCCTTGATGGAGTGGTCGCAGACGCCGTTGCGGAACGTCGCCGCCCACTGGTCGGCGAATCCCCAGAACGCCGCCGGCACGTGGGCCCGGACCGCGCTGCTCTCCGGTCGCGGCGTCCCCTCCCGGGCGCACCGGTCCATCTCGGCCTGCATGCGCTCGTCCATGTCCTCGTACGGAACATAGGAGATGCGGGGCTTGGTCATGTACTTCCTCCTCCTGTCGTGGTGGTTTCGAGACGGTTGCCGCGCAACCTGCTCAACCACCGTCGGCTTCGATGGCCCTGACGATGGCGTCGGCGTCGAGCGGCAGGTCCCGCACGCGTACGCCGAGGGCGCGGTGGACCGCGTTCGCGATCGCGGCCGCGGTCGGACCCTGGGCCGCCTCGCCCGCGCCGACCGACGGTGCGGCCGAGTCGACCAGGTGGACGTCGACCTGCGGCGCGTCGCGGAAGGTGAGGATCGGGTAGAGCTCCCAGTCGGACGTGGTGATCCGCCGCCGGTCGAAGCGCACCCGCTCCTTGGTGGTCCAGCTGGTCGACTGGGTGGCGCCGCCCTCCAGCTGGTTGCGCGCGCCGTCGGGGTTGACGACCGTGCCGATGTCGGCGACGACGGTCAGCCGGCGGACGTCCACCGAGGACTCGACGGCGACCTCGGCGACGACGGCGCACCAGGCGCCGGTGTCCTTGTAGCGCGCGAAGCCCAGTCCCCGGCCGACGTTCTCCGGCAGCGGCTGGTCCCAGCCGGACAGCCGGGCGGCCGTCTCGACGACGTGCACGGCCCGCGGGTCGGAGAGGTGGGCGAGCCGGAACGCCACCGGGTCGGCGGCCGCGTGCTCGGCCAGCTCGTCCATGAAGCTCTCGATCGCGAACACGTTGAGGTAGGCGCCGAGCGCACGCATCGCCGAGGTGCGCAGCGGCGTTGTGGCCTTGCGGTGCCCGACCACGCGCCTGGGTCCGACGTCGTAGATCGGGACCGCGTTGCGGGTCGTACCGCCGCCGGCGGCCAGCGGCGGGTCCGTCGGCGGGGGCAGCGGCACCGCGCCGGTCAGATGGGCGCCGGCCAGCAGCCCGGGGACGCCGCGGTAGAGCGGTCGCGCGGTGTGGCCCTGGCTCCAGACGTCGTAGGACCACCCGGTGATCCGGCCGTCGACCAGCGCGGCCGACACGGTCGCGGTCATCGCCGACGAGAGCGGCCCCCAGGTCAGCTCGTCGGGTCGGGTCCACCGCGTCAGCACCGGGTGCCCCGGCACCGCGCGGGCCAGCAGCACCGCGTCGAAGGCCGCGTCGTCGGCGGCGTTGTGGCCGTAGCAGCCCGCGTTCTCGACGTGCTCGACATCGACGGCCGCCGGGTCGAGCGCCAGCGCGGACGCGATCGCGAGGCGCAGGGGGTGGATGCCCTGGCTGTGGCTCCACACGTGCACGCCGGCCTCGTCCCACCGCGCCATCCCGGCGCTCGGTGCGATCGAGGCGTGCACCAGGAACGGCTTGGAGTACGACGCCCTCAGCGTGGTCCCCGGCACGCCCTCGTCGAGCACCTCGATGTCCTCGTGCGGGCCGGTGCGCAACCAGTCCGGCAGGTCATCCTCGTCGGGGAGGGTGTCGGTCTCGGCCCACGCGCAGTCCCGGGTCAGCCGCTCGAGGGCGCGGTCGACGTCGACCTCGCGCTCCCCGACCACGCCGACGAACGAGCCGTCGCGCACGAGGGACACCCCCGGCGCCTTCCAGTCCTCGTCGAGCTCCACCAGCCGCGCGCCCGGGGACGGCGGGCGCAGCACCCGCCCGTGGAGCAGTCCGTCCGGCCGCAGGTCGGCGAGGTAGCGCGGCCGGCCGAGCACCTTGTCCGGCAGGTCCAACCGCGCCTCGCTGCGCCCGACGGCCACCGCCGGCGGCGGGTCAGCTGGCATCGCCCGGGTCAGGTCGGTGAGCGGGTCGAGCGCGGCGATGCGCGCGACGTACCCCTCGTCCACCGGTCCGGCCAGCGCCCGGACCACCGCGCCGACATGGCGGAGCGCCGGCCCGGACTGGAGGACCGACAGGCTGCCGGCGGTCAGCCCCTCGTCGGGGCCGTCCGCGGTGCGGGCCGCGACCATCCGGATCGCCGGCAACGGAAGGCAGAGCGCGTCCGCGGCGATCTGGGCGAGGGCGGTGAGGATGCCCTGGCCGAGCTCGACCTTGCCGACGTGCACCTCGACGACGCGGCCGTCCGCGGTGACCGTCAGCCAACTGCCGAGCCAGGGGTTGCTCACGACGTGCGCGGGGTGGTCGCTCATCCGAGCTCCCGGGCGGCGAGCACCGCCTCGACGATCCGCCGCTGGGCGCCGCACCGGCAGAGGTTGCGGTCCAGTGCCTCGGCGACCCGATCGGCGTCGGCGCCCGGCTCGTCGTCCAGCAGGGCCGCCGCGCGCACGACGATCCCGGAGATGCAGAAGCCGCACTGTGCGGCCTGGTGGTCGAGGATCGCCCGCTGCACCGGATGCGGTACGCCGTCGCGCGACAGTCCCTCGACCGTGGTGACCGACCGTCCCTCGACCTGCCAGAGCGGGGTCTGGCAGGAGGGCATCACCGTGCCGTCGACCAGGACGAAACAGGCGCCGCACAGGCCCTGCCCGCACCCGAACCGGCTGCCGACCAGGCCGAGCTCCTCGCGCAGCACGGTCAGCAGCGGGGTCTCCCCGTCGCTCGCGACGGAGACGGCCTCGCCGTTCATGGTCAGCTCCATCAGGCGAAGACCTCCGGATGCTGCGCGAGCTCGATCCGGGTGCGTCGGATGTGCCCCTCGACGAACCGCTCCGCGTCCACGGCGTCGCGCCGCACCACCGCGTCGAGGATCAGCCGGTGCTCGGCGTTCACGATCCACATCCGGCTCTGGCCGCCGAGGGCGACGTAGGTCCGACGGTAGGGCTGGGTCGAGTTCCACAGCCGGACGATGTTCTGGTTGAGCGGGTCGATGTCGCAGCCGCTGTAGGTGAGCATGTGGAACTCGCGGTCGAGGTCGAGGAACTTCTCGAGGTCGTCGTTCCCCTCGATCCGGCGCTGCACCTCCTCGAGCTCCTGGTGCGCGGCCGCGTCGAGCCTCGGCAGGCTCTCGACGAGGGCGATCGGCTCGAGCCGCTCGCGCATCCGATAGATCACCTCGACCTCGTGCTGGCTCAGGCGCGGCACCCGCGCGCCCTTGTGCGGCTCGTGCTCGGTCAGCCCCTCGGCCTCGAGCATGCGCAGCGCCTCGCGCACCGGCAGCCGGCTCGCGCCCAGTCGCGCGGCGATCTCCTCCTGCCGGATGCGGTCGCCGGGTTTCAGGTCGCCGCCGAGGATGGCCTCACGGAGGTACGCCGCCACGCGGCTGCTCCCGACATCAGTCATGTGGCCCATCCTGACGAGCAGAGCTCTCCCTGTCCCAGGCCTTGCCGCCCGGGTAGGAGACCAGCTCGAACTGCATGCCCCACGGGCTGAGGAAGTAGATCCAGCGGTTGCCCTCGGCCGGGCCCTTGCTGGCCGTCGGGCCGGCCAGCACGCGTACCCCGTGCGACTCCAGGTGGGCGACGGCGGCGTCCAGGTCGTCGACGTACAGCGCGACGTGGTGGCCGCCGATGTCGCTGTTGCGCGGGATCGCGTCGCGCTGGTCCGGCGAGGTGTAGTGGAACACCTCGAACACGGCCTGGTCGCCGCAGCGGAACCACCGGTTCTCCACCATCTCCGCGCGCGGGTGCACGTTGAGGTGGGTGAGCATCCAGTCGTCGCCGTCCTCGAACCGGAACGGGCCGAGCGAGTAGAGGTACTCGCAGCCGAGCGCGTCGACCAGGAAGCGGTGCGCCTCATCGAGGTCGGGCACCGTGAACCCCACGTGGTCCATCCGGCGCAGCCCCGGCATCGGCATCAGGTACCCCTTTCGGATCCGATTCGTGCGAGGCGAGTAGCAAACCACGCCTTGGAGCGTGACGTCCACCGCCCTCACATGTAGATTTTGGATCCGATCCTGTGTCATCGTGCTGCCGAGCGAAGGAGACTCCATGCCCGAGCACCACCCCCTCGAACCCGCCGCACCGTGGGTCGAGGTCGTCGCCACCGAGGCCGACTGGGACGCCGCCGACCCGCACCTGCTGCGCACCATCTACGCCCAGCTGGTCTGGATCCGGACCTTCGAGCAGTACGTGCTCGACCTCGCCGCCGGCGGCCTCATCCACGGCCCGGCCCACTCGAGCATCGGCCAGGAGGGCGGCGCGGTCGGCTCGGTGCTCGCGCTCACCAGCGAGGACTCCGTCAACGGCTCGCACCGCGGCCACCACCAGTTCCTCGCCAAGGCGCTTCACCACGTCGAGCCGAAGGGGCTCGACCCGCTGGAGGCGCCGTCCGAGCAGGTGCGCGACGTACTCCTCCGCACCCTCGCCGAGATCTGCGGGCTGGACCGCGGCTGGAGCCACGGCCGCGGCGGGTCCATGCACCTGCAGTGGAAGGAGGCCGGCGCGATGGGCACCAACGCCATCGTCGGCGGCGGCGTCCCGCAGGCGGCCGGCTTCGCGTGGTCGCACCGGCACTCCGGGGGTGACGCCGTCTCGGTCTCCTACTTCGGTGACGGCGCGGTCAACATCGGCTCCACGCTCGAGACGATGAACCTGGCCGCCGCCTGGTCGCTGCCGGTCTGCTTCTTCATCGAGAACAACCAGTACGCCGTGTCCACCTCGGTCCACGAGTCGACCGCCGAGCCGCGCCTCTCCGCTCGCGGCCTCGGCTTCAGCATCGCCAGCTGGAAGGTCGACGGCATGGACCCGCTCGCGGTCCACCTCGCGATGACCGAGGCCGTCGAGCACATGCGCCGCGGCCGCGGCCCGACCGTCGTCGAGGTCGACACCTACCGCTTCTTCCACCAGAACGGCGGCTTCGCCGGCAGCGCGTTCGGCTACCGCGACAAGGCCGAGGAGCGGGCCTGGCGCGAGCGCGACCCGCTCAAGCAGACGGCCGGCCACCTCGAGCGCCGCGGCATCATGACCGCCGACGAGATCGCCGACGCGATCACGCGGGCGAAGGCCGTCATGGAGGAGATCGGCAGCGAGCTGGTCGAGCCAGTGCCCGGCGGCAAGCCCGGCCAGCGCCAGATCCGGCCGGCCGAGTGGCCCGACCCCGACTGGGTCGACGTCGGCGTCCGCGGCGACCTGTCGGAGTTCGACGACGCTCGCGTGGTCGACCCGGCCGGCTTCGCCGTACCCGTGCAGGAGACGAAGTTCATCGACTCCGTCGCCGCCGTGATGGCCCGCCGGATGGAGACCGACCCGGGTGTGGTCGTGATGGGCGAGGACGTGCACCGGCTCAACGGCGGCACCAACGGCGCCACCCGCGGCCTGCCGGACCGGTTCCCCGGCCGCATCCTCGGCACCCCGATCAGCGAGAACGCGTTCGCCGGGCTCGCCGGCGGCATCGCCCTCGACGGCCGCTACACGCCGGTCGTCGAGTTCATGTACGCCGACTTCATGTGGGTCGCCGCCGACCAGCTCTTCAACCAGATCGGCAAGGCCCGGCACATGTACGGCGGCGGGTCCGGCGTGCCGCTCGTGCTGCGCAGCAAGGTGGCGATGGGCACCGGCTACGGATCGCAGCACTCCATGGACCCGGCCGGGATCTTCGCGACCAACCCGGGCTGGCGGATCGTCGCGCCCTCCACGCCGTACGACTACGTCGGGCTGATGAACGCCGCGCTCACCTGCCAGGACCCGGTCGTCGTGCTGGAACACGTCGACCTCTACAACTCGTCCGGGCCCGGCCCGGTCGACGACCTCGACTACGTGCTCCCGGTCGGCAAGGCCGTCGTACGCCGTCCCGGCTCCGACGTCACCGTGCTGACCTACCTCGGGATGGTGCCGTTCGCGCTGGAGGCGGTCGAGGAGTTCGGCCAGGTCGACGCGGAGGTGATCGACCTGCGCTGGCTGGACCGCGCGAGCATCGACTGGGACCTCATCGAGGAGTCCCTCACCAAGACGAACCAGGTGCTGATCGCCGAGCAGGGCGCGGTCGGCACGTCGTACGGCGCCTGGCTCGCCGACGAGATCCACCGCCGGTTCTTCGACCTCCTGGACGCGCCCGTGCGGCGGGTCACCGGTTCCGAGGCCTCGCCGAGCATCAGCAAGGTGCTCGAGCGCGCGGCCATCGCCCAGAAGGACGAGGTCATCGCCGAGCTCACCGAGATCGCGAGGTACTGACATGCCCCGGGTGATGCGGATGCCGGAGGTCGCCGCGAACGCGACCGAGGCCGTGCTCGCGGAGTGGCTCGTGACGGAGAACGCCGAGTTCGCCGCCGCTGACGCGATCGCGACCGTCGAGACGGAGAAGGCGGTCGTCGACGTGGAGGCCGACGACGCCGGTGTCGTGCTCAAGACCCTGGTGCGGCCAGGGTCCCAGGTCGAGGTCGGGGCGCCGATCGCGGTCCTCGGTACGCCGGGCGAGTCGGTCACCGACCTCGACGCGCTCCTCGTCGAGCTCGGGGTCGCGGTTGCCACCGCACCCGTGGTCCCCGAGCGCCGCGAGGTGCCGGAGCCCCCTGTCGAGCGCCGCGACGCCCGGGTGTTCGCCAGCCCGCTGGCGCGCAAGATCGCGAAGGACGCGGGACTCGCCGTCGAGGACCTGGTCGGTACCGGGCCGCGGGGCCGGATCCTGCGCCGGGACGTCGAGGCCGCCATCGCGGCCCCGGCGGTTGCGACCCCGGCGGTTGCCGCCCCGGCGGTCCAGGCGCCCCACCCAGCCGTGGCGAGCGCCGGCACCACGACTGCCGCCCGGGAGGTCCCGCACTCCCGCCTGCGCCGGGCGATCGCGTCCCGGCTGGTCGAGAGCAAGCAGACCGCCCCGCACTTCTACGTCCGTGCCACGGTGCGGGCCGAACGGTTGCTCGCGCTGCGCGCCGAGCTCAACGAGGGCGCCGAGACCCGGGTGTCGGTCAATGACCTGCTCGTGAAGGCGGTCGGCGCCGCGCACCTCCGGGTGCCGGAGATGAACGTCGTCTGGACACCGGACGCGGTCCGCACCTTCGACACCGTCGACGTGGCCGTCGCGGTCGCGACCGAGCGTGGCCTGGTCACCCCCGTGGTGCGCGACGTGGCCTCCCTGCCGGTCGGTGCCGTCGCCGCCCGGGTGCGCGACCTCGCCGCCCGCGCCCGCGACGGGAGGCTCCGCCAGGACGAG
>FTBU01000108.1_pt1 | contig 11598 bp, 11 predicted proteins | sample 1639351 | NCBI WGS metagenome assembly FTBU01 (sample SAMEA3914864, study PRJEB12502) | metagenome | biome: forest; material: soil | place: USA | collected 2012-03-12 | depth 0.3 m | reverse complement strand
TTCCCGACCTGGAACTCCTGGCCGGGCCTGTTCGCCTCGCTCGTCACCGGCAACCCGGTCGTGGTGAAGCCGCACCCGGCCGCCGTCCTGCCGCTGGCCATCACCGTGCAGGTCTGCCAGCAGGTGCTCGCCGAGGCGGGCTTCGACCCGAACCTCGTGACCCTGGCCGCCGAGGAGCCCGAGGACCACCTGGCCGCGGCGCTCGCCGTGCGGCCGGAGGTGAAGCTCATCGACTTCACCGGGGGCAACGCCTTCGGCGACTGGCTCGAGCAGAACGCGACGCAGGCCGTGGTGTTCACCGAGAAGGCCGGCGTGAACACCGTCGTCGTCGACTCCACCTCGGACTTCGGGGCGATGTGCCAGAACCTCGCCTTCTCGTTCTCCCTGTACTCCGGCCAGATGTGCACCGCGCCGCAGAACGTCTACCTGCCGGCGTCCGGCGTCGCGACCGAGGATGGCGTGAAATCGCCGGCCGAGGTGGCCGCGGGTGTCGGCGCCGCGCTGGACCGGCTGCTCGGCGACGACGCGCGGGCGGTCGAGCTCCTCGGCGGCATCGTCAACGACGGCGTCCTCTCCCGTCTCGACGCGGCGGCCGGCGGCGACGTGCTGGTCGCGTCGCGCACGGTCACGCACCCCTCGTTCGAGAACGCCACCGTCCGCACGCCCACGCTGCTCCGGCTGACCGCCAAGGACGCGGACGTCTACGAGTCGGAGTGCTTCGGCCCGGTCGCGTACCTCATCGAGACCGACGGCACCGACCAGTCGATCGACCTGTTCCGCGACACGGTGCAGCGGCACGGCGCGATGACGGCGGCGGTCTACTCGACGTCCGACGACGTGGTCGAGGAGATGCGGGACGCGGCGCTGGACGCCGGCGTGGCGCTGTCGGAGAACCTGCTCGGCGGGGTCTTCGTCAACCAGTCCGCGGCGTTCTCCGACTTCCACGGGACCGGGGCCAACCCGGCCGCGAACGCGTCGTACACCGACGGCGCGTACGTGGCCTCCCGGTTCCGGGTGGTGCAGTCCCGCCGCCACGTGTGAGCCACGGTGGTCGAGGTGCGTCCGAGGCGAGCCTCGACACCACCGATGAGAAAAGAAGTCTGGGCAGGTCTGTCGAATTCGTAGCCCCTGATTCGTGGAGTAGGTGACCGCACCTTCCACCGAGGAGTACGAGATGACCGACCTCAAGAGCCGCTGGCTGGCGCTGTACGTGCTGTGCCTCGGCGACCTGATGATCGTCCTGGACTCGAGCATCGTGAACGTCGCGCTGCCGTCCATCCAGTCCGACCTGGGGTTCTCCCAGTCGGCGCTGGCGTGGGTGGTCAACGCGTACCTGCTGACCTTCGGCGGGTTCCTGCTGCTGTCCGGCCGCCTCGGTGACCTGCTCGGCAACAAGCGGGTCTTCCTGGGCGGCGTGGTGTCGTTCACCCTCGCGTCGGTCGCCTGCGGGCTCGCCCCGTCGTCCGGGCTGCTGGTCGTCGGCCGCGCGGTCCAGGGCCTCGGCGGCGCCGCGGTCTCCGCGGTCGCGCTGTCCCTGATCATGGGCCTGTTCTCCGATCCCGCCGAGCGGGCGAAGGCGATGGGCTTCTTCGGCTTCGTGATGTCCGGTGGCGGCGCCGTGGGCGTGCTGCTCGGCGGCGTGCTGACCGGCCTCTTCTCCTGGCACTGGATCTTCCTCGTGAACGTCCCGATCGGCGTCGGCGTCTGGGTGGCCGCGCGGCGCGTGCTCCCTGCCGACTCGGCCGTCGAGCGGCGCCCCCGGATCGACGTCCTCGGTGCGGTGCTGGTGACGGGTGCGCTGATGCTGTCGGTGTACGGCATCGTGAGCAGCACCTGGCTCCTCCTCGCCGGCAGCGCAGTCCTGCTCGCGGCGTTCGTCCTCTGGGAGTCGCGGACCGCCGAGCCGCTGGTGCCGCTGCGGCTGTTCCGCCTCCGCAACGTGGTCGTCTCGCAGGTGGTCGGCGTGCTGTGGGCGGCCGCGATGTTCGCCTGGTTCTTCCTGGCCGCGCTCTACCTCCAGCAGGTGCTGGGGTACGGCGCCCTCGAGGTCGGCCTGGCGTTCGTCCCGACCAGCGTCGTGATGGCGTTCTGCTCGCTGCGGGTCTCCGACAAGCTGGTCATGCGGTTCGGCATCCGCCCGCCGCTGGTGGTCGGCCTCTCGCTGGCCGCGGTCAGCCTGGCGCTGTTCTCCCGCGCTCCCGTCGGCGGCAACTTCGTCCTCGACGTACTGCCCTCGATGCTGCTGCTGGGCGCCGGCGCGGGCATCGCGTTCAACCCGGTCCTGCTGGCGGCGATGGGTGACGTCGAACCGCACGAGTCCGGCCTCGCCTCCGGCGTCGTGAACACGTCGTTCATGATGGGCGGGGCGCTCGGCCTGGCGGTCCTGGTCAGCATCTCCACGGCCCGCACCGAGTCCCTGGCCGCGGCCGGCTCCGCGCCGCTCGAGGCCCTGAACGGCGGGTTCCAGCTCGCCTTCGCCGTCGGCGCGGCCGCCGCCCTCGCCGCTGCCGTGGTCGGCGGCGTGCTCCTCCGCCCCAAGCCGATGGCGATGCCCGAGATGGAGCCCGACGCCGAGCCCGAGACCTGCTCCGAGCCCGCTTGAGGGCATACCCACGGACGATCCGGTCGTTTCCGGACCTCCCGAACAGCCAGATCGTCCGTGGGTACCGAGATCAGTCGCCCGTGAGCGGAGCGCGGGCGACCGGGCAGCTCATGCAGCGCGGCCCGCCGCGGCCGGAGCCGAGCTCGGAGCCGGCGATCCGGACCACCTCGATGCCGGCCTGCTCGAGCCGGTCGTTCGTCTCGACGTTCCGCTCGTAGGCGACGGCGACGCGGGGGGCGATGGCGAGGGTGTTGTTGCCGTCGTCCCACTGCTCGCGCTCGGCGGTGACCGGGTCGAGACCGGTGTCGATCTGGTGCAGCGTGTCGATCTCCATGGCCTTCGCGGCCGCGACCAGGAACGGCTCGGCCTCGGCCACCGACAGCACCAGGTCGCGGTCGTCGTCGGCGCGGTCGGCCAGCGTGACGGCGTGCGCCTGGAGCGAGTGGGCGACGTTCGGGTACATCACGATCTTGTCGACGTCGACCATCGTGCAGACCGTGTCGAGGTGCATGGTCGCGCGCTCCTGCGCGATGGGTACGGCGAGCACGGTGTGCGCGAGGTCGGCGTGGAAGACCTGCCGGGCGAACCGCTCGACGCCGGCCGGTGTGGTGCGCTCACCGACACCCACGGCGATCACGCCGGGGGCCAGCAGGAGCACGTCGCCGCCCTCGACGTGCTCGTGGTGCCAGCCGTGGATCTTGCGGGTGCCCCGGAAGCGCGGGTGCTCGGTGTAGATCAGCTCGGTCAGCTGCGTCTCGCGGGTGCGGGCCGGCATCGCCAGCGAGGTGACCGCGACCCGGTCCTTGACCCAGACGCTGGAGTCACGGGTGAAGAGCAGGTTCGGCAGCGGGTCGATGAGGAAGTCGTCGCTCGCCAGCAGCGAGGTCACCAGGCCGAGACCGCCGCGCACCTCGTCGTTCCGGATGCCGGCCGTGAGGTAGTCGGTCAGCTCGGCCGGCGACGCCTCGCGCAGGAACCGGGCGAGGTAGCCGCGCAGCGTGTCGCCCAGGTGCAGCCCGGCGAGCGCCGTGGTGATGGCGTGGTTGCGCGCGTCGTCGTTCTCGAGCGTCTCGGCCAGCAGGTCGGTGAGGTAGAGGACCTCGGCCCCGCGGTCCCGCAGCTGCTGGGCGAAGGCGTCGTGCTCCTCCTGCGCCCGGGCCACCCACGGGATCCCGTCGAAGAGGAGCCGGTCGTTGTTGCGGGGCGTGAGCCGTCGCAGCTCGTTCCCCGGCCGGTGCAGCATGACAGTCTGGAGCGTGCCGACCTCGCTGTCGGCGCCGTGCGTGGACATGGGGGACAGCCTAGAAGAGGAGCTCGTACGCCGTGACCGCGGCGAGGGCGAAGCAGATCGCGGCGCCGACGTAGTGGAGGACGTGCAGCTTGACGAACTTCTGCAGCTGCCGGCCGGCCACGACCGCCAGGCCGCTGACGACCAGGAGCGCGCTCAGCGCACCGATGAACACGGCGACGGGCTGCTGGTACTTCGCGACCAGCGAGATCGTCAGCAGCTGGGACAGGTCGCCCCACTCGGCCGCGAACAGCACCAGGAAGCTGGCGATGACCGCCCGGACGCCGTGCACGTCCTTGGTCTCGACGTCCGAGCCCTCGTTGGCCTGGTGGCTGCGACCCTCGCGGACCAGGATGATGCCGCCGATCAGGAAGATCAGGCCGGCCACCGCGTGGACGACGTTGTCGGGCAGGAACGACACCGCGTGCCCCAGCAGTACGGCGACGATCGTCTGCACGGTGAACGCCAGCCCGACGCCGATCCACACGAGGATCGGGCGGTACTTCGTCGCGAGCACCAGCGTCGCGAGGAAGGTCTTGTCGGGCAGCTCCACCACGAAGATGGCGAGGAAGGTCAGGCCGATGACGACCGGGTCCATCAGTCTCTTCCCTTACGAGTCGGTAGGGCCAGCGAGGAAGGTCCGGCTGAGCGCCGACGCCTCCGCGAGCACGTCGTTGACGGGGCGGCCGAGCGCGGCCGCGGCGCGCACCACGTCGTCGTACTCCGGCTGCGCGTTGACCACCACGTCGCCGTGGCGGGCCAGCTTGACCGCCACGGGCTGGCCGCCGACCTCGACCTCGACCATCTCACGGGCCAGGGCGTGCTTCCGCACGGGCTGCTCCCGGAGCCCGATGGTGGTGGTCTGCCGGAAGATCGCGGCGCGTACGTCGGCCGCCCGACCGCCGTCCACCAGCGCGCTGAGGGTGTGCGCCGGCCGGCCCTTCTTCATCAGGATCGGCGTCAGCCACGCGTCCGACGCGCCCGCGTCGAGCAGGGCGGCGATCACGGCCGGCCAGACCCGCGGGTCGAGGTCGTCGACGTTGCACTCGAGCAGAAGGGGGCCGGCGTCGGTGGTCGCGCCCGCCGGGGCCCCGGTGAAGAGGCGCAGCACGTTCGCGTGCCCCTCCGGGTCGCGACCGCCCGCGCCGACCCCGATGGCGTCGACGGTCATCGCCGGCTGGGGACCGTACGCCGTCGCCAGCGTCGTGAGCAGGGCCGCACCGGTCGGCGTGCACAGCTCCATGGGCACCAGGCCGGCATGCGTGGGTACGCCGCGCAGCAGCTCGGCCACCGCGGGCGGTGGCACCGGCAGCGTGCCGTGCGCGGTCCGGACGGTCCCGGAGCCGACGGCGACGGGGGAGACGGTGACGGACTCCGCGCCGAGGTGCACGAACCCCGCGCAGACACCGACCACGTCGGCGATCGCGTCGAGGGCGCCGACCTCGTGGAAGTGCACCTCGTCGGCGGGGTACCCGTGCACCGCGGCCTCGGCGACCGCGAGCCGCTCGAACGCGGCCAGCGCGAGGTCGCGGACGGGGGCGTCGAGGGTGCCGTGGCCGAGCAGCTCCCGGACGTGGTGCCAGGAGCGGTGCACGGTGGAGTCGGTGACGTCGACGTGCACCCGGGTGGCGGCCAGCCCGCCCCGGCGTACCTCCTCGACGCGGAGCGCGATCGGCTCGGGTGCGACGGCGTCGACGGCCTCCTGGAGGACCGCGACCGGCACCCCGGCGCCGACCAGCGCTCCGAGCAGCATGTCGCCGCTGGCGCCCGCGGAGGCGTCGACCCAGACCGCGGTCATCGGGGCTCGCTCTGCTTGACCGACTGCCGGGCCACGCGCGCGGCGTGCACGCCGGCGCCGTACCCGTTGTCGATGTTCACGACGGTGACGCCGGGCGCGCAGGAGTTCAGCATGGCCAGCAGCGCGGCGACGCCGCCGAGCGAGGCGCCGTACCCGACGCTGGTCGGCACGGCCACGAGCGGTACGCCGGTCAGCCCGCCGACCACGGACGGCAGCGCGCCCTCCATCCCGGCGACCACGATCAGGCAGTCCGCGGCGGCGAGGCGCTCGCGTACGCCGAGCAGCCGGTGCAGGCCGGCCACGCCCACGTCGTCGATCCGGTCCACACCGGCGCCGTGCACCGCGACGGTGAGCGCGGCCTCGGCGGCGACGGGTGCGTCGGAGGTGCCGGCGCTGACGACCGCGACGGTCCCGGTCGGGGTGGGCAGCGGGCCGAGGGTGACCGCCCGGGCGACCAGGTCGATGTCGGCGTCGGGCAGCGCGCGGCCGACGACGTCGAGCGCCTCGGGCGCGAGCCGGGTCGCGAGGACCGCGCGGTCGGGGTGCTTCTCGTGCAGCGCGCGGAGGATCGCCACCACCTGGTCGGGCGTCTTGCCGGCGCCGTACACGACCTCGGGGTCGCCGGTCCGCGCGGCGCGGTCGACGTCGACGCGCGCGAAGCCGAGGTCGGCGATCCGGGGGTCCTGCTGGTCCACGGGAGGAACCTACTCGTACCTCCCGGACGGAGGCTCAGGCGAGGGCGTGGGCCTCGTCGCAGACGACACCCCAGAGCAGCTCGAACTCGACGGCCGAGATCTGTCCGCGGCGGTACGCCGCCTCTGCGTCCTCGAGGGTCGCGCCGAGCATCGCGACCTGTCGGCACCGGGCCAGTGCGTCGGTGTCCGACGTGCCGGCGACGTACTCGGCGTCGAGCACGCACAGGTGCGCGGCCTGCCGGCGCACCGACGAGCGGAGGAGCCACGCGCCTGCGACGTACCAGGCCGCCGCGGCGAGCACGGCCGGCACGGTCCCGGCGGTCTGGTTGAGCACCACCAGCAGGAGGCCGGCGGTGAGGGTGCCGAGGAACGGCCAGCTGCGCCAGGTGCGGAGGAGGAGTCCCTCCCGGTCGGTGGTGCCGGCCGGGAACAGCACCAGGCGGCAGTGGGTCGTGCCGGGTCGCATCTCGCCGCCGCGGAAGGAGCCCCAGCGGTGCGCGCTCACGACGCCGCCTGGCCCTGCAGTGCCGGCCGGGCGACGAGCACGGGGTCGAGGCGCACCTCGGTGACCCCGAGCGGCGCGAGCAGGTCGTGCAGCGCGGGGAGGGTCATCTCCACGGCCGCGTGGTCCGGGCCGAGGACGCGGTGCAGGTCGGCGCCTGCCGTGAACGCGACACCGACGCGGGTGCCGTCGGCCAGCCGGAACGTGCGCAGCGAGCGGGCGCCAGCGGTGCCTCGGACGGGGACGTGGAGGACGGGATGGGAACATTCCATGTCTCCAGCGTGGGTCGCTCCGCGGCGGACCGTGAGGGGGCGGAGCGTCAGGATCCGGGGAGGCTCCGTCAGGATCCCGTCAGGGCGCGTTCCGTGCTCCAGGACCCCGTGCACACAGTCGAGGCGTGAACCTCCACGCCGAGATCGACGACCTGCTCCGCACCACCGACGACGCGTTCTGCGCGACCCTCCACGCGGTCCTCGACGGCGACCGCGAGGCCGCGCGCACGGTGCTCCGCGGATCCGCCGTACGGCGGTCGCAGGTCACGGCGGCGCAGGAGGCCCTGCGCGCACGGCGCTGGGTGCCGGGGCCGCAGCTCGCGAGCGAGCTCCAGTACGTCGCCGACGTCGCCCACGTCGGCGATCTCCTCGACGCGCTCGCCCGGCGTGCGGTCGCCGGCCGGCCCGGGCACCTCAGCCCGGTGCAGCGGATGGAGGTCTCCGTGCTGCTGGACGCCGGCAGCCGGCGGATCCGCCAGCTCCGCGAGCGGCCCGCGGGACCGGGTCTCGACCCGGCGTACCGGGGCTGCGGCTGCGCGCTGTTCGAGGTCGCGGACCGGGCCGTGCGGGACCGGTCGGTGACCATCGTGCTGTGTGCGGACCTGGCGGCCGCGCTGCTCCAGGCGTCCCGGCACGCGGCCCGCGCGGCCTGAGCGCCGAGAGTTCACCGGGCGGGCATTGCCTGTGTCGGTGCTCGGGTGTTGGCTGACGAGCGGGGTCGCTGCACACGAGACCGAGGAGAAGAGATGCCGAAGTTCGAGAAGTACGCGCAGGGAACGCCGAGCTACGTCGAGCTGATGACGCCGGACCAGACGGCGGCGAAGGAGTTCTACGGGCCGCTGTTCGGCTGGGAGCTCGAGGACGTCCCGCTGGGCGACGCCGGCACCTATGTCGCGGTCGCCAAGGAGGGCGACTCGATCGCCGGGATCAGCGGCCAGATGCCGGGCATGGAGGGTCACCCGGCGTTCTGGGGCGTCTACCTCACCGTCGATGACGTGGACGCCGCCGCGGCCCTGGTCGAGGGTGCGGGCGGCAAGGTCGAGGCCGAGCCGTTCGACGTGATGGACCTCGGCCGGATGGCCTCGATCCAGGACCCGACGGGTGCCCGGGTCAACCTCTGGCAGGCCGGTGCCACCATCGGCACCGTGCGCGCCAACGAGCCCGGTACGCCGAGCTGGAACGAGCTCATCACCGCCGACCTGGCCACCGCGACCAAGTTCTACAGCGACGTGCTCGGCGTCGGCTGGGAGGAGGTGCCGATGGAGGGCGGCCAGGCGTACACCTGCCTGCTCGTCGACGGCCGCCAGGTCGGCGGGGCGATGCCGCCGATGATGGACGGCGTTCCGCCGCACTGGAACGTCTACTTCAACGTCGAGGACGTCGACGCGACGGTCGCGAAGGCGACCAGCCTCGGCGGCTCGGTGGTCGCCCCGGCGTTCGACGTCCCGGGCGTGGGCCGGATCGCGGTGCTCGCCGACCCGCAGGGCGGCATGTTCAACGTGATGGCGAACGAGCAGGCCTAGGAACTGACCTCGGCCCGGAACGGGTCGGCGGGGTACACCCCGAGGACCTTGACGTCGGTGGTGAAGAAGGCGAGCTCCTCGAGCGCGTTCTTCACGCCGATGTCGTCGGGGTGCCCGTCGACCTCGGCGAGGAACTGGGTGGCGGTGAACTCGCCGCCGACCATGTAGCTCTCCAGCTTGGTCATGTTCACGCCGTTCGTGGCGAAGCCGCCGAGCGCCTTGTAGAGCGCGGCCGGCAGGTTGCGCACGTTGAAGATGAAGCTGGTGACGACCGGGCCGTTCCCCGCCGGGGCCTCGATCAGGTCGCGCGAGAGCACGACGAAGCGCGTGGTGTTGTGGTCCTCGTCCTCGACGTCCTCGGCGAGGATCTCCAGACCGTAGATCTCCGCGGCCAGCGGCGGCGAGATCGCGGCCTGGCTGGGGTCGGCCAGCTCGGCGATCTCGCGTGCGGCGCCGGCGGTGTCGCCGGAGATCACCGGCGTGAAGCCGTGCGCGCGGATGATCTTGCGGCACTGGCCGAGCGCGTGCACGTGACTGTGGACGGTGCGGATCGTGTCAACAGTCGTGCCGGGGACGCCCATCAGGCAGAACCGGATCCGCAGGAAGTGCTCGGCGATGATGTGCAGCCCGGAGTCGGGCAGGAAGTGGTGGATGTCTGCCACCCGTCCGGCGATCGAGTTGTCGATCGGGATCATCGCCAGCTCCGCGTCGCCGCTCTCCACGGCGGCGAAGACGTCCTCGAACGACGCGCACGCCAGGGCCTCCCAGTCGGGGTAGTGCTCCCGGCACACCTGGTGGGAGTTGGCGCCTGGCTCGCCCTGGTAGGCGATGCGTCGGGTCTGCAGCGTCACGGCGTCATGGTCCCACGCTGTCGAGCGTCTCCCGGGCCGCTGTCCGGCGGTCAGACCTCGACGCGCGAACCGATCAGCACCACCCGGTCGCGGGGCAGGCCGAAGGCCTCGGCCGCGTCGGCGGTGATGTGGGAGGTCGCCACGAACAGGCGCTTGCGCCACGGCGCCAGGCCCGGTTCCGGGCCCGCACCCAGCTCGATCCTGGAGAGGAAGTACGTGGCGTGGTCGAGGTCGATCTCGCCCTCGGTCTGGTCGGGGGTGAGCAGGGCCAGCGCGCCGGGTACGTCGGGGGTCTCGGTGTAGCCGAACCGGAGGGTCACGTGCGTGATGCCGTCGGACTCCAGGCCGAGCGAGTCGACCCTCAGCCGCTCGGCGAGGGGAACCCGCGGGATCGTGTCGAAGTCGATCGACGCGATCACGACGTGCTCGTGGCGGACGTGGTTGTGCTCGACGTTCGCGCGCAGGGCGAGCGGAGTGGTCTCCTTGCCGCGGTTGAGGAACACGGCGGTGCCGCGGACGACGGACACCTCGGCCCGTTCCTCGTGGAGGCCGCGGACGAAGCCGCGCAGCGGGCCCTCGAGCCCGGCGCGGCGCTCGGTGACGATCTCCCGGCCGCGCTGCCAGGTCGTCATCACGGTGTACGCCGTGATCGCGATGACCAGCGGCAGCCACGCGCCGTGCGCGATCTTGGTGAGGTTCGCGGCCAGGAAGAGCAGGTCGACGGCGAGCAGCGGGGCCGCCACGAGGCCGAGCACCCACCACGACGTGCCCCAGCGCCGGTGGGCGACGTAGAAGAACAGGATCGTGGTGATCGTGATGGTGCCGGTGACCGCCATGCCGTACGCGTACGCCAGCGAGGCCGAGCTGCGGAACGCGAACACGAGCGTGAGCACGGTGACCATCAGCAGCCAGTTGATCCACGGCACGTAGATCTGGCCGTACGTCGATTCGGACGTGTGCTGGATGCGCAGCCGGGGCAGGTAGCCGAGCTGGGCCGCCTGGGACGTCACGGAGAACGCACCGGTGATGACCGCCTGGGAGGCGATGACCGTCGCCGCGGTCGCGAGCAGCACCATCGGGACCTGGCCCCAGTCGGGTACGAGCAGGAAGAACGGGGCGCTGATGTTGGCGTGGTCGTCGAGGATCAGCGCGCCCTGGCCGAAGTAGCTCAGGGTCAGCGCGGGGTACACGAGGAACAGCCACGCGACCGTGATCGGGCGGCGCCCGAAGTGCCCCATGTCGGCGTACAGCGCCTCGGCCCCGGTCACCGCGAGGACCACCGCGGCCAGGGCGAAGAAGGCCAGGTGGAAGTGGCCGACCAGGAACTCGGCGGCGTACGTCGGCGACAGCGCCTTGAGGATCTCCGCGTCCTTCGAGATGCCCCACACGCCGCACGCGCCGATCGCCACGAACCACACGATCATCACCGGTCCGAAGAGCCGCCCGACCGCCGCGGTGCCGAAGCGCTGGCCGGCGAACAGGAGGAGCAGGATCGCCGCGGTGATCGGGACGACCCACTCGTCGAGGGACGGGTTGACGACCTTGAGGCCCTCGACCGCGGAGAGCACCGAGATGGCCGGTGTGATCATGCTGTCGCCGAGGAACAGCGCGGCCCCGAAGATGCCGAGCGCCGACAGGAACGCGACCAGCCGGGCCCGGCCGCCGGTCGCCCCGCGCCGCAGCAGGGTGATGAGGGCCATGATGCCGCCCTCGCCGTCGTTGTCGATCCGCATCGCGAGCAGCACGTAGGTGACGGTCACGATCAGCATCACCGACCAGAAGATCAGCGACACCACGCCGTACACGTTGGCGTCCGACACGGGCACCGGGTGCGGGTCGTCGGGGTTGAACACGGTCTGGACGGTGTAGATCGTGCTGGTGCCGATGTCGCCGAAGACCACGCCCAGCGCGCCGACCACCACCGCCAGCCGGACGACGTCGGTTCCGTGGGGCCGACCTTCGCTCACAGTGGCACAGTACGGGTTTTCGTCCTCGGGCCGCGGCGACGTGGACACGCTGGCCGCGCTCACCGGGAGGCCGACCTCCCGGTCCTAGGCTCAGTGAGTG
>FTBU01000295.1_pt1 | contig 11606 bp, 8 predicted proteins | sample 1639351 | NCBI WGS metagenome assembly FTBU01 (sample SAMEA3914864, study PRJEB12502) | metagenome | biome: forest; material: soil | place: USA | collected 2012-03-12 | depth 0.3 m | reverse complement strand
GTCCAACCTCCACCTCGGCCCTGGCCCTGCGAGCCACCGAGTGCTTCGCGCACGACTCGACGACCGGAGCCGCGGGTTCAGCCGATGTCGACACTCACCTCGTCCAACGTCCCCTGGAGAACGTCGTCTGCCGCGGACTTGGCGCCAACGATCACCCCGGCGTTGTTGTCGATCCACCCTGTGACCTTCGAGGTTGTGAAGGTCCGGCCGTCGACGATTGCCTGGACGGAGCTCGGCGTCTTCTTGCACGTGACCGTGTGCTGCAAACCGTCATTGAGGTTCACGTTGGCGATCCTGGCGACAGGAACCCGGCGCCCGTCGGCCATCACGCCCTTGAAGACACAGTTCAGCTTGCCCACGGCTGGGTTGGAGGCTCTCTTGATCTCCATCTTCCAATCGCCCCCGGCTGTCGTGGTGAGGCCCTTGCGGACGAGGTCGTAGCTGTCGTCCGGCATCGTGCCGCCCACCGTCCTCACCGTGGCCGACACGGTCATGTCCTGAGCTCCCGGATCGAGGCTGCCGTTGTCAGCCACCTCGACGTACGACGTAGCGCCTCCGAAGCTGTAGGCGTTGCCCGACACGAGCCCCGGCTCCCCGGTTGTGACCGTGCCCCCGATCTTCCCGTTGTTGGTCCCTCCTGTACCGGCAGAGTCGGCCATCGTCACAGCGCCCGACGACTCGTCCATGTGCCATATCGCGACGACGGTCGCTGAGGCGGGGGACGCGAACATCGTGAAGCCGGCAGTGAACAGGGACAGCAGTCCGATAGGGCGCGCGACCCTCGAGCCTTGGTGACGGTAGCGTGATCGGCTGGCGATCTCGTGGGGCGACCTCGGCATCTCCAAACCTCCTCGACGTGCGAACGGATGGCTGTGAGACGCCTCGAGATGCGACTCACCTTGGTGATGTCGCGGCTCACGCCCGCCTCGGTGACGGGCCGCGCCGATCGCTCCTGCTTCAGTTGTCCTCCGACACACGACGCCCCGCAATGGCACGTCCGAGCCGTGCACATCGTCGTGACCAGCAGACTACGCCGCGAGAGCGCGGCCGCGAAGTATCCGGATCTAGCCGGTTGAACTGCTGCACTGGACCCGCAGGCAGGCGCGGAGGCATGTGCTCCGGATCGACCAGGCCCTCGATCACGCGCGGATGGTTTCGCTCACCCATGTCGTGTCACCGATGTCTTGAGAGCTCACAGGCGACGCGGGCAGACGAACGACCGGGAAGGGCGGGCGATCCCTTCCCGGATCGGGCTCGGTCGAGCGCTCAGTCCTTGGCTGGCCGCAGCTCCCCGCCGTGCACGGTGATCGCCCAGATCACCAGCACGTCGATCGTGATCATCAGGACCGACCACACGGGGTAGGCAGGAATGAACGTGATGTTCACGATCGCGCTCAGGAACGCGACGGCCACACCGACCAACCGCGCGATCATCCGCCCGGTGAACAGTCCAGCGCCGGCGAGGATGAGGATCACGCCCATGATGAGGTGGATCCAGCCCCAGGCCGTGTAGTCGAGGTTGATCACCATGCGGGACTTGGTGACAACGAAGACCTCGTCCCGGAACAGTGCCACCAGCCCTTGGATGACGTGGAACACGCCGACCAGGACCAGCATGATGCCGGCGAACTCCACCCACGCGACCCACCCGGACTCGCGTTGCATGTACTGCGGCTGCATCCCGGGCGCGAAGTTGCTGACCGACTGGGCATCCTGCATGGTCCGAGGGTCCAGCTGGTTGCTGCTCATGGCGACCTCCGATCGTCGACGCTCCTCGGTCGAGACAGAGCATCGTCGTCCGGGCGGCAGTCCGCCTCACCCGTTGTGGATGAAAGGCGAGCCTCGGACGGATCATCCGCTGCGGGCGAGGCAGCGACCCGCGGTGCGGAGCATCGTGGTCGCATGACATCGACTGCAGCAGGCCAGGAGACCCGCCCGGGAGACGTGCTCGTCGTGTTCGGCATCACGGGCGACCTGGCGAGGGTGATGACGTTCCGGTCCTTGTACCGACTGGAGAAGCGAGGCCTCCTGACCTGTCCCGTCGTCGGCGTGGCGGTCGACGACTGGACGATCGACCAGCTGATCGAGCGCGCCCGGACCTCGATCGAGGGAACCGGGGAGGAGCTCGACAAGACGGTCTTCGACCGATTTGCCGAGCGGCTGTCGTACGTGCACGGCGACTTCAACGACCCCGCGACGTACGAGCAGGTCGGCCGGGCGATCGCGGGTGCGCAGCGGCCGGTGTTCTACCTCGAGATCCCGCCGTTCCTCTTCGGCCGCGTCGTCCAGGGACTGTCGGACGCGGACCTGACGTCGGCGGCGGTCGTGGTGGTCGAGAAGCCGTTCGGGCACGACCAGCAGTCCGCTCGCGAGCTCGCGGACCAGCTCCACCAGTACATCGACGAGTCGCAGCTGTTCCGGATCGACCACTACCTCGGGAAGATGGGGCTGGAGGAGATCCTCCACCTGCGGTTCGCGAACGCGATCCTCGAGCCGATCTGGAGCCGCAACTACCTGGAGTGCGTGCAGATCACGATGGCCGAGGACTTCGGCGTCGAGGACCGGGGACACTTCTACGACCCCGTCGGCGCGCTGCGCGACGTGGTCGTCAACCACCTCATGCAGGTGGTCGCGGCCGCCGCGATGGAGCCCCCGTCCCGCGGCGACCCCCTCACGCTCAAGGAGGCGCAGGTCGCCCTGTTCCGGGCCGTGGTCGAGGCCGACCCCCAGCACTACGTCCGGGGCCAGTACGACGGATACCGCGCGATCGACGGAGTCGCCGAGGGATCCACGACCGAGACCTACGCAGCGATGCGGCTCGAGATCGAGAACTGGCGGTGGGCCGGCGTGCCGTTCTTCATCCGCACCGGCAAGCGGCTCCCGGCGACGCAGACCGAGCTCCGCCTCGTGTTCAAGCGACCGCCCAAGCTCGGGTTCGGGCTGGCCGGCGACGCCGAGCCCAACCAGCTCGTGGTCCGGCTGGATCCCTCGACCGGGATCCGGATGACGTTCGACGCGCACCGGGCGGACGTCGGCCGGATCGCGCCGATCGACCTCGACATGGAGTTCGCCAACGAGGGCGGCGAGGGCGCGACGCCGTACGAGGTGCTCCTGCACGCGGCGATGATCGGCGCGAGCACGCGCTTCTCGCGGCAGGACAGCGTCGAGGAGACGTGGCGCGTCATGCAGCCGCTGCTCGATGCGCCGCCACCGGTCGAGAGCTACCAGCCCGGGAGCTGGGGGCCGACCGGTGCCGACGCCCTCACGAAGGGTTTCGGGGGCTGGCGCAACCCGTGGCTGGCGCGCTGAGCGCGACCGGGTCTTCCGGCGACCGTCGACGTGGGTACGACGACCGGTCACCCGGCCGCGCTACGCTCCCGTAGGTGGAGAGGCCCGCCCGAGGGGCCGCCGCGCTGAATGCCGGAACTCGCGACCAGGGAGCGGGTCACCCTGCGAAGCGCCACCGGCCGGTCCATCGAACGGCCCTGGTCGAGTTGCTCATGTCGTCCACCGAGCCGGTCGTCAGCGTTGTCGCGCCACCGGGCTACGGGAAGACCACGTTGCTGGCGCAATGGGCCGAACGGCTCGGGCCGCGGGTCGCTCGCGTCTCGTGCGAGCGCGCGGACAACGACCCGGTCACGCTGTGGGACCACATCCTCGCGGCCCTCGGCGAGGTCGACGCCGTGCCCGAGCGCAGCAGGGCTCTCGTCTCCGCGATCGGCGGCAGCGTCAGCGCCGTACCTCGCCTGGTCGGCGTCCTCAGCGAGCTGGACGCACCGGTGGTGATCGTCCTCGACCACCTGGAGGCGGTCGTCAACCCGCACGCCCTCGTGTCGATCGTCGAGCTCGCTCACCGGCTCCCGGAGGGTTGGCGTCTGGCCCTGGCGTCCCGCGACACGATGCCGCTCTCGCTGGCGAAGCTGCGGGTCGAGGGCAAGGTGAGGGAGATCGGTACCGCCGAGCTCGCGATGGCTCCCGAGGAGGCCGGCGCCCTGCTCCGGTACGCCGGCGCGGGCGTGTCGCCCGACCAGGTCGACGAGCTCGTCGAGCGCACGGAGGGCTGGCCCGCGGGCCTGTACCTGGCCGCCCTGGCTCTCGAGTCCGGACTGCCGGCGCCCGGGTTCACCTTCACCGGGGACGACCGGTTCGTCGACGACTACCTCCACTCAGAGCTGCTGGACCACCTCTCCGGCCCCGATGTGCGCTTCCTGACCTGGACCTCGATCCTCGACCGGATGTCCGGCCCCCTCTGCGACGCGGTCCTGGGTGGTGGCACGGCCTCGACGGCCATGCTCCGGCGGCTCGAGGAGCACAACCTGCTGGTCGTCCCGCTCGACCGACGGCGCGAGTGGTACCGCTACCACCACCTGTTCCAGGAGCTCCTCCAGGCCGAGCTGCGCCGCGCCGCCCCGGGGCTCGTCCCGGAGCTCCACCGGCGCGCCGCCACCTGGTACGAGGACAACGGGATGCCGGAGGCGGCGATCGACCACGCTGCGGCGTCCGGCGACAGCGAACGGGTCGCCCGGATCGTGCTCGAGGTGATGCAACCGGTGTGGGCCGGCGGCCGGGTCGAGACCGTCCGCGCCTGGCTGGAGCTCCTCGAGGGCCGGCCGGTCGGGCCGTACGCCGCCGCCGTGGCCGCGCACGGTGCGCTGATCTTCGCGCTGCTCGGCCGCGCGCGGGAGGCGGAGCGCTGGGTGGGCGTCGCCGAGAGCGCACCCGTGATCGGCACGCTCCCGGGCGGCGACACCGTGGTCGCGACCCTGGCCTACCTGAGCACGAACCTGTGCCGACACGGACCGGCGCAGATGCGGGCGGACGCGGAGCGTGCGCTCGCGGGCCTGAGCCCCACCAGTCCCTACCGGGCCACGATGGTGCACGCGCAGGCGATGTCGTGGCTCCTCGAGGGCGATCCGGCTCGCGCGGACGAGCTGTTCACGCACGCCCACGACCTGGCGGAGGGCTACGACTCACCCCCGCTGGCGGCCCTGGTCCTGGCCGAGCAGGCCATGCTCGCCTCCGTCCGCGACGAGCCGGCGCTCGCGGACATGCTCCTCAAGCAGGCCCTGGGGGTCGTCGACCACGCCGAGCTCGGCTCCTACTGGACCAGCGCCCTCGTGTTCGCCGCCGCCGCGCACGCGGCGGTGCGCCGTGGCGAGATGGGCGAGGCGCGGCGGCTCGTCGGGCGGGCGGTGGCGCTGCGGCCGCTGCTCACCGATGCGTTGCCGGTGGTGTCCGTGCAGGCGCTCCTCGAGCTCGCGCACACCTATCTCGGCCTGATCGATCCGGCCGGCGCGGTGGCCGTCCTCGACCAGGCCGCGGCGATCGTACGCCGGCGGCCGGATCTCGGGACGCTGCCCGACGAGCTGCACCAGCTCCAGCGTCGGGTCGACCAGATCACCCTCGCCGCTCCGGTGGGGACGTCGTCGTTGACGACCGCGGAGCTGCGCCTGCTGCCGCTGCTGCCGACGCACCTGTCGTTCCCCGAGATCGCCGAGCAGCTGCACGTGTCGCCCCACACCGTGAAGTCGCACGTGAAGTCGGTCTACCGCAAGCTGGGTGTCTCCTCGCGGAGCGAGGCCGTGGAGCTCCTCACCGACCGGTGAGGCTCAGCCGAGCCGCGCGAGCAGGTGGTCGCCGACGCGGAGCGCGTTGGCCATGGCCGTGAGCGCCGGGTTCACCGCGCCGATGCTCGGGAAGAAGCTGGTGTCGACGACGTACAGGTTGTCGACCTCGTGAGCCTTGCAGTCCACGTCCAGCACCGAGGTCGCCGCGTCGTGCCCGAACCGCACGGTGCCGGCCTGGTGGGCGCAACCCGCCACGGGAATGTCGGTCTTCATGTAGATCTGGCGCGGGACCAGGTGGTGCGGGTGCATGCCGAGACGGCTGAGGTGCTTCTTGACCCGGTGGTAGAGCTGCTCCATCGGCTCCTGGTTGTTCTGCTGGTAGCTGAGCACGACGTCGCCGTCGCCGTTCAGCGTGACCCGGTTCGACGGGTCGGGCAGGTCCTCGACCGACAGCCAGAAGTCGACGGCGTGCTCAGCGACGTCGCTCAGGGCGAACATCGGCGCGAGACCGGCCTCGATGGGCTTCTCGCCGCGGTACATCGGCGCCGAGGACTTGCCGACCATCTGCAGGTTGCCCATCGGGTAGTCGAAGTCGGCGTCCCCGAAGTAGTAGTCGTTGAGGCCGAGCGTCTTCTGGAACCGGGTGTCGTTCTTCTCCGCCGAGACCGCCAGGAACGCGCGGCTGTTGTGGTACACGAAGTTGCGACCCACCTGGTCCGAGCCGTTGGCCAGCCCGCGCGGATGGCGGTCGTTGGCGCTGGCCAGCAGGATCGCCGCCGAGTTGACCGCACCGGCCGACAGCACCACGACGTCGGCACTGAACCGCTGCTCCGCGCCGCCCACGTCGGCCACCACGGCGGAGACGGTCCGCCCGGACTCGTCGGTCTCCAGGCGACGGACGCGCGCGTTGCGGACCAGTGTCACGTTGTCGTGCTGGAGCGCGGGCCGCATCGCGACGACCTCGGCGTCGGCCTTGGCGTGGACCAGACAGGGGAAGCCGTCGCACGTCGCGCACCGGATGCACAGGCTGTTCTCGGGCTGCCGCTCGTCGAGCATCACGCCCGACGGGGAGTGGAACGGGTGCAGCCCGACGGCGGCCATGTCGTCGAACAGCTGCTGGATGCGTGGCTCGTGGGAGACCGGCGGGAACGGGTACGGCGCCGAGGCCGGCGGGTCGGTCGGGTCCTCGCCGCGCGCGCCGTGCACCTGGTACAGCTGCTCCGCCGCGGTGTAGTACGGCTCCATCACGTCGTAGCCGATCGGCCAGGCCGGGGAGATGCCGCCGTGGTGCTTGAGCTCGCCGAAGTCGCGCTCCCGCAGGCGGTAGAGGGCAGCGCCGTAGAACTTGGTCGCGCCGCCGACGAAGTAGTGGATCTGCGGCTGGAACGCGTGACCGTCGCCGTCGTACCAGGTGTCCTCCGAGACGTAGCGGTTGTCGACGAAGACGGACTCGGCGTCCCAGTTCTGCACCTCCCGCGGGAGCCAGTCGCCGCGCTCCAGGACGAGCACGCGCTTGCCGGAGGGTGCCAGGCGGTGGGCGAGCGTGCCGCCGCCGGCCCCCGATCCCACGATGATCACGTCGTAGTGGTCCGACATGCTGTCCTCCTCAGGCGTTGCCGGCTGGAGCGGTCGACGACGGTCGCTCGACCAGGATGTGGGGTACGTCGGCCTCGTCGTCGCCCCACGCGATCCGGCGGGGCGTCGCCGAGCTCTCGACCACGGCCGCGTGGTCGCGGTCGAAGTAGTCCCAGGCCCAGGACAGGAAGGCGTCGGTCCTGCTGTGGGCGCCGCTGAGCAGCATCGCGTGCACGCCGAGCCACGCGGCGAAGGCGACCGGGCCGTCGACCTGGTGTCGGTGCTTGCCGACCTCGGCGACCGCGGCGTTGCGGCCGATCATCGCCATGATGCCCTTGTCCTTGTACCGGAACGGGTGCATCGGCTGCCCCGCGAGCTCCCGCAGGATGTTGTCCGCCGCCCACCGTCCGGACTGCTGGGCCACGGAGCCGAGCTGGGGCAGCACGCCGGGCTCGGCATGGGTCGGGATGTTGGCGACGTCGCCCACGGCGTACACGCGCGGGTGGCCCTCGGCGGTGAGGTCGGGGGTGACGTCGAGGCGGCCGCCCCGCCCGGTCTTCAGCCCGCTCCCGGCGACGACGGCGGCCGCCGACTCGCCACCGCCCCAGACCACGGTCCGGGTCGGGATGACGGACCCGTCGTCGAGCTCGACCCGGTCGGGGTGGACGGCCGCGACGCCGGTCCGCAGCCGGATCTCCGCGCCGTGCCCGGTGAGCCGTTCGTGCGCGTAGGCGTGGGACTTCTCGGAGAAGGCGCCGAGCAGGACCTCGCCGCGGTCGACCAGGAAGATCCGCCCGGGGCGGGGGATCGCCTCCAGCGCCGCGAGCGCGAGAGTGAGCTCGGCCAGGGCTCCCGCCACCTCGACTCCGGTGGGTCCACCGCCGACCACGACGACATCGAGCACCTCGTCCAGGCGCTGGGGATCGTCGCCGGCCGACTCCATGAGCCCCTGGAAGTGGAGCCGGAGCCGTTCGGCGTCCGCGACCGAGTAGAGCGGGAACGCGTACTCGGCTGCACCCGGTACGCCGAAGTACTCGGCCCGTCCGCCGGCCGCGATGACGAGGTGCGACCCGTGGAGCACCTCGCCACCGGCGAGCGTCACGCTCGGCGCCTCGGGGTCGATGTGCGTGACCTCGGCGCTCCGGACCCGGACGGTGGGGTGCTCGCGGAAGATCGTCCGGTGCGGGCGGGCGATGTCCTCGGCGGGCAGCTGCGAGGTCGCAACCTGGTAGAGGAGCGGCTGGAACTGGTGGTAGTCGTTGCGGTCGACGAGGGTCACCGCGATGCCCTCGTCGCCGAGGCGGTGCGCCGCGGCGACACCCGCCAGGCCGCCGCCCAGGACGATGACGTGCGGGTCGCCGTTCGACTGTTCCGTCACAACGACAGCTCCCCCCGGAAGTCGGCGAGGACGATCCGCCCCGCCGCCTCGATCAGGGCCAGGTGCGAGAACGCCTGGGGGAAGTTCCCGAGGTGCCGGGCGCGATCCACCTCGTACTCCTCGGCATACAGACCCAACGGTGAGCGAACCCGCAGCAGCCGCTCCATGAGGTTGGCGGCCCGCTCCATCTCCCCGATGGCTGCCAGCGCCGAGACCAGCCAGAACGAGCAGATGAGGAAGGTTCCCTCCTTGCCCGACAACCCGTCGTCCGTCTCGTCCGTGCGGTAGCGCAGGACGTAGCCGCTCTCGGTCAGCTCACTGTCGATGGCGTTGACCGTGTTGACCATCCGCTCGTCGGTGCTCGGCAGGAAGCCGAACAGCAGGGCGAGCAGGGTCGACGCATCCAGCGCATCCGTGTCGTAGTGCTGCCGCAGCACCCCACGATCGCTGACGCCGTGCGCCAGGATGTCCTCGTGGATCTCGTCGGCGGTCGTCCGCCACTGGGACGCGAGCTTCTCCTCGTCCTGCATCTCGGCCAGCTTGGCGGCCCGGTCGAGCGCCACCCAGCCCATCAGCTTCGACGACACGTAGTGCTGTGGCTTGCCACGCGCCTCCCAGATGCCTTGGTCCGGCTCCCGCCAGACATCCGTTGCGCACGTTGCCTGCGACTGCACCAGCGGCCACAGCCTCCTCGGCAGGTGCTGGCTCCGGATGGTGTGCAGCAGCAGCGAGTCCAGGACGGCCCCGAACACGTCGTTCTGCCGCTGGTCGAAGGCGCCGTTGCCGATCCGTACCGGCCGCGCTCCCTCGTACCCCGAGAGGTCGTCGCGGGTCGACTCGGTCAGGTCTCGGCGACCGTCGATGCCGTACATGATCTGCAGGGCGCCGTCGGGGTTCGGCTCGAGGTCTGCGACGAACTGGATGAACTCGTCGGCCTCCCAGTCGAGGTTGAGGTAGTGCAGCGCCTGCAGCGTGAACGTCGTGTCCCGGATCCACGTGTATCGGTAGTCCCAGTTCCGCTCGCCGCCCGGCGTCTCCGGGAGCGACGTGGTGAGCGCGGCCACCGTCGCCCCGGTCGGCATGTAGGTCAGTCCCTTGATCGTCAGCGCGGAGCGCTCGATGGGGTGCCTGAACCGGTGGTCGGGAACGCGCGCGCGATTGAGCCAGTTCCGCCAGAACTGGATGGTCGCCTTGATGCTCGCCTGCGCCTCGGCCGCGTCCTGCGGTGCGACGAGACCTTCTGCCCACGAGAGTGCGCAGTAGGCCCGGTCTCCCTTCGTCAGGACGTGCCGTGCGCGCGCCGCGCCACCCTCGATCCCGATGTGCAGGTCGGTGCTGAGGCGGAACGTCACTCCAGCGCCCGAGGCATCCGCGGCGTGGTCGTCCGCGCCCATGGTCCACACAGCGGGGACGCGACCGTAGTCGAGCGCCGGCTCGCAGACGAGCTCGACCTCCACCGACCCTTCCAGGCACTCGACGGTGCGGACCAGCACGTGGTCGGCATCGTCGTCGGCCGGTGGCCGGGTGTGCGGTGTGATCGTGTCGGGGCCCTTGCGCGGTCCCATGGTGAGGGCATCGTGGACGAGGAGCCACCCGCTTGTGGTGTGCCAGGTGGTGGTCATCACGTTGGTGCCCGGGACGTAGCCGCGGCCGTTCGGAACGTTGATCCCGTACGGTCCGAAACGGAATCGTCCTGCGCCGCGGTCGAGCAGGTTGCCGAACACGCTCGGCGCGTCGAACGACGGCAGGCAGAGCCAGTCGACCGAGCCGTCCGGCGCGACCAGCGCGCCCGTGTGGCAGTTCGAGAGGAATGCGTAGTCGGCGATCGGTGGGAAGGGGGACGTCGATGCACTCACTCGAGGCTCCTTCGCAGAGGGGTGACCAGCGGTTGCGGTACCTGTTCCTCCACGATGTGCGTTCTGCCGTCGGCACCACATCACCCCGTGCAGATGATTGCCCTAGCGAGGGGTGCTGCGGAGGGGGCGATCCCCGACGTCGGGGGCACCTTCGTCGGGCAGCAGCTGGCGGTGCACGAGCACGAACAGCAGCAGGAATCCGGGCAGCACGATCAGTACGGCGAGGACGACCGCGACCACGAGTGCGGTGAGGGTCCCGCTCGGTGCGGCGGCGTCCTCGACGGTCAGGGACTCCGGGAGCAGGTAGGGCCATTGCGCCACGCCCCAGGACACGATGATCCCGGCGACCGCCAGCACGGCCAGGACCCGCGCTCCGCGGGCGGCGTCGCGCATCAGCAGGACCAGAGCCGCGGCCCCGCACAGTGCACTGAGCACGACGATCGGGAGCGCGCGGGACGTCAGCCCGTCGAAGACGTGGGGTGCCCGGGAGTGCACCACGACCAGGCCGATCACGGACAGCACGCCCGCCACGATGGCGGCGGCCACCGCCCGGCGCCGGAAGTACCGCTCCATCCCGGCGTCGTGCGCGCGGCGGGCGTCCCACACCAGGTAGACCGCCGACAGGTACGCCGCCACGGCGATCGCCAGGATCCCGGTGACCACCGAGGTCGGGTTGAGCCAGCTGTCGACGGGGTCGCCGGCCTGGCCACCCGACGGGACCTGTCCTGACGCGATGCCGCCGGCCACCGCGCCCAGGCAGAACGGGACCAGCACCGACGAGAGCGCGAAGCCGCCGCCGAACGCGCGACGGAAGCGCAGGCTGACCACGGCCTTGCGGAACGCGAAGCTCGCGCCGCGCAGCACGATGCCGAGGGCGGCGATGGTGAGCGGGACGAACATCGTCAACCAGATCGACTGGTACGCCGAGGGGAACGCCGTCCAGGTCACGACGAAGACGAAGATCAGCCAGACGTGGTTCGCCTCCCACACCGGGCCGATCGAGTGCTCGATGAGGTCACGTGGCGCCTCTCCTCGCTCCGGCCCGCCGGCGGTCAGGTCCCAGAACCCGGCCCCGAAGTCCGCGCCGGCGAGCACGGCGTACGCCGCCAGGGACACCAGGAGGACGACGGCGATCAGGGTGCTCATGGCAGCGAGTCCGCTCGCTCGGGCGCGTCCGCGAGCGCCTCCTCGGCCCGGCCTCCCGGCCCGTAGGGCACGTCGTGGTCGACG
>FTBU01000071.1_pt1 | contig 11621 bp, 8 predicted proteins | sample 1639351 | NCBI WGS metagenome assembly FTBU01 (sample SAMEA3914864, study PRJEB12502) | metagenome | biome: forest; material: soil | place: USA | collected 2012-03-12 | depth 0.3 m | reverse complement strand
GCGTTGAGGATCGGCATGCCGTAGATCGGCGCGCCCGGGGTGGTCTTCGCGGCCGGGTTGACCACGTCGTTCGCGCCGACGACGAGCACGACGTCGGTGTGCTTGAACTCGCCGTTGATGTCGTCCATCTCGATCAGCTGCTCGTACGGCACCTGCGCCTCGGCGAGCAGCACGTTCATGTGGCCGGGCATCCGGCCGGCGACCGGGTGGATCGCGTAGTCGACCTTCGTCCCGCGCTCCCCCAGTACGTCGACCAGCTCGCGCAGCGTGTGCTGCGCCTGCGCGACGGCGAGGCCGTAGCCGGGGACGACGATCACGCGGTCGGCGTACCCGAGCAGGATCGCGACGTCCTCCGGGCCGGCGGACCGCACCGGCCGGTCCGACGCCTCCCCGGCGCCGAGCGTCGACCCGCCCTTGAGCGCGCCGAACAGGATGTTGGTGACCGACCGGCCCATCGCCCGGGCCATCAGCAGGGTGAGGAACGTGCCGGACGCACCGACGAGCGTGCCTCCCACGAGCAGCAGGGTGTTCTGCAGGACATAGCCGCCGGCCGCGACGGTCAGGCCGGTGAACGCGTTCAGCAGCGAGATCACGATCGGTACGTCGGCGCCGCCGACCGGGAGCACCAGCAGGACGCCGATCAGCAGGCCGAGCAGGGCGAGGACGATCCCGATGTTCACCGCCGGGTCGGTGACGGTCAGGACGCCGAGCACGATCGAGGCGATGCCGGCGCCGCCGAACACGATCGGCAGGCCCGGGAAGATCACCGGCCGCGAGGTCATCAGCTCCTGGAGCTTCGCGAAGGTGATGATCGAGCCGGCGAACGACACCGACCCGACCAGGATCGTGAACGCCGTCGCGGCCAGCGTGAACCACGAGACGTCCTCGGCGTGCGGCACGATCTCCTGCAGCTCCAGCAACGCGACGAGCGCCGCCGCGCCGCCGCCGACGCCGTTGAACAGCGCCACCATCTGCGGCATCTGGGTCATCTGCACCCGGCGGGCGCCGACCACGCCGCCGGTCGTGCCGACCGCGATCGCGCCGACCATCAGCGGCACGTGGTCCATGTCCAGGTAGATGAACGGCACGATGACCGCCACCACGGCGGCGGCCGCGCCGATCAGGTTGCCGGCTCGGGCGGTCTTCGGACCGGACAGGCCCTTGAGCGCGAGGATGAAGCAGACCGCGCAGCCGAGGTAGACCAGCTGTACCCAGGTCGGCATCAGGCGGCTCCACCCTCGCTGCTCGGGGCGGGCTTCTTCGCCGGCTTCCTCCGCGTGAACATCTGCAGCATCCGGTCGGTCACCACGAAGCCACCGACCATGTTCACCGCGGCCAGCACGATCGCGACCAGCCCGACCACCAGCGCGATGTCGTTGTCCGTCTCGCCGGTCACCAGGATCGCGCCGAGCAGGATGATGCCGTGGATGGCGTTCGCCCCGGACATCAGCGGGGTGTGCAGCGTCGAGGAGACCTTCGAGATCACCTCGACACCCACGAACACGCTGAGCACGAAGATCGTCAGCCAGACGACCGCTTCATCCATCAGTTGCCCCCTTCAACGGGCTGAGCTTCGATCGCTGTGCCCTCGATCTGGGACCGGGTGGGCTCGTGCCGGATCGCGCCGTCGTGGGTCACGCACGACCCGGCGACGATCTCGTCCTCGAAGTCGGGGGCGAACACGCCGCCCTCCTCGGAGTCACCGGTCATCAACGTGACGATGTTGACGACGTTCTGCGCGTACAGCCTGGAGGCCGGGCCGGGCATCTGCGACGGCACGTTCTGCCCGCCCCACACCGCCGCGTTGCCGATCCGCGTGACCTCGCCGGGCACCGCGCCCTCGACGTTGCCGCCGGTCTCGGCCGCGAGGTCGACGACCACCGAGCCGGGCTTCATCTGCTCGACCATCGCCCGGGTCACCAGCAGCGGCGCCCGCCGCCCGGGTACGGCGGCCGTGGTGATCAGCGCGTCCGCGGCGGCGACGTACGGCGTCAGCCGCTCCATCTGCAGCGCGGCCCGCTCCTCGGTCATCTCGCGGGCGTACCCGCCCGCGCCCTCCAGCGTGTCCAGCTCCAGGTCGATCGCCTGCGCGCCCATCGACCGGATCTCCTCGGCCGCGGCCGCGCGCACGTCGTACGCCTTGACGACCGCGCCGAGCCGCTTGGCGGTGGCGATCGCCTGCAGGCCCGCGACACCGGCGCCGAGCACGACGACCTCGGCCGGCGGGACGGTACCCGCGGCGGTCATGTTCAGCGGGAAGAACCGGCGCAGCATCCCGGCCGCGACGATCGCGCAGCGGTAGCCGGCCACCAGCGCCTGCGAGGAGAGCGCGTCCATCGACTGCGCCCGCGAGATCCGCGGCACCAGCTCCATCGTGAACGACGTGACGCCGCCGTCGCGCAGCGCGGCCACGACCTCGGGCTCCGAGCCGGTCGGCAGGAACGACACCGTCGCCGCGCCCGGCCGCAGCCGGCGCACCACGTCGGTGCCCGGCGGCTGGACCGAGACCAGCAGGTCCGCCTGGTCCACCGCCCCCGGATCAACCGTGGCGCCGGCGGCCACGAACTCCTCGTCCGCGATCAGCGCATGCTTGCCCGCATCGGGCTCGACGAGGACGTCGTACCCCAGCCCGGTCAGCTTCCCGACCAGCTCGGGGACCATCGCCACCCGCGCCTCACCCTCACGGGTCTCTCTCGCCACAGCGACCTTCACCCGTGGCAACCTAGGGCACTTCCGGGGCCTCCGCGAGTGTGAACTCGTCCACATTGACATAGCGGGGACGCCCGCGCGGGCCCTCGCCGAGGTGCGACGCGACCAGCGTGATCCGGTCGGCCCGCCACCGCGGACCGGCGTACCCGTCGAGCAGCCGCACCCAGTTCGACACCTCGGCCGGCTGCCCGAGACGGGCCACCGTGACGTGCGGCCGGAACCGCTGTCCGTCCACGGGGATGCCGGCCCGGTTGGCGGCCGCGCGGGTGCCGGTCGCGAGCCGGTCGATCTCGGTGCGGCCGTGCTCGTCGAGGTCCAGCCCCGCCCACAGCACGCGCGCCCGGCCGGCGTTCGGGAAGGCGCCACCGCCGGCGATCGCGGTCTCGAACGCCGTGCGCCTCGCGGCCGCCCGCTGCAGCCGCTCGCCGAGGTCGTCGAGCCGGCGCTCCTCCACCTCGGCCAGGAAGGCCAGCGTCACGTGGAACTGCTCGCTGGTCGCCCAGCGGTACGCCGCCGCACCCCGCCGTACGTCGAGGAACGCGTCCAGGTGCTCGACCGCGGCCTCGGGCGGCACCAGCGCTACGAACAGCCTCACCCGATCTGGGTGCCCAACGCCGAGCCGATCGCGTACGTGACGGCCATCGCGAACAGGCCGCCGGCGACGTTGCGGGCGACCGCGCGGCCGGGCTTGGCGTAGCCGAGCCGGGCGCTGACGAAGCCGGTGACCGCGAGCGCCGCGACGACCGCGGCCACGGTCAGCCAGAGCCGGATGCCCGGCGCACCCAGGGTCATCGTGAGCAGCGGCAGCAGCGCGCCGATCGTGAAGGACAGCATCGACGCCCCGGCGGCGTGCCACGGGCTGGAGATGTCGTCGGGGTCGATGCCGAGCTCGGCCTCGGCGTGCGCGCCGAGCGCGTCCTTGGCGGTCAGCGCCGTCGCCACCTGGAGGGCGAGCTCCTCGGACAGCCCCTTCTCGACGTAGATGCCGGCCAGCTCGGCGAGCTCCTCCTCCGGCTCCTCACTCAGCTCGCGGCGCTCCTTGGCCAGCAGCGCGAGCTCGGAGTCGCGCTGGGTGCTCACCGAGACGTACTCGCCCGCGCCCATGCTCATCGCACCTGCCGAGAGGCCGGCGACGCCGGCGATGACGATCGCGGACCGGTCGCTGGTGGCACCGACCGCACCGATCACGATGCCGGCGGTCGAGACGATGCCGTCGTTCGCACCGAGCACCGCGGCGCGCAGCCAGTTCAGCCGGTTGTTGAGCCCACCCTGGTGCGGCTCGTCCTCGTGGGGGCCGACGTGATTCACGTCATCACCCAGGTCGCTGACGGTCATGCCCCGATCCAAACCCCGAGGAGGAGGCCCCGCAAGCAAGGACAGCCTGCGCTCACGCGCGGGTCGACCGCACGCCGAGGGCGCCGGCACCCACGCAGGCGAGCGCGACCGCGAGCGAGAACCACGGGAACACCGCGGCCAGCCCCCAGGTCGTCGCCGCCCAGCCCGCGAGGATCGTCGGCACCGCCATCGCGGTGTAGGCCAGCACGTAGAACGCCGACATCACCTGGCCGCGGTGTGCGGCCGGGACGACGCTGCCGAGGTGGCGCAGGGAGCCGCCGAACGCGAGCCCGAACGACAGCCCCATCAGTACGGCGGCGCCGCCGATCAGCAGCGCGTGGTGGCTGTCCAGCGCGAGGACGCTGACGCCCAGCGCGATCGCCGTGCCGAAGTCGCCCACGATCGCGGCGCGGCGAGCGGCGAGCCGGCCACCGAAGGCCTGGCTGACGGCGGCGGCACCAGCCATCGCGGCCACGACGGCTCCCCCGAACACGAGGCTGTGGATCCCGGTCGACTGACCGGCGAAGGACGGGAACAGCGAGAGGTACACCCCGAGCACCGACCACGCGGCCATCACGCCGATGACGGCGAACCGGAAGTCGCCGGCGATCGCGCTCGGCACGCTCGGCCGGGCCACGCGCAGCCGACCGGACGCACCGGTGCGGCCGGCGTGCGGCTCGGCCATGCCGAGCAGGCCGAGGAGCAGCGCCAGGATGACGACGGCGACGGCGGCGAACGGTGTCACGTAGGGATCCGGGCCGAACTGCGCCAGGAGGGCGGCACCGAGGACGGTGACCCCGATGCCGACGTTGAACATGATCCCGGTCAGGTGGCCGGTCCGGGCGCCGCGCTCGGGACGCAGGTCGAGCAGGGCGGCGCTCCCGACGACGACCGCGGTGCCGACCGCGGCTCCGTGCAGGATGCGCGCGACCACCAGCGCGGCCACGCCGTCCGCGGACATGAAGACCACGAGGCCCGCGACCATCACGACGGCGGCGCCGAGGAGCAGGGGCTTGCGCCCGTACTTGTCCGACGCCTGGCCGGCGACGAGCACGGCACCGAGTGCGGCGACGGCGTACGCCGCGAAGACGATCGTCGTGGTGATCGGCGCGAGGTCCCAGCGCTGCTGGTAGAGGCCGTAGAGCGGGGCCGGGGCTCCGGAGACCCCGAGGGACGCGGCGAGCAGGGTGATCAGCAGCGGGTACGCCCAGCGCTGCTCGGACCGGGTGCCGGTCGGGGTGCCGGTCGGGGTCGCGATCGCGGTGCTGCTCATCGGCTCTTCCTCCTCGTGGTAAGTTCGATGTAGATCGAACACGCACCACAGTAGAGACCGGTTCGATGATTATCAAACCGAACCGGTGTGAGGAGGGCCATGTGAGCGAGGACCGCGCAGCCGTCGCCAGCCTGCAGGAGGTGCTCGCGGCCGTCTCCGACCCGGTGCGGCTGGAGATGCTCCGCCGGCTCGAGACCGACGGCTCCCCCGTGGCGTGCGCGCTGCTCTACGACGGCATCGGCAAGTCGACCGCCAGCCACCACTTCAAGATCCTGCGGGAGGCGGGCGTCATCGAGAGCGAGGCGATCGCCGGCAAGACCCACCAGCGACTGCGCCTCGACGAGGTGGAGGCGGCGTACCCCGGTGTGCTCAGCTCGATCCTCGCGGTGGCACCGGCTCAGCCGCCGGCTCGCTGATCCGCCGCGGCATCAGCGCACCAGCGCCGAGCAGCGCGAGCGCGAACACCGCCGATGCCACGAACACCGCGTGGACGGCCGGGTGCAGCACGTCGGGCGTCAGGTGCTCGAGGTCCGGTACGCCGCGGCCCAGCCTCGAGGCGACCACGCCGTTCGCGAGCGCGCCGAACACCGCGACGCCGACCGCGCTGCCGACCGAGCGCGCGAACATCGTGCTGCCGGTCGCGACGCCGCGGTGCTGCCAGGTCACCGACGACTGCGCGGCGATGACCGACGGGCTCGCGACCAGGCCGAACCCCAGCCCCATCACGAAGCACGGCGCGGCCAGCGCCCAGATCGAGCTCTCGGTGTTGATGAAGAGCAGCAGGCCGGCCCCGACGAACCCGATCACGCCGCCGATCAGCATCGTCGCCCGGAAGCCGATCGTCAGGTACAGCCGCCCCGAGTTCGACGCCGCGATCGGCCAGCCCAGCGTCATCGCGGCCAGCGCGAGACCGGACACCAGCGCGCCGTGGCCGAGCACGCTCTGCGCGTAGAGCGGGATGTACGACGACAGCCCCATCATGAGCACGCCGACGACGAGCGACGCCACCATCGCGGAGACCAGGATCCGTCGCCGGAACACCCACAGGGGCAGCACCGGCTCGCGCGCCTTCTGCTCCACCAGCACGAAGCCGACGAGCAGGACCGCGGAGAGGGCGAACAGCACGATGCTGGTCGGCGAGTCCCACGCCCAGCGCACGCCGCCCTCGAGCAGCGCGAGCAACAGCACGATCCCACCACCGGTCAGCAGCAGCGAGCCGGCGTAGTCGATGGTGTGCCGCCTGCGCTCCACCCGCTCCTCGAACCGGCGCCAGAGCATCACGTACGCCGCGATGCCGAGCGGCAGGTTGACGAAGAAGATCCAGCGCCACGAGAGGTAGTCGGCGAACACGCCGCCGAGCGTCGGGCCGACGACGGAGGACAGCGCCCACACGCTCGCGACGTACCCCTGCACCTTGGCACGCTCCTCGAGCGTGTAGATGTCGCCGACGATCGTCATGCTCATCGGCTGCACGGCACCGGCGCCGATGCCCTGGACGGCGCGGAACGCGATCAGGGTGCCCATGCTCCAGGCGACGCCGCAGAGCAGCGAGCCGAGCACGAACAGCCCGATGCCGACCAGCATCACCGGCTTGCGACCGACGAGGTCGGCGAGCTTGGCGTACACCGGGACCGTCACGGCCTGGGCGAGCAGGTAGATCGAGAACAGCCACGGGAACTGGCTGAAGCCGCCGAGGTCGCCGACGATCGACGGCACCGCGGTCGCCAGGATCGTCGAGTCGATCGCGACCAGGCCGATGCTGAGCATGACCGCCAGCAGGATCGGACCGCGCTCGCTGCGCAGCCCGACGCTGGCGCGGGAGACCTGGTTGACCGTCACGTACGGCGGCAACCCGCGACCCGTCGGGTTTTGTTCCCGCCCGGTTCGGGCGATGTTCGACGCGGTGCCGATGGGGTACATGTGTGATTCGATCGATCAAAGGGGTGAGCGTGGAGGGTGCTGTGGAGAGCTGGCCGGGACGTCCCTACCCACTGGGAGCGACGTTCGACGGGAGCGGCACGAACTTCGCGCTCTTCAGCGAGGTCGCCGAGCGCGTCGAGCTCTGCCTGTTCGACGCCGACGGCACCGAGTCGCGGGTCGACCTGACCGAGGTCGACGCCTACGTCTGGCACTGCTACCTGCCGTCGGTCCAGCCGGGGCAGCGCTACGGCTACCGGGTGCACGGGCCGTGGGATCCCGAGAACGGCCAGCGGTGCAACCCGAACAAGCTGCTCCTGGACCCGTACGCCAAGGCGACCGCCGGCGAGATCGACTGGGACCAGGCGCTGTTCTCCTACGACTTCGGCGACGAGGACTCCCGCAACGACCTGGACTCGGCCCCGCACATGACGTACGGCGTGGTCATCAACCCGTACTTCGACTGGGAGGGCGACCGCCGCCTCGACTACCCGTACAACCAGACGTTCATCTACGAGGCGCACGTCAAGGGGCTGACCGAGCTGCACCCCGACGTACCGGAGAACCTGCGCGGCACGTACGCCGGGATCGCCACCCCCGCCGTCGTCGAGCACCTCACGAAGCTCGGCGTGACCGCGATCGAGCTGATGCCGGTGCACCAGTTCGTGCAGGACAACACGCTGCTGGACAAGGGCCTGCGGAACTACTGGGGGTACAACACGCTCGCCTTCTTCGCGCCGCAGGCCGCGTACTCCTCCGCCGCCCGCGACGAGGACGCCCCGCTCGGCCAGCAGGTGCAGGAGTTCAAGGCGATGGTCAAGGCGCTGCACGAGGCCGGCATCGAGGTCATCCTCGACGTCGTCTACAACCACACGGCGGAGGGCAACCACCTCGGCCCGACGCTGAGCTTCAAGGGCATCGACAACGCGGCGTACTACCGGCTGGTCGAGGACGACAAGCGCTACTACATGGACTACACGGGCACCGGCAACAGCCTGAACGTCCGGCACCCGCACTCCCTCCAGCTGCTCATGGACTCCCTGCGGTACTGGGTCACCGAGATGCACGTCGACGGGTTCCGCTTCGACCTCGCCTCGACACTGGCGCGCGAGTTCTACGACGTCGACCGGCTGTCGACGTTCTTCGAGCTCGTGCAGCAGGACCCGGTGGTCAGCCAGGTGAAGCTGATCGCCGAGCCGTGGGACATCGGGCCGGGCGGCTACCAGGTGGGCGGGTTCCCTCCGCAGTGGACCGAGTGGAACGGCAAGTACCGCGACACCGTCCGCGACTTCTGGCGGGGCGAGCCGTCGCTCGGCGAGTTCGCCTCCCGGATCGCTGGGTCTGCCGACCTCTACGAGCACTCCGGCCGGCGGCCGGTCGCGAGCATCAACTTCATCACCGCCCACGACGGCTTCACCATGCGCGACCTGGTGTCGTACGACGAGAAGCACAACGAGGCGAACGGCGAGGACAACAACGACGGCGAGAGCTTCAACCGGTCGTGGAACCACGGTGTCGAGGGTCCGACGGACGACCCCGAGATCCTGTCCGCGCGGGCCCGGGCGCAGCGGAACTTCCTGGCCACCCTGCTGCTCAGCCAGGGCGTGCCGATGCTGCTGCACGGCGACGAGCTCGGCCGCACCCAGCAGGGCAACAACAACACCTACGCCCAGGACAACGAGCTGTCGTGGGTGCACTGGGACCAGGCCGACCGCCCGCTGGTCGAGTTCACGGCCGCGGTGTCGCGGCTGCGGCGCGAGCACCCGACGTTCCGCCGCAAGCGGTTCTTCACGGGGGGCACGGTGCGGGTGCCGGACGGCGGCGACGGCGACCGGCTCAACGACATCGTCTGGCTGCACCTCGACGGCCGGCCGATGGAGGACGCCGACTGGACCGACGGCGCCCAGGCCCTCGGCATGTACCTCAACGGCCACGGCATCGCCGGTCGCGACGACCGCGGACAGCAGATCGTCGACGACCACTTCCTGCTCTACTTCAACGCCGACGGCGAGGCGACCGTGAAGCTGCCGAACGACGAGTACGCCGACGCGTGGGACGTGGTCATCGACACCGGTGGTTCGGCCGACGAGGACGGCACGTTCACGGCGGGTCAGGTGTTCACGATCCCCTCACGCAGCATGGTGGTGCTGCGCGAGCACCACGCTCCCGAGGTCGAACCCGACTCGTCCGTCGCCGCGTCGGTCGCCCAGGCGCAGAAGCGGTGACGGCGATGCGGGTTCCGGTCTCGACGTACCGCCTGCAGATCACGCCGGACTTCGACCTGTTCGAGGCCGCCCGCCGACTGCCGTACCTCCACACGCTCGGCGTCGACTGGGTCTACCTCTCGCCGCTGCTGGCCTCGGAGCCTGGCAGCCAGCACGGGTACGACGTGGTCGCGTTCGACCACGTCGACCCGGAGCGCGGCGGTGCCGGGGGCCTGGCCGCGCTGTCCGCCGAGGCGCGCCGGCTCGGCATGGGCGTGCTCGTCGACATCGTGCCCAACCACGTCGGCGTCGCGACGCCCGCCGAGGACCCGTGGTGGTGGGACGTGCTGCGGCTCGGCCGGGAGTCCGACCACGCGGTCGCCTTCGACGTCGACTGGGCCGCCGGCGACGGCAAGCTCCTCATCCCGGTCGTCGGCGACGGGGACGAGGACGCGATCGAGGTGGTCGACGGCGAGATCCGCTACCACGAGCACCGCTTCCCGATGGCGCCCGGCACGACGACCCACGACCAGCAGCACTATCGGCTCGTCAACTGGCACGAGGCCGACGACAACCTCAACTACCGGCGCTTCTTCGCGGTCAACACGCTGGCCGCGGTGCGGGTCGAGGATCCGGAGGTCTTCGCGGACACGCACGTCGAGATCCGACGCTGGTTCGAGGAGGGACTGGTCGACGGGCTGCGCGTCGACCACCCCGACGGGCTGCGCGACCCGAGGCGCTACCTCGACGACCTCGCCGCCCTCACCGGCGGGGCCTACGTGCTCGTCGAGAAGATCCTCGAACCCGGCGAGGCACTGCCGTCGTCCTGGGCGACCCAGGGCACCACGGGGTACGACGCGCTCGCGGTCATCGACCGCGTCCTCACCGACCCCGCGGGCCGCGCGCCGCTCGACGAGCTCGAGGCCAAGCTGCGCGGCGGCCCGATCGACTGGCCGTCGTTCGTCTACGCCAGCAAGCTCGCCGTCGCCAACGGGATCCTGCACTCCGAGGTCCGCAGGATCGTCCGGGAGGTGCGCCACCTGGACGACACCGTCCCTGCGGTCGCCCTCGAGGAGGCGGTCGCGAACCTGCTCGCCGGCTTCCCCGTCTACCGCTCCTACCTGCCCGAGGGACGCGAGCACCTCGACGAGGCGTTCGAGCGGGCCCGGACCAACGCCCAGCACGTCGACCCGGAGGCGTTCGACGTGCTGGAGCGGCTGCTGTCGGACCCGTGGACCGCGCCCGCGCGGCGGTTCCAGCAGACCAGCGGCATGGTGATGGCCAAGGGCGTCGAGGACCGTGCCTTCTACCGCTGGTCGCGGCTCACCTCGCTCAACGAGGTCGGCGGCGACCCGTCGATCTTCTCCGTCGACGTCGACGACTTCCACCACGCGATGACCGTGCGCCAGCGGGACTGGCCGCACGCCATGACCACGCTCTCCACCCACGACACGAAGCGCGGCGAAGACGTCCGCGCCCGGATCACCGTGCTCGCCGAGCTCCCGGACGTCTGGGCGACCGCGCTCGATGAGCTGCTCCACCTGGCGCCGGTGCCCGACCCGGGCTTCGGATCGCTGCTGTGGCAGGCCGTGCTCGGCGCGTGGACACCCGACCACCTGCCCGACCTGCCGGACCGGCTGCACGGGTACGCCGAGAAGGCGATGCGCGAGGCCGGCGACCACACCACGTGGACCGCGCCGGACCCGGCGTACGAGGGGGCCGTCCACGCGGCGGTGGACGCGGTCTTCGAGTCGGCAGAGGTGCAGGGCGTCCTCAGTGACCTGGCGGCCCGGATCGACGAGCCGGCGCGCTCGAACTCGCTCGCGGCCAAGCTGCTGGCGATCACGATGCCCGGCGTCCCGGACGTCTACCAGGGCAGCGAGTTGTGGGAGACCTCGCTGGTCGACCCCGACAACCGGCGGCCGGTCGACTTCGACCACCGGGCCGCGGTGCTCGGCGGCGCCGCGAGTGACGACGCCGTCGACAAGCTGCACGTCACCTGCTCGGCCCTCACCCTCCGCCGGGAGCGGCCGGAGCTGTTCACGTCGTACGCACCGGTGCTCGCGACCGGGCCGGCCGCCGACCACGTCGTCGCCTTCGACCGCGGCGGCGCGGTGACGGTCGCGACCCGGCTGCCGGTCGCACTCGCGACCTCCGGCGGCTGGGGCGACACGACGCTCGAG
>FTBU01000971.1_pt1 | contig 11953 bp, 13 predicted proteins | sample 1639351 | NCBI WGS metagenome assembly FTBU01 (sample SAMEA3914864, study PRJEB12502) | metagenome | biome: forest; material: soil | place: USA | collected 2012-03-12 | depth 0.3 m | reverse complement strand
GCATGAATCCCCGGTCAGCCGGGGATTCCTGACGTTGTCGGGGGTTGCAACCCCTGACAACGTCAGGAAAGCCTCAACCACCCGCCCCTAGGCTGCTCGCCATGACGATCGTCCTCGTGCCGGCCGACCGGGTCGTGCGGTGGATCGGCAACTTCGAGGGACGGCACGGCGAGACCGGGCTGACCGTCGAGAACGGCGCCTTGGCCGGTACCGCCGCGGACGGCAGCACGTTCGCCGCCCGCCTCCCGTTCGGCCAGCAGTACGCCGGCGCCGCCGACCCGTCGGCGTTCGCGGCCGCCGTCGGCGCCCCCGACGACTGGGGGGTGCTGCTGGTCCGCAAGGGCGGCTTCGCGGTCGCTCGGCTGCACGGCACGACGACCACCGAGAGCAAGGTCGGGCAGCGGCACGTGCAGGGCCGCACCAAGGCGGGCGGGCAGAGCCAGCAGCGGTTCGCCCGACGGCGGGACAACCAGGCGCGGCAGGCGTACGAGGCCGCGGCCGACCACGCGGCGCGGATCCTCGGCGACCTGCGCGGCCCGCTGGTCACCGGTGGCGACCACTCGGCCGTCGACGAGGTGCTCGCCGACCCGCGGCTGCGGCAGGCGACCCCGGTCGACCGCTGGCTCGCCGTACCCGACCCGAGGCGCGGGGTGCTGGAGCAGGCCGTCCTGGATGCGTGCGCCGCCGCGATCGAGGTCGAGAACGCCGGTCAGTAGCCGAGCTCGCGCTTGCGCGCGTCCCCGCCGCCGGGTCTCACGGCGAGCTGCTGAAGATCCCGCCGTGGATCCAGGACCTCTCGCCGTTCGAGCACCTGGCGCTCGTGCCGGCGCAGGACGTCGACTGGGCGGCCGTCTTCGCAGTCGGTACGGTCGCGGTGGTCCTGAGTGTCGCGGGTCAGTACGCCTTCCGCCGCCGCGACGTGCACTAGTTTTCACCTCATGTGGCAGCCCCAGCCCGGGTGGGTCGCGCTCCCCGGCGGCTCCGGAGGGTCGACCGTCGGCGTGTGGCGCACCGTCCTCGGCGACCAGGCCGTGGTCGTGAAGCGGATCGCCGCGCCCGTCGAGGGTGACCCGGCGGAGCTCTCGAACCCGCGGCACTTCGCCTACTGGCGGCGACCGGCCGACGTCATCACGGCGAGCGAGGTCGTCGACACCCCGGGCCTCCGCGCGCCGGGGCTCGGCGCGGTCGAGGAGGACGAGGACGGCGTCACGATCACCCAGGAGTGGGTCGAGGACGCCGCGACCAGCGGGCTCTTCGTCGCGCACGCGCTGGGCCGGTTCGCCGGCGGTCACCTCGTGCCGGCGCCCTGGCTGGCCCGCAACCAGCTGCGCGACCGGATGGCCCGGGTGGAGCGACACGGTGGCTGGAAGACCCTGGCCCGTACGACGGTCGCCGACGTCGCCGACGTCCTCTGGGCGCGTCGCGGCGAGCTGCTCGCCGCGGCCGACGCCCTGGTGCAGGTGCCGACCCACGGCGACGCCGTACCCGCGAACCTGCCGGGCCGCGACGGCGACGACGTCGTGGCGATCGACTGGGCGATGCTCGGCACCGGGCCGGTGGGCTCCGACCTCGGTTACTACGCGCTGGCCGCCCGCGAGGAGCTGGAGCCGCTGCTCGACGCCTACCTGATGGGCGTGCCCGAGGGCCTCGCCACCCGCGACGAGGCGACGCTCGGCGCGCGGATCACCGCCGTCTACACCGTGCTGAACCGCGCCGAGTGGGCGCTGGCGCGGGTCGCCGGCGGTGAGGGCGCGCTGGCCGGGAAGTTCCGGCACCCGGCCGTCGCCCCGCACCTGCGGGCCCTGCAGCGGCAGTTCCCGCACATCGAGGCGCTGGTGGAGTCCTAGACCGCTCCCGGGGCGAACGTGTCGCAGTCGTCGAGCGAGCCGTTCCGGTAGCCGGTCATGAACCACTGGACCCGCTCGGCCGAGGACCCGTGCGTCCACGAGTCGGGGTCGACCTGGCCGCCGGACTCCTGCTGGATCCGGTCGTCGCCGACGGCGGTGGCCGCGTCGATGGCCTCCTGGATGTCCTGCTGGCTGAGGTCGGTGATCAGGACGTTGCCGTCCGCGTCCTGGGTGGTCGTCGCGGAGTGCGCCCACATGCCGGCGTAGCAGTCCGCCTGGAGCTCGAGCTTGACGCTGTCGCTGTGCGGGCCCTGCTGGGTCTTCACCCTGCCCATCGTGCCGAGCAGGTTCTGGATGTGGTGGCCGTACTCGTGGGCGATCACGTAGGGCTCCACGAACGCCCCACTGGGGCCGTTGAGCTGCTTCTGGAGGACGTCGGTGAAGAACGTCGTGTCGAGGTAGATCGTCCGGTCGGTGGGGCAGTAGAACGGTCCGACGTCGGCGGTCGCGCCGCCGCAGCCGGTGTCGATGCCGCCGGTGAACGTCTCGACCTTCTTCTCCGGCGAGAACGACGTGCGCGACTGCGCCGGCAGCGTGTCGGACCAGTAGTCGGTGAGCGAGTTCTCGACCGCGACCCGGGCGCAGTCGGGGTCGTTGTTCGCGTCCTCGCCGGTCTTGCAGTTGTCGTACCGCCCGGTCTCGGACATCCGCGAGGTGTCGTAGCCGGCGCCGGACGACCCGCCACCGAGCCACAGGCTCAGCAGCAGCACGAGCCCCAGCACGACCAGGCCGCCGAGGCCGCCGCCGAGCAGCCGGCCCGGGACCGGGAGACCGCCACCACCGCCGCGCGCGACGCCACGACCCGCGTCGCCGATCCGCCGCGTGGTCAACCGGGCCCTGGGGTTGAACCGCATCCGACCTCCTCGATGTCAGGTCCGACGCTACCCGGATCTAGACTTCGAGCCCTCATGATCACCACCCACCAGCTGGAAGTCCGTGCTGGCGCGCGTCTGCTCATGGAGAACGTCAGCTTCCGCGTCGCCGCCGGCGACAAGGTGGGTCTGGTCGGGCGCAACGGCGCCGGCAAGACCACGCTCACGAAGATCCTGGCCGGCGAGGCGCTGCCCGCCTCCGGCACCGTCCAGACGACCGGGGAGGTCGGCTACCTCCCGCAGGACCCACGCATCGGCAACCCCGAGGTCGTGGCCCGGGACCGGATCCTCTCCGCGCGCGGCCTCGACGACGCCGTACGCCGCCTGCGCCAGGCCGAGGCCGAGATGGCGAGCGACGACCCCAAGGTCCGCGAGCGGGCGATGCGCCGCTACGAGCGCGCGGACGCCGAGCTGCACGCCGGCGGTGGGTACGCCGCCGAGTCGGAGGCTGCCCAGATCGCGCACAGCCTCGGCATCGAGGACCGGCTGCTCGGCCAGCCGCTGAAGACGCTCTCCGGCGGCCAGCGCCGCCGCGTCGAGCTGGCCCGGATCCTGTTCTCCGGCGCCGAGACACTGCTGCTCGACGAGCCGACGAACCACCTCGACGCGGACTCGATCGTCTGGCTGCGCGAGTTCCTCCGGGCGCACAAGGGCGGCCTGATCGTGATCAGCCACGACAACGGCCTGCTGGAGGCGACGGTGAACCGGGTGCTGCACCTGGACGCCAACCGCGCCGAGATCGATGTCTACAACATGGGCTGGAAGGCGTACCTCACCCAGCGCGAGACCGACGAGAAGCGCCGCAAGCGCGAGCGGATGAACGCCGAGAACAAGGCGAAGACGCTCACCGACCAGGCCAACAAGATGCGCGCCAAGGCCACCAAGGCCCAGGCGGCGCAGTCGATGCTCAAGCGCGCGGAGAAGCTGCTCGCCGGCGTGGAGGGCGAACGCCAGAGCGACAAGGTGGCGCGGATCGCGTTCCCCAAGCCGGCGCCCTCCGGCAAGACTCCGCTGACCGCGAGCGAGCTGTCCAAGTCGTACGGGTCGCTCGAGGTGTTCACCGACGTCGACCTGGCCATCGACCGGGGCTCGCGCGTGGTGATCCTCGGCCTGAACGGCGCCGGCAAGACCACCCTGCTGCGCATCCTCGGCGGCATCGACCAGCCGGACACCGGCGCCGTCGTACCGGGCCACGGGCTCAAGCTCGGCTACTACGCCCAGGAGCACGAGACCCTGGACGTCGAGCGCACGGTGCTCGAGAACATGCAGAGTGCCGCGCCCCAGCTGACCGACACCGAGGCGCGGTCGGTGCTCGGCTCCTTCCTGTTCTCCGGCGAGGACGCGCACAAGCCGGCCAAGGTGCTGTCCGGCGGCGAGAAGACCCGCCTCGCGCTGGCGTCGCTGGTCGTCTCAAGTGCGAACGTGCTGCTCCTCGACGAGCCCACCAACAACCTCGACCCCGCCTCCCGCGAGGAGGTGCTGGCCGCGATCCGCAGCTACGAGGGCGCCATCGTCCTCGTCACCCACGACGAGGGCGCCGTCACCGCTCTCGAGCCGGACCGGGTGCTGATCCTCCCCGACGGTGTCGAAGATCTCTGGAACGCGGAGTACGCCGACCTCGTCTCGCTCGCCTGACGGTGGTGCCCGCTAGCGTGCGGGTCATGGACGACGCCACCCTCGAGCACGCCGGCCTGCGGTACGCCGTCAACGGCCCGGTCGCCACGATCACCCTCCACCGTCCGGACGTGCGCAACGCGCAGACGCCGACCATGTGGCGGGCGCTCGCCGCGATCGGCGCCGCGATCCCCGACGACGTGCGCGTGGTCGTCGTGACGGGGGAGGGGCACTCGTTCTCGGCCGGCCTCGACCGGGCGATGCTCGACCCGTCCAACGCGTCCGGCCAGGAGTCGGTCGCCGGGCTCCTCGCGCTGTCCGACGAGGAGGTGTCGGCGACGATCGACGCCTACCAGCAGGGCTTCACGTTCCTCCGCGACCCGCGGTTCGTGTCGATCGCCGCGGTGCGGGGCTACGCGATCGGCGCCGGCTTCCAGCTCGCCCTGTCGTGCGACCTGCGGGTGCTCGCCGACGACGCGCAGCTGTGCATGAAGGAGTCGGCGCTGGGACTGGTTCCGGACCTGACGGGAACAAAGCCACTGGTGGAGTGCGTTGGATACGCCAGGGCGCTGGAGATCTGCGCGACCGCACGGATGGTCGGGGCAGCCGAGGCCGTGGACATCGGGCTCGCGCTGGCCGCCGTACCGGCTGCGGAGCTGGATGCGACGGTCGAGGACCTCGTCGGAGCCCTGACCGCACCGATGGCCGGCGCGGTGAGCGAGACGAAGGCGCTGCTCCAGGGTGCCGCGGAGCGCAGCCTGGACGAGCAGCGTCGCCTCGAGCGCGAGGCGCAGACCCGGCGGTTCCGGGAGCTGGCTGCACTGATGCAGTCGTGACGGAGAGGGAGGCCCGATGTCGGGGATGAGCATGGGACCGGCGTTCCGTGCCCTGCGCGCGGATCGCACGGCGACCCAGCAGCGGCTGGCGCGCGGCACCGTCCGGCGCGTGCTCGGCTACGCCCTCCCGCACCGGTCGCTGATCGTCTACTTCCTGATGCTGACCGTGCTCGACGCGGGCCTCGTCGTCGTCTCGCCGCTGCTCGTGCAGCGGATCGTCGACGACGGGATCCTCGGCCACGACCCGTCGCTGGTCACCTGGCTGGCGCTGGCGATGGCGGCGGTCGCCGTGCTCGACGGCGTGCTGACGATCGTCAACGGCTACCTCTCCTCGCGGATCGGTGAGGGCCTGATCTACGACCTCCGCACCGAGGTGTTCGCGCACGTGCAGCGCCAGTCGCTGGCGTTCTTCACCCGCACCCAGACCGGCGCGCTGGTGTCCCGGCTCAACAACGACGTCGTCGGCGCGCAGCGGGCGTTCACCTCGACCCTGTCCGGCACCGTCTCCAACGCGATCTCGGTGGTCGTCGTCGGCATCGCGATGATCGCGCTGAGCTGGCAGATCACCCTCCTGTGCCTGGTGCTGTTCCCGCTGCTGTACGTGGCCTCGCGCTGGGTCGGCAATCGGCTGGCGGGACTCACCCGCCAGCAGATGGACGGCAACGCCGACCTCGGCAACGTGATGACCGAGCGCTTCAACGTCGGCGGCGCGATGCTGCTCAAGCTCTTCGGCCGCCGGGCCGAGGAGGATCAGACCTTCGCGACGAAGGCGTCCGTGGTCCGCGACCTCGGTGTCCGGATCGCGTTGGTCCAGCGCGTGTTCATGGCCGTGATGCTCGCCGTGCCGGCCCTCGCGACGGCGCTGGTGTACGGCGTCGGCGGCCACCTCGCGCTGGACGGCGTCCTGACCGTCGGCACCCTGCTCGCCCTCGCGACCCTGCTGGTCCGCCTGCTCGGGCCGCTGCAGGGCCTCTCGAACGTCCGCATCGACGTGATGACCGCGCTGGTCAGCTTCGAGCGGGTCTTCGAGGTGCTGGACCTGCCGTCGATGATCCAGGAGAAGCCGGACGCCGTGGAGCTGCCGCGGTGGTCGTCGCGGCTGGAGTTCGACCACGTGGCGTTCAGCTACCCGCGCGCCGACGAGATCTCGCTGGCGTCGCTCGAGACGATAGCGCGCACCGAGTCGCGGGACACCGGCCAGGTGCTCACCGACATCACCTTCACCGCCGCGCCCGGCCAGATGGTCGCGCTCGTCGGCCCGTCCGGCGCCGGCAAGACCACGATCACCCACCTCGTCGCCCGCCTGTACGACGTGGGCTCCGGCTCGGTGCGGGTTGCTGACCACGACGTCCGCGACGTCACCCTCCAGTCCCTGGAGGACACCGTCGGGTACGTCACCCAGGACGCGCACATGTTCCACGAGACGATCCGCGCGAACCTGCTCTACGCCCGCCCGGGCGCGACCGACGAGGACATCTGGGACGCCCTCGAGGCCGCGCAGATCGCCACCCTCGTCCGTGGCCTGCCGGACGGCCTGGACACCGTCGTCGGCGACCGTGGCTACCGGCTCTCCGGGGGCGAGCGGCAGCGGCTCGCGATCGCCCGGCTGCTGCTGAAGGCCCCGGCGATCGTCGTACTGGACGAGGCGACCGCGCACCTGGACAGCGAGTCCGAGGCCGCCGTCCAGCGCGCGCTGGACGCCGCTCTCGAGGGCCGCACGTCGCTGGTGATCGCGCACCGGCTCTCCACGGTCCGCAACGCCGACCAGATCCTCGTCGTCGACGAGGGCCGGGTCGTCCAGCAGGGCACCCACGCCCAGCTGCTCGCCGAGGGCGGTCTGTACGCCGTCCTGTACCGGACCCAGTTCGCGGAGGACGCATGGACCTCGGCCTGACCGACCGCGTCTACCTCGTCACCGGCGGCGCCCGCGGCCTGGGCCGCGCGACCGCCGAGGTGCTGGTCGCCGAGGGCGCCCGCGTCGTGCTCTCCGGTCGTCACGAGGACACGCTGAACGCCGCCCGCGCCGCCCTCGGCGACGCCGTCGAGACCGTGGTCGCGGACAACGCCGACGCCGACACGCCCGCCCGGTTGCTCGCCGCCGGCGAGACGCGGTGGGGCCGGGTCGACGGCGCGCTCATCAGCGTCGGCGGGCCGCCGAAGGGGCCGGTCACCGGCATCACCGACGAGCAGTGGACGGCGGCGTTCGCGTCGGTCTTCCTCGGCGCTGTGCGGCTCGGCCGCGAGGTCGGCCAGACCCTGTCCCCGGGCGGTTCGCTGGCGTTCGTCCTGTCGTCGAGCGTCCGGGTGCCGCTGCCCGACCTGGCGATATCGAACGGCCTGCGACCAGGCCTGGCCATGGTGGCGAAGACGCTCGCGGACGAGCTCGGCCCGTCCGGCGTACGCGTGAACGGCCTGCTGCCCGGCCGCGTCGGCACCGAGCGGGTCGCCGAGCTGGACGCCGCGTCCGGCGACCCCGAGGCGGCCCGGGCGGCCGCGGTGCGGACGATCCCGCTCGGCCGCTACGGCGAGCCGGAGGAGTTCGGCCGGGTGGCGGCGTTCCTGCTCTCGCCGGCCTCATCGTTCGTCTCCGGCGCCATGGTGCCGGTCGACGGCGGCATGCTGCGCGCGCTCTGAGCCTCGCGGCGCTCGCGGCGCTCCTGCTCGTAGGCACGCTGGTACGCCGCCCGTACGGCCTGCTTCTTCGCGTTCTTCGAGGCGCGCTTCTGCTGGCGCTCGTCCGCGACCTTCTCGCGCGTCGACACCTCGCCGCGGCCGCGGCTGCGCCACTCGTCCCAGGCGAGGTAGAAGAACCCGACGATCGCGAGCAGCCCGAAGAACCACCACTGGAGGCCGTAGAAGAAGTGCGGTCCGTTGTCGAGCTCGGGCAGCTCGACCGGCTCCAGCCCATCGGCCGGTTGGCCGTCCTCGGACCTGAGCTCGACGAACCCGCCGAACACGGTCCGGTCGATCGCCGGCCCGACCTCCTCGCTCGAGATCGCCCGGGTCGAGTGGTCGTCGACCGCCGTGCTGTCGCCGGTGGCGTCGGCGCGCACCCACCCCTCGACCGTCACCTGCCCGGACGGCGGCTCGGGCAGGTCGGTCGGCCCGGTGCCCTGGTTGTCCGCGGCCAGCCAGCCGCGGTCCACGAGCAGGGCGGTGCCGTCCTGGGTGACGAGCGGTACGACGGCGTCGACACCGGACTCCCCGTCGCGGGTCCGGTAGCGGACGATCACCGTGTTGTCGGTGTCGTACGTGCCGGTCGCGGTCACCAGCCGCCACTCGTCCTCGTCCGGGACCGGGGCGCCGGGGGAGAGGACGTCGGCCACCGGGGTCGGGGCGCGGTCCTCGTTCGTGCGGATGATCTGGTTGCTCGCCTTGCGATCGGCGAGGCGGTGGAACTGCCACTCGCCCAGCCACCAGGTGGCGTAGCAGAGCACGCCCACGACCAGCGCGAACAGCAGCCACCGCCGACTCAGCAGGAACCGCAACGACCGCACCTACCGAGGCTATCCGGCGCCCATCCGGGACCTAGACTGCAGGGGTGGTGCAGATGAGGAAGCTCGAGGACCGGTTCGGCCGGGTCGCGTCCGACCTGCGCGTGTCGCTGACCGACCGCTGCAACCTGCGCTGCTCCTACTGCATGCCGGCCGAGGGCCTGGACTGGCTGCCGGACGAGTCGGTGCTCACCGACGACGAGGTGGTCCGGCTGGTCCGCATCGGCGTCGAGCTGCTCGGCGTGCGCGAGGTGCGGTTCACCGGTGGCGAGCCGCTGGTACGCCGCGGCCTCGTCGACATCGTCCGGCGCACCAGCGAGCTCGGCGTCGAGACGTCGCTCACCACCAACGCGCTCGGCCTGGCCCGCACCGCCCACGCGCTCGCCGCGGCCGGCCTGGACCGTGTCAACGTCAGCCTGGACAGCATCCGGCGCGAGTCGTTCAAGCAGATCACCCGCCGCGACCGGCTGTCCGACGTGCTGGCCGGTCTGGCCGCCGCCAGGGAGGCCGGCCTCGGCCCGGTCAAGGTGAACGCCGTGCTCATGCGCGGCATCAACGACGCCGAGGCGCCCGAGCTGCTGCGCTGGGCGATCGCCGAGGGCTACCAGCTGCGGTTCATCGAGCAGATGCCGCTGGACGCCCAGCACGGCTGGAGCCGCGAGGGCATGATCACCGCCGACGAGATCTTCGCCCGGCTGGAGACCGAGTTCTCGCTCACGCCGGCGGCCGAGCCGCGGGGCAGCGCCCCCGCGGAGCTGTTCCTGGTCGACGGCGGCCCGGCGACCGTCGGCGTGATCGCCAGCGTGACCCGCCCGTTCTGCGGCGACTGCGACCGGGTCCGGCTCACCGCCGACGGTCAGGTGCGCAACTGCCTGTTCGCCCGTGAGGAGTCCGACCTGCGTACGGCGCTGCGCGCCGGCGCCTCCGACGAGGACGTCGCGGACCGGTGGGTCGCGGCGATGGCCGGCAAGCGGGCCGGGCACGGCATCGACGACCCGGCGTTCCTCCAGCCGGACCGGCCGATGTCCGCCATCGGGGGCTGACGACGCGTCGGGTTCACCCCGACGAGCTCGCGTGCGGGACGACGTCCTTGAGGAACTGCCGCGCAGCCAGGAAGTCCGAGAGCGACTCCTTGTGCTCGTCGCAGGCGAGCCAGATCTTGCGTCGGTCGGGGGTGTGCAGCTTCGGGTTGTTCCACCGCAGCTCCCACGCGGCGGGGGCCTGGCAGCCCTTCGCGGAGCAGGTGTCGGGCTCGGTCATCGGAACCTCTCTGAAATGAGCGGTGCCGGACAGCCACGGGGGAAGCCGTCCGGCACCGCAGCGAACCGAGACGGGGGAGACCCGGCTCGCGCGGCGATTCTGTCACGGGCGGCAGCCGAGTCCAAGGGTGGGTCAGTCGGGGTTGTCCGCTGATTCCGTGCCCGATCCCAATTCCGGTCGCCCGTACTGACCGTCGATCAGCTCGAATCCGTCGGATTTCGAAGCCGTCGCGTTGGCCATCACCACGGCGACGTACGGGAGGATCAGCGCGCCCGCGATGAAGATCGGCCACAGCCAGGTGATGTGGGCCAAGCCGGCGAAGATGGCGGCCACGAAGCAGAGCGTGCGGATGCCCATCGACACCACATAGCGGCGCTGACGTGCGGAGATGTCCTCAGCGCGGCTCGACGAGGCCGTCGTGATGCGGACCGCCTCGTCGCCCCGCTTGGAGGGAGTGCGACGAACGTCCCGGGCCATTCATCCATCGTACGTCGGCGCCCCGGGATCTCACCCGGGGCTACTCTCGGGCCATGACGAACCGTACCTACCGCGTCACCGAGATCGTCGGCACCTCACCGGACGGCATCGACGAAGCCATCCGCAACGGCATCGAGCGCGCCGGCCGAACCCTGCGCCACATCGACTGGTTCGAGGTCACCCAGGTCCGCGGCCAGGCCAAGGACGGCACGGTCGAGCACTTCCAGGTCGGGATGAAGGTGGGATTCCGGCTCGAGGACGACTGAGGCGCTCCTAGCGCACGGCCCACAGCCCGGGCGGCCGAGCCTCGGTCGTCGTGGTCCGGCCGACCCTCGGTGGGCACCAGCCGGTCGGGTCGTAGGTGCAGGCGGGCGGCACCCGGTAGTCCAGGTTGCTGAACGACGGGCCCTGGTAACCGTCGACCCCGCCCCAGTAGAACCGGTCGTCCTCGCCCGCCCAGCGCGCGGCGGCCCACGCCCGCTCGTCGAGGACGCCGTCACGCAGGACGTAGGCGTAGTAGTCGTCGCGACCGCAGTCGAGCCGGTACGACGCGCGCGAGGTGTTCGCGTCGCTCGACAGGTACGCGCGCCAGGTGTCGCCGGGCGACCCGCCGCACCGGTCGTAGTCCTGTCCCGGCTGGGCGACGTTGTTGTAGCAGAGCAGGTCCGCACAGTCGCTGGGATGGCCCGGGTTGTCCGGGTTGGCGTGCGGGGAGCCCTCGACGACGGCTCCCATCCCGTGCGCGAACTCGTGGGCGAGCCGCTCGCCGAAGCTCCCGGTGGCGTTGGCGCGGAAGTCGTTCAGGCCGCCGTCGGTCGAGAGCGTCATCCAGGTTCCGCCCTTCTGGTTGCAGTTCTGCGCTCCCGGCTGCAGGTCCGCCGGACCGTAGCCGGAGCCCGAGCAGGGCACGATCGTCGCGCCGCCGAGGAAGTTCCAGACGCCGCGGGTATCGGTGACCGTGATGTAGCGGCGGTCGTCGCGGCTGGGGAAGCCGTGCGACTCGAGCCAGGGCCACAGGCCCAGCTCGAGCTGGCCGGTCTCGGGGTCGGTCCAGTTCTGGTACGGCTCCCGCAGGAGCACGTCGTGCGGGACGGTCACGCGCCTGAACAGCGGCTGGCACCGGCCGTTCCGGCCCCGGAAGGTGACGATCCGGGGGGTGCTCGCGACCGCGAGGTCACTCCGGTCCCTGATCGCGGAGTTGCGGGACGCGGCGAACACCGACACCGCCCGGCGTACGGCCCTCCGCACCAGCCAGGGGTGGGTGGTCACGAGCGGGACCTTCGGCTGGCCCTGGTCGGTGACCCAGATGAACTCCCACGCCGGCTCGGGGCTGGAAGCGGGCACGCACAGCAGCGGGTAGTCGGGGTAGCTCCAGCGTCCCCACCACATCGCCCGGGTCGAGGACGGGCAGTCGCCCCAGCCGTCGTGCGCCATCGGGGCCGGCAGACCCGCGCCCGTCAGGGTCGACCAGCTCGTCCGGCCGCACTTGGAGG
>FTBU01001341.1_pt1 | contig 12311 bp, 14 predicted proteins | sample 1639351 | NCBI WGS metagenome assembly FTBU01 (sample SAMEA3914864, study PRJEB12502) | metagenome | biome: forest; material: soil | place: USA | collected 2012-03-12 | depth 0.3 m | reverse complement strand
GGTCTGACCCGCCCGCATCGATCGCCGCCGGGCGCCTACACTCGGGCCAATGGCCGTCCCCGCGCGAATCAGCATCGTCACCCTCGGCGTCCAGGACGTCGCCCGCTCGGCCCGCTTCTACGAGGCCCTGGGCTGGGAGAAGACCGCCTCGTCGGTGGACGAGATCGTCTGGTTCCGGACCGCGGACTCCTACCTGGGCCTCTTCGGCTGGAGGGACCTCGCCGAGGACGCCCAGCTCATCGAGCCGAGCCGCGGCTCGTTCGGCGGGGTCACGCTCGCGATCAACGTCGAGTCGGTCGACCTCGTCGACGCCGCGCTCGATGAGGCGATCGCGGCCGGGGCCACCCTCCTGAAGCCCGGCACCCACTTCGAGTTCGGCTATGCCGGCTACTTCGCCGATCCCGACGGCCATCCTTGGGAGGTCTGCTGGAACCGCGGCTTCCCGATCGGGCCGGACGGCCGGATCACGATCGAATAGGCCGGGAACCGTGGCCGACCTCAGCCACAGCGCGAGCCGCGAGATCGACCAGCGGCCGGAGATCGTCCACGACCGGCTCCTCGAGCTGGCCGAGCGGCTGCGACGGGAGGCGCCGCCGATCCCGGCCGGCAGCCAGCCCGCGATGCTCCTCGGGGTCGACGGTCCGCTCGGGATCGAGGCGACGGATCGCGGGCCGACCCTGATCGAGCTCCGCACGACCCGCGGGCGGATCCGCGGCGAGGGATCGGCCGCCCTCGCGCCGATCGATGGCGGGACCCGGACGAGGTTGACGGTGGCGCTCGCGATCCGGCCCCAGGGGTTCGCCGCGAACCTCATGCTCGGTGCCGCCCTGGCGACGATGCCCGACGTCCAGCGCCAGGTCGTCGACGGCCTCGAGCGCGGGCTGGACGACCTCGCGACCGAGCTCGCGAAGCCGGATGCGGAGTGGGATCCCGCGGCCTGGACGCCCAAGGGGCTGGGCGACCGGCACTGAGGTCGACCTCGAGGACGCGCCCCTCAGGGCAGGACGACCTCCTGCAGGAGCGATCCGCTGTCGACGATCCAGACCGACCGTCCCGACACGGCCATCGCGACCATCGCGTCCGCATCGTCGATCGCCACGGGCGGTGCGATCCAGCGCCGGATCGAGGTGGTCGCATCGTCGATCTCGGCGATCTGCTCGGTGTGGCGGTCCGCGACCCAGACCGTCGAGCCCGAGGCCGCGATCGCGGGCAGGTCATTCGTCCGGATCGCCGGCGCAACGAGGATCGTCGCGACGCGTCCCGACGCCGGATCGATCCTCGACACGGATCCGTTGGCGTCGTTCGCGACCCACACCGCGTCATTGCTGGCGGCGAGCCCGGCGGGGCCGAAGCCGACGTGGACCGTCGACACCACCCGGCTCGTGCCCGGGTCGATCTCGGAGACCGTGGCGTCGTCCCGGTTCGAGACCCAGACGTGCCCGAACGCGTCGAGGACATCGGCTGGGTTGTGACCGACAGGGACCGTGGCCACCACGGCGAGCGTCGTCGGGTCGACGCGGACCAGCTGCTCGGCGGCGATCCGGAGCACCCAGATCGCATCCGGATCCAGCGCGATCGCGTCGCCGCCCGCCGCGGCGGATGTCACCCGAACCGTCAGGCTCATCGAATCGAGGCGGCTCAGGGCGTTCGGTCCGACCGCCCAGACATCGGGTCCGAACGGCGCGGCCCCGGCGATCCCGGCCTCGATCCGGGCCGCCGGCTCCCCGCTCAGCGCGACCCGCTCCAGCGCGGCGCTGCACACGACGTAGACAGCGCCGTTGGCGATCCGAAGGCCGGTGGGCTGGGCGCACACCCGCTCGTCCCGTCCGGCAAGTCCCGCGACCCGGGCCGGATCCGCGGGTCCGCCGCTCGGCGTGGCGACGGCGTCCGGACCAGGCAGCACGCCGTGGCTGCCAACGGACGCGACCGCCACCAGGCCGGCGACCAGGGCTGCGACCAGGGCCGCAACGACGGCCAGCCGCAGCCACGGGCGAAGGTCGTCCAGGACGGCGACACCGATCCGGGTGGGCCGCCGAACCGCGGCCGCGAACGCCAGGCGAAGCTGCGGCGCCGGATCGACCGACGCGATGCCGTGGAGGCGATCGGCGTCCTCCCGCAACCGGGCCACGGCGGCCCGACAGGCGAGGCAGGCCGCGAGGTGGGCGTCGAGCTCGCGCCGATCCGATCCGTCCAGCGGGAAGTCGAGGCCGACGGCCGCGATCATCACGGCCCGTTCATGGGAGTTCATCGGGTGGCCTCTTCCAGGAGCTGGCGGAGCTCGAGCCGGCCGCGCCAGAGCAGGGTTCGGGTCGCGCCCTCCGACTTCCCGAGGGTCTCCGCGATCTCTCGCCCGCTGAACCCCTCGGCGGACAGCATCAGGGCGAGTCGGAGCTCGACCGGCAGGGCGGCGAGCGCGTCCCGCAGCTCGCGCCGAGCCTCGGAGCGGACGGTCGCGGCCTCTGCGCTCTCACCCACGTCCCGCGACACCAGTCGAGCCTGATGGCGGTCCGCGACGACCAGGCGGCGGAAGCGGCTTCGAAGAAGGTTCGTGCAGACCCGGAACATCCACGCCCGCGGCTCGGCCGGCGGCCGGCCGCGGCGATGTGCCGACAGCAGGCGAAGGAACGTCTCCTGGACGAGATCCTCGGCCGTGGCGGCATCCCGAGTGGTTGCCAGCGCATAGCCGTGGAGGTCCGCGGCCAGGTCGTCGTAGAGGGCGAGGACGACCCCCGGATTCCAACCGACGACGACATGATCGAGTTCGATCGCCGTCACGCTCCTCTCCCGGCTCCGCGGCCGGCGACCGCCAGCCTACAACCGAACCACGCGGGACTCGCGAGGTTGTCACGAGCGTTGGCCCGGCGGTCGCCGTGACAAGGGGGCGGTCATCGCGTGGGTCCTGATGTCGAACGATTGCCACCCGCAACCAGCGAGAGGGTCGGATCGGCGGGGAAGGCCAGGAGGCCTGGGGCCGTGTCCATGTCAAGCGCATCGCGCCGGTTGGCGCGTCGGGTCGTCGTCGGGGTCCTTGGGGTCGTGGTGGGGCTCGTCCCGGGCAGCGCGGCCGTGGCCTCCGGGCCGCCCGCCTGTCGGAGCGATTGCGCAACGGCCATGACGTCACTGGATCCGGACACCTCGCCGTTCGGGATCTCCGGCGGGCCGCTCGGCAGCGTCTGGTACTCGATGCCGTCCGGCCAGATCGGGCGGATCGATCAAGCGGGGAGGGTGCACCTCGATCAGATCCCGACACTGGACTCGGTCCCGGGCTGGGTGACGGCGATCGATGGAGCCGTATGGTTCTCCGAACGCGGCAGCCAGAAGGTCGGCCGGCTCGACCCCGCGGGGCGAATCCGCGAGTACCAGCTGCCGGGCGATGGCATCCAGGGAATCGTGCGGGCCGCGAACGGCGATCTCTACATCGCCGAGCAGTTCTCGGGGGACATCGCCCGGCTCGATCCGGCAAGCGGGCACGTCACGACCTATGCGGTCCCGAACGGCGGCGATCCGCTCGGGATGGCCATTGGCGCCGACGGAGCGGTCTGGTTCATCGAGCGCGCCGCAGCCCGGGTGGGCCGGATGACGCTGGACGGGCACTTCTCGACCTGGGATCTGACGCCGGGCGCGTTCCCGAACCGGCTGGTCCTGGGCGCGGACGGCGCGATCTGGTTCACCGAGCTCTTCGGCGGCAAGATCGGCCGGATCACCTCCGGAGGCCACCTGACCGAGTATCCGATCGACGGCGGACCGGTCGGGATCACGGCCGGGAAGGACGGCCAGCTGTACACGGCGATGTTCTTCTCGGCCGAGGTTGCCCGGGTCGGGCTCGATGGGTCGGTGACCGGCCGGTGGGCCCTGCCCGGCGGCGGCGGGGCGCTCCAGATCTCGACGGGGCCAGGGCTCGACATCTGGACGACGGACAACGTGGTCTATCGGGTCACGCCGTACGCGACGGGCGGATAGGCACGGTTCGACGAGGCTGCCGGCGCCGCGGACGAGATCCGCGGCGCCGCCATGCCCGTTGATGATTCCGCAGCGTGCGATCCTTGCCGAGACAGCCGCGGGAGAAGCGCTGCGAACAGCCACGCGGCGGAGGAGGCAATCGATGGCCAGCGCACAGCGAACCGTCCGGATCGGGCGTGCGCCCGAGACGGTGTTCGCGTTCCTCACCGATCCGGCGAACGATCGGAGCTGGCGATCCGGCGTGAAGGAGATCTCCGCCGAGGTCCCCGCGGGCGTCGGGCGGCGGATCCACCAGGTCGTGGCCGGCCCAGGCGGCCGCGGGATCAACGCGGACATCGAGGTCACCGCCTACGAGCCGCCGAGCCGGTATGCGTTCCGGACGACCAGCGGACCCGTCCGACCCGAGGGCGAGTACCGCCTCGCGGCGAGCGCCGCAGACGCCACCGACGTGACCTTCTCGTTGTCCGCCGATGTCGGTGGCTGGAAGCGGATCGTCATGGGCGGGATGGTCCAGAAGTCGATGGACGCGGAGATGGCCGCGCTCGACCGCGCGAAGGCGGTCCTCGAGGGCCAGTGAGGGACGCGCCGTCGCGCCCGACGGCGCGCGGCTAGACTCGAGGGGATGGACCTCCACGTCATCGGGCCCCTCGCATCGCCCGCCGAGCGGGCCGCGGTCGACGCGGTCCTGGGGGCGGCCGACAGCGGCTGGCAGGGCGGGCGACGCGACAGCGCCCTCGAAGGCCACGTCTCGCGGGGCGGTCACGAGGCCCGATCCCGGCGAGACCTCCTCCTGCCGGCGCTCCACGCGATCCAGTCGCGGATCGGCTGGATCAGCCAGCCGGCGCTGAACTACGTCTCCCGAAGGCTCACGATCCCACCGGCCGATGCCTGGGGCGTCGCGACCTTCTATGCGCTGTTCGCGACGGCGGCCCGGCCACCGATCGTCGCCCACGTCTGCGACGACCTCGCCTGCGCCCTCGCCGGCGCGAACGACGTCTGCGCCGATCTCACGCGGGTGCTGGGACCGGAGGGCACGGCGATCGACGACGGTCGCGCGACGTGGCTCCGCTCGCCCTGCCTTGGGCTGTGCGAGCGCGCGCCGGCGCTGATGGTGACCGAGGCGGGCGCCCAGCCCATCGCGACCTCCACCGGACCCGTCGACGCAGCGGGCGTCGTCGCGCGCCTGCAGGCGGATGGACCCGCCGGCCGATCCGAGTCCGGGCCTGGCCGGATCCCGCAGGCCGGGCAGCCCGGCCTCGGGCTCCTGGCCCGCGTGGACACCGTGGATCCGACGTCCCTCGACGCCTATCGGGCCGCCGGCGGGTTCCGCGCCCTGGAGCGTGCCCGCGCGATCGGCCCGGAGCGGGTCATCGAGGAGGTGGCCGCGTCCGGGCTCGTGGGCCGCGGCGGCGCGGCCTTCCCGACCGGGCGCAAGTGGGCCGCGGTCGCCGGGCAGGTGATCGAACCGCACTACCTCGTCGTGAACGCCGACGAGTCGGAGCCGGGGACGTTCAGCAACCGGGTCCTGATGGAGGGCGACCCGTTCGCGGTCGTCGAATCGACGGCGATCGCGGCCCTGGCGGTCGGCGCGACGAAGGCCTATATCTACATCCGAGGCGAGTACCCGCTCGCCGAGGCCCGGATGCTCGGGGCGATCGCCGCGGCGCGCGAGGCCGGCGTGACCGGAGACCTGGACATCGAGCTCCGGCGCGGAGCCGGGGCCTACATCTGCGGCGAGGAGACCGCGCTCTTCGAGTCGATCGAGGGCAAGCGCGGCGAGCCGCGGAACAAGCCGCCGTTCCCGGTCGAGGTGGGGCTGTTCGGCAAGCCGACGGCGATCAACAACGTCGAGACGCTCGTCAACGTCCCGCTGATCGTCGGCGAGGACGGCGGGGCAGCCGCCTGGAAGGCGATCGGGACCGAAGGCTCGGCCGGTCCGAAGCTCTTCTGCGTCTCCGGCCACGTCGCCGCACCGGGCGTGTACGAGGTGCCGTTCGGGGTGACCCTCCGCGAGCTCCTCGAGCTGGCCGGCGGGGTGCCGGCCGGTCGCCCGATCCGGGCCGTCCTCCTCGGCGGCGCGGCCGGCGTCTTCGTCGGGTCGGACGCGCTCGACGTGCCGTTGACGTTCGAGGGGACGCGCGCGATCGGTGCCACGCTCGGCTCGGGCGTCGTCATGGTCTTCGACGAGACGGCGGATCTCGTCGGCGCGCTGACGAGGATCGCCCGGTTCTTCCGCGACGAATCGTGCGGCCAGTGCGTGCCGTGCCGGGTGGGGACCGTCCGCCAGGAGGAGCTCCTCGCGCGGCTCGCGTCCGGCAGTGCCGCCGCCCACGGCAAGCGGGACGACGAGCTGGCGCTCCTGACCGAGCTGGGCCGGGTGATGCGCGACGCCTCGATCTGCGGGCTCGGGCAGACGGCCAGCTCGGCGATCGAGAGCGCCCTCCGGCAGCCCGAGCTGGTGGCGCTGTGAGCGACCCGCGCGACCCGCGCGACCCGAAGGACCCGCTGGACCCGCGCCACGACCACGATCCGCGCGATCCGCGTGACGCCCAGGACGAGCACCACCCACACGTCTCGCGGGAGTCGATCGGCCGCGCCGAGGACGGGCTCGACTGGGAGCGCGACCCCGCACCGCATTACGACGCGCCGCACTTCGGGGAGCCGGCCGGCGCGCAGCCGCTCACCGAGATCCTCCTCACGCCGCCGGCCCGCTGCTCGGTGCCACCGACCCCGCCGCCGGTGGACGCTCCGGCGCCGATCACCCTGAAGATCGACGGCACGGAGGTCACGGTCCCGGCCGGCTCGACGATCCTCGAGGCGTGCCGCGGTGAGGGGATCGACACGCCGACCCTGTGCTATCTCGAGAACCTCACCCCGGTCAATGTGTGCCGGGTGTGCGTCGTCGAGGTGACCGGCTCGCGGGTCCTCGTCCCGGCCTGCTCGCGCCGCGTCGAGGCGGGCATGGACGTCCAGACGGACAGCGAGCGCGTCCGCCACAGCCGGAAGATGGTCCTGGAGTTCCTCGGCTCGTCCGTCGATCTCTCGACCGCTCCGAGCGCCCTCGGCTACATCGACCGGTACGACGCCGATCCGGGTCGCTACGGCCCGCCGACGGCGCCCGCCGCCGCGGGCGAGCGCGACGCGCACGACGCCGGCCACCACCATCCGCCGCCCGCGGACGGCGGCGTGGCCCAGACGGTCGCCCAGCCGGTCAAGGTCGACAACGAGCTCTACGTCCGGGACTACTCGAAGTGCATCCTCTGCTACAAGTGCGTCGAGGCGTGCGGCGAGGACGCCCAGAACACGTTCGCGATCGCGGTCGCCGGCCGAGGCTTCGACGCCCGGATCTCGACCGAGAGCGCCGTCCCCCTCCCCGACAGCGCCTGCGTCTACTGCGGCAACTGCATCGGCGTCTGCCCGACCGGCGCGCTGATGTTCAAGTCCGAGCACGACATGCGCGCCGCGGGCACGTGGGACGAGTCCGCCCACACGATGACCGAGACGATCTGTCCGTACTGCGGCGTCGGCTGCGCCCTCGAGCTCCACGTCCAGGACAACGAGATCGTGAAGGTGACCTCGCCGATGGATTCGTCCGTCACGGACGGCCATCTGTGCGTGAAGGGCCGGTTCGGCTTCCAGTTCGTCCAGAACCGCCGCTGAGTCGCCGCGGCGGGCCGGGCGGACTCAGTCGAATCCGAGGAGATCGCGCAGGTCGATCCGCTCGTCGTGGGCGTACACGTTGAACCCGTCCCCGCGGAGGAAGCCGACGAGCGTGACCCCGAGCCGGTCCGCGGCCTCGATCGCGAGGTCGGACGGCGCGGAGACCGCGCAGACGATCGGCACGCCGGCCACGGCCGCCTTCTGGATGATCTCGAAGCTCACCCGGCCGCTGACCATGAGGATCCGGTCGTGGAGGGGCAACGCGCCCGCGAGGAGCTGTGACCCGACCACCTTGTCGAGCGCGTTGTGCCGCCCGACGTCCTCGCGGAGCGCGATCAGCTCGCCGGCTGGGCTGAACAGGCCAGCCGCGTGGAGCCCGCCGGTCTCGTCGAACGCGCGCTGGGCGGCGCGGAGCAGATCGGGCAGGGCGAGGATCACCCGGCGGGCCACGACCGGGCCATCGGGGATCGGGTCGGACCGAACGGCGATCTCGTCGAGCGACGCCTTGCCGCAGATCCCGCACGACGCCGTCGCGACGAAGTGCCGCTCAGCGACGCGGGACGCGTCGAATGCGCGAGCCAGATGGACGGTGACCTGGTCATCGGGCTGGTTCATTGCCGCCGGATCACCGGCCGCCGTCCGGATCACCTCGGGCCCGTCGATCAGGCCCTCGGTCCGCAGGAAGCCCAGCGCCAGCTCCGCCTCGTGGCCGGGCGTCCGCATCGTGACCGCGACCGCGACCGGGTCCTGGCCCGGCCCGGCCGCCCGGATCTCGAGCGGCTCCTCGCCGACGACCCGATCCCCGCGGAACTCCAGCGACGAGCCGCGAACGGCCACGATCCGGGTCGTCGTGACGTGGCGGGTCGGCGGGAGGTCCGGATCGTGATCCACCGGCGGAGTGTACGGAGCGACCGCCCAACGATGCATGATCGCCCGATGGACGGCGTCTCTCTCCGCGGGACCGAGGCGGCCTTCGTGGCCGAGGCCCGGACGGCGACGCTCGCGACGATCGGGCCCGATGGTCGCCCGCGCCTCGTGCCGATCTGCTTCGTCTTCCTCGACGAGCCCGGGTCTGCGGCCGTCATCGTGAGCCCGCTCGACGACAAGCCGAAGGCGTCCGGCGACCCGCTGGCCCTCGCCCGCGTCCGCGACCTGGCCGCCCGGCCCGAGGCGACGATCCTCGTCGACCGCTGGTCCGAGGACTGGGCCCGGCTGGGCTGGGTTCGGATCGATGTCCGCGGCGCCCTCGTCCCCGCCGATCCCTCGGCGATCGCGGCGCTCCGGGCGAAGTACCCGCAGTACCGGACCCATCGCCTCGAGGATCGGCCGATGCTCCGGTTCGGCGTGGAGCGCGTTGTCAGCTGGGGCGATCTGGGCCCGGACCGCGCCTCAGGAACAGGCCCGGCGCATGCGGCCGGAGGCAGTGGGTCGAGCTCATCGCCTGGTGGTAGCCGCCCGCGTTGAGGAGCGCCACGATATCGCCCTCCTCGACCGGCGGCAGGGCGTAGTCCGAGGCGAACAGGTCACCCGCCTCGTTGATGTGGCCGGCGATCGTGACGGTCGTCGTCCGAGCGGCGTCCGGTGCCCGGCACACGACGAGCTCCTGGGCGTAGCCGTAGATGAAGTGCGAGCAGTTGACGTTCCAGCCGACGTCGAGGCCAACGAACGTCGTCCCGCCTCGCTCCTCCACGGTCACGACCTCGGCGAGGAGGATCGCGCTGTCCTTCGCGAGGAAGTCGCCGGGCTCGCTCGCCACCACGAGGTCCAGGTCGTCGACGTGGCGCGCGATCACCGCCGCGTAGGCGTCCGGGTCGACCGGCCGCTCGTTCGCACGGGCGGGCACGCCGAGCCCGCCGCCGACGTTCAGCTCGCCGATCGGATGGCCCTGGGCGATCAGGCGGCGGGCGACGTCGACGACGGTGGCGAGGGACGCCTCGAATGCCGGCAGCCCGTCCGCCAGCCAGCCGGAGCCCGCGTGGACGTGGATCGTGTCGATCGGGAGGCCGTGGCGGGCGGCCGCCCGGACCGCGTCGTCGATCCGGTCCGGGTAGATCCCGAACTTCGTGGGACGCGCGCCGCTGTATTCGAGCTTGTCGTTGTAGCCGGCCCCGGCGCCGGGATTGACCCGGAGCCCGATCGATCGCCGCGAGAGCCCGAGCGCGGCCAGACGGCGGCCGGCCCGCTCGACCTGGCTCACGGCGTCGAGGTTCAGGTGGGCGCCGGTCGGGAGAATGGCGTCGAGGTCCCGATCGGACAGGTTCGTCGCCGTCACGCTGATCTCGGAGGCGGGCCATCCGCACTCGAGCGCCCGAGCCACCTCACCGGGCGAGCACGCGTCGATTCCGACCAGGTCGCGGATCGTGGCCAGGACCACCGGATCCGGGTTCGCCTTCAGCGCGAACCGGAGGCGATGGCGCAGCCCGGCCCGGTCGAACGCCGCGCGCAGCCGCCGCGCGTTCTCCGCAAAGCGGTCGAGGTCGTAGACGAAGAGTGGCGTCCCGCGCTCGCGGGCGAGCGCCTCGGCATCCCGGCCCGCGATCGTCAGCCGACCCGCATCGGCCGTCAGCCCCGGACGCGCCCACCAGGCCGTCGTCGGATCGGCGGCGACGGTCATCGAGGACGGGCTAGGCTGGAGAATGTCAGGCCGAAGCGACCGGCCGTCGCGCGCGGCCGGTCCCCGGCTTCCAGCGATCCGGCCCCTCCTCGACCGACGCCCCGATCTCCTCGAGGAGATGGCGCGAGATGTGGGCCACCTCCTGGATCGCCGCCTCGAAGGCCTCGCTGTTCCGCGCGGACGGCGTCCGGTAACCGCTGACCTTCCGGACGAACTGGCGCGCGGCCGCTTCGATCTCGCCGGTGGTGGCCGGCTCGTCAGGTCGCCGGAGAACCTTGATGCTTCTGCACATGTGCCGAGAGTACCGGCTGGGCGGCCCGGAGTCCTAGGGCAGCTTCCAGTAGATCGATCCGGTGTAGCAGTGACCGAGGGCGAGGCACAGACCGCCGGTCAGGTCCCAGTCGCGACCGGAGACGTACGGCCCGCGATCGACGACCTTCGTGGTGATCGTCCGGCCGTTGGCCGGGTTGCGGAAGGTCACCCGGGTCCCGCACGGCAGGGTCCGATGGGCGACCCCGATCAGGCCCTCCGTCATCGCGTAGCCGCAGGCGGTCCGCTTGCCGTAGAAGCCAGGGCCGTACCACGACACGTTCGAGTCGAAACGCCACTGGGGGATCGCGATCGAGCCCACGGGCGCGTTCGGCTGGATCCTGGCGGCGTCCGGGCGACCAACCTGAGTCGGTCGTGATTCGGGGTCGAGCAGAACCGTCGTGTCGCTGAGCGCACCATCAGACTGGTACGCGGGATCGAGAGTCGGAGTCGTCGTTGCCGTCCCATCGATCGACGCAGCGTCCACCCCTCGGAAGAGGGTCGCATCGATCGGACTGGCAGGGCTGGGGCCCTGGGATCCAGCGGATCCGGGGACGGCGACCGCGGCGAGCACGGCGATGAGCGCCGTGCACGCGACGACTCTGGGGCGTCGCACGTCGGGCGGAACCTTATCAGCCGCGGCTCGAAACCGCCCATTCCCGTCCGGGCATCAGGGCTTGCGCGCACGTGACACTCGCGGAAACCGGCCCGGACCGGTCCCGATTCGCCCACGATCGGTGCGCTTTTGCACTTCGTCCCAGGACACGGAACGTCCGCTTGGCCGTGGGACCGGGGATCGGCCGAGAGCGCCGAACCCTGCGAGACTTTCCTCGTGCCCACCCGGACGATCCAGCTCCACGGCCCGCTCGAGCTCACCCGGACGCTGGCGATCCACCGCCGCGGGGGCGGCGACCCGACGATGCGGCTGCTCCCCGGCGGAGTCCTCCGGGCGACCCGCACGCCCTCGGGCCCGGCGACGCTCGAGATCCATCAATCCGCCGACCGCATCAGTGCGGAAGCCTGGGGCCCCGGCGCGGATGCCGCGCTGGAGGCACTGCCGGCGCTGATCGGCCTCGACGACGATCGAACGGGATTCGAGCCCGGGCGCCACCCGCTGGTCCGCGAGCTCGACCGGAGACATCTCGGGATCCGGCTGGGGCGGACCGGCGCGGTTCTCGAATCGCTCATCCCGGCCGTCCTCGAACAGAAGGTGACCGGCACCGAGGCATGGCGCGGCTTCCGCGGCCTCGTCCTCCGCTGGGGCGAGCCCGCGCCGGGGCCGCACGGGATCGGGCCTCGCGGGCTGCGGCTCCAGCCCGAGCCGGCGCGGATCGCGGCGATCCCGTACCACGCCCTCCACCCGCTCGGCATCGAGCGACGGCGCGCCGATCTCATCCGCCGGGTCGCCGACCACGACCATCGCCTCGAGGAGATCGTCCGCCTCCCGCGGGACCTCGCCGAGGCGCGCCTGCGGGCCGTCCCGGGCATCGGGCCCTGGACCGCGGCCGAGGTGATGCTCCGTGCGCTCGGCGACGCCGATGCGGTGAGCGTCGGGGACTTCCACCTGCCGAACGTCGTCGCATTCGCCCTCGCCGGCGAGATCCGCGGGACGGATGCCCGGATGCTCGAGCTGCTCGAGCCGTGGCGGGGGCAGCGGGCGCGGGTCGTTCGCCTGCTGGAGCTCAGCGGCGTCCGGCCGCCGGCCTTCGGGCCGCGCTACGCGCCGCGGTCGATCGCGGCGCTCTGACGGCCGGTCGTGGGGCCGGGG
>FTBU01000300.1_pt1 | contig 12661 bp, 13 predicted proteins | sample 1639351 | NCBI WGS metagenome assembly FTBU01 (sample SAMEA3914864, study PRJEB12502) | metagenome | biome: forest; material: soil | place: USA | collected 2012-03-12 | depth 0.3 m | reverse complement strand
GTGTCGGTCGGGTGCTCCTCGGTGTTCTGCGCGCAGTTGAGGATGCGGGCGAGGATGCGCGCGGACGTCGTCTTGCCGCAGCCGCGGGGGCCGGAGAACAGGTACGCGTGGTTCACCTGGCCGCTGCGCAACGCTTGCCGCAGGGGCGCCGTGACGTGGTCCTGCCCGATCACCTCGGCGAAGGACTCGGGCCGGTAGCGGCGGTACAGGGCGAGGTTGTGCTCCACAGGGGGAGCCTAGTTGCCGGGTGGGACATCCGGGGGACGGCCCGTCGGGCGGGCGTCGTTCAGAAGTGCCCGAACCAGGTCGACAGGTCGCCGATCACCCCGGGACAGGTGACGTTGCGGTCGCGCCCGTCCTCGACCCACTGCGCCAACACCCCCGGTCCGCCCTGGAAGGACCAGTCGTCCCGGCACCGGCGCAGCGCCTCGGCCTGCGAGGTCGTCCCGGCGGCCCGCCACTCCGGTCCTCCGATCCGCAGTCCGCCGACGACGCGCTGCCACAGGTTCGGCGTCGAGTAGAGCCCGACCCGGAATCCGGCGTCGGTGTAGCCCCGGACGGTCCCCTCCACGACCGCCGCGTTGGCGGCCCGGTCGGCACTCCACGCGAACCCGGTCACCGGCTCGACGTCCACCCAGACCACCGGGGTCGGCAGGCCGGCCGCCGCGAGCGTGCGCAGGTTGAACCGGGCCGCCTGGTAGCCGGAGTTGCGCAGTCCGCCGAGCCGGGTGCGGCCGTCGTACGGACCGGAGGTGCGGGTCCGGGCCAGCGTGCGCGGGTCCGGGTAGCTCACCACCGCGTACGCCGCGACCGGCAGGTTCCGCTGCCGGGCCCAGGCGACCTGGTCGGCGATGCACGGGTTGGCCACGAACGACGGGCCGTTGGTCAGCCCGATGACGAGGAACCGCGCCGCCGCCGTCGGCATCGGCGCCCCCTCGGACCGCTTCTTCGGGATGCCCATGCCCTTCGGGCACTGCGGCCAGCTGACGTCCGCACCGAAGGTCCTCGGCAGGGCGGTGGTCTTCGGGGTCGTGGTCAGGTCCGGCAGCGGCACGTCGGTCAGACCGGGCGGTACGAGCTCACCGTCGCCGTCGGGCGTGGGCGCAGACGATGTCGGTGCTGACGAGGAAGGTGCTGACGAGGAAGGTGCTGACGAAGCCTGTGCCGACGAGGTCGGCGCCGGGGCTGCTGCGCGGTCGCTCTCGCTGCAGCCGACGAGGGCGAGCAGCGCCAGGAGCACTGCTCCGCACGCCGGCCCGATCCGCATGCCGCCAGCCTAGGTACGCCTAGGTCGTGGCGTCCGGCTGTGCCTCGGCCGCCTGCGCCCGGGTGGCCAGATTTGCCCCGAGGACGGTGAGCGCGATCGTGATCAGGGCGCCCAGCAGGAAGGCCGCCGACTCGCCGTCGCGGAGGACGTCGAGCTGGGTCCCGACCGTGGCTGCGGCGACCGGTACGCCGAGCTGGGCGGCGGCGAGCAGCGCGAGGCCGACCGGCTGCCGCTCGTGGGCGACCGGGACCACCGCCCAGACCAGGTGCACCAGCGCCGCGCCGACACCGAGTCCCACGCCCAGGACGACCAGGCTCGGCGAGCTCGCCAGGGCCGAGAGGTCCAGGGTCGCGCCGAGCCAGACGAAGAAGACCGGCCCGAGGAAGCCCTCGGTCAGCGCGAACAGCTGCCTGGCCAGGCGCCGGGGCTCGCCGATCGCGGCGACGGCGAGGCCGAAGGAGAACCCGGCGAGCATCACCGAGACGTGCAGCGCCACCGCGATGCCGGCCAGCGCGAACAGGATCACGAGCTGGATGCGCAGCTCGAGGGCGAAGCGACGCTCCTCGGAGACGTCGTGCACGGCGCGGCGGACACCGTTGCGCTCCAGCGTGCCGAGCACGACGTAGAGCACCAGGGCCGCCGCGATGACGGCCACCGCACCCAGGGCCGCGCGGAAAGCGTGGTCCGGGTCGATCACCAGCGGCAGCGCGACGATCGCCGCCGCATCGGCGATCGCGACCTGCGGGATGAGCGCGTTGACGTCGGGCCCGGACAGCTTGGCGCCGTCGAGCACCGGCAGGACGAGGGCCGCCGAGGAGCTGGCGATCAGGACGGCGTACACGGCCGGGTGATCGGTGTCGGTGAGCGAGGCGAGGAGGGCGCCGGCACCGGCCGCGAGCACGCCGGTACCGACCGCGCGGTACAGCCCGACGCCGATGGTGGGCCCGAGCGCGCGCACCGGGACGTGCGACCCGGCCACGAACATGACCAGCGCGAACCCGATGTCGGCGAGCACGGTGAAGGTCGGGTCCGCGGGGTCGACCCAGCCGAATCCCGTCGTCCCGATCACCAGGCCGGCCACGATCTCGCCGACCACGACCGGGACCCGGAAGCCGCGAGGGAGCGCGAGCAGCGGACCGGCCAGTGCGACCAGGCAGACGAGGGAGAGGTCCCCGAAGCTCACCGCAGCATTGTCGCGGGCCCGAGCCCACCTCTGCGGGACCTGCGCCGGTACGGCGCGGGGGCCGGAGACGCGAAGGCCCCCCGTGCACCCGGAAGAGCCCACCTGCCCTTGCTGCCTTCCGGCCCTGGGGGAGTTCAGTGAGATACCGCCGCACGGGGGGTTGGGGAGGAGTCTAGGAGACCGATTTCGCGGCTCCTAATCCGGGCAGGTAATCTTCGCGGCGGAGGTATCGCCTAGTGGCCTATGGCGCTCGCTTGGAAAGCGGGTTGGGTTAATAGCCCTCGGGGGTTCGAATCCCCCTACCTCCGCCACACGCTGACCCGGCAGAAGCTCGGCGCACGACAACCGAGCTTCTGCCGGGTCGCTGCGTTGATGCGCCGGGTTTGTGCCGGGTCGGCGGTATCGAGCCACGTCCGCGATCCGTAAGAACGGGCTATGGCCTGCGGCGCCGTACCGGCCTAGCGTCAGGAGCATCCGGCCGCCTCGCCGGGAGGTGGCCCCGATCGGAGGCTCACAGATGTTCATCCAAGTGATTCAGGGTCCGTGCACGCGCCAGGACGAGCTCCGGGCACTCGCGGACTCGTGGGAGACCGAGGTCGGCGCGACCGACGGGTGGTTGGGCGGCACCTTCGGCTTCACCGACGACAACGAGTTCCTCGGCGTCGTGCGCTTCGAGTCCAAGGAAGCGGCGGAAGCGAACTCGAAGCGGCCCGAGCAGGATGCCTGGGCAGCGAAGATGCGTGCGCTCATGGACGGCGACCTGGAGTTCCACGACTGCGACGACGTCCGCGAGTTCCTCGACGGCGGGTCGGACGACGCGAAGTTCGTCCAGATCATCCGTGGGCACCTGGACGACCGGTCGGCGCTCGACGCGCTGATGAGCGACCCCGACGGCCTGCGCCAGATGCGGCCGGACATCATCGGCGGCACGGTGGCGATCGAAGCGGACGGCACCTTCACCGAGACGGTCGCCTTCCGTGACGAGGCCAGCGCGCGAGCCGCTGAGAACGACCCGGGCGCCGCACCGCCGCCCGAGATCCAGGCGGCGCTGGACAAGATGATGGTCGACGCCAAGTTCTACGACCTGCACCACCCCTGGTTCGAGTCTCCCTGACCTGAACCCAGGCGCGGGATCGAGTCGCTCGACCCGGTCTGAGACCGGATAGTCCGGCACGTTCTTGTTGGTCTGGGCGCGCCGGACCGACAAGAACGTGCCGGACTATCCGTCCCGGGGGGCCACGACTCGGGTGCGGCGCCTGGATCCCGTCAGGAACGGCGCGCACCTCGTTTGGATCCCGTTGGGAGGGGTGGGAAGACCCCTTGGCCGTGGCCATGCTCGATGCATGAGCGGTGATCCCACATCACAACCCGCCAGGCCTTCGCGACGCACCGGTGAACACGCTTCGCCGGGCGCCGCGCCGGTCGGCAGCCCCTTCGGAGCCGCGGTGCACCAGTTCGCGCTGCTGGTCGCCGACGACCTCGAGCTCGCCGCGCTGGCGGCCCGCGACGGCGACGTCCGGGTGGCCCGCCGGGTGCTCCGGCACACGACCGGGCGCGAGGCCGCCCACCGCGACGCCGAGGCCGAGGTGCGTACCTGGGCCGTCGAGGCGGGCTGCGCCTGGCGGCGCGCGTGCTGCTCGCTGCAGTTCGTCGGCGAGCTCGCCGCGATCAGCACGCTGAGCACGGCGCTGGCCCGGCGTACGGCCACGCGCGGCGTCCCGGTGCCGGTCCGCAACGCGATGGGTGGCGAGCTCGGCCTGCTCGGCACGGCGGGGAGCCGCCGCCTGCGTCACCTGGCCCTGCTGGGTGGACCGGCCATGGACGCAGAGTTCCAGCACGGCGGCTCCGAGCTGCGCGAGTGCCTCACCCGCCTGACCTGCACCGGCGCCGGGTGCCGGGCCGCCGACGGGCCGGCGGTCTCCTCGACGTGCGCTGCCCTCGTCCAGGCCGTGCTCACCGCCTCGCGGTACGCCGCGCGCGCCGCATGAGGCCCGGCCCCCGCTGGCTCGTCCCGGTGAACTCCAGCGACGGCGCGGTCACGTTCGTGCTGGGTCACCGTCCGGACGGGATCCGGGTCGGGCTCGCCTTCACCTCGGCGACCGCGCTGCGCGACGCGATGGGACCGTGCCAGGAGAGCATCGAGATCGCCGACGGCGGTCTGCGGGCGATGCTCGCACCCCTCGGCGTGACCGTGGTCCAGGTCGATCCGATCCTGGTGGCGCGGTCGCCGCGCGCGCTCCCGACTGCCGCAGGCGGCCCGACCGCCGGGCGGTGAGTCAGCCGACCACGTCGAGCGCGAGCAGGTCGTCGGCGCCGTACGGCATCGACGGCATCACCCGGTCGGCGAGCCCGGCGAAGCGCTCGCGCAGACCCGCGGCCGCGGTCGGCAGGTCGCCGACGACGGCGAAGGTCTGCAGCACCTCGTCGTCGACGAGCTCGCCGAGCGCGTCCCACCGGCCCTCTCTGGTCAGCCGGTGCGCCTCGTCGTGCAGCGCACCCCAGCCGTGGTGCTCGAGCACCGGCAGGTAGGCCGGGGTGCTCGCGTAGAAGCCGATCTGCTGGCGGACCGCGGCCCGGGCGGTGGCCATGGCGTCGTCGTCCCGCCCGGTCGCGACCAGGCAGAGCGCCGAGACGGTGACGGCGTCGCCGGCGCGTTCGCCGGCGGCACGGCCCTCGGCGATCCGCGGCAGCACGGCCTGCTCCAGGTAGCTGCGCGACATCAACGGGTGGCCGATCACTCCGTCCGCCACCCGGCCGGCGGTGTGCAGCATCCGCGGGCCGACGGCGGCGAGCCAGACCGGCGGCGGGCCCGCCGCGATCGGCTCCGGCGCGAAGAGCGGCGGCATCAGCGTGTGCTCGTAGAACTCGCCGCGGAAGTCCAAGGGCGTGCCCTCCTGCCAGGACCGCCAGATCGCGCGCAGCGCCCCGACGTACTCGGCCATCCGGTCCGCGGGACGCGACCAGGGCATCGCGTAGCGCCGGGTGACGTGCGGCTTGATCTGCGAGCCGAGCCCGAGGACCAGGCGTCCTCCGGTCAGCCGGTGCACGTCCCACGCCGAGTACGCCGTCGCCATCGGGGTGCGCGCCAGCGCGACCGCGACCGAGGTGCCCAGGGCGATCCGCTCGGTGGTGGTGCCGGCCAGGGCGAGGGCGACGTACGGGTCGTGGGTCGCCTCCGCGACGAAGAGCCCGCCGACTCCGCGGGCCTCCGCCTCGGCGGCAATCGCGGGCACCCGGGAAGGGTCGCCGTGGAAGGCGACGTCGAGGACCGTCACGCCGCAGAGGCTACGGCGTACCAGCTCCGCGACTTGACCGGACGAAATTCGTAACCCGGACATATCCCGCTCGTTGACTGGGCATGGTCATCTCCGTCGTCGCCCTCGTCCTCATCGCCATCGGCTGTGCGGTGTACCTGATCGAGAACGCCGACGGCACGCCGCGCCGCCACCGCTCCGGCCGCCCGGTGATCGACCTGACCACCGCGATGGACCCCGAGGCTCGCGCCTGGCAGGGCGCGGCGCTCAACGCCCGCGGCGAGACCCGCCTCCTGCAGTACGCGATCGTCGCGGCGCTCGACACCGACGAGCACCCGCGCCGCGAGGCCATCCTGCGCAGCGCCCTGCGCGAGACCCGCGCTCCCGTGGACGTGACCCTCTAGCGCTTTCCTCCCTCCTCCGGCAGTAGCCCGGAGCGAGAAGCACGGACTCCCTCCCCCCCCCGCGCCGTGCTTCTCGTTCCGGGCTACTGCTGTTCTCCGGGGCGGACGGTCACGCAGGAGACGCGCTCACGGGACCTGCTCCTGCAGTGCCTCGCCCTCCCGGCCCGCGATGAACTCGTGGACGTGCATCGCGACCAGGTCGGGCCGAGCCGTGACCACCCAGTGGCTGCCGGGGATCTCGACCACCGTGAGGTCGTCGACGAAGGGGACCGGTGCCTCGGTGGACACCCGCACCGTCGCGAACGGGTCGTCGACCGGGGCCAGCACGAGGGTCGGCACCAGGGTCGGTTGCGGCTTCGGCCGGAGCACGCGGTGCATCACGTTGGCCCGGTAGAGGTTGATGCCGTTGGTCCGGTCGGCCAGCCCGCGGGCGACCGGCGTAGCGGTCGCGGCGTCGGTCCGGCCGAGCATCTCGACCCGGGTGATGCCACGTTCGACGAAGTCGAGGCCGACCAGCCTTTCCGGGAGGGCCGGGAGCTGGAAGAAGAACATGTAGTACGAGTGCAGCAGCTGTCGCGCCGAGGCGGCGGCGTGGCTGCGGTCGCGCAGCCAGACCCCGGCGTAGTCCATCGACGGGCCGGAGATCGAGGTGAAGCTCGCGATCCGGTCGGTGAAGGTCGGGTCGGTCACCGGCGCCCAGGCCTGGATCGATCCCCAATCGTGGGCCAGCAGGTGCACCGGCGCGTCCGGGCTGACGTGGTCGATGACGGCCCGGAAGTCCTCGCTCAGCCGCTCCATCCGGTACGCCGCCCGCCCGGTCGGCTTGTCGGAGTCGCCGGCGCCGCGGACGTCGTACGCGATCACGCGGTAGCGGTCGCCGAGCTCGGCAGCGATCCCGTCCCAGACGGTGTGGTTGTCCGGGTAGCCGTGGACGGCGACGACGACAGGTCCCGCAGGGTTGCCGGCCTCGAAGACCGCGAGCCGGGTTCCGTCGACGGAGGGCACGACGGCGTGCTTGACAAAAATGGGTGCCATGTCAACACCGTGCCGGGTTCATTGAACGATTGTCAATAGCCGAGACCCCTTGCAGGCAAGGCGAAAACGCCCGTGCGGCCCGGTCGCACGGTTCAGCGGCGAGGGGCGGTCAGTCCCAGTTCACCGCGTCTTCGACGCCCGCTCGCTCCCAGAACTCGATCGTCGGCTGCTCGGTCACCCCGGCCGCCGCCATCACCTCGGGGACCTCGGGGGTGCCCTCGAAGAATTCCTGGAAGGTCGCCTGGTCCGGCCACTCGTCGACCACCAGGATCTCGCTGCCGTTGGTGAAGAAGCGGTGCTTGGTCGCGCCCATCCCTTCCGCCTTGGCGACGACACTCTCGAACACCGACGGGTCGACGCTTTCGAGGCCCTTCGCGTCACCGGTGACGCGCACAGTCACGAGAACGGTCATGGTGTCTCCTCTCGTCGCGCGGAATCTCCGCGTCACGACCAGTCGACACCCGAGGACCCGTTCGGGCCATGGCCCGAACGGGCCGGGGCGGAGGTGAGCGAACGCCTCAGCGCCGGCCGGTCTTGAACATCCCGCGGACGACCTCGCGGGCGGCGGTGCGCATCACCTGCCGGAAGGTCGTCGAGTTCACGACCTCCTCGACCATGCTCTTCTCCTGCTTCGCCTTCGTGGCCGGCGCCTTCTTCGCAGGGGCCTTGCCCTCCGCGGGGGTCCCCTTCGCGGCCGCCTCCGCCTCGGCCTTGGCCGCACCGGCCTCGAGCTTCTTCGCGAGCATCTCCCGGGCCGACTCGCGGTCCACCGCGGTCGCGTACTTCGCGAAGAGCGCCGAGGACTGCACCGTCTGCGTCATCGCCGCCTGATCCGCAGCGCCCATGAGCGACTCCGGCGCGCGCAGCCGGGTCCACGCGACCGGCGTGGGGGCACCCTTCTCGTTCATCACCGTCACCACCGCCTCGCCGATCCCGAGCGAGGTCAGCACCGCGCCGAGGTCGGCGTACCCGCTGGTCGGGTAGGTGTTGACCGTCGCCTTGAGCGCCTTGGCGTCGTTCGGGGTGTGGGCACGGAGCTGGTGCTGGATCCGCGACCCGAGCTGGGCCAGCACGTCGTCGGGGACGTCGGTCGGCGACTGGGTGACGAAGAAGACGCCGACACCCTTGGAGCGGATCAGCCGGACGGTCTGGGCGATCGCGTCCAGGAACGCCTTCGAAGCGTCCTTGAAGAGCAGGTGCGCCTCGTCGAAGAAGAAGACGAGCTTGGGCTTCTCCACGTCGCCGACCTCGGGCAGGTCGTGGAAGAGGTCGGCGAGCAACCACATCAGGAACGTCGAGAAGATCGCCGGCCGGTCCTGGAGGTTCGGCAGCTCGACGAGCGAGATCAGGCCTTTGCCAGAGGGGGTCGTGCGCAGGAAGTCGGCGGTCTCGAACTCGGGCTCGCCGAAGAACGCGTCGGCGCCGGCGTCGGAGAACGCGATCAGCTCGCGCAGGATGACGCCGGCCGTCGCGGACGACAGCCCGCCGAGTCCCTTGAGGTCGGCCTTGCCCTCGTCGGACGTCAGGTACTTGACCACCTCGCGCAGGTCGGCCAGGTCGAGCAGCGGCAGGCCCGCGGTGTCGGCGTAGTGGAAGATCAGGCCGAGCGAGGACTCCTGGGTGTCGTTGAGGCCGAGCACCTTGCTCAGCAGCGTCGGCCCGAACGCCGACATGGTGACCCGCAGCGGGATCCCCGTCCCCTGACCGCCGAGCGCGAAGTACTCCACCGGGAAGGCGGTCGCGGTCCAGGCCTGACCCACCGACGCCGCCCGCTCGGTGATCTTCTCGCCGCCCTCGCCGAAGGTGGACAGTCCGGAGAGGTCGCCCTTGATGTCGGCCGCGAAGACCGGGACACCGGCCGTGCTCAGCTGCTCGGCGAGCAGCTGCAGCGTCTTGGTCTTGCCGGTGCCGGTGGCGCCGGCGACCAGGCCGTGCCGGTTGAGCATCGCCAGCGGGATCCGGACCGGTACGTCGACCAGGTGGTCCGCGTCGAGCATCAACCCGCCGAGCTCGAGCGCGGTGCCCTCGAACGCGTAGCCGGCCGCGACTGCGGCGCTGACCGGGTCCGCCGGGGCGGTGCTGTCAGGAGTCGGCCCAGGAGTCGGCTCAGCTTCGTCAGCCATGACAGGACTGTAGCCGCGCTCACCCGGGACCTTGTTCCTATGATGGGCCGGTGATCTTCAAGCGCGTCGGGGACAGCCGTCCTTACCCCGACCACGAACTCGGGCCTCGGGACTGGGCCGCACTGCCGCCACGCCCGGTGCGCCTGGACGAGCTGGTGACCACCAAGGACACCCTGCAGCTCTCCGCGCTCCTCGACGAGGACTCGACCTTCTTCGGCGACCTGTTCGCGCACGTCGTGCAGTGGCAGGGCGACCTCTACCTGGAGGACGGCCTGCACCGCGCCCTGCGGGCGGCGCTCCAGCAGCGCCACGTCCTGCACGCCCGCGTCCACGAGGTCGCCGAGTGAGCGGACGTCGCCTGACCACGGCCGCCACCCTGGCCGGGCTGGTGGTCATCGTCGTGGGCATGGCCGTGTGGGGCATCAAGGCCGCGACGGCGCCGATCAAGGACACCAGCACGGCCTCGAAGGACCCGAGCTGCGCGGCGTCGGACCAGGCGGAGCAGCAGTACGTCCGGCGCGGCCAGGTGACGGTGAGCGTCTACAACACCGGCAAGCGCGCCGGTCGCGCTCGGGTCACCCTCGACAAGCTGGAGAGCGCCGGCTTCAAGGCCGGCGCGATCGGCAACGCCGACGCGAACGACAACGTCGTGCTGGCCGAGGTCCGCACCACCGAGCAGGACGACAAGGCCGCCCTGCTCGTCGCCCGCGCGCTCGGCCGGAACGTCAAGGTCGTGGTGACCGACCAGGACTACGGCCCCGGGGTCGACGTCTTCATCGGCGACCGCTTCAACCGGCTCGCGAAGAAGGCACCGGTGCGGCTCGCCCTGGACACCCCGAAGTCCAGCTGCAACTAGCTTCAGTCGGTCAGCCACTTCGCGAGGCGACCGGACAGGGAGACCGCCCGCAGCCGCGCCTCGGTCTTCTCCCGCGAGCGCCGCGTGGTGACCACGAGCAGCTCGTCGCCGTGGCGGAGCACGGTCCGGTCCTGGGGCACCAGGGTGGCGCCGTCGCGCACCACCAGGGAGACCGACGAGCCCTTCGGCAGCCGCAGCTCGCCGACCTCGACGCCGTGCATCCGGGACTTCGGCGAGATCGTCACGATGAGCAGGTCCGCGGCGATGCGTTCCAGCGGCGCCGCCTCGACGTCGAGCTCCCGGGGCTCGCTGCGTCGGGCGACCTTGAGCACGCGGGCGGCCGCCGGCAGGGTCGGCGCGGTGATCAAGGTGTAGATGACCACCATCACGAAGACGATGTCGAACAGGTCGTTGGCGTCGGTGACGCCCTCGGCCAGCGGAATGGTGGCGAGCACGATCGGGACGGCGCCGCGCAGGCCCGCCCAGCTGAGGAAGGCGAGCTCGCGCAGCGGCATCGTCTGCACCAGCGAGGAGACGAGCACCGAGACCGGGCGGGCGACGAACGTGAGCACCAGGCCGGCGGCGATCGCCAGGCCGACGTGCTCCCAGGTGATCCGGCTCGGCGAGGCGAGCAGCCCGAGCATGACGAAGAGCCCGATCTGGGCGAGCCAGGCCATCCCTTCGGAGAACGACCGGGTGGCCGCCCGGTGCGGCAGCTCCGAGTTCCCGAGGATGAGCGCGGCGACGTACACCGCGGCGAAGCCGGAGCCGTGGATCGTGGCGGCCAGGGCGTAGGCGAGCACGCTCATCGACAGCACCGCGAGCGGGTAGAGGCCCGAGGCCGGCAGCGCGGCCCGGCGCATCAGCCAGGCACCGCCGAAGCCGATCGCGGTGCCGATCGCGGTGCCCACCACGAGCTCGAGCGCGACCTCCCCGACGAAGCCGAAGAAGGTGTGGTGGCCGCCCATGCTGACGACCGTGACCAGGACGACCGTCGGGGCGTCGTTGAGACCGGACTCGGCCTCGAGAACCGAGCTCAGCCGGCGCGGCAGCGGCACCCGGCGGATCACCGAGAAGACCGCCGCGGCGTCGGTCGGCGAGGTGAGCGCGCCGAGCAGCACCGAGAGCTGCCAGCTCATCCCGAAGAAGGTGTGCGCCGCCACCGCGACGATGCCGACGCTCACCGCGACGCCGAGGGTGGCGAGCGAGAGGCCGAGCGGGAGGACAGGGCGCATCTCCGGCCAGTGCGTGGTGAGACCGCCCTCGGCCAGGATGATCACCAGCGCGGCGAACCCGAGCGCGTTGGCGACCGAGGCGTCGGAGAACTCGATGCCGAAGCCGGCCTCGCCGAGCCCGACGCCGATGAGCAGGTAGAGCAGCAGGCTGGGCATCCCGACGCCGACCGAGGCGCGGACCGCGATGATCGCCAGCAGCAGCACGCCGCAGCCCACCAGGAGTCCCTGGTTGAGGCTGTCGACGTCGAGTGTCACGGGCGGCACCTCGGCGGTAGGCGGACCCGGAGTCTATCGGGGAGCCTCCGAGCCCGGCGAAGGGTAGAACTTGTTCTACTTTCTGGCTTAGGCTGGCGCCATGACCACTGCGCTGCCCGAGCTCGTCCCTGCCTCCTCGTTGCCCGCCGACGTCGAGGAGACCGACGTCATCGTGATCGGCTTCGGCATCGCCGGCGGCTGCGCGGCCCTGGAGGCGGCGCGAGCCGGCGCGAAGGTGGTGCTCCTCGAGCGCGCCGCGACGTACGGCGGCACCAGCGCGATGTCCGGCGGTCACTTCTACCTCGGCGGCGGCACCGCCGTGCAGCAGGCGACCGGGCACGAGGACTCGGCCGACGAGATGTACAAGTTCCTGATCGCCGTCAGCGAGGACCCCGAGCCGGAGAAGATCCGGGCGTTCTGCGACGACAGCGTCGAGCACTTCGACTGGATCGAGGCGCTGGGCTTCCAGTTCGAGCGCAGCTACTTCCCGGGCAAGGCGGTGATCCAGCCCAACACCGAGGGCCTGATGTTCACCGGCAACGAGAAGGTCCACCCCTACCGCGACCTCGCGATCCCGGCGCCGCGCGGCCACAAGGTGCCCGTCCCCGGCGACACCGGCGGCACCCAGATGGTCATGGACCTGCTCGCCAAGCGGGCCGAGGAGGCCGGCGTCGAGGTCCGCTACGAGACCGGTGCGACCAACCTCGTCACCGACGCGAGCGGAGCAGTCGTCGGCGTCGCCTGGAAGAAGTTCTCCGAGACCGGCTACCTCAGGGCCAAGTCCGTCATCGTCGCCGCCGGCGGGTTCGTGATGAACCCGGACATGGTCGCCGAGAACACCCCGGCGCTCGGCGAGAAGCTCTTCGTCCTCGGCAACACCTACGACGACGGCCTCGGCCTGCGGCTGGGCAAGTCGGTCGGCGCGCAGCTCAAGTTCATGGACGAGCCGTTCATCACCGCGCCGTCCTCGCGCTGGACCTCACCGTCGACGGTGCACCGCATGCCGCCGAGGGTGAAGCCGGCGTACAGCGCCTTGCCGAGGGTCAGGT
>FTBU01000668.1_pt1 | contig 12676 bp, 11 predicted proteins | sample 1639351 | NCBI WGS metagenome assembly FTBU01 (sample SAMEA3914864, study PRJEB12502) | metagenome | biome: forest; material: soil | place: USA | collected 2012-03-12 | depth 0.3 m | reverse complement strand
GGGTCGTGTGCCTGAGACCGCGCCATGGCGCGGTCTCAGGCACACGACCCCGTGGTGAGGATGGTCAGAGCTGCTGGGCAAGGCCGACGACGTGGCCCTGCGGATCCGCGATGAGCGCGAACCGGACCCCGGGGACCTCGACCGGATCCTGGACGACGCGTCCGCCGAGCCGGGTAGCGCTGTCGATGGTGCTGGACATGTCGTCGACGCCGATGAAGAACGTGACCAGGTCGGCATCGCCCTGGAGCGGGCTGATCGCGGTGTACAGCGCGTTCGGTACCCCCGTGTCGACGAACGTGTAGCCGGGGAACGCACCTTCACTGGGGTAGGTCCAGCCGAACAGATCCCCGAAGAACGCCCGGGTGGCGTCCGGGTCGCTGGAGCGGATCTCGGCGTGCACGACGGGATGACTCATGGGAAGCCTCCTGGCTCGCGGCCGCCCGTCGGGCGACCTCTCACCCTGATGACGTGCGGGCTCGCGCGGAATCGACGCCCATGACTCGATCGACCGGGTCGGCTCAGTCGCGACTCGTCCCCCTGTCAGGGCTTCAGGTCGCCGACGTACCGGGACGGCGCCGACCCGAGCCCGCCGGTCCGCTTCGCTACCTGCCTGCGGTCAACATCAGCGGACCCGCAGGTGGAGCCTGTCAGCCGCCTGATGCGGCATCTGGTCGAATACTCCCCGTGGCTCTCTTCATCGGCGTCGACATCGGTGGCACGAAGGTGCTGGCCGCCGCCGTGTCGTCGACGGGACGGGTGCTGCGCACGGCGCGGCGGACGACCCCCGGCCGCCGGGTCGAGTCCCGGCTGGTCGAGGACGCGCTCACCGAGGCGGTCCAGGAGGTCTCCGGCGTACGCCGGCCCGCGGCGATCGGCATCGCCGCCGCGGGGTTCGTGGACGCGCAAGGGGAGCGGGTGCGGTTCGCGCCGCACCTGCCCTGGCGCGACGAGGGTGTCCGGGCCCGGCTCGCCGAGCGGTGGAGCGCCCCGGTCGTGCTCGACAACGACGCCAACTGCGCGGCGCGGGCCGAGCTGGCGTACGGCTCGGTCGGCGGAGCCCAGGACGCCGTCGTCATCACGATGGGCACCGGCATCGGCGGCGCGGTGGTGCTCGACGGCGCCGTGCACCGCGGCTACAACGGGATGGCCGGCGAGTTCGGGCACATGCAGGTGGTGCCGGACGGGCGGCCGTGCGAGTGCGGCGGCACCGGCTGCTGGGAGCAGTACGCCAGCGGCAACGCCCTGACCCGCTTCGCCCGGGCCCGGATCGGGAACGAGCCGACCGCTCTGGAGGTCGCCTGCGGCGGCGATCCCGAGAAGCTGACCGGGCCGATGGTCACCGAGGCCGCGAGCGCAGGGGACGCCGTGGCGCTCGCCGCGTTCGCCGACGTCGGGCAGTGGCTGGGGGTCGGAGTCGCCAACCTGGTCGCGGCGTTCGACCCCGAGATCGTGGTCGTCGGCGGCGGGCTCTCGGCCGCCGGCGACCTGCTCATGGAGCCCGCGCGTACGGCGATGCGCGGCTCGCTCGTCGGCGCGGCGCACCGCGTCGTACCGCCGGTCGTGCGGGCCGGGCTCGGGCCGGAGGCCGGCGCGATCGGCGCGGCCGACCTGGCCCGGCAGCGGTTCAGGACCGTCGGTACTCGGGCACGAGCTCGACGGCGAGCTGCTCGAGGAACACGCCTACGTCGGTGACGATGCCGCGGGCCTGCGAGGAGCCCCGGTCGGCGAGCTTCGTGACCGTCGCCGGGTTGATGTCCACGCAGACCAGCGGGATCGAGGCCGGGAGGATGTTGCCCGTCGCGACGGAGTGCAGCATCGTCGCCACCATCAGGCAGAAGCCGACGTCCTTGAGCTGGGCGCGCATCGCGCGCTGGCCGTCGATCACGTCCGTGTAGACGTCCGGGAGCGGTCCGTCGTCGCGGACCGAGCCGACGAGGACGAAGTCCTTCCCCTGCGTCACCAGCGCGTGCATGATGCCGCCGGTCAGCACGCCGCTGTCGACGGCGGCCTTGATCGAGCCCTCCTTGCGGATCGTGTTGAGCGCGCGGATGTGGTGCTCGTGGCCGTGCTCGACGCCGCGGCCCATCGCCAGGTCGATGCCGAGGCTGGTGCCGTACAGCGAGGACTCGATGTCGTGGGTGGCGAGCGCGTTGCCGGCGAACAGCACGTCGACGAAGCCGGCGTTCACCATCGCGACCAGCGCCGGCGCGGCCCCGGTGTGCACGACGCCCGGGCCGCCGACCCAGAGGACCTTCTTGCCCGCGGCCTTGGCCTCGCGCATGCCGTCGGCGACCTGGCGCACCAGGACCGCCTGCGGCTTCTCCGACGAGACCTCGGACTCCATGAAGCCGAACGCCTCGGCGCTGCGGTCCGGAGCCGGGATGGTGACCTTGATGCCCGATGCGCCGGTGATCACGAGCATCCCCTCGCGGACGTCGGACATCGGCAGCGTGTAGACGCGCCTCGGCTTGCCGTCGGCGTCGCGCTCCAGGATGAGGCCGCAGTCCATCTCGGGGTTGTCGACCTCGAGCCAGGCGCCGTCGATGCGGACCCGGGTGTCGAGGTTGGTCGTCGAGTAGAAGCTGTCCGGGAACACGCCGTCGCGGTCGGCGGCCTCGACGGTCGCCTCGCCGGGGTCCACCTGGTTGACGCCACGGGTCTGCAGCCGCATCAGCAGCCGCTGCAGCGACTCACTGTCCTCGGCGATCACCGTGATCACCGCGTGCGACGGGTCGTCGGTCTCCCGGCCCACGTCGAAGCGGTCGATCGAGTAGTCGCCGCCGTACTCGCGGATGTCGTCGAGGACTCGCGACAGGATGCCGTGGTCCATCAGGTGGCCGGTGATCTCGACCGTCTCGTTGGTGCTCACGGTTCGCACACTATCGGCCGGGTTCGCGGTCGTGCGGCGGGACGGGGGTGTGGATGGTGGGCGGGTCGTTTCGCTTCGGGATTGGTGACCAAACCGCAACCGGGAGCGCTCCCAGGGTGCGGAATTTGACCAATGGGGGAGGGGCGACCTGTGGAGAGGGAGCAGCCGGGGAACGGTGGTCAGGGCGACCGCAGCCGGCCCGCGAGCTGGGCGCGCGAGGTGATCTCCAGCTTGGGGAAGATCCGGTACAGGTGCGACCCGACGGTTCGGTGGGACATGTAGAGACGCGCGCCGATCTCCTTGTTGGACAGCCCCTCGGCGGCCAGCAGCGCGATCTGCAGCTCCTGCGGTGAGAGCAGGTCCTGCAGCGCGTCCGCGGACTCGACCGTGCGGGCACCGGCCGCGCGCAGCTCGGCGCGCGCCTGCTCGGCCCACGGCTGCGCCCCGATGAGCTCGAGGGTCGTGCAGGCGGCACGCAGCGGCGACCGCGACTCCGCGGCCCGCCGCTGCCGGCGCAGCCAGCTCCCGTAAGCGAGCTCGAGGCGCGCGCGCGGCCACGGCCAGCGGACCAGGTCCTGGCTGAGGGCGGTGAGGAAGTGCCCCTCGGCGTCCTCGTCGTCGGCGAGCACGGCGCGGGCGAACGACAGCCCGATGTGCAGGGTCGGCGACGGGGTCACCCTGGCCTCCCGCTCGAGCACGGCGAGCACGGCGCGGCCCTCCTCGACACGGCCCGCGTGGGCTGCGGCGTCGGCGAACCAGAGGACGCCGTGGAACCGGTCGCTCAGGTGGTACGCCGGGTCGGCCGGGTCGAACACGCGCCGCAGCGCCTCGAAGCCGTCGGCATGGTTCCCGGTGCTGACCCAGCCGAACCCGCGGGCCAGCTGCACGCCGGTGAGCAGGTCGTTGAGCCCCCGACAGGCGGCCCGCTGCTCGGCCTCGCCGGCGAGCGCCTGGGCCTCCTCGTTGTCGCCCCGCGCGCCGGCGAGGATGGCCGCCAGGGTCCGCGAGCCGGTGTCCCAGATCGGCTGGCCGGTGTCCTGCGCGTAGCGGCGGCCCTCGTCGGCGCAGGCGGCCGCGCTGGTCCAGTTCCCGAGCGCGAGGTGGTCGAGGATCTGCATGGTCACGACGTGGGACAGCAGGCCGAGCCGGCCCTGGGCGCGCAGCGTGGACTCGGCCCGGCCGAGCAGGTCCACCGCGCGCACCGGGTCGCCGATCGCGTGGGCGGCCATCCCGAGCAGGCGCAGCTCGTTCGGCTCCCCGACCGTCTCGATCACGACCCGGCTGAGGCGCTCCCGTGCGGTGGCCCCCTCCAGGACCGGCTCGGCCACGGCGAGCGCTGCGGTCGAGCGCGGGTCGGCGTCGCTGTCGATCTGGTGGGTCACCTTCGCGACCCGGGCCCGGGCCTCCGGGCCGGTGTCGGCCCACCAGCACCGCATGCCCGCGGCGAGCAGGAGGTCGAGCGCGAGGTCGCGGTCGCCGGCCTCGGCCGCGCCGGTCGCCGCGTCGCACAGGTCGAACACCCGGCCGGCGTCGCCGGGTACGCCGTCGTTGAAGATCTCGCGCAGCCAGGCGATCCGGGCCTGGTCGAGGTCCGTGAGCGGCCAGCGCGCGGCGCCGGCCAGCAGCCGGTCGACCATGTCGGACCGGCCCAGCCCGAAGGCGTGCTCGGCGGCGGTGAGCAGCCTCCGCACCCGCTTCGCCGGATCGGTGGTCAGCTGCGCGGACCGCTCGAGCATCCAGATCGCCGAGAGCACGGACCCGCGGGCCAGCGCGGTGCCGTGCACGGCCTCGAGCTCGTCGGCGATCTCGTTGTCGGCGTCGACGACCGTGTGCGCGCGGTGCCAGGTACGCCGGGAGGGCTCGTCGTCGAGCACCGAGGCGAGCGCGGCGTGCGCCTGCTGACGGCGGGCCACCGGCTCGGCCTGGAGCACGCCGGAGCGGACCAGCGGGTGGCGGAAGCGGACCCGCAGCTCGTCGAAGTCGAGCAGGCCGGCGGCCACCGCCGGGTCCAGGTCGGCGGCCCCGACCTGGTGCGCCGCGAGTACGGTGCTGGCGGCGAGGATCTCGGCCAGCTCGTCCCCGTCGTCGATCGCGGCCATCAGGACGGCGTCGCGGGTGCGGTCGGGGAGCCCGTCCAGCCGTCCGGAGAAGGTGGACTCGAGTCGGGCCGTCAGGGGCAGGTACGGCTCGACGGCCGGGTCCTGCGCCGCCCGCCACGCGGCCGGGAGCTCGACGAGGGCGAGCGGGTTGCCGAGCGCCTCGCGCAGGATCCGCTCGCGATCGGAGGGGCGCAGGTCGGGGGCGGTCCGGTCGAGCAGGGCGCGCGACGAGTCCTCGTCGAGGGCGCCGACGTCGAGGACGTCCAGCCCGGCCTCGACGTACGGACCCGGGTGTCCGTTCCGGGCCGTGCCGACCACGACGACCGGCTCGCGCTTGATGCGCCGGGCGATGAACGTGAGCGCGTCGTGGGTGGGGGCGTCGAGCCACTGCACGTCGTCGACCGCGACCAGCACGGGGCTCCGGGCCGCGGCCTCCGAGAGCAGGTTCAGTCCGGCCAGCGCGACCAGGAACGGTTCCGGGGGTCGGCTGCCCTCGGCCCCGAGGGCGGCGACGAGGGCGCGCCGCTGGGCCGGCGGGAGGTGGTCGGCGAGGTCAAGGAACGGGCTGAGCAGCTCCTGGAGGCCGGCGTACGGCAGGACGTACGGCGACTCGACGCCGGTGGTCTCGACGATCTGGAAGCCTGCCTTCCTGGCGCGCTGGATCGCGGCACGCAGCAGCACGGTCTTCCCGACGCCGGGATCGCCGAGCACCAGGAGAGCGGAGCCGAGCACGACGAGAGCGGAGCCGGCGTCGGCGACAGGGTCGAGGAGCGCGCTCAGCTGCACAACCTCGCGGTGACGACCCACCAGCTCGAGCGACATCACCATCCCTCCGGTGTTCTGACACGGTATCGCTGCCGGCTCCTCACCGAGAGCCCTCGAGCTCCAACCAGGCGTCGCCACCCAGCGTGCGCAGCGTCTCCGAGGCGGTGGCGCGCACGTCCTCCGCCTCGGCGACCTGCCGGGACCGCACCAGCCAGTCGGCGTACGCCAGCATGGTGCGGCCCCGGAGCCATGGCCAGGAGTCCAGCCCGTCGGCCTCGAGCGCGTCGACGAACGCGGCCTCGGCCTCCGCATCCGGAGCGAGTACGGCGCGCGCGTAGCCGGTCTGGAGGCGCAGCAGCGGCGACGGCGTCGACCGGGCGAGCCGCTCCAGGTCGGCGACGACCGCTGCCGCGTCGCGGCGGTGGCCGCTGCGCAGCGCGGCGTCGACGTACGCGACGATGCCGGCGAAGCGCTCCCGTTGGTGGTACGACGGGTCGTCGGGGTTCATGGTCCGGGCGAGCGCGTCGTACGCGTCGCCGTACCGGCCGGCGAGCAGCCAGGCCGTGCCGCGCGCGATCTGGACGACGCAGAGCAGGTCGTTGAGGCGGCGACGACTGGCGGTCCGCTCCGCCTCGGCCGCCAGCTCCAGGGCCCGGTCCGGCTCGCCGCGCAGCGCCCGCGCGCGGGCGTCGCAGACCAGCGTGCCGGCCGTCCAGATCGGTTGCCCGGTGTCCTCCGCGAGCCGGCGGCCCTCGCTGGCGGCGGCGTCGGCGCGGTCCCAGTTGCCCAGCTCCAGGTTCACCTGGACCTCCATGCTCAAGACCTGGGGGAGCGGGCCGAACCGCCCACCGGCGCGGAGACCGGCCTCCGCCCGCTGGAGCAGGTCCGCGGCGCGCGCCTCGTCGCCGACGGCGTGCGCCGCCATGCCCAGCAGTCGCAGGCCGTCGTCCGCGGCGGAGTCCGGGACGATCTCGTCCAGGAGCTGCATCACCGTGGCGCACTGGGTCACCGGCTCGGCGACGGCGAGGGTGGCGACGTACCGGGGATCGCCCCGGAGACCGGGGTACTCCTCGGCGACCGCGACGACCCGGGCGCGCGCCTCGGGACCGGTGTCCGCCCACCAGCACCGGAGGGCCGCGCTGGCCAGCAGGTTGAGCGCGAGGTCCGTGTCGTCGGCGTCGGCAGCGAGACGGGCGGCCCAACACAGGTCGAGCACGCGCAGCGCGTCGCCGGGCACCTCGTCGAAGATCTCGCGCAGCCACTTCATCCGGGCCAGGTCGAGCGGTGACAGGTCGGTGGTGGCAGCCGCCCGGAGCAGCCGGTCGACGAGGTCGGCCCGGCCCAGCGAGAACGCGTGCTCGGAGGCGACGAGCAACCGGTGGCCCTTCAGGGCCGAGCCCTTCGTGAGCTGGGCGGACCGCTCGAGGTCGCGGATCGCCGAGACGACGCCGCCCCGCGCGAGGGCCACCTCGACGTTCGCCTCCAGCTGGCCCGCGACCTCGTCGTCGGGTCCGACGATCGACTCGGCGCGGTGCCAGGTACGCCGGTAGGGCTCGTGCTCGAGCACGTCGGCGAGCGCCGCGTGCGCGGCCTGACGTCGGCCCAGCGCTTCGCGGGCAAGGACGCCGGACCGCATCAGCGGGTGCCGGAACCGGACGCGTCCGCGCACCACGGTGAGCAGTCGGGCCGTCTCCGCAGCGGCGATGTCGTGCAGCATCGCCGTCCGACCGGACAGGACCGACGCGGCGCCGAGGATCTCGCCCAGGTCGTCGGCGGAGTCCACGGCAGCGACGAGGACCAGGTCACGAGCGGGTCCCGGGAGGGCGTCGAACCGCGCGCCGAAGGCCCGCTCCAGACGATCGGGGACGCTGACCGGGTGGTCCCGGGTCGATCCGCTACCACCGTCGGCCCACGTCCTCGGCAGCTCGATGAGCGCGAGCGGGTTCCCGGCGGCCAGGTCGCGGACCCGATCCCGCTCGAACGGACGCAGGCCGCGCGCCGCCGACTCCAGGAGCTCGTCGGCGGCGACCGCGTCGAGACCGTCGAGCGGCAGCTCGGTGGCAGCCGCCGCGAGCGGGTTCGGGTGCCAGGAGCGCACCGCGCCGAGCACCACCAGGCCGGCCGCCGGGGCGCGCCGCGCCACCAGGGCGAGCACGTCCTGCGTCGGCGGGTCGAGCCACTGCACGTCGTCGGCCACCACCACGACGGGCGCGCGGGCGGCCACGGCGACGAACACGTTGAGAGCGGCGACGGCGACGACGTACCGCTCGGGTGGCGCGGCGTCCCCGATGCCGAGTGCGGTGAGCAGCGCCTCCCGGTGGGCGGGGACGAGCTCGTCGACGGCGTCGAGCACCGGGCTGAGCAGCTGGTGCAGCCCGGCGTACGGGAGCTGGGCCTCGGACTCGATGCCGACCGCCGTCAGCACGGTGCAGCCGGTGTCGGTCGCGAGGCGCCGGGCGACGCGGAGCAGCGCGGACTTGCCGATCCCGGGCTCGCCGACGATCACGAGCGACCCGCCCGCGCCGGACCGGACGTCTCCGACCAACCTGCGCACGACCGCGATCTCCTCCGTGCGACCGACCAGGGTCGGCGCCTCGGTCCGGGTCGTGCGCTCGGTGCTCATCGACCGGAAACCTACGCAGGTGCGGCGCCGTCCGGCTTCGGTCATTCGACTGCATCGCGGTGACCCAGCAACGCGCAGTCATCCGACGGAAGCGCACCCGGAGTCCAGCGGCGGAGCATGTCGATCGAGGACGTGGACACCCACAGAGAGAGGGAACGAGATGACACTGTCAGATCAGCTGAGCCGGCTGTCGGAACGCACCAAGCAGCTCCAGGATCGCGCCGCTGCGGCCCGCAAGAAGGCTCACGGCGACCTCGAGCAGGACGTCCAGAAGGCACGGGACGCGTCCAAGGCGAACGCCGAGGCGCTGCGTGAGTCCGTCGACGCCAGTGCGGCCGAGGTCTCGGCCTGGTGGACCGACATGGGGCGCTCCTGGGACGAGCACATCGCGAAGATGCGCAAGCACATGGACGACAAGAAGGCCGAGCACGACCTCAAGTCGGCGCAGCGCGACGCCGACGACGCGATGGCGTACGCGTCGTACGTCATCGACTACACGTACGCCGCGGTCGAGGAGGCGGAGTACGCCGTCCTCGACGCCACCCTCGCGCAGATGGAGGCGGACGAGCTCGCTGAGAAGCAGCCGAAGTGAGGGAGGAGCCATCATGATCGTCACGAGTCCGATGGACGAGCTGCGCACCTGGACCAGGGGTCAGGTGGACGCCATCAGCAAGGGCTGGTGGGTGCTGCTGATCACCGGGCTGATCAGCATCGTCGCGGGCGCCATCATCGTCTTCATCGACTGGGACGAGGACGATCTCGCCATCTTCGTCGGGACCGTGCTGATCGTCCGCGGTGTGTTCACGATGTTCAGCATCCCGGTCGACGGTTCGCTGCGGGCCTGGTCCGTCCTGCTCGGCGTCGTCGAGGCGTTCGTCGGCATCGGCGTCTTCCTGTGGCCCGGGCCGGCGCTGCTCGTGGTGGCACTGGCCATCGGCTGGCTGCTGTTGTTCCGGGGCACGATGGCCATCGTCGGGTCCATCACCAGCCGCAAGCTCCTGCCGTACTGGGGACTGGTGCTGGTGACCGGCATCCTCGAGGTCGTCGTGGCGATCTACCTCCTGGGCCGACCCGGCCTGACCCTGGTCGCCACCGTCCTGGCGATCGGCTTGGCCTCGATGCTGTACGGCGTGCTCGAGATCGTCGCCGCGTACGAGGTGAAGACCCTCCCCGAGCAGTTCGACCGGCTCACCGGGACCAGCCCGAGCGGCTCCGGCCGACCCCTCGACCCCGTCGGCGGATGACGACGGCGAACGCACCGGAGACCGGCAGGCGCCGGCCGGGGAGACCCGTGCGGCGCCTGCCCGACCTCGGCGGCGGCGACCACCACCCGGCGGTCGTCGCCGAGCTCCGGGAGCGGACCGAGAACGTCCAGCTGCGCCTCGCCGACCGGATCACGGCGTTCGCCGGCTCGATGATGTTCGTGTACCTGCACGCGATCGTGTTCGCGGTCTGGATGCTGCTGTTCGAGAAGAGCCCGTGGCCGACCCTGACCCTCATCGTCAGTCTGGAGGCGATCTTCCTGTCGACGTTCGTCATGATCGGCCAGAACCGGCAGGCCGCGTTCCAGCAGACGAAGGCGGACAGCGACTACGCCAGTGTGGATCGGCTCCTCGAGGAGAACACCCGCCTGACCCGGCTCGTGCACGACCTGACCGTGGACGTGCATCGGGCCGTCACCGAGCGCCCCGATCGCCAGGGGGGCGACGCGTCCTAGACCTGCGCGCCGTCGTCCCAGGGATCGCGCGGCTCGCGGGGCATCTTGACCACGAGGTAGAGGAACCCGCCGACGAAGCCGGCAACGAGGAGGTAGCCCAGCCAGGAGGGCATGCTGACCCCGAAGATCAGGGCGCAGAGCAGCACGACCGGCGAGCCGAGGACGCCGACCCAGGCCAGCATCCGGTCCGGCTCGACGCGGGGGAGCGGCGGCGGCTCGGGCGGGACGAATCCGTCCGCCTCCTCCGCCTCCTCGGCCTCCTCGGCCTGCTCCGCCGCGTCGCCCTCCGCGGCGACGTAGGGGTCGTTCTCGTCCCCGGCCGGGAACGCCCGCAGGTCGCCGAACCGGCCTCCGAACGGTGCGCCCGACGGCGGAGTCGACGGGGGTGCGGGAGGCTCGTCGATCTCGGGGCGCTCGCCGTAGTTCTCCACGATCGCGCGCCAGGCCCGCTCGTCGGCCTCGTCGTCGTGGTGGTCCGGCTGCACACGTCGAGGGTATGCCCCGACGGGTCAGGCCCGCGAAGTCACCCGGGCGACGAAGACCGCACTGTCCTGGTAGATCCGCTCGGCGTCGTTGTCGAGGGTCGCCACGTGGTAGCTGTCCTCGAGGCGGACGACGGTCACGTCGGTCGACGAGACCCTGCCGGTGATGATCGGCTCGGACGCCTCGTCGACCACGTGGTCCTCGGTCGACCGGAAGTAGAGGATCGGCGCGGTGATCTTCGGCAGGTCCTCGATCAGCCCGGGCCAGGCCTGGATCAGCGAGTGGATCGCCTTGAGCGGGGTGCGGGTGTAGCCGTGCTCCCCGACACCGGCCTTCTTGATGTCGTCGGCGATGCCGGGGAACGACTTCACCAGGTGCTTCATCACCGGCAGCAGCTTCACGTCGAAGCGCTTCGTGGCGACCGCCGGGTTCACGACCATCAGGCCGGCGACCTCGCCGGCCCGGTCGGCCGCCAGCCGCAGCGCGAGCGTGCCGCCCATCGACAGGCCACCGACGACGACCGCGTCGTTGTCCGCGACGAGCCGATCGAACACCGCGGTGAGCTCGGCGTACCAGTCCGCCCAGGTCAGCGTGCTCAGCTCCTGCCAGGTCGTCCCGTGGCCGGGCAGCCGAGGCACCTCGACGGCGTACCCCTGCCCCGCCAGCGCCTCACCCCACGGCTTCATCGAGGCGGGCTGGCCGCTGAACCCGTGGCTGAGCAGGACGCCGATCCGGCGGCCGCCGGTGAGCTCGGGACGCGCCGGGACGGACAGCGGTGAGGCGAGGGGGTGCACGGTCATGGCGCGGATTCTGCACCACGGGGTCGGCACGCGACTGGGGTATGGGGAAGTAGCCGGGACGGTCTAGGCTTCCCGCGTCGGGTCGTCTCGGGATCGCGTGCGGAGGTGTCGGGTGTTCTACTGGTTCCTGAAGTGGATCGCCCTCGGCCCGTGGCTGCGGGTGGTCTTCCGGCCCCGCGTGTACGGCGCCGAGAACGTGCCCCTCGAGGGCCCGGCCATCCTCGCGAGCAACCACCTGTCGTACGCCGACTGGCTGTTCATGCCGCTCACCCTGCCGCGCCGCGTCACGTTCGTCGCCAAGGCCGAGTACTTCACCGGCAAGGGCCTCAAGGGCTGGCTGCAGAAGACGTTCTTCAAGGGCTCCGGCCAGGTGCCGATCGACCGCTCCGGCGGCAGCGCGTCCGAAGGCGCGATCATCTCCGCCAAGCGGCTGCTCGACGAGGGCGAGCTGTTCGGCATCTACCCCGAGGGCACCCGCTCGCACGACGGCAAGCTCTACCGCGGCAAGGTCGGCGTCGCCCGGCTCGCGCTCGAGTCGCAGGTGCCGGTCATCCCCGTCGCCGTGGTCGGCACCGACGTGGTCGCGCCGCCGGGCAAGAAGTTCGGCCGGTTCACCCGCCCCGTGGTCCGCTTCGGCAAGCCGCTCGACTTCAGCCGCTACGAGGGCATGGAGAACGACCGCTACATCCTGCGATCGGTCACCGACGAGATCATGTACGAGATCATGCGGCTCTCGGGCCAGGAGTACGTCGACAAGTACGCCTCGCGCGCCAAGGAGGAGTCCAAGAAGGACAAGGACGCCGGCCCCGAGGCCGCGTAGGCGTGACGATCCACTCGAGCCACCCGTTCGCCGACCCCGATCCCGACCCGGTACGCCGCTTCCGCGGCCGGCTCACCGGCACCGTCGCGCTGGTGACCGCCGGCGACCCGGGTGATCGCGCCGGCCTCACCGTGAGCTCGCTGATGGTCGCGAACGGGGAGCCCGCCCGGGTGCTCGCGCTGGTCGACCCGGACAGTGACCTGGCCGAGGCCGTGTCGCGCACCGGCCGGGCGGTCGTGCAGCTGCTGTCGTGGGCGCACCGCGACCTCGCCGACGCGTTCGCGGGCACCGCCCCGGCGCCGGGAGGGATGTTCCGGACCGGCGAGTTCGAGGACACCGAGTGGGGTCCGCGGCTGGTCGACGCCACCAGCTGGGCCGCGACGACGCTGGAGTCGGTGGCGACCGTCGGCTGGTCGAGCCTGCTGACGCTCACCGTCGACGCGGTCACGGTCGGCGACGACGACGAGCCCCTGGTGCACCGACGCGGCCGCTACGAGCGG
>FTBU01000524.1_pt1 | contig 12728 bp, 10 predicted proteins | sample 1639351 | NCBI WGS metagenome assembly FTBU01 (sample SAMEA3914864, study PRJEB12502) | metagenome | biome: forest; material: soil | place: USA | collected 2012-03-12 | depth 0.3 m | reverse complement strand
GCGCACGCGACCGGCGAGGACGCGCTGGCGACCAGCCACGCCGACCGGGCGCTCGAGCTGTGCGCCGCCTGGGACGTGCCGCTCGCGGCGGACTGGGTCCGCCGCGAGCGGGAGAAGTTCGGGTTCTGATCTCCCGCGGAAGCCCTAGACGTACCGGAAGATCCGCTGCTCGCGCCGCGCGAACCCGCGGCGGGTGAGCGCCCAGATCACCTTGAACGGCGTGGGGACCTCCTCGAAGACGCGCTCCAGGGATTCGCGCGGCACGCCGTACCCGACCCACGGCACCATTCGCAGCGCCTCCCTGAGCGAGGCGTCCTTGCCGATCTCGGCCTCGATCTCGGCGAACTGCTCGGCGCTGACCAGCCGCTGGATGATGGCGATCGCGTCGGTCTCCTCGTGGGCGAGGTGCCGGCGCAGCGACTCCCGCGCCGCACACACGCGTACGGCGAGTGCCGCGCGGGCGTCCTCGTCGGCGCGGTGGGCGAGCCGCCGGAAGCCGGCGGCGCAGGACTCCAGCAGCGGGTCGATCTCCCCGTGCTCGGCCTCCATCGCCTCCAGGACCGCCACGTCCTCAGGCGTCCCGACCTGCACCAGCGTCGGCCAGATGTGGTCGTCCTCGGCCGAGTGGTGCTTGTGCAGCACCTCGGCGAAGAGCTCCCAACGATCGGCCAGCGCCGTCCAGGTACGCCGGTCGCCGGCCGGCGTGTTCCGCACGGCATCGGCGAAGGCGTCCAGGTCACGCCGGAAGGCGTGGTGCATCAGGTACATCGTCTGCATGTCGATCGGCCCCTCGGGGGCCGCCGCCTGGCCCGGCAGCCGCAGCTGCCGGGGCCAGGCGTGGCTGTGCTCATTCCTGGGCGTGGTCATCAGACACCCACCTTCGAGTTGTCGGCCTCGTCGAGCTCCGCCCACATCTGGTCGGACTCGTGGGCCTCGGCCTTCACGGTCGGGAGCAGGCGGTCCAGCCAGGCCGGGAGCCACCAGTTCCACCGGCCGAGCAGGGTCATGGTCGCCGGGACCAGGACCATCCGGACGACGGTCGCGTCGAGGACGATCGCGACCGCCATGCCGAAGCCGAGCTGCTTGACCACGGTGTCCGCCTCGGTCGAGAAGCCGAGGAAGACGACCACCATGATCGCCGCGGCCGACGAGATGACCCGCCCGGTCGCGGCCAGGCCGCGCTCGACGCTGCCGCGGGCGTCGCCCGTGCGCAGCCAGTCCTCGCGGATCCGCGAGAGCAGGAACACCTCGTAGTCCATCGAGAGGCCGAACAGGATCGCGAAGTTGAGGATCGGGATCCAGCTCGACACCGGGACCGGGTGGTCGACGCCCAGCGCGCTGCCGCCCCAGCCGTACTGGAAGATCATCACGAGCACGCCGTACGACGCCGCGATCGACAGCAGGTTCATCACCGCCGCCTTCACCGGGACGACGACCGAGCGGAACATCATCGCCAGCAGCAGCACCGAGACGCCCACCACGAAGCTCACGACCAGCCACAGCCGGGCGTCGAGCAGGTCGACGATGTCGGAGAAGAACGGCGTCTGGCCGGTGACCTCCACGCCGTCCGGGACGTCGGCCCGGAGGTGCGCCACCAGGCCGTCGATGTGCTCGTCGGTGGGGCCGTACGCCGGCTCCGCCGAGAACACGCTGATCGCGCCGTCGGGGGTGGTGACGGGTTCCGTGACGTGGACGATGCCGGGCTCGTCCGCGACGGTGGCGGCGACGGAGGCCGGGTCGGCCTTCGCGGTGTCGACGACGATCGTGAACGGGCCGTTCGCGCCCGCGCCGTACTCGGCGTCGATCAGGTCGTAGGCCTTGCGCTGCGACGTCTCCTGGCCGGCGCTGCTGCCGTCCTGCGGCCACGTGCGCATCCCGAGGACCGGGGCGGCGAGCAGCAGCAGGAACACCAGCGCGGCCAGGGCGGCAGCGACCGGGCGACGGACCACGCCGCGCGCCCAGCGGGCGGTGAGCGGGGTCTTCGCGGCGCGGGCGCGGCCCTTGCGGGTGCGCCGCGGGAGCAGCTTGTTGCCGGCCAGGCCGCACAGCGCCGGGACGAGGGTGACCGCGGCGACGAGCACGGAGACGACGGCGATCGCGGTGGCGTAGCCGAACGTCGCGTAGACCGGGAGGCCGCCGAGCTTCAGGCCCATGAGGGAGATCAGCACGGTGACGGAGGCGAAGACGACCGAGCGACCGGCGGTGGCCATCGCGCGGCCGGCGGCCTCGTGCTTGTGCAGGCCCTGGCCGAGGAACTCGACGTGCCGGGTGACCAGCAGCAGGGCGTAGTCGATGCCGACGCCCAGGCCGACCATGGTGGCGACGGTCGGGGCGGCGGTGCTGACGTCCATGGTGCCGGCGAGCAGCGTGACGCCCGCGGAGCCGACGCCGAGGCCGAGCAGGGCGACCGCGAGCGGGAGGCCGGCGGCCACGACCGAGCCGAACGCGACGACCAGGATCACCAGCGCCGCGATCACGCCGACGATCTCGCCGGTGCCCTTCATGGTGGACTCGGTCTGGCTCGGCAGCTCGCCGCCGAGCTCGGCCTGCAGTCCGGCGTCGCGGAGCGGTGCGACGGCATCCTTCAGCGGGTCGTAGCCCTTCGCGCCGACGAGGTCGGGGTCGGTCGTCGGCACGTCGTACTCCATCGAGACCAGCGCCGTGTCACCGTCCGCCGAGATCCGCGGCTGGGACACGGACGAGACGTGGTCGACGCCGCCGAGGCGCTGGACCAACGCGTTCAGGTCCGCGGCGTCGAGGGGGTCGCCCTCGCGGTCGTGGACGACGACCTGCGCGGTGGCGCCGCCGCCGCCCGGGACGTGCGCCCGGAGCTGCTCGACCCCGGTCTGGGCGCGTGCACCCTCGACGTTGTAGTCGTCGTGGAAGGTGCCCCCGAGGGCCCCGGCCGCTACGAACGCGACGAGCACGGCGGCAACCCAGGCTGAGATCGTCCGCCACGGGTGGGCCGCGGTGCTGCGGCCCAGGCGGTAGAGGATGCGGTTCACGGTGCTGCTCCCTGTCAGAGGTCGGGTTGATCGGTGGGAGCACTCTGTCCGCGGGTACTTGAAGCCGACTGGGAACCGGCTTGAAGTACCGTCTACCCCTGATGAGCCACTCCGAGATCCTCCTGCTCGCCGCGATCGTCGGCGGCTTCCTCCTGCTCGCGCTGACCGTGGGCGCGTTCGTGATCGCCCGCCAGCGCCTCGGCGTGGTGCTGCTGGTGCTCGCCGGCGTCGCGTTCTTCTGCGCGCTGGTGCTGATGGGCCGGGTGAGCAGCCAGTGGGAGCACGAGAAGCGCCAGCTCGTCACCGAGAAGTACGACGTGCACGTCGACGCGTGGGGCGCCCCGCTCGGGAGCGCGCCCGACTGGAAGGTCAACGGGAAGACCTACAAGGACTGCGTCGTGACGTTCGACAGCCCGAACGACCCGGTCTTCGAGTGCGACGACGTGGAGCTGCCGAAGCGCCAGGACCCCTAGACCGGGGCCCTCACCCAGGTCGCCACGCCCTCGTCGAGGTGCAGCTCGGCGTCGGTCTCGTCGGCCGCCTCGGGGTCGTGGGTCGCCATCACGACGATCGCGCCCCGGCTCGCCTCGGCGCGCAGCGCGGCGACGGCCCGCTCGCGGTTCACGGCGTCCAGGTCGCTGGTCGGCTCGTCGGCGAGGAGCACCGTCGCCCGCGTCGCGAACGCACGCGCCAGCGCGACCCGCTGCTGCTGGCCACCGGACAGCTCCTCGATCAGGTGGTTGCCGGACTCCTCGAGGCCGACCAGCGTGAGCGCGTCCGCGGTACGCCGGTAGGCCTCGTCGGCAGGGACGCCGCTCGACAGCAGCGGCACGAGCACGTTCTCCGCCGCCGTCAGCGACGACGCGAGCCCGTTGCCCTGCGGGACCAGCGCGACCCCGCGCCCGGCCGCCCGCTCACGGTCGCCGAGCGGCTCGTCGGCCAGCAGCACCCGCCCGGAGGCCGGCGCCAGGGCGCCGGCGAGCGCCCACAGCAGCGACGACTTCCCGGCGCCGGACGGGCCGGTGACCGAGATCAGCTGGCCCGGGTGCACGACCAGGTCGACGTCGCGGACGGCGACGAGGTCGCCGTACTGGATGCGCACACCCTCGGCCCGGAGCTCATCCATGGTGACCCTCCTCGGTGACCAGGACGTAGTCCCCGTCCTCGTTGCGGTGGAAGCGCACCAGCGTTCCCGGCAACAGCTCCTCGCGGACGTGCAGCGGCAGCGGCAGGAACCCGTCCGGCGTGATCACGGCGTACTCCTCACCACTGCGGCCCTCGCCGCCGACCCGGCCGTCGCGGATGGTGATCGTGCGTGGGAGGTACGCCGCCACCTCCGGGTCGTGGGTGACGATCACGACGGTGGTGCCGAGCTCGCGGTTCGCGACCGACATCCGCTCGAGCACCCGGTCGCGGGCGGGGTGGTCGAGCTGGCTGGTCGGCTCGTCGGCGAGCAGCAGGCCCGGCCGCGGCGCCATCGCCACCGCGAGCGCCGCGAGCTGGAGGTGCCCCGGCGTCAGCGACGCGAGCTGCTCGTGGGCGTGGTCGGCCAGGCCGACCTGCTCGAGCACCTCCTCCGGCGGGGGGACGTCCTTGCCCGCCCGGCGGGCGGCGCCCTGGGCGAACCGCACGTTCTCGTACGGCGTGTAGTACGGCAGCAGGTTGCGGTGCGCGCCCTGGAGCATCAGCGAGACGTCCTGGGCGCGCATCGCGTCGAGCTGCCGGTCGGTCGCGGCCGACAGCTCGATGTCCCCGACGAGGATCTTGCCGGCGCTGGGCCGGAAGACACCGGCCAGCAGGTTCAGCAGCGTGGACTTGCCGGCGCCCGAGGGCCCGAGCAGGCCGACCATGCCGCCGGCCGGCACGTCGAGGTCGACTCCCGAGAGCGCCGCGACCTCGTGGCCCTCCGAGCGGTAGATGTGGACCAGCCGGTGCGTGGTGACCCGCGTCCCGGTCTGCACCGCTGTCGTCACGTCCGTCGTCACAGCGTCTCCCTCAACCGTCGGAGCTCCGACCGGCGCGCCATCGTCCGGCCGATCACGATCGCGCCGAGGACGAGCACGACCAGCGCCGCGAGGGCAGCCGCGAGGACCGCACCCCACGCGACGTCCAGGTCCAGCGTCGACACCAGCGGCGTCTCGGCGAACAGCGGGACGATCGGCAGGGCGAGCTGCGCGCCGTACAGGCCGGCCGCGGTGCCGGCGACGACGCCGATGACCACGGCGGGCAGCTGGGCCGCGACGGCCATGGTGCCGATGGACCTGCTGGGTACGCCGGCCATCCGCAGCGCGGCGAGGTCGCGGGTTCGGAACCGCCAGCTGCTCACCGCGCTCACCACGAGGACCAGCAGCGCGATCAGCAGCGCCGCCGCGCCGATCAGGGCCGCGAGCTGGAGGCTCCAGGCGGTTGCGGACTCGTCGTACGAGCGGCGTACGTCGTCGATCTCGCGGACGGCGGCCAGCCGCACGTGGTGCTCGGCGAGCGCGTCGCGGAGCTGGTCGAGCAGGGCCGGGTCGTCGTTCGCGAGCCACACCGAGAGCCGGTCGGTCGCCGCGAGCTCCGTGCCGCGCACGGCCAGGTCGAGGTTGACCACCGACGTCTGCGGCCCGGCGGCGGGCACCCGCTCGATGGTGCCGGCCCGCGCCGCCGGCTGGTCGACGGCGTCCAGGCCACTCATCGTGAAGCGGTTGTCGGAGCTGCCCGGCGGCAGGGTGCCCGCCACGAGTGCCGGCAGCTGACCCGGGATCCAGGCCTGGCGCATCGTCAGCTCGGACGCGCCGCGCCCGTCCGCCTGCACGACCAGGTCGTCTCCGGCGCCGTCGGCGGGCCGGATGCTGCCCTGGGTCGAGTCGAGCGAGCTGTTCCACTGCCCGGACGGGCCGAGCGCAGTCGAACCGCCATCGGTGACGAGCGGGCCGATCGTGGCCTGGCCACCGATGCTCGCTCCGGGCAGGGTGCCGAGCCAGATGCCGGTCAGGTAGCAGCCCGTGCGGCAGCTGACGTCGCGGCTCAGGCGGATCTTCTTCGCCGGCCCGGCGAGGTCCCCGAGCGCGACGTGCAGGGTCTCCCCGGTGTCGGCGATCTCGAGGTCGACTCCGAACGTGACGGGCTGGCCGCCGCCGCTGACGCGCTCCGAGTGCAATGAGCTGTCGGTCAGCGTCAGGTCGACGTGGTCGCCGGTGAACTCGATCGGCTCGGTGTCGGGGGCCTGGAGCCGGTCCCACACCTGGTCGGACGGCCCACCACCGGGGAAGTAGGCGATCCGGCGGAACTGGTCCGGGATCACCGCCACCGTCGTCCGGGCGGTGTTGTTCGCGGGGACGGTGCGCACGACCGGCGTCGCGAGTCGGCCGTCCGGGTCGAGGTCGGCCAGCGCGGCCCGCACGGCGAGGACGTCGGTGCCGTCGACGTCGGCGACGACCGGCGCTCCGGCAACCTGCTCGGCCGCCGACGCGCGGTTGCGCTCCCCGACGAGCAGGGCGTCGGCGGAGAACACCGCGAGTGCCGTCGCCAGGGTCACGATCGCGACGATCCGGCGGGTCGCGGGGCTGCGGGCCGCGTCGACCACGCTCGCACCGGCGCGCACCCGGCCGCGGCGGAGCAGCCGGCCACCGACCAGCGCGGCCGTGGGTGTCGTGAGGTGGGCGAGCACCAGGCCGACCACGATCGCGAGCAGGCCGGGCGCGGCCAGGGCGACCGGTCCGTCCAGCCCACCGGTGGCGAACACCACGACCACCGAGCCACAGCCGGCGATGAGGAGCGCGTCGGCGACACCGAGGCTCCAGCCGGTACGCCGGGGCGGCACCCGGCGGAGCAGGGTCACCACCGGTTCGCGGGAGACCCGGACGACGGCGACCAGGGTGACGACGGTCAGCACGCCGGCCGCGATGAGGACGGCGTACAACAGGGGCAGCCGCAGCTCGAACGGTGCGTTGCCGGGCAGGACGGCGGTGCGTGCGAACCAGGTGCCGAGCAGCGCGAGCAGCACGCCCGGGACCACGCCCGCCAGCGCCACCGGGAGCAGCTCGCCGACCAGCAGCCCGCGGGCGCCTCGGCGGCCGCGGCCGCGCAGCCGCGCGAGCGCCACCTCCGGGCGTCGCTGCTCGGTCACGGCGAGCAGCACGAGCCAGAGCACCACGACGGCCAGGAGGCCGAGCTGCGCCATCAGCAGCGGCACGGTGACCCTGGACTGGCTGGTCTGCTCGCGCACGTTCTCGGCCAGGTCGGACATGCCGGAGAGGTAGGTGAGCGTCGCGCCGGAGAGGGTGTTCGGCTGCGCCGCGAGCTCGTCGATCGTGTTGCCCATCGCGAGCAGGTCGTCGACGCCGACCGCGTCCTGGTCCAGCGGGAGCGCAACCGTCGAGGTCTCCTGGGGCAGCGGCGGGAGGTCGCGGGACGCGAACGTCTTCCTCGACGTCAGCCAGACGTCGGCCTGGAGGTGGTTCGGCGGGATCGGGTCCGCCGTGCCGGAGCGGCCGGTGAGCTGGAGACCGAACCAGTAGTCGCTGGGCACCTGCCGGTAGACGCCGGTGACGGTGAGGTCGACGCTCGTCGGCCTCGGGTGCCGTCCGTTCCCGGGTACGCCGGGGACGGCGAACGTCGTGCCGGTCCTCAGGCCGAAGTTGTCGACGTCGGCCTCGCTCACGACGATGTCCCCCGGTCGCGACGGACAGGCTCCGTCGACGAGCTCGAGGTGCTCGCACTCGCCGTCGCGCCAGACGAGCAGCGACCCCGGGTCGGCGGGCTGGCCCGGGCTCTTGGTGACCACGGCCGAGTAGCCCAGGATCGGGTCGAGGTAGTGGCTGCGCAGGTCCGGCGGCACCTTCGACAGCACCAGCTCCGGCTCCGGTGGTGGCGACTGCGCGTGGAACCCGAACCCGAACTCCGCGTCGACCGTGCCGGTCACCTGCAGGCCGCTCAGCGCCGGCGGCGTCTGCGCGATGACGATGTCGGCGAGTGCCTGGCGCATGGCGCGGTCGTAGAGCGGCGCGAACGCGGCGCAGGCCGTGATGAGGGCAGCCAGCAGTGCGATCACGGCGGCCTGGAACGGCCGGTACCTGAACCTCATTCGAACCCTTCCCCCGTGTGCCCCGCGCTCACGTGTCCCTGTTCCTGCGAGGGACCCGATCGGTTCGCGGCGCCGCGTCACCCTACCCAGACGCGCGGTGGGTGCGTCAGGTTGCCGTCGAGCGCGTCCGGTTTCGGGCGCGGTACGCCCGCGTCTTCATCACGTCGCCGCACGGGTCCGAGCTGCACCAGCGCGCGGACCGGTTCTTGGAGCCGTCGTAGTAGCACCAGCCGCACTCCGGCCGCTGGCACAGCCGCAGCCGCGAGAGCCGCCCATCGGTCGACGCGAGGTGCAGCGCGGCCAGGACGTCGACGGCCAACCGATGCTCGGTCGAGTCCCGCGCGGGCACCCACGCGCCGCCCGCGAGGTCGAGGCGCGCCGGGTAGTCCCGGGCGAGCTCCGTGAGCGCAGCGCCGTCGTCCTCCCCGGCGACGACCGCACGCACCCCTTCTCGCAGCCGGGCGAGGCGGGTCCAGCCACCGTCGTCGACGAGCGCCGGGTCGTACCCCGGGAGCACCTCCGCGAACCACTCGTCGCGCCGCTCGCCGGCCAGGTGGTCGACGCCGTGGAACCGGTTGTCGGAGTTGATGAAGCACCGCAGGCCCTCGAGGTCCACCGGCGCGGTGCGCGGATCCGTGGGGTCGAGGACGGGCGAGCGTGGGGCCGCTGTCCCCGCGTGGTCGCGCGCCATGGTCGCAGCGTAGTACGTTACGGTCTATCGGAGATAGACAGTAACGGAGGAGAGGCCGATGCCGAACGTGGTGGTGGAGGAGGTCGGCCTCCAGGACCAGCCGCCCGCGCTGCTGGTACGACCCGAGACCGGTACGCCGTCCGGACAGCCCGGCGTCCTCGGCCTGCACTGGCTCGGCCACCACCGCAACGACCGGACACAGCTGCTGCCCGACGCGGTGCGGCTCGCCCAGCTCGGGGTGGTCACGCTGCTCCCCCAGGGCGTCTTCCCGTGGCTCGAGGCCCCGCGCGGCGACGAGTCCGACGCGCGGGCGGTCGGCAACCAGGCGCGGCGTACCCGCCTCGCGTTCGGCGCGCTCGTCGCGCACCCGCTCGTCGACGCGGGCCGGGTCGCGGTGGCCGGCCACGACTACGGCGGGATGTTCGCACTCACCCTCCGCGACGTGAGCCTGCGGGGCATGGTCGTCGCGGCGCCGGACGCGACCTGGGACCACTGGTTCCACAAGTACTGGCACGCCGAGACCAAGGTCCGCAGGCGGTATGCCGACCAGTTCCGCACCTGGGACCCGCTCGCCGGCGCCCGCCACCACCAGGACCACCTGCTGCTGCAGTGGGCCGAGAAGGACGAGTACGTCGAACCGGTCGTCCACGACCTCTACTCGGCGGCCGCGCCGCGGGCCGGGCAGACCCTGCACGCCCGGTACGACCACCAGCTCGGGGACCGGGTGGTCGAGGAGCGGTTCCGGTACCTCTGCGACGTCCTGGAGCTGGCGGCCCCGACCGACGCGGTGCGTCAGCCGGCGTGACCGGCGAGGTACGCCGCGACCAGGTGGCCCATGGTCGCCAGGTCGTAGCCACCCTCCTGCACCAACACGCTCGGGCGGCCCAGCGCGCCGAGCGCTGAGCCGGCGGCGCGGAAGCCGTCGGCGGTGACCTGCAGCGGACTCTCCGGGTCATCGCCGGCGGCATCCACCCCGAGCGACACCACCAGCGCGTCACAGTCGCCGACCCAGTCGGCGAGCTCGGCGACCGCCTCGACCCAGGGCCCGTCGCCGGTGCCCTCCGGGAGCGGGAGGTTCCGCGTCGTCCCCGATCCGGCGCCGGCGCCGGCCTCGCTCGCGTGGCCGAACACGTGGGGGAACCAGCCGGCCGCCGGGTCGACGTGCAGCGAGCCGTAGCGCACGTCCGGCCGCTCCCAGAAGATCGCCTGGGTGCCGTTGCCGTGGTGGGCGTCGATGTCGACGATCCCGATCCGCTCGTGGCCGGCCGCGAGCAGCGCCTCGGCGGCGACCGCGGCGTTGTTGAGGTAGCACGAGCCGCCGTACCCGAGCTGCGTGACGTGGTGGCCCGGCGGCCGGCAGAGCGCGTACGCCGCCTGCTCCCCCGCCATCACCAGGTCGACGGCCGTGAGCGCGACGTCGACGGCGGCGCGCGCGGCCTCCCAGGTGCCGGGGCCGACCAGGGTCATCGTGTCGTAGCAGAAGATGCCGGCGCGGGCGTGCAGCGCAGCGGGTGGTGTCGGCGGCATGCCGACGAGCAGCGCGTCGGTCTGGAAGAAGTACGGCACGACGCGGTCCTGGCCGACCAGGTCGTCGTACGGCCCCTGCGCCCAGGCGTGGGAGGCGGTCGCGAGGAACTCGAGGAGCGCCGGGTCGTGGACGGCCGCGAGGAACCGGTCGTCGTGGGGCGTCGCCTCGTGCAGCGGATGCAGTTCGAGCGCGCGCAGGATGACGTCGACGCGCTCGGGCAGCTCGGTGCCGGGAGTCGGGACGCCGACCCAGACCTCGTGCTTCGGGACGTGCTGCTTGGTCGCCGGCGACCAGACCACGGGGATGCCCACCTCGTCAGCATCCCACCGCTCCGGCTGGGGCTCGGGCAGGATGGCGGCATGCCGCGCGCGCGTGACGTCGAGGTCCGGGGAGGGATCGGGATCGGCGTGCTGCCGACCGGGCCGACGAACTCGGTGCTCGACGTCGCCGGGGTCGGGCTGGGGCACGCGACCGTCTGGCGCGACGAGCCGCTGGTCGCCCGCACCGGCGTCACCTGCCTGCTGCTCGCCGAGGACGCGTACCGGCGCCCCCTGCCGGCCGGCGGCGCGGTGCTCAACGGGGCGGGCGAGTGCACCGGGTTCATCACCGCCGCGGAGTGGGCGGCCGCCGAGACGCCGGTCTACCTGACGTCGACCATGCAGCTCGGGCGCGTGTACGACGCCGCGTGCCAGATCGAGCTCGACCGTGACGGCCAGGTCGCGGACGACGTGGTGATCCCGGTCGTCGGCGAGTGCGACGACTCGTTCCTCAACGACTGCCGGCGGATGCACGTGACGGCGTCGGACGTCGAAGCCGCGCACGCTGCTGCGCTGGCGTCGCGCGGATCGTCCGAACCTCCCGAGGAGGGTGCGGTCGGCGCCGGCACCGGCATGTCCTGCCTCGGCTTCAAGGGCGGCATCGGGACGTCCTCGCGAGTGACGGCCGCGGGCCACACGGTCGCCGTGCTCCTGCTCACGAACTTCGGCGCGCGGGAGGAGCTCGTGGTGGCCGGCCGGCCCGTCGGACGGTTGCTGCCTCCCGCCCCGACGTCGCCGCCCAGGCCCGCCGGGTCCTGCATCGGCGTCGTGGTCACGGACGCGCCCGTCGACGGCGCGGCGTGCGCGCGGCTGGCGCGCCGGATCGGGCTGGGTCTCGGCCGGGCGGGATCGGTCGCGCACCACGGCAGCGGCGAGATCTTCCTCGCGTTCGGCACCGGCCTGCGGATGGACCGCGACCAGGCCCTCGACCGCACGCCCCTCGGCGGCCGGGCGCTCGACCCGCTGTTCGCCGCGGTGGTCGAGGCGGCCGAGGAGGCGGTGCTGAACTCGATGTTCACCGCACCCACCACGGTCGGCCGCGACGGCAACACGAGCGAGTCGCTGCACTCCCCCGACGTGCTGGCACTGCTGGAGGGTCGCTGATGGAGGTCCGGATCCCGATGCGCGACGGCGTCGAGCTGGCCGCGACGCTCTACCTGCCCGACCCGGCCGGCGGGCCGCAGCCGTGCCTGCTCGAGGCGCTGCCGTACCGGAAGGACGACCTGACGTCGTCGTACGCCGCGGGCTACGAGGACCTGCGCGACCGGTTCGGGTTCGCGGTCTGCCGGGTGGACGTGCGCGGCACCGGCTCGTCGTCCGGCGACGCGACGGACGAGTACCCGTCCGAGGAGCAGGCCGACCTGGTCGAGGTGATCGCCTGGCTGGCCGCGCAGGAGTGGTGCACCGGGCGGGTCGGCATGTTCGGCACGTCGTACTCGGGCTTCAACTCGCTGCAGCTGGCCTGCGAGCGGCCACCCGGACTGGGCGCGGTGTTCGCGATCTACAGCAGTGACGACCGGTGGACCGACGACGTGCACTGGCGTGGTGGCGCGCTGAAGCTCGTGGACCTCGTCGACTACTGCCACTACATGACGCCGATGTGCGTGTTGCCCCCGGTGCCCGACCTGTGGGGGGCGTCGTGGCGCTCCGAGTGGGAGCGTCGGCTCGAGACGAACGAGCCGTGGGTGCTGACCTGGCTGCGCGAGAACGTGCACGGCGACTACTGGCGCGGCGGGTCGGTGCGGCTCGGCGCGTCGGGCGACGGCTACGAGCGGATCGAGGTGCCGACGATGCTGGTCGCGGGCTGGGCCGACGGGTACCGGAACAACTCGTTCCGCACCGTCGCCGCGCTCGCCGGGAACGGCGTACCCCACCGGCTGCTGGCCGGGCCGTGGGCGCACGCCGACCCCCGGACCGCGATGCCGGGGCCGCGGATCGACCTCGACGTCGAGATGGCGGCGTGGTTCGACCGGTGGCTGCGGCCCTCCTCGGACACGGCGTACGAGTCACATGGCGACGTGTTCATCCGCTCGTCGACCGTGCCTGAACCGGACCTGGAGCTGCACGAGGGTTGGTGGGTCCGGCTGCCGTCGGTGCCGCCGACAAAGCCGTTCTCGGT
>FTBU01000597.1_pt1 | contig 12754 bp, 12 predicted proteins | sample 1639351 | NCBI WGS metagenome assembly FTBU01 (sample SAMEA3914864, study PRJEB12502) | metagenome | biome: forest; material: soil | place: USA | collected 2012-03-12 | depth 0.3 m | reverse complement strand
GTGCACGTCGACCCGCCACAGGCGCTGGCCGCGCAGGGACGCCATCCAGAGGTGGCCGTCGAGGTAGGCCAGGCCCGACGGCGACGCGACGTCGGTCGACCACACGACCTGCGGGTTCGTCAGTCCCTTGCCCGGACCGCGGCCCTCGACCATCGGCCAGCCGTAGTTGTGGCCCTTCTCGATCAGGTTCAGCTCGTCGTAGGTGTTCTGGCCGAACTCCGAGGCCCACAGCCGGTCGTCGTCGTCGAACGCGAGGCCCTGCACGTTGCGGTGGCCGTACGTCCAGATCTGCGACCCGGGGAACGGGTTGCCGGGCGCGGGCTTCCCGTCGGTGGTCATCCGCAGGATCTTGCCGGCCAGCGTGCTCCTGTCCTGGGCGAGCTCGCCCTCGCCGGTCTCGCCGGTGGACGCGTAGAGGTAGCCGTCCGGGCCGAACGCGAGCCGACCGCCGTCGTGGATGAAGCCGTTCGGGATGCCGTCGAGGATGACGGTGGTCGGGCCGAGCCGGCCGTTCTCGAGCTTCGCCGTCACGATCCGGTTGTCGGCGGCGGTGCTCAGGTAGAAGTACAGGAGGTGGTCCTGCTCGAAGTCGGGGGAGACGGCCACGCCGAGCAGGCCGGCCTCGCCGCCCTGGTCGCCCAGCGGCACGGCCGCGCTGATCAGGCCGACCTCGTGGACGTCGTACGACGAGCCGTCGATGACCAGCACCCGGCGGGTGTCGCGCTCGGTGACGACCGCGTCGCCGTTGGGCAGGAACCCTATGCCCCACGGCGCGGCCAACCCGGTCGCGACGGTGTCGACGACCTTCGGCGGTGAGTCGTCCACCGATGGGAGGTTGTCGCCGGTCGGTTTGGACGGGCTGGTGGTCGGCGGCGACGGGGACTGCGGGGTGGCGGTGACCGTGTCACCAGAGGTCGCGGCCGGCTCGTCGTCGCTGCACGAGGTCAGCAGGGCAGCCGACACGATGGCGGCGGAGACCAGCGCGGCGGACCGTCCCATGTCACCCGACTCTACGCAGGAACTCCCGCAGCAGGTCGTGGACGCGGTCGGGGTGCTCCATCTGCAGGAAGTGCGTCCCGTTCAGCTCGACGTACACGGCGTCCTGCATGCGCGCGGCGGCCGACGCCATCGCGCGGGCACCGGCGAGGACGTCCCACCTGCCGGCGACGAACACCGCCGGCACCTGGATCCGGCTCAGCGACACGCGCCGGTGCCGGGAGGTGTGGAGGGCGACGTGGAAGTACCACTCGACCGGGGTCTCGAGGAACGCGGCCACCGCGCGCCGCGCGAGCTCGGGGTCGGCGACCGGGAGCATCAGGCCGCTGTGGCTGATCACGTCGATCGCGTGGCGGCCGACGGGGAGCCGGGTCGAGACGGGGGTGATCAGGCGGCCGCCGTACTTGAGGGCGCGGGCGACGTTCACGGCGACGGTCTTCGCGGCGGCGCGGGGGAGCCGCAGCGGGCCGAGCATGGTGGCGAACGTGTCGCCGGGGACGCCCGCGACCGCGAAGAGCCCGCTGACCCGCTCGGGGTGTCCGACGGCGATCTCGAAGGCGGTGTTCACGCCCATCGACCAGCCGACGAGCACGGCGCGGTCGACGCCGAAGTGGTCCATCACCGACAGCCCGTCCTCGGCGAACTCCTCGATCCCGACGCGCTCGACGTCGTCGGGGCGGTCGGAGCCGCCGGTGCCGCGGTGGTTCCACGAGATCACCCGGACGCCGCAGTCCGGGTCGAGGAACGCCGGCCACGCCCACGCGCTGGTGCCGAGACCGTTGCAGAGCAGGACGGTCGGGCCGTCCATCAACCCGTCGGGGTCGTTGGTCCAGGCGCGCAGCCGGGTGCCGTCGTCGGAGAGCACCTCGTGGAAGGCGAGGCGCGGCGCGATCTCGGCGCGCGCGGGGGAGGCGGACATGGCTCTGATTCTGCCCCGGGCACCGCCCCGGATCGGGGAGGTGTGGCTGAGTTCACCGGGCGGCCACGGGAGAGGTGACCGCCCGGCGACCTCAGCCGTGCGCAGCCCGGGCTGCGGCCTCCGGTGTCGAGGGACCGCCACGGCTGGTCAGGAACTCCTCGACGTCCTCCAGCTCCGCACGCCGTTGTGCGAGGGCGGTGGAGGCGATCATGGCGTTGCGTCGAGCGCGGAGCTGGGACTCGACGGGCCATCGACGCACCGGGTCGACCAGGCGGTCGATGAGGAGGGTGGTGACGAACATGACGGGCTCCCCCAGGAAGCTCCCGAGACGTCTCCCGAGAAGTGGCGTACCGATCACACTAGGAGTCGGGCGATTCGTCGGGGTCAACGTCGTGTGACGGTTCTGTGAACTCGATCGGCGCGTCCGTGCGGGTGTACTCGACCATGCGCTGACCGCGGGGCTGGTCCCAGTTCCCGATGTAGCGGTACTCGAACGGCGTCCGCTCGGCGGCCCATTTCAGGTCGCGCCGGTAGTACCAGAACTCGTTCCGCTCGGTGTAGAAGTTCGGGGCCATCCCGTCGATGGGGTAGTCCCGCGGCCGCTCGCGGAAGGTCGCGTAGAACAGCCCGCCGGGCCGCATCACCTTCGCGACGCGGTAGAGGCAGAGCCGGATGTGGTTCAGCGAGACGTGCGTGAACACCGACTGGGCGATCGCCATGTCGAACCGCACCCCGAAGTCGGCGTCGAACCGGTCGGTCATCCGGAGGTTCTCCAGCGGCAGCCGGGACCGCTCCTCGTCGGTGAGCTCGACGGTGTAGCCGGTCTCGATGACGTGCTCGTTGATGTCGATGCCGTAGTAGTGGCCGGGCTCGAGGTAGCGCACCAGGTGCCGCCCCGCGCGGAACGAGCCGCAGCCCACGTCGAGGAACCGCATGTCCGGCCGGAGGCCGTGCGCGACGAGGAAGTCGAGCTGGAGCTGGCCCATCTCGTCCCACTTGCCGCCGACGTACTTGCGGTGACCGCGGTGCGCCACCTCGTCGTCGGTGAAGTCGCGTCCCTCGTACCGCGGATGGTCCCGTTGTGCCTCGATCCTGCGCTCGATCATCTGTCCCCTCCCGTGTGGCCGCACGTGTCGGCCGGGGTGCCGAGTGCGGTCAGCGTACCGTCGCGCGGCGCCAGGCCTCACGATGTGACACACGAAGTCACGCCTGCTGGATGAATGCACCATCCCAACCCCAGGAGGACCCATGCCCAGCGCATCTCGCTCGACCACCCCGGTCGGGATCGACATGGACGTCGTCGAGGGCCGGTACGCCGAGCTCGACGACCACACCGTCTCCTTCGAGACGTTCAAGCAGGACCTCGACGTGGCGCCGTACTTCCGCGGCCTGCCCGGCGACGCCTGCACCTGCCAGCACGTCGGCTACGTGACCGCCGGCCAGATCACCTTCCGGTGGCCGGATCACGAGGAGACGTACGTCGAGGGCGACGCGTACGTCGCCGCCCCGGGCCACCGTCCCCTGATCGCGGCCGGAACCTCCGTGGTGGAGTTCAGCCTGACCGCCGACCTCCAGCCGGTCATGGCCGCCATCGGCCGCAACATCGAGGCGATGTCGGAGGCGGCGTCATGACCGCCGTCGAGACGCTGCCCCCGGTCGAGGGCGGTCTCGAGAACCTCGCCCGGGAGCTCGTCACGTGGCTGGAGACCGGGGTGCGTCCCGAGGCGATGTTCGCCGACGACGTGTTCGCCGACCTCACCGTCCCGCACTGGCGGGTGCAGGCGGTCGGCGCCGACGCGGCGTTCCGGCTGCGCGAGGAGAGCCACCCGTTCCCCGGCGAGGTCCGGGTCGAGGCCCTGGACCGCACGTCGCGCGGGTTCCTCCTCCAGTTCGAGGAGCGCTGGCACGCCGAGGGACAGCAGTGGTACTGCCGCGAGCAGATCCACTGCGTCGTGACCGACGGGCGGATCAGCGAGCTCGCGATCTACTGCACGGGCGACTGGGACGAGGCCGCGCAGCGGCGACACGCGGACCAGGTGCGCCTGGTCCGCCGCTGACCGTAGCCTCACGCCCATGGCGAACGACCGGACGTCGGCGGCGGCGCTGCTGGCCCGGGCCGAGGAGGCCTGGGCCGGCGGCGACGGCCCGGCGGCCATGGCCTGGTACGACCGGGCCGCTGCCGCCGCGGAGGACGACTCCGTCCGGACCGCGGCGGTGCTCGGGCTCGCGCGCGGTCAGCAGTACAACCTGACGCCCGGGCTGCTGCCGGTGCGGCTGCACGCGACGTACGACGCCGTCGACGACCCGCAGCTGCGGGCGCGCCTGGCCGCCGCGCTGGCGCGGTGCTGGGCGTACGCGAACGAGCCGCGTCGGGCCCGGCCCTTCGCCCTCGAGGCGCTGCACCTCGCCGACCAGCAGGACGATCCCGTGCTGCTGGTCGACGCCCTCGACGCGGCGCTCGCTTCGCACTGGGGCCCGGACGACCTCGCCGTGCGCCGGGAGTGGGCACTGCGGCTCGACGACACGGCCGCCCACCTCGCCGACCACCACGCCCGCCTGCAGGCGCAGCTGTGGGCGCTGAGCGTGGCGTGGGAGGCGCTGGACCTGCCCCGGATGCACCGGTCGATGCGCGCGATCGAGCTGCTGGCCGACGAGTCGCCACGGGCGGAGTTCTTCGCGGCGAGCCGGCGGTTGCCGATCGAGCTGCTGCGCCGGAACCTCGCGGTGGCGCCGGCCCTCGTCGAGCGCGCGGAGGCGGCGGCGACGACCGCGGTGCTCCCGGACGCCGCGGCCGTGCTGCACTGCATGCGCGGCTACCTCGCGTTCTTCGCCGGTGACGCGGCCGGGTGTGCCGCGGAGGCGCCGTCGTTCGAGGAGCACGCGGTCGACTTCGGCGTCACCGCCGTCCGGGCCGAGGCGGCGGTGATCTGGCTGGGCGCCGGGCGGCTCGACAAGGTCGCGGAGATGATCGGCGCGTTCACCCCTGACGTCTTGTCCGGGCTCCCGCGCGACAGCGACTGGTTGCTGACCATGCAGTGCGCCCTCGAGGGCGCGCTCGCGACCGGCGACGCCGAGGTGGCCGGGGCCGTGGTCGCGCTGCTCGCGCCGTACGCCGGTCGCTCGGTCGTCAACGCCGGCGCCGTCATGTGGCACGGGGTCACCGACGACACGCTGGCCCGCGGCTACGCGCTGCTCGGCAACGCCGAGGCGGCCGCCCGGCACCGGGCCGCCGCGCTGGCGACGTACGAGCGGATCGGCGCCGGTTGGTGGCGCGACCGCCTGCTCGCCCAGCTGCCGGCGTCGCCCGCGCCGGCCGACGACGTCGTCGCGGTGCACCTGCACCAGCAGCCCGGCGGCCTGTGGCTCGTCGGCCGGGAGGGCGCGACCTTCGTGCTGCCCCGGATGCGCGGACTCGTGCACCTGCACGTCCTGCTCGGCCGGCCCGACACCGACCTGCCCGCCGTGTCTCTCGTCGGCGGCGAGGTCGTCGAGCAGCCTCCGCTCGAGGTCCTCGACCACGAGTCCCGCCGGATCCTCACCACCCGGCTGGCCGAGCTGGATGCCGAGCTCGCCCTCTCCGACCGGTCCGATCTCCATGACGAGCGCCGGGCGGTCGCGTCGTACCTCGCCGCCGGCACCGGCCTCGGCGGCCGCGCCCGCACCACCGGCTCCCACGCCGAGCGTGCCCGCGTCGCGGTCCGCAAGGCGATCGTCGCCGCCCTCGCCCGGATCGCCGAGAGCGACCCCTGGCTCGGCCGGCACCTGCGCGACCGGGTTCGGACCGGCTTCGAGTGCCGGTACGAGACGGACCCGGACCATCCCGTGCGCTGGATCCTCGAGGCGCCCTCGTTCGAGTGATCGCCGCCCGCCGGCGGGCGATCAGCCCCCGATCACCGGCACGTCCAGGTCACCCTTGCGCAGCCGGTACACCTGCAGCCGCAGGTCGTAGTACTTCTCGGTCTCGCCGACCCACTCCATGCCGATCCGGCGCGCCGTACCCACGCCCCGGGCGTTGCGCGGACGGACGACGGAGAAGAGCTCGTCGACGCCCATGTCGAACCCGTAGTGCGCGACTGCGTGGCCGGCCTCGGCGCCGTACCCCTGGCCCCAGTACGCCGGGGCGAGCTGCCAGCCGATCTCGAGGTCCTCCTCGTCGGGCGGCAGGGCCCGCAGTGCCGCGCTGCCCACCAGCTCGCCCGACGGGCGCAGCAGGACGGCCCACCGCCGCTGCGGAGGCGCCAGAGGGTCCACCGTCCAGGCCGACAGCAGCTCGCGCATGTCGGCCAACGACCGCACCGTGTCCATGGCCGGACTGAGCCAGCGCGTGACCTCCTCGTCGCCGTACACCGCGAGCGCGGCGGGCGCGTCGGAGACGTCCCACGGTCTCAGCAGCAGACGCGGCGTCTCGATCCGGTCTCCGGTCACGACCACCCGATGCTCGGCATCCATGTTCGTGAAGCGCGCGAACGGCCGCGCGCATTCCCCAGCATGGTCCGGACATGAGGCGCCTGCCCACCCCTAGTGTTGCGGCGTGGACCTGCCGGTGGACCTCGACGCGCGCAGCGACCGGACCAGCGCGATCTACCGGGCGCTGCTCGACGCGATCCGCTCCGGGCGCCTCGGCGTGGGCGACCGGCTGCCGCCGAGCCGGTCCCTCGCGAAGGACCTCGGCGTCGCGCGCAACACCGTTGCCACGGCGTACGAGCGGCTGGTTGCCGAGGGCTTCCTCGAGGCCCGCGTCGGCGACGGCACGTACGTCGCCGACCTGGCCGCGCCGGCCCCCGCACCTCGCCACCCGGGCGCCCTGAACCCCCGGTCGGGTTGGAGGTTCCGGCCGCTGCCGGTCAGTGGCGAGCGCGACACGCCGCCGTACGACTTCCGGGTCGGCATCCCGGACGCGACGCTGTTCCCGTTCGACACCTGGCGTCGCCTGGTCGCCGCCGAGCTCCGCGGGGGAGCCCACCACCCCGGCACGTACGCGAGCCCGGCCGGCCATCCCGAGCTGCGCGCCGCGATCGCCCGCTACCTCTCCCTCGGCCGCGGTGTCGCGGCGGACCCCGACGACGTCGTCGTCACCCACGGCACGCAGCAGGCGCTCGACCTCGTCGCCCGCGTGCTGATCGAGCCGGGTGACGTGGTGGCGGTGGAGGACCCGGGCTACCCGTTCGCGCGCGAGCTGTTCGCGTCGTACGGCGCGCGGGTGGTGCCGGTCCGGGTCGACGGCGACGGGCTGGTGGTGGACGAGGTGCCCGACCGCACGCGGCTGGTGTTCACGACGCCGTCGCACCAGTTCCCGATGGGTCCGCCGCTGTCGCTCGCGCGCCGGCAGGCGCTGCTGGAGTACGCGAACCGACACCGCGTCGCGATCGTCGAGGACGACTACGACAGCGAGTTCCGCTTCACCGAGCGGCCGATGGAGACCCTGCACGCGATGGACCGGCACGGCCGGGTCGTCTACGTCGGCACGTTCTCGAAGTCGCTGATCCCAGCCCTCCGGTCCGGCTACCTGGTCCCACCGCGCAGCCTGCGCGAGGCGCTGCTCGGCGCCCGGCAGCTCGCGGACGGGTACGGCGCGCCGGCCGAGCAGGTCGCGCTCGCCCGGTTCGTCTCCGACGGGATGCTGGGCCGGCACCTGCGGCGGGCGCACAAGGCGTACGCCGAGCGCCGGGAGCTCGTCCTGGACGGGATCGCCCGGCTGCTGCCGCAGCTGGAGGTGGTGCCGTCGGCCGCGGGCCTGCACGTGACGGCGGTCTTCGGCGTACCGACGGACGATCTCGCGGTCGCGGTGGCCGCGGCCGAGCAGGGGGTCGCGGTCGAGGCGCTGTCGTCGTACGCGATCGGCGAGCCGCTGTCCGGGCTGGTGTTCGGCTACGGCGCCACCGCGACGCCGACGATCACGCCGGGTCTGGAGCGGCTGGCGCAGCTGCTCGGGAGCGGGACAGCCACACGACCGCGGCGATCCCGACGATGACCTGCGGGAGCAGGTAGCGGCCCGTCACGGTCAGCAGGGCGACCGACGAGAGGAATGCGACGACGCTGCCGCGCCACACCCAGCTGCCGCGGGGGAGCAGCCGGATCGCGGCGGCGGTGCCGACCAGGTAGACGATCGAGAACGCGCCGGTCACCAGCAGCATCGTCCTCTCGACCGGTACGCCCGTGATCGCGACCGCGAGGAGCGTGCCGAACGACCCGATCGTCACGACGAGGAGCGAGCGGCGCGGCACCTGCCCGGCGGTCGAGCCGTGCGCGAACCACGCCGGCAGGGAGCCGTCCCGCCCGAGCGCGCCGCCGAGGCGGGCGCTGCCGGCGAAGTAGGCGTTCATCGCGCCCACCGAGAGCAGCACGGCGACCACGGTGGTCACCGCACGCGCCGGCTCGCCGAAGCCGAGGACCAGCAGGTCGGAGAGCGGTGCCTTGCCGGGGTGCGAGCCGAGGACCGCGACCGTCGCGAACGCGACGCCGAGGTACATCACGCCCATCACGACGAGCGCGATCAGCGTCGCGCGGCCGATGTCGCGGGCGGGGTTCCGGTACTCCGACGACAGGGACGTGACGACCTCCCAGCCGGCGAACGCCCAGATCAGCAGCGCGGCTGCGGTGCCGATCGCGGCGTACCCGTGCGGGGCGAACGGCGTCAGGTTGGCCGTGCTCGCATGCGGGAGCGACACCAGCGTGGCGACGAGGAGCAGGACGGCGAGCGTGCCCGCGATGACCAGCTGGACCCGTCCGGAGACGCGGACGCCGAACCAGTTCATCACCGCGACCACCCCGATCAGCACGCCGGCGGTCATCAGCTGGGTCTGCCGGCCGCCCCCGACGCTGTCGGCGACGTACGCGCCCGCGAAGCCGGCCGCGGCCGGGGCACCCAGCGGGATCGCGAAGTAGAAGCACCAGCCGATCACGGTGGCCACCCGGGCGCCGAAGGCGCGGCGGGCGTACGTCGAGACGCCGCCGCCGTCCGGGTACCGCGCACCGAGCGCGGCGAAGGTCGTCGCGAGCGGCACCGAGAGCAGCACCAGCGCCAGCCAGGCGACGAGGGAGGCCGGGCCGGCCTCGTGCGCGGCGAGCGCGGGCAGTGAGATGACGCCGGTGCCGAGGACGGCGCCCAGCGTGAGTGCCGCGCCCTGCGGAACTCCCAGGCCGCCGGTGGCGACGGGGTCGTCGGCCGGGATCGGGTCGGGGGTCAGTGCGCGCGTCACGCGGCCAATCTAGGGTGCGGAAAGGTCCGGACGCAGCGCCAATACGAAACAGCCTGTTCGGGCCAATACGTCCTAGTTCCGGCGCACGGCTGCGACCGTCAGCGCGAACTTCTGGTCGTCGTCACGGGCCCGCCCCTGGCACGACCACGAGGTGCGGTGCCAGCAGGAGAAGCGGGTCGACGCGTTCACCAGCACGACCTTGGCCCACGACACCCGCGTCGAGCCGAATCCGACGAGCCCGCGGCCCTTGCCCCACTGGTTGAGCTCGACCACCGTGCGGTCGATGCCGTGGCTGGTCCTCGAGACCACGATCGCCGCTGGCCGGGTCTTGGCGGCCGGCCCGTTGACGTCGACGCGCAGCGCCCAGCCCGTGCCCCGCAGGCCGGCGTCCGGCTTCACCTTGACGGTGCGCGAGGACAGGTGGTCGATCGCCAGCCTGGTGTGCTTGCGCGGCGCGTCCCGGGTGAGCACCCAGGTCGCCGCGACCGGAGCCGCCGGCCACGCGCGGCCCTCGGGGTAGACCCGGCCGGGCGTGGTGTTCGCGGCCGCGAAGCTCCGGTACCTGCGCTCGAAGCCACCGTGGTGCTCGAGCACGCTCTTGACCGCCGTCGTCGAGTACTGGTGGCCGGAGCCGGGGTACGCACCGGCCTGGGTCCAGATCCGCTTGACGACCCCGGTGCCGAACCGGCTGCTGAGGTACTCGAAGAACGTCCAGTTGCCGTACTGGTTGAAGCCCTGCCGGTCGAACAGGTCCAGCGGCTGGGCGGGTGCGCCCACCTGGCCGTAGGGCAGGTACTGGCGGTTGTCGTTGACCGAGTCGGCGACCCGCTCCTCCATCCAGGTGGCGGTGCTCTCCATCAGCCACGGGTCCTCGCCGTAGTCGTAGGCGAACTGGATCGCGTGGAAGAACTCGTGGGCGGCGGTCACCCGCAGGCTGTCCTTGGGCGGGGCGCCGAACTGCGACCTGGCGAAGTCGTTGTCGAGCACGCAGTAGCCGGACGCCAGCCACGTGTGCCCGGGCGCGCGGCGCTCCGGGGTGCAGTAGCCGTAGATGCCGCGGGACCCGAGCTCCTTGAGGTAGACGTCGAACTTGGCGTTGCCGCCGCGCTGCTTGTCGCTGATCGGCTTGCGGTAGCCGAGCGAGTTGACCTCGGTGCTCCACACCTTGTCCATGAACGACAGGTTCGTGTCGACCCACGCGTCGCTGGGCGGAGCGTCGGCCGTGGTCGGCACCCAGTGGATGCAGAGGCGGTCGTCGCACTTCCGGTGCGCCGCGACGGTGTAGCCGTCGCCCAGCGGGTCCGAGCGGCCGTCCGTGGGGCGGGCGAGCAGGCCCTGCGCCGTACGCCGGTCGGCGGCGTCGAGCCGCGGCAGCGCGGCGAACAGGTCGCGCATCGCGAGCGAGACCTCGGGACGGCCGCCCTGCGCCCGGCGGGCCGGCGAGGTCGCCGGGGCCGCCGGGGTCAGGAGGCCCTGGACCGTGGCGAGCGCCTGCTGACCGGTCGTCGGCGTGGTCGGTTCCGGCGCGCGGCTCGCCGTGGCGGGCAGCGTCCCCGAGAGACCCAGGATGACGGCCAGGGAGGTGGCCACGGCCAGCACGACGAGCGGTCGACGCATCCTTCTCCTCGAGAAACGAAAGGCGGGTCGGGCCCTACGAGACTGCCCCGACGGGCGGGTGCGCGCAAACCGGGGTCAGGTGGCCCCGGAGATCTTCTCGATCAGCGCGGTGGTGGAGATGGCCGGAGTCCGCGGCAGGTAGACGACCTCGCAGATGTCCTCGAACTCGTCGAACCGGCCGGCCCAGTCGTCGCCCATCACGAGCACGTCGGCGCCGTACTTGAGGATGTAGTCCCGCTTGAGCTCCAGGCTCTCCTCGACGAACACCTCGTCGACCGGCTTGAGCGCCGCGACGATGGCGATCCGCTCGCCCTGGCTGAACACCGGCTCCCGGCCCTTCTTGCGCAGGTTGAGCTCGTCCGCCGAGACGCCCACGACGAGCCGGTCGCCGAGCGCGGCCGCTCGCTCGATCACCCGGAGGTGCCCGACGTGGAAGACGTCGAACGTGCCGAAGGTGATGACCGTGCGAGACATGCGCGGCATTCTGACACGTTGCGCGGTGCGCAAGGATGGCGGGCGATGAGCACCATCACCATGATCACCCCCAACCCGGCCGCGGACGCCGTTCGCCGCCAGGGGTTGCGCCGGATGCGCACGCTCGCCGTGTCGCTGCTGGTCCTCGCCGCCATCGTGTACGTCGCGACGCTCGACCAGGACGGGTTCCTGGGCTTCGTGAACGCCGGCGCCGAGGCATCCATGGTCGGCGCGATCGCGGACTGGTTCGCGGTCACCGCGCTGTTCAAGCACCCGCTCGGGTTGCCGATCCCGCACACGGCGCTGATCCCGAAGCGCAAGGACGAGCTCGGGCGCGGCCTCGAGGAGTTCGTGGGGGAGAACTTCCTCCAGGAGGACATCATCCGCGACCGGGTCGCGGCGGCGACGATCTCGCTGCGGCTGGGTCGGTGGCTCGCCGATCCCGCGCACGCGCGGCGGGCGGTCGACGAGATCGCCGACGTCCTCGTGATCGCCCTCAACCGGGTCCAGGACTCGCACATCGAGGAGCTGTTCCGCGACGCGCTGGTGCCGCGGTTCCGCGAGGAGCCGATCGCACCGTTGCTCGGGACGCTGCTCGAGGAGACGATCCGCGACGACCTGCACCAGGGCCTGGTCGACCTCGGCTTCGACGAGCTGTACCGATGGCTGGTCGACAACCCGGACACCGTCGCGGAGGTGCTCGGCGAGCGTGCGCCGTGGTGGGCGCCGACCCGGCTGAACGAGGCCGTCACCGCGCGGGTGCACCGGGAGCTGGTCCGGTGGGTCCGCGACATCCGTGACGACCCGGACCACGAGGCCCGCCGGGCCTTGGACTCCATGCTCGCCCGGCTCGCCCAGGACCTCCAGCACGACCCGATCGCCCAGCAGCGCACGGAGCGGCTCAAGGAGCGGCTCCTCGACCACCCCCAGGTGCTCTCCTCGACGGTCTCGCTCTGGAACGCGCTGCGGCGCTCGCTGCTGGCGTCCCTGCAGGACCCCGCCGGCGCGGTCCGGGCCCGGCTGCTGGCCGAGACGTCGGCGTTCGCCAACCGCCTGCTCTCCGACGAGCCCTTCCGTGCCCGCCTGGACGCCCTCGCCGCCGACGCGACCGTCTTCGCCGTCGACCGGTACGGCGCCGAGATCACGACGGTCATCACCCACACCATCGAGCGCTGGGACGGCAAGGAGGCCGCCCGCCGCATCGAGCTGCACGTCGGCCGGGACCTCCAGTTCATCCGGATCAACGGCACGATCGTCGGTGGGCTGGTCGGCGTGCTGATCCATGCGGTGTCAGTGCTCATCGGCTGACACCGCGGCCCGACTGCCACCCGGCGCCCGGGGTTGAGGTGCGGGCGAAGCGATGATGCACCTGCCACCATGACGCTCGTGTGGGACGGCGCCCGGAACCTGATCGACCTCGGCGGCCTGCCGCTGCTCAGCGGCGGCGCGACGGCGTGCGCACGTGTCTGGCGTTCAGCGGCGCCCGACTCGGTCGCGCCGGACGGGTGGGCGGCGGCCAGGGCGGCCGGGCTGACGACGGTGGTCGACC
>FTBU01001143.1_pt1 | contig 12766 bp, 13 predicted proteins | sample 1639351 | NCBI WGS metagenome assembly FTBU01 (sample SAMEA3914864, study PRJEB12502) | metagenome | biome: forest; material: soil | place: USA | collected 2012-03-12 | depth 0.3 m | reverse complement strand
TCACGAACATCGAGGGGGAGTGGGACGAGGTGATGGCAGTCGTGAAGGCGGCCGTCTTCAAGGTCGCGGAGACCTCGCCGCGCGTCGGGCTCGTCCTCAAGGCGGACCTGCGCCAGGGCTACGACACCGGCCAGCTCACCGCCAAGGTGGAGCGGGTCGAGGCTCACCTGGACTGACCGACCTCAGGAAACGACGAAGCGCCGAGCCCCTCCCAGGTTCGCTCGGCGCTTCGTCGTCCTCCGACAGGAAAGCTCAGACGGCCTCGTCCCCGAGCAGCTGCTCGAGCCAGCCGTCGACGTCGACCTGCTCGGCGCCGGCCGGGACCTGCTCGAGCGCGGCGTACACGAAGTCCTGCACGGCGCGGGTCGGGAACTGGAGCAGCGTCTCGCCGGCGGGCGAGTCGAGCTCGACGATGACGACCGCCTCGCCGCACGGGCTCAGGCAGGGCCAGACGTGGACGTCGCCGTCGCCGGCGGGCTCGTACTGCCCCTCGACGAGCAGGTCGCGGGCGAAGGTCCAGCGGACCTGGCCCGACGGGGTCTCCAGGGCCATGGTGATCGCCCAGGGATCCGTGGGGTCGAAGGAGAACTCTGCGGAGAGGTTGTGGTCCTCTTCCGCGTTGACCGTCGCGATCTGCACGGCAGTCGTGCAGATGGTGGTGAGATTGCGGTCCATCGTCGTACCTCTTCGCCGGAGTGCTCGGTGTTTGGTTCGTGTGTTGCTCTTCGGCAGAGAAACGGCAGACCTGGAGGTTCCTGACGGGATGAAGTGGACTGGTCCAGTTTCCGAGAACAACTGGTCCAGTTTCGTGTCCGGTTCGCCCGTGAACATCCGGAAATGAACCAGTCCGGATTGTCCGAAACCTGTTCCCGCGCTCGATGTCGAGGCGGCCCCGACCGGTCCCGAGGTCAGGAAACGGCGGTACGACGTCCGATCGAGCCCAGGATCGGCTCCGACTCGACGATGCCCTCCTCGCTGGGCGCGGCGCCTTCGCCGAACACCTTGGCGGCCTGACGTGCACGGAGGTCGCGGTGCGCGTCAGCCGGCTTGTCGTAGCCGTAGAGCGCGCGCGCCTCTGCCGGCGTGCGCACCACCGGATGGGTCGGCTCGACGCCGTAGATGATCGGCGCCACCACCGGCGCCGTCATCGGCGAGAGGAAGCCGAGGAGCTCCAGCTTCGCGCGCTTGTTCAGGTTGGCCAGGAAGAAGGCCACCTTCATCACCGGGACGACAGCGAGGTCGACCGCGTGGGACTGCTCGAGGCCGCCCGTCTCGCGCATCCACCGGGGCATCGTCGCGATCGTGGCCGCCCGGAGCACCCGGCTGGCCGCCCAGTTGACCGGAGCCAGCGCCTTCGGCATCGGCGGCAGCATCACCGAGGCGTCGAGCAGGTGGTGCATGGCCTTCTGCGCCAGCCCGGATCCGAGCAGCTGCGGCCGCATCCGCTCGTAGTAGGCGTGCAGCTCGGCGCGACTGCGCGGGATGTCGTCGGGGGAGCAGGTCTGCAGCTCGGCGGCGACGGCGCACTCGGCCCAGTACTGCTGCTCCTCGGCGTCGGTGAGCTTGCCGGGTCCGTACATCTCGTAGGCCTTGAGGATCGAGTGCCATCCGGTCAGCTGGATCCACAGCTGGGAATCCGGGTCGTTGGCGTCGTACCGCTGACCGGTGACGGGGTCGGTGCCGATGCCCTTCGAGTGCACCTTGACCAGCACGTCCGCGGCCTGCGAGGTGGACCGGCTGTCGGCGAAGGCCACCATCGCGAAGTACCGCAGGGTGCGGTCGTAGCGGGTGCGCGGGCGCGCGTAGATGCCCTGGGTCGTGTCGACCGCGGCGACCAGCGCGGGGTCGAGCTCCTCGATCACGACGGCGCGCTGGAAGCCGACGGTCAGCGAGGTCGGGTAGCTCCAGACCTTCCACGTGACTGAGTCGGGGCCGAAGAAGCCGTAGTCCTCGTGGGGATCGATGGTGCGCTTGCGCAGGAGTGGGAGGGCCATGAAACAATTACTACACAGGTGTATTAAATGTGTCCAGAGATCCACGCCACTGGTGGTCGAGCGCGTACGGTGGTCCGCGTGACCGCCTCTGCCGCCGCCGACGCCCAGCGCCGCCGACGCCCGTACGCCGCCCGCGTCCCGGCCGACGTGCGCCGTGAGCAGCTGCTCGACGCGGCGCTCGCGATCATCGTCCGGGACGGCTACGACGCCCTCTCGGTCGACGCCGTCGCCAAGGAGGCCGGCGTCACCCGACCGGTCGTCTACGGCGTGTACGACGGGCTGCGCGAGCTGCTCGAGGCACTGCTCGACCGGCAGCAGGCACGGGCCCTCGGCCAGCTCGACCAGGTGCTGCCGTCCGAGCCCGACCTGGGCCGACCCGACGAGCTCGTCATCGAGACCGCGCGGCGGCTGATCGACCTGGTCCGGTCGGACCCGACCACCTGGCGGCCCATCCTGTTCGCCTCCCAGGGCGCTCCCGAGGCGGTCCGTGCCCGGGTCGACGCCGACCGCGAGAACTTCCTGGTGCAGCTCACCGCCCTGCTCGGGGCCGGGAGCGCGTCGCGAGGCGGCCCGCCGTTCGACGTCGAGGTGGTCGCCCACGCGATCCTCGCCGTGCTCGAGCACTTCGGCCGGTTGCTGCTCGACGAGCCCGGCCGCTTCGACACCGAACGGCTGGTCGGCGCCCTCGCCGGTCTGCTCGCCGCCCTGCGCTGAGCCGCCGGTCCGCGGTCGGTTTGGCAGGCGGCCCCGGGGGTACTGGCCTGGGCATGAACATCGGCAGGCTCGTGGCACGCGTCCTGATCGGCGGCCTCTTCGTCGGTCACGGGACCCAGAAGCTGTTCGGCTGGTTCGGGGGTCCCGGCATCGAAGGAACGGCCGGGATGATGGAGCAGCTGGACCTGAACCCGCCGAAGCGCAACGCGGTGCTCGCCGGGGTCACCGAGACGACCGGCGGCGCGCTGCTCGCCCTCGGCCTGGCGACTCCGCTGCCCAGCGCGGCCCTGATCGGCACGATGGTGACGGCGATCCGCAAGGTGCACGGGCCCAAGGGGCTCTGGGTGACCCAGGGCGGGTACGAGTACAACCTGGTGCTCATCGCCGGCCTGCTCGCCTTCGCACAGGAGCAGCCGGGCGACATCTCGCTCGACAACGCGCTCGGCGTCCGGCTCTCCGGCGTCGTCTGGCCGGCCGCGGCGCTCGCGCTCGGGGTAGCGGCCTCCGAGGCCTCGGTGCGGATCGGGGAAGCGCAGACGCCGAACACCTGAGTGTATCGAACACCTGTTCGATCTCGTGGCATGATGAAGCCATGTTCATGCCGCGCCAGGAACCGGGATCCGTACCGCGCACGGCGCCTGCCGGCGCACCGCCGGTGGCACCGCCCGGGTGGCCGGAGGAGGTGCGCCCGCCCGGGTCCGCGGACTGGGAGCGCACCGCCGTCAGCTGGCTGCTCGACATCTGCCCGCCCGAGTACCGCGGCTACCCGGCGCTGCGCCGGCACCCCGTGGTGCTGGCCCGTTTCGGGGTGCTCCACGTGGAGGCGTCGCAGGCCGCGGTCGACCGGGGGCTCAGCGAGGGGCGCGGCATCCTCCGCGACGTGGCGGGTCCGGCTGAGGTGGAAGCGGCGATCGGGGTCTGGGAGTGCGAGAAGGCCCGGTTGCTCGGCGTACGGCGGGCCGTGGGTCTGGTCGAGGAGGCCCTGCGCGGTCGTCGGTACGTCGAGCAGATGACCTGACCCACGGTCTGGAAGAGTGCGGCCCATGGCCGGACTCCCCAGACTCGCCGTGGTGCTGCTCGTCGACGACCGCGGCTGGCTGCTGCTCCAGGAGCGAGACGAGAGCGCCCCCCGCGCCGCCAACCAGTGGGGCATGGTCGGAGGGCACGTCGAGGACGACGAGGACTTCGAGACCGGCGTCTACCGCGAGGTCGCCGAGGAGATCGGCGTCGACCTGCCGCCGGGCACGCTGACCCTCTGGCGCGACGACGAGTACACCTACCCGGACGGTCATCGCGGCCACTACCACGTATACGCCGCCCGCGTGGACCTCGCCGACGACGACATCGTCGTGGGGGAGGGACGCCAGATCGTGTTCGTCGATCCCGAGCACGTCCTCGGCCTCGACCTGGCCGGCTCGTCGCGGTACTTCCTGCCGCAATTCCTGACCTCGGAGCTCTACCGGACGCTGCGGAGCGCCCTGTGAGCGGATCGCCCGCCCGGCCGGTGACGCAGCCGCTCACGCTGCACCCGATCCCCGGCCACGGCACCGAGGACGTCGTGGTCGCGCCCGACGGCACCGTCTACACCGGAACCGTCGGCGGAGACGTGCACGCGCTGGACCCGGCGACCGGGGCGGTCCGCACCGTCGGCAACACCGGGGGCCGCCCGCTCGGGATCGAGCTGCTCCCCGACGGACGGCTCCTCGTCGCCGACGCCCATCACGGCCTGCTCGCCCTGGACCCCGCCGACGGAGAGCTCGAGACGCTCGTCGACGAGGTCGGCGGGGTGCCGATGGCCTTCTGCAACAACGCCGCGGTCGCCACCGACGGGACGATCTGGTTCTCCGACTCCTCGACCGTGTTCGGGATCGAGGACTGGCGCACCGACTTCGTGCAGAACACCCGGACCGGGCGGCTGGTCAGGCGTGATCCCGACGGCGGCCTGGAGGTCGTCCTCGACGGGCTGGCGTTCGCCAACGGGGTCGCCATCGCGCCCGACGAGTCGTTCGTCGCGGTCGCGGAGACGGCCGGGCGGACCGTCGTACGGCTGTGGCTGACGGGGGAGCGTGCCGGCGAGCGCGACCTGCTCTGCCGCGACCTGCCCGGCTACCCGGACAACATCGCGCTCGGGTCCGACGGGCTGATCTGGGTGAGCATCCCCTCGACGACCGACCCGGTGGCCGAGCGGGTGCTCCGGCTGCCGCGTCCGGTGCGGGTGCTGGCCTCCAAGATCCCGGAGTCCCTGCAGCCGCAGGTGCGCCGCGTCGTCCGCGCCCAGGCGTACGCCCCTGACGGCACGCTGGTGCACGACGTGGCGGCCGACGCCGGGAACTTCCACATGGTGACCGGGCTGCGCGAGCACGGCGGCGTCCTCTGGCTGGGCAGCCTGGAGGAGCCCGCGGTTGCCGCGATCTCGCTCCGTGCCGACTAGACTCCCTCTGTTCACGAACCACGACGGATGAGATCGGGGGACCCGCGGGATGGGCCATCTGGAGTCGATCGCCGGACCGCAGGACCTGCACCGGCTCGACGACGCTCAGCTCACCGAGCTCGCCGCCGAGATCCGTGCCGAGCTGGTCCGCACCTGCGCGCCGCGCGGCGGGCACCTCGGACCGAACCTGGGTGTCGTCGAGCTGACGATGGCGATCCACCGGGTCTTCGACTCGCCGCGGGACAAGATCATCTTCGACACCGGGCACCAGGCCTACGTGCACAAGATGCTGACCGGCCGCGCGCGGGAGTTCGACTCGCTGCGCACCGAGGGCGGCCTGTCCGGCTACCCGAGCCAGTCCGAGTCCGACCACGACCTGGTGGAGAACTCGCACGCGTCCACCGCGCTCTCCTACGCCGACGGCCTCGCCAAGGCGTACGCGATCCGCGGGGAGGGCCGGCACGTCGTCGCCGTCATCGGCGACGGCGCGCTCACCGGAGGGATGGCCTGGGAGGCGCTCAACAACATCGCGATCGGCAAGGACCGCTCGCTGGTCATGGTCGTCAACGACAACGGCCGCTCGTACCAGCCGACCGTCGGCGGTCTGGCCAGCGCGCTCACCACGCTGCGGACCAACCCGCGCTACGAGCAGGTCCTGGACCAGGTCAAGCGCCGCCTGAACGGCGTCCGCGGCGTCGGCCCGGCCGTGTACGACGCGCTGCACGCGATGAAGAAGGGCATGAAGGACGCGCTCGCGCCGCAGGGTCTCTTCGAGGACCTCGGCCTGAAGTACGTCGGCCCGATCGACGGGCACGACCGGGTCGCGGTCGAGCAGGCACTGGCCCAGGCGAAGCGCTTCGGCGGCCCGGTGATCGTGCACGTGATCACGCAGAAGGGCTACGGGTACGACCCGGCCGAGCAGCACGAGGCCGACCAGATGCACCAGGTCGGTCCGATGGACCCGGAGACCGGCGAGGCGCGCCCCAAGGGGCCGATCTGGACCGACTTCTTCACCGACGAGATCGTCGCGATCGGCGAGGAGCGGCCCGACGTCGTCGCGATCACCGCCGCGATGCTCTACCCGGTCGGCCTGGACCGGTTCGCGGCCCGGTTCCCGGAGCGCACCTTCGACGTCGGGATCGCCGAGCAGCACGCGGTCACCAGTGCCGCGGGTCTCGCGATGGGCGGACTGCACCCGGTGGTCGCGATCTACGCCACGTTCCTCAACCGCGCCTTCGACCAGGTCCTCATGGACGTCGCCCTGCACAAGCTGGGCGTGACCTTCGTGATCGACCGTGCCGGCGTGACCGGCGACGACGGTGCCAGCCACAACGGCATGTGGGACATGTCGATCTTCCAGGTCGTCCCGGGGCTGCGGCTCGCCGCGCCGCGTGACGGCGCCCGGGTCCGCGAGCTGCTCCGCGAGGCCGTCGCCGTGGAGGACGCACCCACGATCGTCCGGCTGCCGAAGGGTGCGCCACCGGCCGAGGACATCGTGGCGGTGGACCGCCTCGGTGGCTGCGACGTACTCGTTCGCAGCGGCGCCCCCGACGTGCTCCTCGTCGCGCCCGGCTCGATGGCCGGTACGGCGGTCGAGGTCGCCGCGCGCCTCGCCGACCAGGGCATCGGCGTCACCGTCGTCGACCCGCGGTGGGTCAAGCCGATCGACCCTGCGCTGGTCGCCGCCGCGGCCGCGCACCGCCTGGTCGTCAGCGTCGAGGACAACGGCCGGGTGGGCGGTTTCGGTGCCAACCTCCTCCAGCTGCTCACCGACGAGGGCGTGACCACCCCGTTCCGGCTGCACGGCATCCCGCAGGAGTTCCTGGACCACGCCAAGCGTGACGCGATCCTCGAGCGGATCGGCCTCACCGCGCAGGCGCTGGCGCGCCGCATCGTCGAGGACGTGACCGCACTGGAGTCGGGTCACTCGCTGGTGGACATCCCCTAGGCGGCTCGGGTGCGGTCGTCTGGTCGCGGCGCTGGCGCCGTGCTTCTCGTCGTGCTCGCACTGTGCGGGAGCCTGCTCGTCGGATGCTCCGACGACCACGACAGCGCAGACACATCCGCGGCGGCCACCCGTCCGGTCACGATGGCCGAGGCGCAGCAGGTCCTGGACGAGCGGGCGCAGGCGATCCGCGACAACGACCTGACCACGTTCCTGCACGGCATCGACACGAGCAACCGGGCGCTGGTGCGGCGCCAGCGCCGCTACTTCGCGAACATGCAGCGCCTGCCGCTCGCCGTGCTCAACTACCGGGTGCTGAAGGCGCAGTGGCCCGGCGCGCTGCGCTCCTCGGCCTGGGGCAAGCACGTGCTGCTCCCGCAGGTGCGGGTCGCCACGCAGCTCGAGGGCTTCGACGTCGAGCCGGTGCAGCGGGTCACCGGGTTCGCCTTCGCTCGCCGCGACGGCACGCCGGTGGTGGTCTCGGAGCTGACCGGCCGCAACCGCCAGTTCCCCGGCTACGGGCCGGCGCCCTGGGACCTGGTGCGGATCCACGTCCGCTCCGACGACGGCACCCTGCAGGTGTACGACGACGACACCTGGGCCCGGGCGGGCACGGTCGGCCGGACCCTGCGCCGCGGGATCCGCGACGTCGTCGACGGCGTTCCGTGGACGTGGAGCGGCCACGTCGTTGTCTACGTCTTCGCCAAGAAGCAGGTGCTCGACAGCTACGAGGGCGTGCCCGGCGGGAACATCAACCACCTGGGCGCGATGACCTTCCCGATGTACTCGGTGCTCGGCCGCGAGGCCGTCGCCGGGGTGCGGTTCACGCTGCTGCCCAGCTCGTTGCGTGCCGGGCAGTCCTTCCTCGACCGGATCGTCCGCCACGAGCTCACCCACGTGGCGGTCGGCCCGCGCGACGACGGAGCGCCGACCTGGATCGCCGAGGGCATCTCGGAGTACATGGGCGTGCGCGAGCTCCCCGAGGACCAGCGCCGGATCGCGACCGTCGCGACGCGGCGCGCCCGTGGCGCCGTGAACTCCATGCCGGCGTCGGCCGGGTTCAACGGCCACGACCAGGCCTGGAACTACGCCCTGGCCTGGATGGCGTGCGACTACATCGTCGCCACCCAGGGCGAGCCGCGGCTGTGGGAGCTGATGGACGCGCTGCACGCCGGCGGCGAAGGCACGTCCGACGCGCGCCAGGACGCCGTCCTGACGCGGGTGATCGGGATGGACAGCCACGAGCTCGCCCGGCACGCCGCGGAGCGGATCGTGGAGATCTACGGCTGATCACCGAGCGTGTCGAGATGCGGTGACCTGCGCGCCGACCATGTCCGTTGGGACTTGGATCACGGAGAACGCCGGGCATATCAGGCACCCCGGGGACGTTGCGCACCCTAGGGTGGGAGGACCACCTCGGAACCTGGAGGAGCGAGCAGTGACCCAGGCACGTTTCGTGCACATCGTCGACGACGTCCCCGAGCTCGAGGGCCTGAGCGACGGCCCCGTGCTGATCGTCGCGCTCGACGGGTTCCTCGATGCCGGCAACGCCTCGGCGCTCGCGGTCGCGCACCTCCAGGACGGTCGCGCCAGCAGTGTGGTGGCCAGCTTCGAGATCGACGAGTTCTACGACTACCGGGCCCGTCGCCCTCCGATGACGTTCCTCGAGGACCACTACGGCGACTACGACGCGCCGCGGCTCGTCGTACGGCTGCTCCGGGACGACCAGGGCACGCCGTACCTGCTGCTCGCCGGTCCCGAGCCGGACACCCGGTGGGAGGGGTTCGCCGACGCCGTGCGCAAGGTGGTCGAGCACTTCGACGTGCGCCTGACTGTGTCGCTCGGGTCGGTCCCGATGGCGGTCCCGCACAGCCGTCCGGTGCAGCTGACCAACCACGCCACCGCCAAGCGGCTGCTTCTCCACGAGAACGTGTGGCAGGGAGAGATCCGGATCCCGTCGAGCGCCCAGGCCCTGCTCGAGCTGCGGCTCGGGGAGTGGGGACACGACGCCTGCGGATTCGTGGCGCACATCCCGCACTACGTGGCGCAGTACGGCTATCCCGAGGCCGCCTCGGCGATGCTGCGCGAGGTGAGCACGCTGACCGGGCTGGTGTGGGACACCGCGGTGCTCGACAGCGCCGCCGACGAGCGCCGCGCGGAGATCGCGGCACAGGTCGACGACTCCGACGAGATCCGGGCCGTGGTCCAGGGCCTGGAGCAGCAGTACGACGCCTTCCACCGCGCCGGCACCAACCTGCTGGACGACGCCGACGGCCAGGCGCTGTCGGCCGGCGACCTGCCGACCGGTGACGAGCTCGGGGCCCAGTTCGAGCAGTTCCTCGCGGGGCTGGACTCGACCGAGGGCGAGGACTGATGCCCCGCGACCTCCAGGAGTTCTTGGACCTGCTCGACCTCGAGGCCATCGAGGACAACCTTTTCCGGGGACGCCAGCCCAACACGGTCATGCAGCGGGTCTTCGGCGGCCAGGTGGCGGCGCACGCGCTGGTCGCGGCCACCCGGACCGTCGATTCGGCCTACGTGGTGCACTCGCTGCACTCCTACTTCCTCCGGCCCGGCGACACGGCCGTGCCGATCGTCTACGACGTCGAGGCGGTGCGCGACGGTCGCAGCTTCGCCACCCGGCGCGTGCTCGCGCGTCAGCACGGCCGGCCCATCTTCGCGATGACGGCGAACTTCCAGATCCCCGAGGAAGGCCTCGAGCACCAGGACACGATGCCCGTCGTACCGGCTCCCGAGGACTGCATGGACCTGGTCGAGATCTTCAACGCCCGGTTCGCCGGCGTGGAGAACCTCTTCCAGCAGGAGTGGGGCGCTCTCGAGGTCCGGTTCGCCGGGAACTCGCGTCCCGGGGGCGAGCTCTCCGACCCGACGATGCCGGCCCAGTCGCGGCTCTGGATCCGGGTGGCGGGCGAGCTCCCCGACGACCCGCTGTCGCACACCGCGGCGTTCACGTACGCCAGCGACATGACCCTGCTCGGCGCCACGCTGGTGCCGCACGAGGTCTTCATCGAGTCACCCGGGATGCAGGCGGCGTCGCTGGACCACACGATCTGGTTCCACCGGCCGTTCCGGGCCGACGAGTGGTGGCTCTACGACCAGCACAGCCCGGCAGCCTCGGGCGGCCGCGGCCTCGCGATCGCCCGGATCTTCACCCAGGACGGGACCCTGGTTGCGAGCGTGGCCCAGGAGGGCCTCATCCGGTACCACCGGCCGTGAGCAGTCGTGTGCCCCAGGGCGCGTGCTAGCGCGTCCTGGGGCACACGATCCGGGTCAGCGGACCCGGCCGACGAGGTGCGGCTTGCCGTTCTTCGGGTTGGTCAGCGAGAAGTCGAGACCGCCGTCGACGATCCGGGAGCCGAAGGCGACCTTGGTGGGCAGCAGCACCGGCTTGCGGAACTCGACCTCCACCGTGGCGCTGTCCGGGATCCGGCTCTCCATCGCCGCGACGCAGCGCGCCTTGGTCCAGATGCCGTGCGCGATCTGGCTCGGGAACCCGAACGCCTTGGCGGTCAGGCCGTAGAGGTGGATCGGGTTGTAGTCGCCCGAGACGGCGGCGAACCTGCGGCCGAGGTCGGCGCCGAGCTTCCACTCGGTGCCGTTGCCGGGGACCACGTCGTACGGCGCACCCTCCGGCTTGGCGTCCTTGTCCCCGCGACCCGGGCGCAGGTACGTCGAGATCGAGTCCCAGACGACCTCGTCCTCGCCGGCGACGGTGATCGTGGTGACGAGGTCGAAGATCGTGCCCTTCGCGTGGCCGCGCTTGTTCGTCGCCGTGGCGGAGACGTCGAGCCGCTCGGTCGGGGCGATCAGCCGGTGCCGGGTCATCGTGTTGCGCAGGTGCACGCTGCCAATGGCGGCGTACGGGAACGCGCTGTCGGTCATGATCCCCATGTGCAGCGGGAACGCGAGCGTGTGCGGGTAGTTGAACGGCAGGTGCTGGCCCGGGTTGCCGCCGCCGAACCCGCAGACCTCCTTGTACGCCGCGAGGTTGTCGAGGTCGATCGCGACGTCCTTGCGGGTCAGGGTCAGGTCCGGGAGGTCACCGCCCTTCTTGGCGATGCCGGGCAGCAGGTTGACGCCCGGGACGGCCGGCAGGGCTGCCTTGAGCATGGTCGGGACCGGGGAACCGGTCCCGTCGATCACGCGCTCCACGTCAGGCGCCCAGCATCATCTGGCCGCAGACCCGGACCACGTTGCCGTTGACGGCCGAGGAGCCCGGGCTCGCGAACCACGAGATCGCCTCCGCGACGTCGACCGGGAGACCGCCCTGGCTCATCGCGTTCATGCGCTGCCCGACCTCGCGGGTCGCGAACGGAACCGCCGCCGTCATCTGGGTGATGATGAAGCCCGGCGCCACCGCGTTGATGGTGATGTCGTTCTTCAGCTCGCCGGCGAGCGTGTCGACCAGGCCGATGACGCCGGCCTTCGACGCGGCGTAGTTGGTCTGGCCCACGTTGCCGGCGATGCCGGCGATCGAGGAGACGCCGATGATCCGGCCGTTCTTGTTGACCAGGCCCTGGTCGAGCAGCTCGCGGCTGATCCGCTCGGGCGCGGTCAGGTTGACGGCGATCACCGAGCTCCAGCGGTCCTCGGCCATGTTCGCGAGCTTCTTGTCGCGGGTGATGCCGGCGTTGTGCACGACGATGTCGACGCCGCCGAACTTCTCCTTGACGTGGTGCGCGATCCGCTGCGCCGCGTCCTTCGCGGTGATGTCGAGGGTGAGGAAGTCGCCGTCGAGCTCCTTGACGACCGACTGCAGCTCGCTGGCGGCCTGCGGCACGTCGATGCCGAGCACGGTGGCCCCGTCGCGGTGCAGGACGCGGGCGATCTGCTCACCGATGCCGCGCGAGGCACCGGTGACGATGGCGACCTTGCCGGCCAGCGGCTTGTCCTGGTCGGCGACCTTCGCCGCCTTCTTGGTGCCGGTGGCACCCAGGCGTGCGACCTGGCCCGAGACGTAGGCGGACTTGGGGGAGAGGAAGAAGGCCAGCGTCGAGTCGAGGGTCGACTCGGCACCAGGGGCGACGTACGCGAGGTTGACGGTGCTGCCCTTGCCGATCTCCTTGCCGAGGGACCGGGTGAAGCCCTCGAGCGCGCGCTGCGCGATCCGCTCGTCGGCGGTCGCGGCCTGGGTCGGGTTGGTGCCGAGCACGAGCACGTGCGTGCACGGGAGCAGGCGGCGCATCAGCGGGGTGAAGAACTCCTGCAGCGCGACCAGCTCCTCGGGGCTGCCGATGCCGGTGGCGTCGAAGACGACGCCCTTGGCCTTCTCGCCCTCCGCGAGCTCGCGGACGCCGGCGATGCCGAGGCTGTCGAGCGAGGCGACCACGCCGTCGACTAGGCGACCGGCGCCACCGACGACCACGGTGCCGTCGACCAGCGGGGCGCCCGGCTCGTAGCGGTCGAGCTTGACCGGGTTCGGCAGGCCCAGGTTCTTGACGAACAGCTGCCCGACGGGGCTGGAGGTGAAGGACTGGTAGCGGTCGTTCATCGGTCTTCCTTAGCTGGAGGAGACGGGGCAGGCTGGTCCCGCGGCGCAATTTCGAGTGAATGTAACTTTGTGTGTAACTCAGTGTCCACGAATGGTGACGTGGCCCTCATTCAGTTGGTAGCACCGATGTTACCTGTCAGTATTGTTGTCACCATCTCGCAGATCAGGAG
>FTBU01001378.1_pt1 | contig 12809 bp, 10 predicted proteins | sample 1639351 | NCBI WGS metagenome assembly FTBU01 (sample SAMEA3914864, study PRJEB12502) | metagenome | biome: forest; material: soil | place: USA | collected 2012-03-12 | depth 0.3 m | reverse complement strand
TTCGGCAACCCGTGCGCGGCGCGCGGGGTCAATTCCGTCGGCCTCGAGCGCGCCGGTCTCGATGCGGCCGAGATCGACCGAATCGTCGAGCGGTTCGCCGCCACCGGCGGCACGGATGTCACGGGACTGCCCGCGCCGTTCGACGGCGATCTGGCCGCTTTCGGGGAGGTGGTCGCCCGATGAACCGGATCAAGGCCGCTCTTCCCAAGATCTTCCTGGTGCTGCGGTGGGTGCTCCTCGCCGCCGTCATCGGCTTCGCCGTCTACTATCTCGTCAGCCAGTGGTCCGCCGTCTCGTCGACGATCGCCCGCATCCCCGTGGCATCGCTGGTGCTCTCGCTCGCATTGGTCATCCTCGGGCTCCTCGCAGGCACGATGAGCTGGGTGGCCGTTCTCAACGGCCTCGGGCATAAGGTCCCGGTCGCCCGAGGCGCACAGGTGATGCTCATCGGTCAGCTCGGCAAGTACGTCCCCGGTTCCGTGTGGTCGTATGTCCTGCAGATGGAGCTCGGCCGGCAGTACGGCATCCTGCGTCCGCGAGTGCTCGTGACCTCGCTCTACGCCGCCGGCATCGGAGTCGTCTCGTCGCTGGTTCTCGGAGCCTTCGCACTGCCCTTCGTCTCGGAGAACCACCCCGCGCTGCTCTGGCTCTTCCTCCTTCTGCCACTCGGCCTGATCTGCCTGCACCCGCGGGTGATGACCTGGCTGGCCTCCCTCGTGCTCAAGATCTTCCGCAGGCCGCCGCTCGACCACGAAGTCTCCTTCGCCACGGTGCTGAAGGCCGTCGCCTGGTCGCTTTTGGCGTACGTCTGCTACGGCCTGCACCTCTGGCTGCTGGTCAACGCGCTGGTCGACCCCGACTTCCTCACCCTCGTCCTCCTCACCGGGGCGATGGCGCTCGGCTTCACTCTGAGTCTGTTCGCCTTCATCTTCCCGTCCGGTGTGGGCGTCCGTGAGGCCGTCCTCGTCGGCGCGATGGCGCTGCTGCTCACTATCCCGCAGGCGAGCGCCCTCAGCCTGGTCTCGCGGGCGATGTTCACCGCAGCGGATGTATTGGCGGCCGGCGCGGCGGCGCTCGTTGCCGTGATCCTACGGCGGCGCATCGCTCAGGAGGCGGCCGCGAACCACTCCGACGACGACTACGACCACCTCCCGGAAGGCTCCACGCTTCTCGACGGAGTCAGCGAGACCAAATGACCCCCGGCGCGCAGACCGTCGGTGTCGCGCTGTGCACCTTCAACGGTGAGCCCTACGTCGCCGAACAGCTGCGCAGCATCGTCGCCCAGTCGTCGCCACCCGCCCTCATCGTCGTGGGCGACGACGGGTCGACGGATCGAACGATCGAGGTCGTCCGAGCGACGGCGGGCGATGCTGTCCGCCTCAGCGTGCTCCCCGAGGGTGCGCGGCTCGGCGTCACCCGGAACTTCGAGCGGACCATCGTCGCGGTCGATGCGCCGCTGATCGCGCTGTCGGACCAGGACGACGTCTGGCACCCGGGCCGCATCGCCCGGCTCGCCCCGTTGTTCGACGACAGCAGTCTGCTCCTCGTGCACACCGATGCGCGGCTGGTCGGCCCGGACGGTGCCCCGCTGGGGCGTTCGCTGTTCGACGACCTCGAAGTGTCACCGGACGAACTCGCGCTGGAGCGCTCCGGGCGCGCCTTCGAGGCATTCCTGCGCCGCAACCTCGCGACCGGCGCGACGATGGTCTTCCGGCGCTCGCTGCTGGAATCGGCACTGCCGTTCCCGGAAGGGTGGGTGCACGACGAGTGGCTCGCCGTCATCGCTGCCGCACTGGGCGGAGTCGCGGTCGTGGCCGACCAGACCATCGACTACCGGCAGCACGGGGCCAACCAGATCGGGGTCACCGCGCCGACGCTGAGCTACAAGATCGGGCGGGTGTTCGAACGACGAGGGGAGCGCAACCGGATCTTGGCCCGGCGGTTCGCCATCCTCGCCGATCGGCTCGACACCCTCCCCGTCGCCGAATCGGTGCGCCGGGCGGCGCGAGCGAAGGCGGAGTTCGAGGCTCGCCGTGCCGCGATGCCGTCCGGCCGCCTTCGTCGCGCGTTCCCCGTGCTCCGGCTGGCCGCGACGAAGGCGTACGGACGGTACGCCAGCCGGGGTGTCGCCGATATCGGACGGGATCTGCTCCAGCCGGCGTGAGAGCCCTCGAAGATAACGGTTGAGTGGCAGTGTGCGCGGTGCAGTACTGCAACCAATACGCTACGGGCATGTCACGTCGGGGGACCCCAGCGGCAGTCGCTGCCGCTTTCGCATTCGTCATCGCACTCTCGGGCTGCTCAGCGGCAGCAGACACGGCACCGAGGTCGTCGACCCCGACCACCGCGGTCGCGGCGCCGAGCCCGACACCTTCGCCCGCACCGACCGTGACCTGGCAGGATCCGGAGAAGCTGATCATGCTCTCGGACGAGAGCACGGGGACGCTCCCGCACGGGCCGTCGTGGGTGTCGCAGGACGGCACGATGAAGTGCGGCATCTACGACGACATGCCCCGCTACAGCCCGACGCAGGGCGATCTGGGTAAGGGCGTGTTCTACGGCTGCCGCATCGAGTACGGCGCGAACCGCTTCACGTACCCGACCACGGCCCACGCGGGCGAGATCGGCGGTTGCCCGAGCGGGTTCGCGGCCAATGCCGGGGAGGCGGCGACGGCCCTGTGCAACAGCGGGCAGGTGTTCTCTAGCGAGACCGGCAGCCCGACAGTGCTGATGCCGGGAAACGGGGTGCGTTTCGCCGGAATCGAATGCGTCGCGCTGGCCGCGGGGATGACGTGCACCGAGATCGCGACCGGTCACGGGTTCCGCGTGACACTCGACGACTTCACCCTGAATTAGCGATCGACGGGCGCCCGGTGCTCCCCGAACTGGCTACACGGGAAGAGCGAGAAGTGTCGAAGCGGGCTGTTACTGTGACCAGGGCTAGTCGGGAGGCAGCGATGGGGAAGATCACCAACGGACTCATGATCGTCGGCCTGGTGGCCGCGACCGTGCTGGGGATATCCGGTCTTCAGCCGGCTTCGGCGCAAGGAGCGACGTCTGTCACGTCCGTCGGGGAGGCGGAGTCGCCCGCATTGCCGGACCTGGCCGGACATCCGCACAAGCGCACCTGCGCCGACCCGCGCTCCGGACGTGCGGCGTGCTTCGCAGAAGTGGTTCAGGGTGTCGCGTCGCCGTCCGTCGGTTCCGCTCCGGCAGGGTATAGCCCAGCGGACCTTCGCGCCGCATACGCCCTGACGGCGGCGACGACTGCCGGGGCAGGCGCCACCGTGGCGGTCATCGACGCTTTCGACCTGCCTTCCGCCGAATCCGATCTGGCTACGTACCGATCGACCTTCGGGCTTCCCCCGTGCACCTCCGGGAACGGGTGCTTCCGCAAGCTGGACCAACGAGGAGGCACCTCCTACCCGGCCACATCGCACGCGTGGGGGCCGGAGACGGCGATCGACCTGGAGATGGTCAGTGCGGCATGCCCGAACTGCCGCATCCTGCTCGTCGAGGCCGACAGCGATTTGCTGAGCAACCTCGGCGCCGCTGCCCAGACCGCTGTGCTCTTCGGTGCGAAGTACGTCACCAATTCCTACGGTGCGATCGAGGCGGGCAACGACTTCACCAGCTTCGACCATTACTACGACCACCCGGGAGTCGTCGTCACGGCCTCCAGTGGCGACGCAGGCTACGGCACCCAGTTCCCGGCTTCGTCGCAGTCCGTCACCGCCGTCGGCGGAACGTCACTGGTGCGTGCGGGCAACGCGCGAGGATGGAGCGAGTCGGCCTGGTCCGGTGCCGGCAGCGGCTGCAGCTCGTACAGCCCCATCCCGTCGTGGCAGTCAGGCACGGGATGTCCGACGAAGTCCGTCTCGGATATCTCGGCCGTCGCGGACCCGTCGACCGGAGTGGCGGGCTACGGTCCGACCCCCACTGCGCCGTATTCCTCGGCGTGGCAGGTGTTCGGCGGTACGAGCGTCTCGTCGCCGTTGATCGCAGGCATGTACGCGCTCGCCGGGGTGCCCGCGGACGGAACCTATCCGGCGTCGTACCCGTGGGCGAAGCCGTCGGCCCTCAACGACGTCACGACGGGGACGAACGGAGCCGGATGCTCGCCGGCGCAGGCCTGTTCCGCTGGTCCCGGATACGACGGACCGACGGGTCTCGGCACCCCCAACGGGGTGGCCGCGCTCGCAGCCCCGACACCCGGAGCGGCGCGCGAGGTCACAGGCGACTTCAACAGCGACCACACCAGCGACCTGCTGGCGCGGAACACGTCGGGTGCTCTGATCCTGTATCGCGGTGACGGCGCAGGGGGGTGGCTCTCGCCGCAGTCGGCTGTGGTCGGTTCCGGGTGGAACGGCATGACGGCGATCGTCTCGGCGGGCGACTTCGACGGCGACGGGCGGAACGACCTGCTCGCCCGGGACTCCGGCGGATTCCTGTGGCTCTACCCGGGCGACGGCGCCAGCGGCTGGTTCACGCCCAGGAAGGTCGGCTCCGGGTGGAACATCATGACCTCCATCATCGCCGCCCGCGATTTCAACGGCGACGGCACCGCTGACATCGCCGCCATCGACTCGTCGGGGGTGTTCTGGCTCTACCCTGGCGACGGCCACGGCGGCTGGCTCTCACCGCGCGCGATCGGCTCCGGGTGGAACGGCATGACGGCGGTGGGCATCGACGACTTCGACGGCGACGGAAGCCCCGACATCCTGGCGCGCGACTCCATCGGCCGGCTGTGGCTGTACGGGCACACCTCCGCAGGGTGGAAGACGCCTGTCGTCGTCGGAACCGGCTGGAACGGACTCACGATCGTGTCCGAGGGCGACTTCAACGGCGACGGGCACGCCGACCTCCTCGGCCGCTGGGCGAATGGCGCGCTCGTGCTGTATGCGGGCAACGGGCACTCGGGCTGGCTGTCCCAGCGTCAGATCGGCTCGGGGTGGAACATCATGTCGTGGCTCGGTTGAGTGGATTCTGCGGACCTGTCCCCGGCACGGCATAATCCGTCTGTGCCCTCGCCTTCGCCCATGGTCTCCCGCGTCGCCTCCGAGTCTGAGCCGCCCGCCGGTGCGACGCCCACGACAGCGACACCCGACGCTGCGGCTCGCGACGCGCGACAGCGGACGGCGTGGGTGTTCTGGACGGGCTTCGTCCTCTTCGCCGCGCTGTGCGTGAGCTGGGCGCTCGCTTCGCCGATCTTCTCCGTGCCCGACGAGAACGCGCATGCGGTGAAGGCGATCGCGCAGGTGCATGGGGAGCCCGTCGGTCACCGCGAACCCGGTGTCCGGCAGTTGGTGGTGGACCTGCCGCCGTCCTATGCGGTGAGCCCTCAACAGCTGTGCTTCGCATTCCATTCGAACACCACGGCGAACTGCGGTTTCGAATTGGGCGACCCCGGAGGAACTCCCTGGTCGGCCACGTGGGTGAGCACCTACAACCCGATCTACTACTTCGTCGTCGGCTGGCCGAGTCTGATCGTCGGCGGCTCCACCGGCATCTATGCGATGCGGGTCATGAGTGCTCTCTTCGGCGCCCTCTTCTTCGCGTGGGCACTGCAGGCGGCTGTGGCGTCGCGCCGGGCGCGCTGGATGCCGGTCGCGGTGTCGTTCGCCGCCCTCCCCATGGTCGTCTACCTCAACGGGGCCATCAATCCGAACGGCGTCGAGATCCTCTCCGGGCTCGCGCTGACGGTCTCGCTCCTACGACTCCTGGAGTCGTTCGGCGCGCCGCAGCTCGAGCCTCCGCTGATGCGGCGCGGGATGCTGTGGACGATCGTCACGGCGTCGGCGATCGTCCTCGCCAACGCCCGTGCACTGGGTCCGCTCTGGGTTGTCGTCGTCGTGGCGCTCTGTCTCGTGGCGACAGGGCTGCGCCCGTTCGTCGCGGTCTTCCGGCGGCGCTCGTCGTACGCCTGGCTCGCGGTCATCGCCGCCGGCGGCCTGTTCTCGATCGGCTGGACGCTCATCGGCGGAAGCCTCTCCGGGCAGGCTCAGAAAGCGGATGCGCCACTGGTCGATGCGAGCTTCCTGCAGGGAGCGGCATACATGCTGCGCAGCACGCCGACCTTCGCCGTCCAGACTCTCGGCTACTTCGGCTGGTTCGACGCACCACTGCCCGGATGGGCCCTGTGGCCCGCCGTCGCGGCCGTGGTCCTCCTCGTCGCTCTCGCCTTCCTGACCGCGCGGCGTCGTGAGCTGATCACCCTCGTCGTCGCCATCGGGGCCGCGCTGGTGGTGCCCGTGCTCGTTCAGGCCTACAGCGTGCACCAGACCGGAATCATCTGGCAGGGGCGGTACGGGCTCTTCCTCTACCTCTCGGTTCTTGCGGTGGCCGGCTGGGTGCTCTCGCGCGCCGGAGGCGAGCGGATCGGCTTCTTCTCGGTCCGCGCCACGTGGACGGTCGGGGCGTTGCTGTGGATCTTCGGCTGCCTTGCATTCGTGCTTGTCCTGCGCCGGTACGTCATCGGGGCGGGAACACCTATTACGCAGATGTTCCACCACGCGCAGTGGCAGCCTCCGCTCGGCTGGATGACGCTGGTGGTGTTCTTCGTCGTGTTCTCAGCGGCGTTCTTCGCGTTCACAGGGGTGCTCGCGCGGCGGGCCGCCGCGGCGGCGACCCCTGCGGTCGAGCCGTCGGCCCCGTCACGGATCCCGTCGTGAACGGCACCGAATCGCTACGCGTCGCCGTCGTCTACGACTGCCTGTTCCCGGTCACGACCGGCGGAGGTGAGCGCGTCTATCGTGCGCTCGCCGAGCACTTCGTGGAGCGCGGATGCCAGGTGGACTATCTGACCCGGACGCAGTGGGAACCGGGAGCTGCCCCTGATGCCGGTTTCGCGATCCGTGAGATCTGGCGAGGCAAGATCGCCGATGAGCGAGGCGACCGGCTTCCCCGGGCGGCGGTCGGGTTCGCCCTCGCCGTGTTCCGGTCGCTGCGGAGGAGCCGCGGCGACTACGACCTGGTGGTCGTCAGCGCGCTTCCGCCGCTCAATGTCATCGCGGCACGGCTCGCCCTGCTCTTCTCGCGCACCTGGCTGGTGGCGGACTGGCTCGAGGTCTGGACGCTGCGCAAGTGGCGCGAGTATTCCGGCCTGATGGTGGGATCCATCGCATGGCTCGTGCAGAGCGTCGCACTGCGGATGAGCGACGAGGTGACGGTCAACAGCTCCTTCACGCTGCGCCGTGCGCAAGGATCGCGCCCGGCACGACGCACGCGCCGAGGGAGGGCGGCACGACGGCGACGGGGACTCGTGCTCGGGCTGGTCGATCTCGTGGGCTCGCCCGCCATCGACGCCGGCACGGTCTCCGACCCCGGACTGATCCTCTTCGCCGGCCGGCACATCCCCGACAAGCGTCTGACTGCCCTCCCCGCGGCATTGCGGGTGGTCCGCCGCACGCACGCCGAGGCGCGGCTGGTCGTCGCGGGATCCGGCCCTGAGACGGAGGCGCTTCGCCAGGCCGCTGTCGAGTCCGGAGTGGAGGTGCAGATTCTCGGCCGGGTGCCGGATGCCGAGCTGGCCGACCTCATGGCGAGCGCCGCTGTGCTGGTGAACCCGTCGCGGCGAGAGGGATTCGGACTCGTCGTCGCCGAGGCCGCGTCGTACGGGACGCCCAGCGTCGTCGTCGCCGGGGAGGACAACGCGAGCGCCGACCTCGTCGAGAGCGGCAGAAACGGCTTCGTCGCCGCCTCGGCTTCTGCCGACGACCTCGGGGGCGCCCTGGTCCGGGCGCTGGACGGGGGCCCCGCCCTCCGCGCCTCCACGACGGAATGGTTCGCCGAAGCACGTCGGACCCGCAATCTGCGCGGCTCTGTCGACGAACTGCTCGAGCGTTACCGGGTGGCCCGGGGAGAGCGCTCGAGAACCGACTGAAAGACGTTCAGCGTGCGCTGTGCGGTCCGCTCCCACGAGAAGTCCTGGGCATGCGCGAAGCCGAGAGCGCCGAGCCTGTCGCGCTCGGTCCGGTCGTTGGCGAGCGCCTCGATGGCGCGCGCCCACGCGCCGACGTCGTCGGGATCGACGTACACCGCCGCCCCTCCGCCCACCTCGTGAAGCACGGGCAGGTCGGAGCAGATGACGGCGCGTCCACGCGACATGGCCTCGAGCACCGGAAGCCCGAAGCCCTCGAAACGGGTCGGGAAGGCGACCACCGCTGCCTGTGCGAAGGCGAAGTCGAGCTCGTCGGTGCTGAGCCAGCCGAGCAGGTCGACGTCCGACTCCAGACCCAGGCGGGCGGCCAAGGGCCGGAGCGGGTCGGCCTCTCCGCCTCCTGTGAACGCGAGCCGCGGCCGGCGGTCGGGCGGGATGAGCGCCAGCGCGTGCAGCAGGATCTCGACGTTCTTGTGCGGCATCCGGTTGCCGACGCTCAGCACCATCGTCCGGCCGGTGGGCACTGGCAGCCCTTGCGCCGCGGACGTGTCACCGGCGAGCGGGATCGGGACGACGCGCTCGGCCGGGATGCGGAGGGTGCCAGCGATGGCCTCGGCAGACGATTCGCTCACAGTGAGCACACGGGCCGCGTTGCGTGCGGCGCGCCGGACCAGCCAGCGCAGCGCGACGCCATGACGACCTGGCACCCACTCCGGGTGCAGGAACGGCAGCACGTCGTGCACGGTCAGCACGACGGGTGCGGGGGCCCGCGCCGGTCCGACGTTCGCAGGGGAGTGGACGAGGTCGGCACCCGTGCGGCGGGCCCAGGAGGGGACGGCGCGCAGTTCGCCGATCGCCCACGCGACACGGTCCTCGCCGCTCACTCCCGAGTCGATCACCTCACCGGGGAACCAGGACAGGTCCCGGCCTGCGGACTCCGTCGATGCCAGCCCGACGAACTCCAGGCCAGGATGGGGCGGGAGCGCGCCGTACAGGCGCTCGACGTACGACTCCATCCCGCCTTTGCCGCCGGTGAGGAAGAGCAGGTCGACCAGGATGCGCGCGGTCATCGTGCGACTCCCGGATCGGCGCCTGCGGCGCGGGCGGCGACTCGCCGTCGCCGAGCGAGTTCGTAGGTGGCGGCCTGCAGCAGCTCACCCAGGAGCAGCACCGCGAAGACCCACACGAGGTCATCCGTCGCGACCACGGCGACGGAGGCGAGGAAGGTGACGATGGCGACGGCCCCGCGCAGAAGCGTGAGGAGCTTGGCCTCTCCCATCCGGCGCAGACTCGCGAACGGGATGGTGGTCGCGAGCGATGCTGCGCGCCAGAGGCAGGCGACCAGGAGCGGAACGGCCGTCGCGGCGGTCGTCCAGACGCCGTGGAAGATGAAGCCGAACACCCCCGACCACTCGCAGATCAGGATGACCACGATGGCCCCAGCGACGGCTATCACCGAGACGAGGATATCGAGCCGGGAGTGCTCTTTGAGCAGCCGGAGCCGCATGAAGTTGAGCGGGATGGCCAGCAGGCCGGAGACGGTCGAGATGGAGGTGAACAGCACGGCCTGAGCGGGCCCGAGGAGGGCGAGAACGGTGGCGTTCAGCAGGGGGTACACCCCACCCGTGATCGCCACGTCGGTGACCACCCATCCCATGACGCGCGGCTCCGGCCGCGAGGCGGTGTGGGCCACAGGGAGCGCGCGCACGAGGGTAGCCGCGAAGATTCCGGCGACCAGGGGGATGAGCGCCCAGTGCGCACCGGCGAATCCGGCGAGGACTCCGATGAGTGCGCCGAGGCCGACGGCGACCGCCGCCCAGAACTCGCGCACGTCCAGCCGTTCGGCGACCGAGACCCCACGGCCGACCTCCAGGGAGGCCACGAGGATCGGGAGGGCGATGCAGAGCACGACGGCGTTGTCGAAGGCGACGGCGACCGCCAGCGCGGCGAGCAACGACAGGGTCGCGAGCCAGAGGGGGAAGGTCACGCGCCGCTCCGTCGAGGCGGAGCTCAACCGGGACTCCACGACCATCGCGAAGACCAGCTGACCGGCGAACGTCGCGACTGTCGTCGCGACGGCGATCGCCCCCTGCTCGGCCAGCGGGAAGACGCGCGAGGCGATCGAGATCGTGGCAGCAGGGATGACGGCGAGCGAGACTCCGCCCACGAGCGTCACGAACGACAGGGCGGCGCGGCGCAGGCCGAGCTCCGGAGGCGGGTCTGTGCTCACTTCACGCCTTCCGGTCGCCGATGCGAAGGGCGAGCGACTGCACGAAACCGATCGTCCGATCGACGGCGGGAACGGTGCGCCGGCGCCGTTGTGCGACTGCGCCGGCGCGCCAGCCCTGCCAGCGGCCGATCGTCGACGCGGCGTCGCGGGAGAGGACCAGATCGCCCGCGCACACGATCGCTTCCGTCAGCAGGGCTCTCAGCGCATATCGCCCCCGCAGCACGCCGTACGCGCGCAACAGGTACCCTCTGCCGAAGCCGGCGCGACGACGCTGCGTCGCCGACCCGCGAACGGAGGTCGCACCGCCCAGGTGCACGCCGCGCGCTGAAGGAACGGCCACGGTTCCCCAGCCCTCCGAGCTCAGGCGCAGGGCGAGGTCGAGTTCCTCGCCGTACATGAAGATGCCCTCGTCCAACGGCCCGACGTCGTCGAGTGCAGAGCGGCGGAAGGCGGCGACGGCACCGTACGGGCCGAGCAGCCGGTGGCCGCCGGCGCTGGTCGCCTCTTCGACGGTCGCCCCGGCGAAACGCACGAACCCCGCCATGGTCGGATCGACGCACAGGCCGTAGGCGTCGACCCTGCCGTCCGGCCTGGTCAACAGCGGGACGGCGCTGCCGGCGGCGGGATGCCGCGCCAGCGCGTCGGACAGCTCCTCCAGGAGCCGTGGGTCGGCCTCCACGTCGTTGTTGAGCAGGACGACGACCTCGGCTTCGCCCGCGGCGATACCGGCATTGCAGGCGGCGGCGAACCCTCTGTTCACATCGAACGCGATGACCGTCGCGCCGGGGAACTCGGAGGCGAGTCGCAGCCGCGTGTCGTCGGGGCTGGCGTCGTCCACCACGAACACCCTGTGGGGGGCCGTCTGCACGGCAAGAGCGTGCAGGCAGGCGCGCGTCACCGCCCAGTTGCCGTGCACGGGGACCACGACGTCGATGGCAGCCGTCACCGGGCCAGGATCCTGTTCACGACTCCACTATCGCATCCCCGCGATCCCGGCGTGGTCCCGGCGCACTTGCGGTTAGGATCGGATCGCCTCCAGTGCCGCCTCTACCAGAAGGATGCGTTCGATTGAAGACCCTTGACAGCGTCGATGAGACGGTTGCTGCGCTCGAGCTCTCCATCGTCATGCCGTGCCTGAACGAGGCGGAGACCCTCGCCGTGTGCATCGACAAGGCTCAGAGCTATCTGGAGCAGAGCAACGTCGCAGGCGAGATCATCATCGCCGACAACGGCAGCACCGACGGTTCGCAGCAGATCGCGCGCGACCATGGTGCCCGGGTCGTCGATGTCCCTGACAAGGGCTATGGCGCTGCCCTGATCGGCGGCATCGCGGCCGCACGCGGCAGCTACGTCATCATGGGCGACGCCGACGACAGTTACGACTTCTCCGACCTCGACCCTTTCATGGAGCGTCTGCGGGAGGGTGACGAGCTCGTCATGGGCAACCGGTTCCTCGGGGGCATCGAGCCCGGCGCGATGCCGCCGTTGCACAAGTACCTCGGCAATCCGGTGCTGTCCACGATCGGCCGGCTCTTCTTCCGTTCGCCGATCCGCGACTTCCATTGCGGCCTGCGCGGATTCAACCGGCAGTCGATCGCCGGTCTGCACCTGCAGACCACGGGGATGGAGTTCGCGAGCGAGATGGTCGTCAAGGCCTCCCTGGAGGGCCGGCGGGTCAGCGAGGTCCCCACGACGCTCAAGAAGGACGGGCGTTCCCGTCCGCCGCACCTGCGAAGCTGGCGGGACGGGTGGCGGCATCTGCGCTTCCTGCTCATCTTCAGTCCGCGCTGGCTGTTCCTGTTCCCCGGAACGCTGGCTTTCCTCGTGGGAATCCTCGGGACCTTGTTCCTGAGTCTGGGTCCTCTGGTGATCGGCGACGTCGGCTTCGACCTGTCGTCTCAGGTGTATCTCGCCGCGCTCACCAGCGTGGGCTATCAGGGGGTGCTGTTCGCGATCCTGACGAAGATCTACGCTCAGCACGAGGGCTTCCGGATACCGCGGAGTCGCAACTTCGACCGCCTCGAGCGGCGAATCAGCCTGGAATCGAGCGCGCTGGCGGGGCTCGCGCTGTTCGCGATCGGCCTGGTGGTCGCCATCGTCCAGTTCTGTCTGTGGGCGTCGGCCGGATTCGGGGCGCTCGACGCCGGCGTGACGATCCGCACCGCGATCCTCGCCGCCCTGCTCATGATTCTGGGTGCACAGACTGTCATGGCCGGTATGTTCCTGGGTGTGCTGTCGGTCGGGCTGAAGCGCCGCTGACCTCTCGCGCCCTCGGGCTCAGGCGTCGTCGTGGTGCGGCAGCCGCAGTCGCCAGCTCATGCCCTGCGACGCCTTGACGGTGCAGATCACCAGCAGCATCCAGCCGGACTCGATCAGAATCGAGCTCTCGAAGACGCTCGTGACCAGCAGGGACACCAAGACGAGGGGCGCCCAGGCGTAGACCACGCTGCGACGGTTCGACGCGAGCAGCCAGGATCGGCTGAACGCGAGCGCGATCAGCGCGACGAACAGCAGGAGGCCGATGAAGCCCACCTGGAGGTAGACGTCCAGATAGGCGTTCAGGCCGTCGGGGTGATACACGCCCGTCGCGTCCTGGATGGCGTTGAACGGGTAGAGGTCGGTCGGCCAGGAGCCCACCCAGCCCCAGCCGACGATCTGGTTGATCGGGATCAGCTCCCAGATCTGGATCCAGAGCTTGTA
>FTBU01000076.1_pt1 | contig 12857 bp, 12 predicted proteins | sample 1639351 | NCBI WGS metagenome assembly FTBU01 (sample SAMEA3914864, study PRJEB12502) | metagenome | biome: forest; material: soil | place: USA | collected 2012-03-12 | depth 0.3 m | reverse complement strand
GCCTCCAGGGCCTCCTCGATCTCCGCGTCGCCGACGAAGCTGAGGTCGTCGGCGGAGGTGTGGTACTCGGGGTACTCCCCGTGCGGCGTACGGGTCAGCCGGCCGACGGGCAGGTCGAAGCCGACGGCGTTGAACTGACGTTCGTCGTACCCGTACGGCGAGTAGTCGCGGACCTCGCCCGCGCGCCCGAGCACGACGTGCGTCGCGGCCCGGTCGACGGCCCGGTCGCCGTGACGGGTCCGCTTGTAGACCAGCCGACCACCCCCGCCCAGCCCGGTGATGACCAGGCCGTGACGGATCCGGTCCAGGTCGTCGCAGTGGCGACTCAGCCAGGTGAGCGAGCCGATCGTCCCGGGGGCGAAGAGGAAGCGGTAGGTGAACCGCCGGTCCGTCCAGTTGTCGATCTGGCGGATCAGCTCGAGCGCCACCGCGATGCCGGAGAGGTTGTCGTTCGCGAGCGAGGGGTGGCACACGTGCGAGCTGACGATCACCTCGTCGGTCGTCGATCCCGGCAGCACCACCTCGCCGTAGACGAGCTCGCCGGGTTCCAAGGTGGCGTCGACCAGGACTTCGTAGTCACCGGGCAGCAGCGCCTGCAGGGTGCGGTCCGGCACGCAGAAGCCCCAGTCCCGTCGGTAGTAGCTCGTCCGGTACGGGATCCAGTCCGGGTGGTCGGGGAGTGAGTGCAGGTGCTCCCTGAGCTCGTCCAGCGACACGCAGCGGTGCACCGGGCTGCTGTAGCTGACCAGGTGCAGCGTGTGCACCGCCAGGTCTGCCACGCGGTGACCGTCCGGCCCCGCCACCCAGGCCTCGCGGACGTTCCACTCGTCGTTGATCGTCCAGTCGAACACCTGGGTCCCCGACGGCACGCCGGTTCGCTGCAGCGAGACGCCCTCGGGAAGAGCCGCCGCCACCAGGTCCAGCGTGTGCCGTACGCCGTCCCCGGTGATGCTCCGGCAGACCGGGTAGGCCTGTTCCATCCAGGTGCGCATCCGGGCTTGCCGAGAAGGCATGGTCAGCCGCCGAGACCGAGGGACATCTTGGTGCAGTGGAACGCCTCGGCGTAGCGCGCGTGGCACTCCACCCCGCGCAGGCGCATCAGGCCGAGGTAGGTCTCGTCGTCCCACCAGTCGCGCGAGGTCTGGCTGGGGAAGCACTCGTTGAGCACGGCCAGCTTCTCCCGAGCCCGCTCGACGCTCAGGGCGACGTACGTGTTCGGCGTCGACATGTCCCCGTCCCACTTGGGGACCTCGTAGTGCAGGGCCAGCGCGTCGCGCCACACCGTGCGGACCAGCCGGCCGATCAACGCGTGGTCCTGGTGGGCGTCGTCGGGCCGGGGTGCGAAGACCAGGTCGGGGCGACAGGTCGTCGCGAGCTGCTCCAGGGCCTCCTTGACCTCGTTCCACTGACCGGGGAGCCGGCCGTCGGTGAGCCGGGCGAAGTGGGTCTCGACGCCGGGCGCGAGCCGGTGGAGGGCCTTCGTGGTCTCCTGCTCCCGCACGTCGGTGCCGGTGAGAACCAGGCTGGTGAACCGGGTCCCCGGACGCTCGGCGAGACCCAGCAGCGTGCCGCCGCACCCGGCTTCGATGTCGTCCGGGTGGGCCCCGAGGCACAGCACCTGCAGCGGCTCCGCTGGCGGGACGAGGGTCAGCACGCCGCTGCCCGGCCGCGCGTCGGGACGGTGTCGTGCACGACCTGGGCCGGCCGTTCGCACCCCGTCGGATCGCGCCACAGTGCCCACGGACTCACGCCCCGGCCGTACATCGCCTCGAGCGCGGTGCGCTCCTTCAGGGTGTCCATCGGAGCCCAGAACCCGGGGTAGCGCACCGCCCTGACCCTGCCGTCCCGAGCGGCGCGGACGCACCCGTCCATGACGAGGTCGTCGCCCTCCTCGAGGTAGTCGAAGATGCCCTGGCGCAGGACGAAGTAGCCGCCGTTGATGAACATCGACATCTCCGCGACCGGGGTGAGCGAGGAGACCTGGTCGTCCTCGCCGAAGTCGACGACGTGGAACGAGTCCTGCGGCTGCACGGCGAGGAACTGCGCGACGCAGTCGGTGCCCGCGAACTCGTCGACGAGGTCGTTCATCGGAGCGTCGGTCAGGACGTCGCCGTAGTTGGCCAGGAAGAGCTCGTCGCCCTCCAGGTAGGGCCGCACGCGGCGCAACCGCTCACCGATCGCCGTGTTCATGCCGGTGTCGATGAAGCTGATCGTCCAGTCGCTGATGTCGGTGCTCAGCATCTCGACGTGCCGGCCGCCCTTGGTGATGACGAAGTCGTTCGACGCGGTCTCGCGGTAGTCCAGGAAGTAGTCCTTGACCGCCTGGGCGCCGTAGCCGAGGCAGAGGATGAACTCGGTGTGCCCGAAGTGCGCGTAGTAGCGCATCACGTGCCACAGCACCGGTCGGCTGCCGATCGGCATCATCGGCTTGGGGCGCGACTGGTTGTCGGCCTGCATCCGCATCCCGAGCCCGCCGCAGAAGAGCACTACCTTCATGGTTTCCTCCCCGGTCCCGCGGCGCGCTCAGAAGACCTCGAGCCGGGGCAGCGGCACGGCGAGCTCGGCGCCCCAGGCCCGCACGTACTCGAGCTGCTCGGTGATCTCGGCCCGCAGGTTCCACGGCATGATCACGATGACGTCCGGCTGCTCGAGCTCCAGGCGTCCGACCGGGCTGATCGGGATGTGCGTGCCCGGCAGGAACCGGCGGTGCTTGTGCGGGCTGCGGTCCACCGCGAAGGAGATGAGGTCCTTGCGGATCCCGCAGTAGTTGAGCAGCGTGTTGCCCTTGCCCGGCGCGCCGTACGCCGCGACCTTCTTGCCGTCGCGCCGGCAAGCGATCAGGAACTCGACGAACTCGTCGCGCGCCCGGCTCACCTGGGACGCGAAGCCCGCGTGGCCCAGGAGCGTGTCCAGCCCGGCCGCGGCCTCGTCGGTCAGCACCTTCGCCACGTTCTCGCTCGGTGGCCCGGCGTTCTCGGTCGGCGTCGACCACGTCCGCAGCGAGCCGCCGTGGCTGGCCAGCTCCTGCACGTCGACGACGGTCAGGCCCGCGGTGGCCAGGACCCGCTGGGTCGTCAGCAGCGACAGGTAGGAGTAGTGCTCGTGGTAGATCGTGTCGAACTCGTTGCCCGCGATCAGCCGCAGCAGGTGCGGGATCTCGATGCTGACGTAGCCGTCGTCGGCGACCAGCGCGCGCAGGCCGCGGGCGAAGTCGACGATGTCGGGCACGTGCGCGAGCACGTTGTTCGCCACCACGAGATCGGCCTTGCCGTGGATGTCGGCGACCTTCTGGCCGGTCTCCTGCCCCAGGAACATCACCTCGGTGGGCACGCCCTGCGCCACGGCGACCGCGGCCACGTTGGCGGCCGGCTCGATCCCCAGCGAGCGGATCCCCTTCGCGATGCTGTGCTGGAGCAGGTAGCCGTCGTTGCTGGCCACCTCGACGACGAAGGAGTCAGGTCCCAGGCCGAGCCGGGTCGTCGCCAGGTCGACGAAGGAGCTCGCGTGGCGGACCCACGAGTCGGAGTACGAGGAGAAGTACGCGTAGTCGCTGAAGATGTCCTCGGCCGCGATGTACGCCGGGAGCTGCACGAGCAGGCACTGCGAGCAGATCCGGACGTGCAAGGGGTAGAAGGTCTCGCCCTGGTCGAGCTGGTCCGCGGAGACGTAGCTCTCGCACGGCGGTGACATCCCGAGGTCGACGAAGGTGCGGTCGAGCTCTGCATGGCAGAGGCGGCATTGCGGTGCAGTCACGAATCCCCCTGGTGGCCACGGCCTCATGGCGCTGGTGGCATCACTCTCACGGTCGACGACCGGGGCCGGCGCCGAACCGCACGAGGGTCGCCAGAAGTGGGTACGTACGCGTTCAGCCCGCGTCCTGGCTCAGCCGCGCAGCCGCTTCATGGTCCGGGCAGCCAGGGAGCGCGCCTGGCCGGCCAGCGGCGGCGGCCGGCTGGTGACGCGTTCGGCCCAGTCGGGACCGCTGTCCGTGTGGATGCTGTTGCGCGGCTGCAGCCACGTACCGGGACGGGCCCAGCCGCCGTCGCTGGTGAAGACCGCGGTCGCACCCGCCCGGCGCAGCTGCGCGATCACGCGCCGGTCGTAGCTCCCGAACGGGACGGCCACCTGGTCCACGTCCGCCCCCGTGAGGTCACGGAGCGTCTGCGGAGCGAGGACCAGCTCCTCGTGGGTCGGTACGCCGGCTTCCAGCGTCCGCCAGTTCCGGTGCACCCAGCCGTGCGACCCGATCGTCATGCCTGCCCGGCTCAGCTCGCGCACGCCGTCCGCGTCCAACCGCCCGGGCTCGCCGAGCAGCCCGGCGAGCACGAAGAACGTCGCCGTCAGGCCGCGTTCGAGCAGTCGCGGCAGCGCGATCTCCACGTCGGACGCGTTGCCGTCGTCGAAGGTGACGCGGACCTGCGGTTTGCCGGCGACGGCGTCGAGGAGGGCCTCGAACTGGTCGACCGTGACCCACGTGTCCGCCTCCCCGTCCTCGAGCGGGCGTCGGGGTGCGCCGATGCCGTGCACCGTGACGTGGACGAGCCGGTCGGTGGTCACGGCCAGGTCGCTTCGGCTCACGGCGTCCTCCAGGGTCCGGTCGGGGTCACGGGTAGACGGGGCGGTCGGTCGATCGGTCCTGGGCGGCGTCGACCGCCAGGTGCGCTCCGTTGATCCCCGACGACCGGGGGCTGAGCAGGAAGCACGCGGCGTCGGCGACCTCCTCGAGGGTGACCAGGCGCCCGGCCGGGAGGTTGTCGGCCAGGAACCGCTGGTGCGCCACCGGGTCGGCGTCGCGCGTCCGCTCCCAGCGTCCGCCCGGGAACAGCACGGCGCCCGGGCTCAGCGTGTTCACCCGGACCCGCTCCCGGGCGAGCTCGACGGCGAGGCTGGGCGCGAGGTGGATCTCGGCGGCCTTCGCCACCGAGTACGCCGAGCTCGTCCGGGGCTTCCAGCCGCTGATCGACCCGATCACCACGACGGCCCCCTCGCCGGACGCCGCCAACCAGGGGAGGGCCGCCCGGACGGCGGTCGCGGCGTGGACGACGTTGAGGGTGAGGGTGTAGCTCCAGTCCGCCGCGGTGGACGTCTGGAGTCCGCCGCCCCGGGATCCGCCCGCGTTCGCCACCAGCAGGTCGAGACCGCCCTGCTCGGTGGCCGACCGGGTGAGCGCGTCCTCGAGCGCGCCGGCGTCGGTCACGTCGACGACGTAGGGACGCACCGACAGGCCGCTGCGGCACACGTCGCTGACCGCGGCGGCCAGTCCGTCCGAGGACCGGGCGCCGATCGACACGACCGCCCCCTCGCGGGCCAGGGCGCGCGCGATCGCGAGCCCGATCCCGCGGCTCCCGCCGGTGACGAAGGCGCGCTTGCCCGTCAGCTGGAGGTCCACCGCACCGAGTATCGCCGTGGTCCCTGGTCCGGACAGCCGTCGAGGAGCCGATCCCCAACTTCAGGTATGCCCGCTGCGGTCCGGAGCTCCGGCCCGTCCGGGTCGGGTGTGATCGTCGGAGACCCGGCCCACGAAACTCGAGAGAGGTCCCGCCATGCGCGTACTCGTTGCAGGTGACCGTGGATACATCGGGGCGGTGCTGGTCCCGCTGCTCCTGGACGCGGGCCACGACGTGGTGGGACTCGACACCGGCTGGTACGACGGCTGCGACTTCGGCCCGCCCGTGACGGGCTACCACTCGCGGACCGGGGACATCCGGGACCAGCGGTCCGTCGACGTGACCGGCTTCGACGCCGTCGTCAACCTGGCCGCCATCTCCAACGACCCGGTCGGCCTGCTCAATCCCGCGGCGACGTACTCGATCAACGCGCACGGGGCGGCGCACCTGGCGCAGGTCGCCCGCGAGGCCGGCGTCGAACGCTACGTCTACTCCTCGTCCTGCAGCCTGTACGGCGCAGCCGGCTACGAGGCGGTCACCGAGGAGAGTCCGCTCAACCCGGTGACGCCGTACGGCGAGAGCAAGGTGATGGCCGAGCAGCTGATCAGCAAGTTCGCCGACGACGACTTCAGCCCGACGTACATGCGCAACGCCACGGCCTACGGCTCCAGCCCCCGGCTGCGTGCGGACATCGTCGTCAACAACCTCACCGGGGCGGCGGTCACCGCCGGCGAGGTGCGCGTGCAGAGCGATGGTTCGCCGTGGCGCCCGCTGGTCCACGCGGAAGACATCGCGCGGGCGTTCCTCGCGGTGCTGGTCGCCGAGCGGCAGGTCGTCCACGACCAGGCCTTCAACGTGGGCCGTGACGAGGACGTCGTCCAGGTGCGCACCGTCGCCGAAGCCGTGTCCGAGCGGACGGGGGCTCCGGTCACCTTCGCCCCCGGCGCCTCCCCGGACACCCGCAACTACCGGGTGGACTTCTCCAAGATCCAGCAGCTGCTCCCCGGGTTCCGGCCCGCCTGGACCGTGACGGCCGGGATCGACCAGCTGGCCACCGACATGGAGAGCCGCGGGCTCACGGCCGAGCAGCTCGGGAACACCTTCGTCCGGCTCGAGCAGGTCAAGCGGCTCGAGTCCGCCGGACGGCTCGACGACCTGCTGCACCGGCGCTGAACCCCGCGCCGACCGGCGACCGAGGAGAGCAGGAGAGAGCCCGTGGACCCACCCGGAGTCGCGGTCGTGATCGTCACCTACAACAGCGCCGACGTCCTGGGCGGTTGCCTCGAGTCCCTGGTCGAGGGGGGTGCGGACGGCGTGCTGCTGACCGACGTGGTCGTCGTCGACAACGCGTCCGACGACGCCTCCACGGCGATCGCGAAGGCGTGCCACCGGTTGCCGGTCTCGGTCGTGCCGATGGTCGAGAACACCGGCTACGCAGCGGGGCTGAACGCGGGTGTCGCAGCCCTGGTGAGCCGTCCGCCGGATGCGGTCGTGCTGCTCAACCCCGACTGCCGCGTGCGGCCGGGAACCCTCGCCACCCTCGCCGCGGGACTGCGGGAGCCGTGGTGCGGCATCGTCGCGCCGCGGCTGGTCAACCTCGACGGGACGCTGCAGCCGTCGTTGCGTCGTACCCCGACGGTCCGGGGGGCGTTCGCCGAGGCACTGCTGGGCGGTCGGGCCGCGGACCGGCTCGGGCTGGGCGAGCTCGTCTTCGCCGAGCGGGCACACGCCCTGCCCGGTCCGGTCGCCTGGGTGACCGGGGCGGCACTGCTGATGTCCTGGTCGATGCTGGATCGCGTGGGGCCCTGGGACGAGAGCTTCCTGCTCTACAGCGAGGAGACGGAGTACATGTTCCGCGCCGCCGACCAGGACTGGTCGACGTGGTACGAACCGGCGGCCGTGGTCGAGCACAAGGGCGGCGAGTCCAGCATCCGGCCGAGCCTGTTCGCCCTCCTCACCGTCAACCGGGTCGCGCTGTTCAAGCGCCGGCACGGACCGCTCCGGGGCCTGGCCTACGCCGCCGGCATCGCGCTCGGCACGGCGTTGCGCGCCGCGGCGGGCCGCGCCACCGCCCGCGCCGCCCTCGGCGCGCTGCTGTTCCCCTCCCGCCGCATCACCTCCCTCCGGCAGCTGACGTGATCGGCCTCGGCCTGGTCGACCTCGCCGACCTGACCGGTGCCGAGCTGGACACCTGGCGGTCGTTGCGCGCGAGCAACCCGGTGCTCGACAGCCCGTACTTCGACCCGGCTTTCGCGGCAGCGGTCGCGGCGAGCGGGGTCGACGTCGTGGTCGCGGTCGACGGCCGTGGTCCGGAGCTGACCCGGCTGCTGGCGTGCCACCGCGACCGTTCGGCGCTGCGGCCGGTGGGGTGGCCCGGGGCCGACTTCCAGGGCCCGGTGCTGTCCCCGGGCACCCCGTTCGATCCGCGTGAGCTTCTCGTCGACGGGGTGCGTTCGTTCGAGTTCGACCACTGGCTGCCCCCGTGCCCCGACCTCGAGCCGTGGGTCGAGACGCGCGCGGTCTCGCCGTACGTCGACGTCGCCGGCGGCCTGGACGCCTACCTGGCGCGTGCCTCGAGAGCCGGGCGGGACAACATCGGGCAGGCGCGCCGGCGGGCGGCACGTGCCGCGCGCGAGATCGGTCCGGTGACCTTCTGCGCGCAGTCGACGGACACCGACGCCCTCGCCCGCGTGGTGGAGCTCAAGCGTGCCCAGTACGCCGCCACCGGGGCGCGCGACCACTTCGCCGTGCCGAGCCGACGTCGGCTGCTCTCCCTGCTGCTCGAGACCCGGGAGCCCGGGTGTGCGGGGATGCTGTCGACCCTGCACGTCGGGGACGTGCTCGTCGCCGCCCACTTCGGCATCCGGTCGTCGAACGTCCTGCACTGGTGGTTCCCGGTCTACGACCCGGCCTTCGCGCGTCTCGCTCCGGGATGGATGCTGCTCCGCGAGCTGGCGACCGTCGCGCCCGAGATCGGCATCGAGCGGATCGACCTCGGACGTGGCGACGACGAGTACAAGCGCCGTGCACGCACCGGCGAGGTCGAGGTGCTCGCGGGTGCGGTCACGGCGACGGTGACCGGCAGGGTGGGGCGCCGCGCGGGGCGCGCGGCCGTCGCGGCGGCGAAGTCCTCGCCGTTGGCGCCCGTGCTCCGCCGCGCCGTGCACGCGCGGCGCCGGCGCTCGCAGGTCACATGACCGCGTAGGGGTCCGGCGCCTCCCCGGCCACTTCGGCGCGCACGATCCGGAGCAGTGCGGCCGCGATCCCGACCAGCAGGAACAACAGGCAGGCCACCGTCGGGAACGACAGGAAGTCGAACGTCGCGAAGGTCGGGAGGACGACCGCGAGCGACGCCGCGACCGAGAGGGCGAGGTCCCGGTCCGTGACGGCGGTGCCGATCCACTCGGGGATCCCGGCGGCGAGCACGCCGGCCCGGCACGCGGCGTACAGCGCGGCGACGACGATGCCCACCAGGGCGAGCAGCCCGATCACCCCGGTGCCGACCAGGGTCAACAGGTACTGGTTGTCGAAGACCTCGTGCTTGGGCGCGTACCAGGTCCCGATCCCGCGGCCCAGCCACGGGTGCTGGGAGATGAGGTTCCCCGCGGTGGCGTAGTCGTGGGTGCGCCACTGGACGCTGCTGTCCTGGTGCGCGGTCCGGAACATCGCCAGGAAGGTGCGCAGCAACCCTGGCGCCGCGACCTTGATCATCACCAGGAACGCGACGCCCGCCACCGCCATCCGGGCCCGCTGTCGGGCCGACCACCCGAGGAAGAGGACCAGGCCCGCGGCGAGGACACCGAGGACCGCGGACCGCGACACCGAGAACATCAGCCCGGCGCCGAGGAGCGCGACGCACGTCCACCAACCGGTGGCCCGGCGGCCGTGCTGCGTCGCGTGGAAGTCGAGGTGGATCGCCAGCGGCAGCGCCATCGCGCAGAGCACCCCGAACTCGATCGGGTTCGCCGTCGTACCGGCGGCCCTGACCAGGCCGCCGCGCAGGCCCACGGAGCTCTCGAAGGAGGTCGCGTGCATGCCGGGTGGCCGCAGGTACGGCGTCGGGTCGAAGTCGACGAGGTACTGCACGATGCCCACGGCGGCGACCAGTGCGCTGCAGACGACGACGACCCGGAGGAGGAAGTAGAGCCGGTCCCGGCTGCGGACGCCGTCGCACACGGCCAGTCCCGTGAAGACCAGGGCGAACGTGGTCACCATGGCGTGGTCGCTGAGTGCGCGCTCGTCCTTCGGGAGGTACCCGTACGCCGCGCTGGCGTAGGAGGCGAGCAGGGTGCCGACGTAGACGAAGAGCAGCGTCCGCACCGGGTTCCTCCCCTTCGCCGCGCCGAGCGTCGTGGTCATCTGAGCGCCGAGCCACAGCGCGCCGAGTCCGAGCGCGACCAGCGACGCGGCCGAGAGGGAGAGCGGGAGGCCGCTGACCACGAGGCGCGACGGCAGCAGCAGCTGGAGCACGACGAGGAAGGCGAGGACCGTGGCCGCGTCCGCCGAGCGTGGCAGGGTCGTCCGGCCGTCGCCGGTCGCCGGGGGGCCGGACCGCTCGTCCAGGACGGTCATCGCGTCAACGCCTCACGGGCGGCGCGGGGGAGCGGCCCGCTGCTCCGCTGCCGACGCCGTCGGTGGACGGACCAGCTCTCGACGCCGTAGACGGCAGTGAGGCCAGCCACCGCGGCCAGGGCGCCGGCGGCGGCCGCCGCGCGCAGCGGGTCGCCGCGCAGCGGGTGGCCGGGAGTGGGCGCGACGATCACCTGCATCCCGATGTGCGTCGACAGCGGGGCCTTGAGCGCGTACTGCCGTTCGGCGAGGATCTCCCTCGCCGACGCGGCCACCCGGGCGGTGATGTCCTCGGCTGCCTCGGCGCTCGGACCCTCGCCCGCGATGAAGATGAACGGCCCCGACTGGAGCAGCTCCGGGTTCGTGGTGCCGTTGTTGACCTGGTAGCTGATCCGTCCGCCGGCGCGGACGCCCAGGGGCGCGGCCTCCTCGGCGCTGTTCAGCTGCTCGATGATGATCGACGCGGTCAGGCCGAGCCCCTTCTCGAAGTTCAGCAGCGGGTTGGTGTCCGCGCCCGGGTGCTCGGCCTGCGTCTGTGCGGTCCCGCCGGACAGGGGCGCGGTCAGCACCAGGGCGCTGTCGGACTCGTACTGCAGCGGGACCACGGAGTAGGCCAGTGCGGCCAGGCCGAGCGTCCCGAGGACGGCGGGCAGCGTGATGTACCACCGGCGGACGAGAACGAGCACGGTCTGCCAGAAGTCCATCGTTCCTCCTCGTTCAGCAACCGCGCTGGAGCAGCTCGGCCTTGACCGTCGCCATCCACTGGTAGGGGATCTGCCGCAGCCAGTCGGCCTTCGGCAGCGGGCTGGTCGCGACGTACACCCGACCGTCGAAGCAGCGCTGCACGCGCAGCCGCGCCCGCCAGGCGTGGTCGGGGGTGGTCACGAGGACGACCGAGCCCCAGTGCCCGGCAGCCGCCCGCTCGCCGATGTAGCGGGCCTCGCCGCGCGTGGTGGGAGGGTCCGGAGCGAAGCACTCGATCCTGACCCCGGGAGTAGGCGGCAGGCAGGTACCGGACCTGGCGTCGCCCGGCAAGGTCGACTGGATGACCACGGGGGCGACGTGCTGCTCGGCGAGCGCGACGGTGACCGCGTCACGGTCCCCGGGTCCGGCGAGCTCCACGATCGCGTCGGCGTGGGCCGGCAGCGCGGGCAGGGGCGGCCAGACGAACATCCGGGCCGTCGCCCCGAGGAAGGCCAGGGCCACGGCTGCGACCACGACCAGCACGATCCGCCGGCGACGACGGCGGCGTCGGGCGTTCCCGGCCGGGCCGGCGGAGTCCGTCGTGGGTTCACGGTCCCCGTCCGGGGGCGGTACCAGGTGCGACGTCGTCGTCACCGTTTCCTGGACCTCGTCCTCGGCTTCAGCATCGCGTTCCGCGGGGGATGGAAGTCCGCGGGCTGCTCGGTGACCAGGACCGGTTCCGGCACGGGCCGGGATTGCGGAGCCTGCTCGGGCGACAGGACGGGCTCGGCCGGCTCAGCCGGCGGAGCGGAGCCGTCGGCTCCGGCCGACTCGGCGGAGGTCCGGGCAGGCCGCCGTGCCCGGACCCGGAGGACGCAGTAGGCGATTCCCAGGCAGACGGCGAAGCCGCCCAGGAACGCCAGCACGCCGAGCTTGATCGCCCGCCGGCTGCCGGCGGCGGGAGCCGACGGCGGTACGACGTCGACGAGGCCGACGAAGGTCTTCGCCGGCGCACCGAGCTGCTGCTGCCACACGGCGAGCTTCTCGCGGATCAGCTGCTGGGCGTCCACCACGATCCGCCGGGCCTCGCCTGCCGAACCGCTGGTGGCGGAGATGTACAGGAACGGTCCGTTGACCCCGAGCAGGTCGGGGTTGGTCCGCCCGTCGTTCACCGTCAGCTGGCTGTCCGAGCCCGTCACCCCGAGCTGCTCGCGGACCTCGTCGGTACCCATCGCGGAGATCAGGATGGCCGAGGTCGTCCGGAGGCTGTCGCTGAAGTTCAGCATCGGGTTCGTCAGGTCGGTCGGGTCGGCCGGGTTCTGCGACTCGGTGCCGCCGTACTCGGTCGTGGTCAGCACCATCGTGGCGCTGGACGTGTAGCTCTGAGGCGTGCCGAGGTACGCCGCCGCACCCGCCGCCACCGCGACCACGAGCGCGGGCACGATCACCCACCGGCGACGCAGCAGGCTACGGATCACGGACCAGAACTCCACGCTCGCCATGCTGGCAACCCGCCGCCTGCCGGGGGACGACCGGAGGCTGCCATCCCCTAATCAGGGGATGGGTCCTGCGGGGCCCGGGTTCGTGGACCGTCGCGTCCTAGCGTGCGGAAGACGGCGACGGCGCGACCAGGTACACGCCCGGCCCGGAACGAGGAGTGATCGATGACGCAGGGGGAGACCATGGCGCCCGGAGCGCTCGCCCTGAAGGTCGGGGACCTGGTGGAGGTCCGGAGCGCGGAGGAGATCAGGGCGACCCTCGACGAGAACGGCGAGCTGGACGGGTTGCCCTTCATGCCGGAGATGCTCGCCGCCTGCGGCCGGCGGCTGACGGTCCACAAGGTCGCGCACAAGTCGTGCGACAACATCGCCCGGACGGGGATGCGGCGGATGACCGACGCCGTCCACCTGACCGGGGCGCGGTGCGACGGATCGGCGCACGGCGGCTGCGAGAACGCCTGCTCGCTGTACTGGAAGGACCAGTGGCTCAAGCGGGTCGATCCGGACGACCCGGCGCCGGCGACGCCGGACCCCGGTCACCGGGTGCTTCTCCCGCTGCTGCTGGAGAAGGCGCAGCGGGAGCCTTTCGAGGACGGCGAGCCGCGCTACGCCTGCCAGGCGACCGAGATGCTGCGGGCCACCCCGCAGCCGCTGCCGCGCTCGGACGTCAGCCAGTACCGCGACGACATCAGGTCGGGGAACGCGAGCGTCCTGGCCG
>FTBU01000322.1_pt1 | contig 12965 bp, 8 predicted proteins | sample 1639351 | NCBI WGS metagenome assembly FTBU01 (sample SAMEA3914864, study PRJEB12502) | metagenome | biome: forest; material: soil | place: USA | collected 2012-03-12 | depth 0.3 m | reverse complement strand
GGACTGGGCACGGGACGCGGTGGTCTACCAGGTGTTCCCGGACCGGTTCGCGCGCTCGACCGCCGCTGGCGAGCGACCCACCCCGGCATGGGCGGTGCCGGCCGACTGGGACGACGAGGTCCTGTTCGAGCCGTTCGACCCGCGCACTCCCCTGCAGCTCTACGGCGGCGACCTGGACGGGATCACCGAGCACCTCGACCACCTGGCCGAGCTCGGCGTGACGGTCGTCTACACGACGCCGGTCTTCCCGGGCGAGAGCAACCACCGCTACAACGCCTCGACGTTCGACGGGGTGGACCCGCTGCTCGGCGGCGACGCGGCGTACGTCCGGCTCGCGGCCGCCGTGCACGAGCGCGGCTGGCGGATCCTCGGCGACCTGACCACGAACCACACCGGCGACACCCACGAGTGGTTCGTCGCCGCGCGCGACGTGCAGGGGGCGCCGGCGCGGTCGTTCTACTACTTCCTGCCCGACGGGTCGTACGAGTGCTGGATGGGCCACGGCACCCTGCCGAAGCTCAACCACGCCGACCCCGCGCTGCGCGCCGCGATGGTCGACGGGCCGGAGTCGATCGTGGCGCGGTGGCTGCGCCCGCCGTACGACCTCGACGGCTGGCGGGTCGACGTCGCGAACATGACCGGTCGACTGGGCGCGATCGACGTCAACCACGAGGTCGCGCGGCTGGTACGCCGGACCGCGGAGGCCGAGCGCGCGGACGCGTTCGTCATCGGCGAGCACAACCACGACGCGTCGACGGACCTCGACGGCGACGGCTGGCACGGGACCATGAACTACTCCGGGTTCTCGTGGCCGATGTGGTCGTGGCTGCGCGACCCCTCCTCGCCGGCGCGGCCGTTCGGGCGCCCCGTGCCGGTGCCGCGGCGCCCCGGCCCGGCCGTGGTGCGCAGCCTGCGCGAGTGGCAGGGCCGCTACGGCTGGCGCGCGACGACGGCGTCGTGGAACATCCTCGGCTCCCACGACAGCGCCCGGATCCGCACGCTGACCGGCTCCGGCGACGTGCACCGTGTCGCGGCCGGGCTGCAGTTCGCGCTGCCCGGCGTACCCATGCTGTTCGCCGGCGACGAGATCGGCCTCGAGGGCGTGAACGGCGAGGACGCGCGCCGGCCGTTTCCCTGGGCGCACCCGGAGGCGTGGGACGACGCCACGCTCGCGACGTACGCCGGGCTCGCGCGGCTGCGCCACGAGCACGCCGCGCTGCGCCGGGGCGGGCTGCGGTGGGCGCACGTCGGCGACGACCTGCTGGCGTTCGTGCGCGAGCACCCGGAGGGCTCGGTGCTGGTCGCCGCCCGTCGGGCGGCCGCGCCGGCGGTGGACCTGCCGGCCGGGCCGCTCGGGTTCGGCGACGGCACGCTGCTGCTGACCACCGGCGGCGACGACGACCTGGCCGAGATCGACGGCGTGGTCAGGGTGCCGGCGACCGACGGTCCTTCGTTCTCGGCGTGGAGGCTCTAGCCTGACGGGGTGGCCCTACGGATCGTCGCGAACCGTCCGGACCCGGCACTGCTGCGGTTGCCCTGGTCGCTGCCGCTGGAGGAGTGGACCGAGCACGTCGTGCCGCTCCCCCGCGGCCTGTCGCGGCACGTGGTGCGGATCGTCCGGGTCGGCGACGCGACGTACGCCGTCAAGGAGACGGTCGAGGAGATGGCGTTCCGGGAGTACCGGCTGCTGCGCGACCTCCAGCGGCTGGGGCTGCCGGCGGTGCAGCCGCAGGGCGTGGTGACCGGCCGGGTCGACGAGGACGGCGAGGAGCTGCCGGCGGCGCTGCTGACGCAGCACCTGCAGTTCGCGCTCCCGTACCGCAGCCTGTTCTCGCACGGGATGACCGCCGCCAACCTGCCGTCGCTGGTCGACGCGTTGGTGGTGCTGCTGGTCCGGCTGCACCTCGCGGGCTTCTTCTGGGGCGACGTGTCGCTGTCGAACGTGCTGTTCCGGCGCAGCGCCGGCGGCTTCGCGGCGTACCTCGTGGACGCCGAGACCGGCGAGCTGAAGCCGAGCCTGTCTCGCCAGATGCGTGAGTACGACCTGACCATCGCCACCGAGAACGTCTTCGCCGAGCTGCTCGACCTGCAGGCCAGCAACTCACTCGCGCACGAGGTGCAGGCACAGGAGATCGTGGCGATGCTGGAGGAGCGCTACCACGCACTCTGGGACGAGCTGACCGCCCCCGAGGAGTTCCCCGCCGCCGAGCTGTGGCGGATCGAGCGGCGGGTGGCGCGGCTCAACGACCTCGGCTTCGACGTCGACGAGCTCGACATCGTCACCGACTGGGACGGCGACCAGATCCGGATCCAGCCGAAGGTCGTCGAGGAGGGCCACCACCGCCGCGAGCTCCAGGCGCTGACCGGCCTGAACGTCGAGGACGCGCAGGCGCAGCGCATGCTCAACGACATCGCGTCGTTCACCGCCCACTACGACCTCGGCCGCGAGGACCGCCACCTGGTCGCGAACCGCTGGCTCACCCAGATCTACGAGCCGATCATGGCGATGGTGCCGCCCGAGGCGCGCGGCAAGCTCGAGCCGGCCGAGATCTTCCACGAGATCCTCGTGCACCGGTGGTACCTGTCCGAGCGCGCCGGCCACGAGGTCGACATCTTCGACGCCGCGCGCGACTACATCGAGACCGTGCTGATGTCGAAGCCCGAGGAGAAGGTCGCCGCCGAGGACTGACGAATGGACTGACCGATCGACCCTAGGGCCGGCAGACGCGGCAGGCGGTCAGGTGCGCGTTGTTCTCGCCGACCGGGTGCAGGTCGTCGCGGTGCGCGATCAGCTGGCAGTCGCGGCGGTGCATGGTGGTGCCGTCGCCGGCGGTGACCGGCAGCGCCGACACGTCGACGCCGTCGCCGCGGATCTGCGCTGAGCGCGAGGTGACGTCGGCGAGCAGCAGCAGCGTGTCGGCGAGCCGGCGCTGCGACTCCTTGGCGTCCGCGGCCAGCCGCGCCAGCCAGGCGCCGAAGTACAGGAAGCCGCCGGTGAAGGTCAGGCCGAGGCCGAGCAGGCCGCCGGAGACGAGGTACGACAGCTGGTCGTACTGGTACGGCGTGTTCGCGGCGCCGTACCACCCCAGCACGATCACGACGAGGCCGAGCGGCAGCAGGATCGCGCCCGCCCAGAAGAGCACCAGCTGCAGCAGCTGCCAGTGGTTGTCCTTGAGCGGCGCCGCGCCGGAGCCGGTGCCGTTGCGGCTGCCGGCCTTCGGGAGCCCGACCGAGAGCCGGTCGGACGAATCGGTGGCCATCGGCACCGGAATGTTCTGGGTGGTCATCATCGGGCCTTTCGGAGGTCGGGCAGGCCGCTGTCGAGGCCGTGCGGACAGGATCCGGCGCCGCCGAGGGCGATCACGCCGATCCTGCGGAGCCAGGTGCCGCCGAGGGCGGCCAGGGCGATCCCGCCGGCCAGGATCGCACCGGGGATCGAGTACAGCGGGGGCAGTCCGGCACCGGTGAGCTGGCTCGGCGGCAGGTCGCCGTCGGCGGCCGGTGCGTCGCCGGCCGAGGCCGCGCCGGGCGCGGTCGCGGACGGCGCAGGGCCGCCGGCCGAGGCCGAACCGGAGGCCGAGCCGCCGGTCGAGCCGCCGGTCGAGCCGCCCGGGTCGTTGTCCGGTACGTCGGTCGGGAGGTCGATCGGGTCCACCGTCTCGACCTGCGTGGTTGCGGTACCGAGCGTGATCACCACGCGCGGCGACAGACCGGCGATCGCCTGGAGGGTGCTCTTCAGCTCCTTGGGGTCGTTGGGCAGCTGGTCGATCAGGTCATCGATCGGCAGCGCGTCGAGCTGCCTGCGCAGCTTGCCGGCGTCGATCTCGACCTGGAGCGCCGCGACCGAGCTGCTGGCCGTGTCGCCCTTCTTCCTCAGCGCGGGCTTCGGGAAGGTCAGCGTCACCCCGAGCTGCTTGAGGGCGGCCGCCGCCTGGTCGGGGATCGCCGGCACCTCGCCGCCCTGCGGTCCGGCGGTGTAGCCGCCGGGGCCGAACGAGAACTCCTGGCCGGCGACGGTCATGCCACCGAGCACCGACCGGCCGCCGGCGGTGTTCTTCGAGCCGTCGCTGCCGCTCGAGCTCGTCGAGACGATGCCGTCCAGGGTGATCATGCCGCCGAGCAGCGAGACGTCGCCGAGCGCCGCCCGGGCGATCGTGGTGACGCGGCCGTTCCGGACGACGTTCTGGCTGGACGACGTGTAGCCCTCGACGTCGACCAGCGCCGCCACCTCGGGCGGCAGGCCGGGCGCGCCGCCCGGCGCCGGGTCGTCCCCCTCCGCCGTGGCCGGACCGCCGGTGATCGCCTGGCCGAACTGCTGCAGCGCGTCGGTCGCCGAGGGCAGACCCGGCAGATCGGGGAGGCCGGGGACGCCGGGCGTACCGCCGTCCCCGCCCTCGTCCGAGCCCCCACCGTCCTTGCCCTTGCCGTCCTCGACCTTGCCGTCGGGCGAGAAGCCGGCCTGGGCGACCGTCTTCGTGTCGCTCGCGCTCGTGGTCATCACCATGCCGGGGAACGGCTGGTCGGCCTGCTTCTGCTCCCCGGAGGGCTGGCCGGAGTTCACCTGCACCGGGTAGCCGTTCTCGAACAGCTGCGGTGGCAGCCCGAGCTGCTCGCCGAACGTCTTCGCACCCTCGCCCACGGGGTCGCCCGGCCACAGCCAGCTGGCGCGGCCGAGCGAGCTGCCGGAGTCGGCCTCGACCCTGGTGTAGGCCATCTCGACCTCGAACTGCGGGTTGGCCGGGATCGGGATCGTCGGCTCGTAGAACTCCAGCTTCACCGGGGCCGCGACCGCGACCGAGCTGTAGCCGCCGAAGCCCTGGTCCGCGGCCGAGGCGGCCGGGGCGCTCGCCGACACGGGCAGAACAGTGCCGGCGAGCGCTGCGGCCGAGACCGGGATGAGGAACCGCTTCATGCTGCGCCTCCGAGGATGACGTCGGACATCGTGTCGAGGATCTCGGCGGGCTCACCGGTGGCCACGATCCGGCCGCCGGTCATCACCGCCGCGTAGTCGGACACCCGCAGTGCGGTGCGGGCGAACTGCTCGATGCAGAGGATCGAGACGCCGCTCTGCGCGATCTGCGCGACGGTCTCGTAGAGCTCGTCGACGATCAGCGGCGCGAGCCCCATGGACAGCTCGTCGAGCAGCAGCAGCGCCGGGTCGGAGGCCAGGGCGCGCGACATCGCGAGCATCTGCTGCTCGCCGCCGGACATGGTGCCGGCGAGCTGGTGGCGGCGCTGGTGCAGCCGCGGGAAGTAGGAGTACGCCGTCTCGAGGACCGCGTCGATCGCGACCCCGGCGTACGACATCAGGGTGAGGTTCTCCTCGACGGTGAGGTTCGGGAACACCGACCGGCCCTCGTTGATCGTGCAGAGACCGAGCTGGGCGAGCTCCTCCGGCGCGGCGCCCTGCACGTGCACACCGCCCATGTGGACCTCGCCGGAGGTCGCCTTCTTCTGCCCGCTGAGGACCTTGACCAGGGTGCTCTTGCCGGCGCCGTTCGGGCCGAGCAGCGCCATCACGGCGCCCTTCGGCACCCGCAGGTCGACCCCGCGCAGCACCTCGATCCGCCCGTACGCCGCGTGCAGGTCGACGACCTCGAGGATGGGGACGGTCATCGCACGGCCTCCATCTCCTGGGTGAGGTCCGACTCCGCGACGTCCGAGTAGCCGAGGTAGGCCTTCTGCACGTCGGGGTTCGCGCGGATCTCGGCGGGCGTCCCGGACGCGATCACCCGGCCGAAGTCGAGGACGTGGATGTCGTCGCAGACCGACATCACCAGGTCCATGTCGTGCTCGACCATCAAGATGGCGCGTCCCTCGGCGGCCAGCTGGGCGAGCAGCTCGCCGAACGCGTCCGTCTCGGACTCGTCGAGGCCGGACGACGGCTCGTCGAGCAGCAGCAGCTTGGGGTGGCTGGCCAGGCAACGGGCCAGCTCCAGCAGCCGGGCGGTGCCGGTCGGGATCGAGTCCGCACGCTCGTCGGCGTACGCCGCGATGCCGACCCGCTCGAGCAGGCCGTCGACGTCCGACGTGGCCGCGCGGAGCAGGCCGCCGAGGCCGCGGTCGATGTCGCGGGCGACCCGGACGTTGTCGCGCACGGTGAGCGAGCCGAACGCCTCGAGACGCTGGAAGGTGCGGCCCATCCCCCGCCGCGCCCGGCGGTGCACGGGAAGCCGGGTGATCGAGCGACCGTCGAAGCGGACCGTGCCGTGGTTGGGCTTCTGCAGCCCGCTGATCACGTTGAAGCAGGTGGTCTTGCCCGCACCGTTCGGGCCGATCAGGCCGGTGATCCGGCCCGCCTCCGCACCGAAGGCGGCGTGGTCGACGGCGGTCACCCCGCCGAACTGGACGACGACGTCGTCAACCTCGAGCAGCGGCATGCGCCCCCACCTCCCCGTCCTGGACCTCGTCCTGCCGGATCTCCGGCTCGATCGCCGTGATCTCGTTGAGCGGTACGGCGTTCTCCTCGCCGGAGTCGGCCCGGTCTCGCGGCAGCGGCATCAGGGGTACGACGGAGCGCACCCGGTCACCGAACCTGCGGTCCAGCGCGCGTCCGACCTTGAACAGCTGGTTGGCCAGCCCGTTCGGGTCGCGACCCAGCGCGACCGCGCCGAAGCCGAGCACCGCGAACACCAGGCCGGCGAGCTCGGGCCGGCTGCTCTGCAGCACCGGCAGCAGCATCAGGCCGACGCCGCCGAGCGCCGCACCGGTCACCGAGGTGACACCGCAGACCACGGCGAGCAGCAGCAGCGGCAGGCTGTTGAACAGCTGGAAGTCCGCGGCGCCGACGGTGCCGCGCAGCCCGGCGAACAGGCCGCCCGCGAGGCCGGCCATGCCGGCGGACAGGCCGAACAGCGCGACCCGGAACCACCGCATGTCCAGGCCGAGCGTGCCGCACGCCGCCGGACTGTCGCGCATGGCGATCAGCACCCGGCCGAGCGGCCCGCGGCGGAGGAGCAGGAGCACCAGCGCCATCAGCACGAAGAAGGCCGCCATGACGAGCACGTAGCCGCCGGTGGAGTCGAAGGATCGACCCAGCACGGACAGCCGATCGGCGTGGAGGGTGCCGTTGTAGCCGAACGCGTAGTCGGCCTGGAAGACCATCTTGTCCATCAGCACGCCGAACGCCAGCGTCGACAGCGCGAGGTAGAGCCCGGTCAGCCGGAGCACCGGCAGCGCGACGAGCGCACCGACGATCGCGGCGATCACCGCGGACAGGAACAGCCCGTAGAGGTTGGGCTCGTCGAGCTTCGCGTAGGCCAGTGCACCGACGCCGGCGAACGTGAACTGCGCCAGGGAGACGTGCCCGCCGTACCCGGTCAGCAGCACCAGCGACAGCATCACCATCGCGTACGTCGCCGCGGTGCCGGCGAGCAGCAGGTTGGCGTCGGACATCGACACGGTGAGGAACGCGACCAGCGCGATCAGCGCGCCGCCCCAGCCGATCGACGCGCGGAGCGATGGGAGCGGCGCGGAGACGATGCCCTTGACCTGGCCGATCCGCAGCTGGGCCTGGGGCATCAGCACGATGACGACGAAGAGGAACAGCGCCGGGACCACCGCGCGCAGACCCGCGAGGTTGCCCTGGCTGGGCAGGTACGCGACCGCGAACGACTGGAGGACGCCGAGGCCCATGGCGCCGACGAACGTCAGCGGCAGGCTCGTGAGCCGGCCGAGCATGGCCGCGGCGTACGCGTTGATGACCAGCAGGGTGAGGTCGAAGTACGACAGCCCGATCACCGGTGTGAGCAGGATGCCCGCGAGCGCGGCGAGCGAGACGCCGATCGCCCACGAGAGCGACGCGACCCGGTCCGGCTTGCCGCCGAACAGCTGCAGCAGCACCGGGTTGTCCACCGAGGCGCGCATCGCCGTACCGATGCGGGTGCGGTTGAGCAGCAGGTAGAGCATCGCCGCGACCACGGCCGACAGGACGATCGTGATGACCTGGTGGGCGGTGACGTAGGTGCCGCCGATCTGGACGCCCTTGTCGGGCAGGAACGGCGGCAGCGTGCGCGGCGCCGGCGGCCAGATGTACTGGGCGACGCCGATCAGGCCGACGAACAGGCCGACGGTGACGACCAGCGAGACGCTGACCGGGCCCTCGCCGAGGCCGCGCGTGACGAATCTCTGCACGAACCAGCCGATGCCGGGCGCCACGACGCCGAGCACGAGGACCAGCGCCAGCCAGGTCGGCATCCCCTGCCGCTGGCTGAAGTCCCAGAACGTGAAGGCCATGACCATGCCGAACGCGCCGTGGGCGATGTTGAAGACCCGGGTGGTCGTGTAGGTCAGCACCAGGCCGCTGGCGGCGATCGCGTAGGCCGCGCCCGTGAAGAGCCCGAGGATCGTGAACGAGAGGATCGTGGACACTGAGTCATGCCTCCTTGTCCGCGGCCGTCGCGAGCGACGTCCAGGGCGTGTGATGGCAAGGCGCCGGAGCGAGGGCAGACTGGGCCGTCTGTTGAGCGACGGCAACGCCGCCAGCGCGCGTCGTGGGCGTCGCGTAGCAGGTCGCGGGGCGAGGAGGCATGACTCTCTAATTTCCGTTCAGGAGCGGGCCGCACATGAAGGAGCCCGGCGAGACCTGGCGCCACTTGCCGTCGTTCAGCTGGAAGATCGAGCCGCAGTTCGAGGTCGTCTTCTGACCGACCTGCTGGGGCACGTGCAGGCCGTTGCCGGTCCAGTTCCTGACCTTGCTGAGGGCGCCGATCAGCGAGGCGCGGGTGAGCTTGCCGCCCAGCGCCACCGCCTGCTCGACGAAGAGGCGGGCCGCCGACCAGGCGTAGAGCCCGAAGAAGTTGGGGACCGCGCCGGGCTTCACCTGCTGCAGCCAGGCGCGGTAGAGCTGCATCTCCTTGACGCTGAAGTCGTCGAACATCCTGGTCGTGGACCAGGTGAAGACGCCGTTGCCGTTCTCACCGGCCTGGTCGACGAAGTTCTGGTCGTAGATGGTGGCGTCCTGGACGTACGCGTCGGGCTCGAAGCCCTGCTGATGCATGGCATCCAGCAGCTTCACGGTGTCCTGGTACGGCCCGGTGTAGGTCACCAGCCTGATCCCCTTGTCCTTCATCTGCTGGACGTACGGCGCGTAGTTGAACTCCGAGACGTCGATGCCCTGGTAGTAGTCGACCTTCCAGCCCGCCCGGGTGAAGGCGTTGCGGAACATCGGGGCATTGGCCGCGGCCGCACCGGCGTTGATGTAGAGGTACGCGGCGTGCTGGGTGGCGTCCTTGTACTTCGACAGGAAGTAGCGCGGCATCGAGCCGTTCACGAGACCCGGGTCGACGGCCTGTGCGGCGAAGCAGGTCGAGCAGTCGCGGCGCTCGGTCGTGGTCGTGGTCGACCGGAGGTCCGGCAGGCCGCAGGACTCGGCCGTCTGCGCACCACCGGAGTCGAAGGCCCCCATCGACCCCACCGCGGCGAACGCGTCGTCGCACGCCCTGGTGTAGGCCTGCTGGTCGGCCCCGGCGTCCGCGCGGCTGTCGAGCAGCTCGACGTCGAGCTTGCGGCCGCAGATGTCGTTGGCGGAGTTGAAGTAGGCGACGTACGCGCGGGTCGCCTGCTGGGCGGACTCGAAGATGCCGGGCACCGGGCCGGAGACGTCGGCGACGTTGGCGACCGTGATCGTCTTGTCGGTGATCCCGGTCTGGTTCTTGAAGCCGTCGCAGGATCCGGCCTTGGTGCCCCCGGTCGCCGAGTTCGCGCCGGTGCCCTGGGTCGCTCCGCCCGGGTCGCTGCCGCCGCCGCTGGTCGAGCCGCCGCCCGCGGTCGTCGCGCCGCCCGTGTCGGCTCCGGGGACCGAGCCGTCGGCGGCCGCACCGCCTCCGGTGTCGCCCGCGATCGTGCCGCCGGCGCCGCCGACCGCGGTGCCGTTCACCTGGGAGACCTGCTCGGGGTCGAGCTGCGAGCCGCAGGCCGCGAGGACGGCGCACAGCGCTCCGGCAGTGACGATCGGGACCAGGCTACGCATCGGTGCTTCCCTCCCCGGGCTCTGACGATGTGCGCGGGTCCAACGACTCACGTGGAGTGAGGTGACGCACGGCACACTGGTTGGAGGTCACGTGTCTGGTCCTCAGCTGCCCGTCGTTCCGCTGCACGTGTACCGGGTCCCGCCGACCGGCACCCAGCGACCGTGCTGGAGCTGGATGAACCGCCAGCACTCGCCGGTGTGCCGAGGCCCGACGTGCTGCGGCGAGTGCATGCCGTTCGCCGTCCAGTCGTCGACCTTGGCGATGTCGGCGAGCAGGCTCGGCCGGCTCAGCTTCCCCCCGAGCGCGGCAGCCCGTTCGACGAACAGCCGCGCGGCCGACCAGGAGAAGAGGCCGAAGAAGCTGGGCTCGGCGCCCGGCTTCACCTGCTGGAGCCAGCTCATGTACAGCTGCAGCTCCTTGTTGCTCGCGGCCTCCTCGAACGGCGTGAAGTTGATGAAGATCGTCGTGCCCTCGACGGCGTCGCCGCCGCTCTGGACGTAGTCGCGGCTGTACGCCGTCGGGTCGAGCATGAAGACCTCGGGCTTGAAGCCCTGCTGCTGCATCGCCTGCGCGAGCCGGACCGACTGCGCGCTGGCGCCGATGAACTGCACGTACTCGATGCCCTTGTCCTTCATCTGCTGGACGTACGGCGAGTAGTTGAACTCGGAGACGTCGATGCCCTGCACGTAGTCGAAGTGCATGCCGCGCTTGCTCATCGCGGCGACCTGGGTCTTGCCGTTCTCTGCGGCGGCGCCGGCATTGATGTAGAGCATCGCGGCGTGCGCCGCGGCGTTCCGATGGTTCTTGACCACGAAGTCCGGTACGGCGTTCTGGAACTCGGACGCCATCGTCGACTGCGCGCCGAAGCAGGTCTTGCAGGCCTGGCGGTCTGACGTGACCGACGCCGAGCGGATGTCCGGCAGCCCGCAGCTCTCCGCGGTGCTCGCGCCGCCGGAGTCGAACGCCGACATCGACCCGACCATCGCGAACGTCTCGTCGCACGCCTTGGTGTAGGCCTGCTGGTCCGCGGCGGCGTCGGTACGGCTGTCGTAGGCCTTGAGCTCCAGCTTGCGGCCGCAGATGTCGCTGGTCGCGTTGAAGTACGCGACGTACGCCCGGACCGCGTCCTGGCTCGCCTCGAACAGGCCGGGCACCGGCCCGGAGATGTCGGAGCTGTTGCCGATCGAGATCGTCTTGTCGGTGATGCCGGTCTGGTTCTTGAAGCCGTCGCACGACCCGGCCCTGGTGCTGCCCGTCGCGGCGTTGTCGCCGGTGCCCTCGGTGCCGCCGCCCGAGCCGCCACCGCTCGTCGTACCGCTCCCGCCGCCCGAGCTCGTCGTCCCGGCGCCGGCCCCGGAGGCGCCGGTGGCCGATCCGTCCGAGCCGGTCGTGGTCGAGCCGTCGGCGCCGACGACCTGGCCGTCCCCGTTCGCGGTGGTCCCGTTGACCTGGGCCACCGTCGCGGGATCGAGCTGGGAGCCGCAGGCGGCGAGCGAGAGCGCGACGAGCACGCCGAGGGACGCCATGACGGCGCGAGGGAACGGGACCACGGGGTCCTCCACACAGAACTAGAACAGGTATCAGTTCTGGTCAACGAGCCGGGTGCCGAGAGGTGACGCAGGCCACTCAGTCGGTCTGGTCCGGGTAGCCCAGCGGCACCCAGCTGCCGGTCCGGTAGCTGCCGTCGGTCTGGAGGGTCACCCACTGGATGCCGGACGGGCGGCCGTCGCGGTAGGTCACCAGGCTGACGTCGGCGGGCCGGCGGGGCTTGCTGCCGAGGGCGATCGCGTACGCCGCGCCGCCGGCGGTCCCGGTCGTGTAGGTGTAGCCGACCTCGCCGTCGGGCCCGTCGACCCGGGTCGGCCCGGCGCGCACGTGGGTGTGGCCGCCGAGCACGAGGTCGGCACAGCCACGATCCAGGGCCGCGCGGCCGAGGTTCGCGTCGTGGACGAGGATCGTGGTCACCCGGTCGGCGGAGTCGCAGGCGGCGTCGGCGAGCCGGTCCTCGACCTCGGAGAAGGTCAGCCCGGTCTCGTCACGCCAGCTCCCGAGGCCGCTGGAGCGCGGGTCGTCGACGCCGAGCAGCGTCGTACCTCCCGGGCCGTCGACGACCTCGCCGTCGAGCATCGTCCAGCCGTGCTTGGCCTGGTAGTCGTGCACGAAGCTGCCGTGGTCGTGGTTGCCGGCGACCGCCCAGCGGTCGAGGCCGTCGAAGGCCGAGCTGACCGAGTCGAGCGAGAACGCCTCCCAGACCTTGCCGGACGAGGTGTCGTCGCCGCCGTCGTACACCGCTGTCGCGCCACCGGCGTCCGCGATCGCGCGGGCGACCCGGTCCATGCCGATGTTGTCGTGCCGGTCGGAGACGAACGCGACCACGGTCTCGCCCTCCACCGGGTTGCGCAGCGGCAGGTCGGCGGCGCGGTCCGCGGCGTCGGCGTAGAAGGTCTTGCTGTCGTCGTAGGTGTCGACCGCGCTCTCGATCAACCGGTGCGTCGACGCGGTGGTGACGTCGCCGCGCACCTGGACGCCCTCCAGACCCGAGGGGATCGGTACGCCGGGGCCGAGGAACGTCGCCAGCGACTCCCAGTCCTCCTCCGCCTCGACCGGGTCCTCGTCGCTCGTCCACGGCTGCCACAGCGCGATCGTGAACAGCACGAGGACGACCAGGACCACCATCGCCTCGGGCAGCCCGACCCGCGCGGCCAGCTGCCGTCGGCGTACCGGACCGACGAGGAGCCAGACCCCGATCGGCACCAGCCCGATCACCGCGCCGCGGATGAGCGCGTCGACGGCCAGGTCCTCGACGGCATCGGTCACCTTCGCGATCTGACCGTCGGGCTGGCTGCCGAGCAGCGCGTAACGCTGCACCAGCTCGTCGACGGACGAGGCGTCGGTCTTGCCGAGCCGGATGTCGACGCCGACCGGGCTGCCGGTGTCGACGCGCACGTCGGGGATCACCGGGCCGGTGTGCAGCACCGCCTCGCCGCTGAAGTC
>FTBU01000315.1_pt1 | contig 13787 bp, 15 predicted proteins | sample 1639351 | NCBI WGS metagenome assembly FTBU01 (sample SAMEA3914864, study PRJEB12502) | metagenome | biome: forest; material: soil | place: USA | collected 2012-03-12 | depth 0.3 m | reverse complement strand
GTTCCTGAAGTGACCACCACCCTTGTCGTCGACGGCGCCAACGTGGTGGGCAGCCGGCCCGACGGCTGGTGGAAGGACCGCGCCGGCGCGGCGCGCCGGCTGCACGAGGCGCTGATGGTCGCGGACACGCCGTACGACGACGTGGTGCTGGTGCTCGAGGGCCAGGCCAAGGCGGGCGTGAAGGCCGGGCGGGACGGCCACCTCCGCACCGTGCACGCGAAGGGCGCGGGCGACGAGACGATCGTCGAACAGGCCCGGGCCGCCGCGCAGCAGGGCCGGACGGTCGTCGTCACCGCCGACCGGATGCTCCAGGCGCGGATCGGCGGGGTCGGTGCCGAGGCGCTGGGCCCGAGCTGGCTGCTCGACCAGCTCTAGCCGTCCCGGTCGCTAGACACTCGTCCGCGCGATCGCCAGCGAGACGGCACCGACCACCTCGGCCCGGTCGCCGAGCTCGCCGGGTACGACGCGGAGTGCGGCGACGGCGTCCGGCTGGGTGTACCGCTCGATCGCGCCGCGGATCGCCTCGTCGAGGCCCGCGGATGCGCCGAGCGAGCCACCGACGACGACCAGCTCGGGGTTGAGGTTGTTGCACAGGTCCGCCAGCGCCCTGCCGACCGCGCGGCCGGCGTCGGAGAGCACCCGCCGCACGCCCGCGTCGCCGGCGATCTCGAGCGCGAGCATCCGCTCGACGGACAGCGGCTCGTCGTACGCCGGCTGCAGGATCTCGAGCAGCCGGGGGGCGGACACCAGCGTCTCGAGACAGCCACGGTTGCCGCACCGGCAGACCTGTCCCTCCTCGCCGACCTGCACGTGGCCGAGCTCGCCGGCCATGCCGGTCGTGCCGCGGTGCAGTCGCCCACCGAGGACGATGCCGGCCCCGAGGCCGCTGGCGACCTTCACGTAGACGACGTCGCTCGCGCCCCGGGCGGCCCCGTGGCCGAGCTCGGCGAGTGCCCCGAGGTTGGCGTCGTTGTCGGCGAACACCGGCACCTCCAGGCGCCGGTGCAGCTCCTCGGCCGGGGAGATCTCGCGCCATCCCGGAAGGATGGCGGTCCGGACGCGGGTCGAGCGTCGGTCCAGGGGAGCGGGCACGCACATGCCGACCCCGGCCAGGTCCGACTCCGCGAGCCCGGCCGCGGCCAGGCCCCGCCGGACCATCCGGGCCGCGAGGTCGAGCGCCTCGTGGCCGTTGTCGTCGACGTCGACCACCTCGGTCTGCTCGATGTGCACCAGACCACGCCGGTTCGCGACGGCGACCCGGACGTGCCCGTGGCCGATGTCGACGCCGGCGACGCCGCCACCCGGGGTCGCCAGCGCGACGAGCAGCGGGGGACGTCCGCTGCCGCCCTTGTGCGGCCGGCCGCGGTCGGTGGTCTCGACGACGTGGCCGGCGGCGATCAGCTCCCCGATCAGGCTCGACACGGTGGTACGGGACAGGCCGGTGCCGCGCACCAGGTCCGCCCGGCTCATCGGACCCTCGGCCGACAGCAGCGCCGTGATCGCGCGCCGGTTGCTTTCGCGGAGCCGCTCCAGTGAGCTCCCGTAGGGCACGGCCCGACGGTACGCCGATTCGTCCGGAAGTCGCACTAAAAAGGCGCGGTTTCCTGATCTTTACGCATTGACCGGGAGGATTCGGCGTTCCTACGTTGACGGCTCCACTTCTTGATCTCGGCAAGGAGACCCCCATGTTCCGTGCTGTCCTCGCGAGCCTGGCCGGCGGCGTACTCGCCGCGGCCCTGCTCCAGCCCACCTCATCCGCGGCAGGCGACGACGTCCTGCCGTACCAGGACCCCGGCCGGCCGACGTCCGTGCGCGTCGCCGACCTGCTCAGCCGCATGACGCTCGCGGAGAAGGTCGGGCAGATGACCCAGGCCGAGCGTGCCGACATCACCGACCCGCAGCAGATCACCGACGCCGGTCTCGGCAGCGTGCTCTCCGGCGGCGGCTCGGTGCCGACGCCGAACACGCCGGAGGCGTGGGCCGACATGGTCGACTCGTACCAGGAGGCGGCGCTGGCCACGCCGCTCGGCATCCCGCTCCTGTACGGCGTGGACTCGGTCCACGGCCACGGCAACCTCCAGGGCGCGACCGTGTTCCCGCACAACATCGGCCTTGGCGCGACCCGCGACCCGAAGCTGGTCGAGCGGATCGGCCGGATCACCGCCGAGGAGACCCGGGCCAGCGGCCCGCAGTGGGTCTTCGCGCCGTGCATCTGCGTGGCCCGCGACGACCGGTGGGGCCGCACCTACGAGAGCTACGGCGAGACGCCGTCGCTGGTCGAGTCGATGGAGACCGTGATCGACGGCCTCCAGCACGGCCACGAGGTGCTGGCGACCGCCAAGCACTTCGCGGGCGACGGGCTGACGGCGTACGACGAGTCCAAGGCCGGGACGGGCGCCTACCCGATCGACCAGGGCGTCGACCGGGTCACCCGCGCCGAGTTCGACCGGCTCGCGCTCGCGCCGTACTGGCCGGCCGTCCAGAAGCACCACGTCGGCTCCGTGATGCCGTCGTTCTCGAGCACCGACTTCAACGGCGGCGACATCGACGACGCCGTGAAGATGCACGGCAACCACGAGCTGATCACCGACGTGCTCAAGGGCGAGATGGGCTTCGACGGGTTCGTGATCTCGGACTGGCAGGCGATCCGCCAGCTCCCGGGCACCTACCCCGAGCAGGTCGCCACCGCCGTGAACGCCGGCGTCGACATGTTCATGGAGCCGTACTCCGGCAGCCAGACCGGCTACCGCGAGTTCATCGACGCCCTCACCGGCCTGGTCGAGGACGGCACCGTCAGCGAGGACCGGATCGACGACGCGGTGTCGCGGATCCTCACCGCCAAGTTCGACCTCGGGCTGTTCGAGCACCCGATGACCGACCGCTCGAAGATCGACCAGATCGGCAGCAAGGCCCACCACGACGTCGCCCGCCGGGCCGCCGCCGAGAGCCAGGTCCTGCTGCGCAACCAGCACGACACGTTGCCGCTCAAGCGGAACACCGACGTGTACGTCGCCGGCTCGAGTGCCGACAGCATCGGCAACCAGGCCGGGGGCTGGACGCTCAGCTGGCAGGGCAGCTCGACCAACGTGATCCCCGGCACCACCATCCTGGACGGTGTCGAGCGGCTGTCGCACGGCGACGTCGTCTACAGCGAGGACGCGTCCGCGCCCATCCCGCCGAGGGCCGCGGGCGTGGTGGTGGTCGGCGAGACGCCGTACGCCGAGGGTCCCGGTGACTACAACGGTCCGACCTGGGCTCCCAACGGGATCCAGAAGATGGCGCTGTCCGACTCCGACCGAGCGACGGTCGAGAAGGTCTGCGCAAGCACGGTGTCCTGCACGGTGCTGGTCGTCTCGGGCCGCCCGATCGAGATCCCGCCGGACCTGCTCGAGCAGACCGACGCGCTGGTCGCGTCGTGGCTGCCCGGCAGCGAGGGCATCGGCGTGGCGGACGTGCTGTTCGGCCGGACGAAGTTCACCGGGAAGCTGCCGGTGAGCTGGCCGCGGTCGATCGACCAGGAGCCGATCAACATCGGCGACGCCGACTACGACCCGCTGTACCCGTACGGCTTCGGGCTGCGCGCCCGCTAGCATCCGGTAGCGTCCGGAGGCATGCGTGCGCTGAGGTTCTCCGGTCCGGTCCTGCCCGACGGCGAGCCGCGCACGCTGTACGTCGTCGACGGCCGCGTCACCCTCGACCCCGTCACCGGGGCCGAGGGTGGCGTGGACGGCTGGATCGTGCCCGGGCTCGTCGACGCGCACTGCCACCTCGGGCTGGACGACGACGGCGCGATCTCCGACGACGCGACCGAGCGGCAGGCGATGCAGGACCGCGACGCCGGGGCGCTGCTGATCCGCGACTGCGGGTCGGCCGCCGACACGGCGTGGATCCACGACCGCGAGGACCTGCCCCGGCTGATCCGGGCCGGGCGGCACATCGCGCGCACCAAGCGGTACATCCGCAACTACGCCCACGAGGTCGAGCCGGCCGAGCTGGCGGCGTACGTCGCCCGGGAGGCGCAGCGCGGCGACGGCTGGGTGAAGCTGGTCGGCGACTGGATCTCCCGCGAGGACGGCGACCTGAAGCCGTCGTTCCCGCCGGAGGCGTTCGCCGAGGCGATCAGGGTGGCGCACGAGCACGGCGCGAAGGTCACCGCGCACTGCTTCGGCCACGAGGTGCTCCAGGGGCTGATCGACGCCGGCATCGACTGCGTCGAGCACGGCACCGGCCTGCACCAGGACCAGGTCGAGGCGATGGCGGCCCGCGGGATCGCGCTGGTGCCCACCGTCATGCAGACCGACAAGTTCCCCGAGCACGCGTGGTCCGCGCGCGGCAGGTTCACCGACTACAGCCGCACCATGACCGACCTGTTCGTGCGCCGCCGCGAGACGCTGATGTCGGCGTACGAGGCCGGTGTCGCCCTGTACGCCGGGTCCGACGGCGGCGGCATCAGCCGGCACGGCAACCTGGCCGGCGAGGTGATCGCGATGGCGGCGATCGGGCTGCCGGCGGAGTACGCCCTCGGCGCGGCGTCCTGGCGGGCGCGGGAGTGGCTGGGCTGGAACGCCGCCCTCGACGAGGGCGCCCCCGCCGACTTCGTCGTCTACGACGCCAACCCGCTCGAGGACCTGTCCGTGCTGCTCCACCCGTCGGCCGTGGTGCTGCGCGGACGAGTCGTGGCCTGAAGCGTCGCCTCGTCGACCGGGTAGGTGACGACCGCCCGGTTCCGCTTCACGAGCTCCTCGGCCACGACCTCGCCGGTGCGGCGGTCGAAGACGGTCCGCCAGATCTCGTTGCTCCGGCGTACCTGACCGTCGTCGCCGAGCTCGAACCGCTCGTCGCGGGCCTCGACCGAGTACGACACCGGCAGCTCCCGGTCCGCCCGCAGCTCGCCGCGCAGGTGCCGCTCGCCGACCCAGGTGCGCAGCTGGAACGTCGTGGTCGTCTCGTTGCGGACCACCAGGTCGACATAGTTGTAGGCGATCGAGCAGCCGACGCCCCACGGCAGCACCCGGCCGTTGTCCGGGAACGGGTCGAAGCTGTGCTCGGACCGCTCGACCACCGTGAGCGGGGAGTGCAGGAACATCCAGTGCAGCAGGTTCGCGAGCTGGCAGATGCCGCCGCCGACACCCGGCACCGCGGCGCCGTCCGCGAGCCGCATGCCCTCGATGTAGCCCTTCCGCCGCGTGCAGCTGCCGACCACCTTGTTGAACGAGAACGTCTCGCCCGGACCGATCACCAGCCGGTCCACCCGCGCCGACGCCAGCCGCAGGTTGACGACCTTGTTGTGCTGCAGCTGCATCTCCGCACCCGCCAGCTCACGGAGCAACAGCGAGCCGTGCTTCTGCACCCGGACCGGCAGGTCGCGCGAGGAGTGGAACGACGCCCAGTCGTTGCCGCTGGTCAGCCACGCGACCCGGCGGCGGGCGCGGTGCGCGAGAACTGCGGTGTGCCGCAGCCAGGGGTGTCGCCGGGAAAGGGTCATGCCCCTGCGACGCGGCGTACCGCCGCTGGGTTGCCGACCGTCGTCAGGCGGCGGCCTGCGGCCGCGGCTGGCGCGACGACCACAGGACGCCGGTGACGATGATGACGATCAGCCCCGCGAGGCCGAGGACCGCCGGCACGAAGATCACGAGGAGCACGCCGGCGACAAGGCTGCCGATCCGCGGCACCGGGCCGATCAGCACCGTGCCGGGCGCGCTGCCGTCGGTCTGGACGCAGGTGATCTGGAGGTGTCCCGAGCGCGGGTCGAACCTCAGCAGCCCCTCGAAGTCGCCGTTGCCGTCCGAGCGGGAGAAGTCGCCATCGACCGGGCGCAGCGGGATCGGCTGACCGGTGTCGAGGTCGACGACCCGGCAGCGCTGCGACCCGGAGTCCATCCAGAGCATCCGGTCGCGGTCGGTCCCGACCGTGACGTTCCGCGGCTGGCCGTCGGCGTCGATGGTCGCGTCGAAGTGGAGGAACGCCGCGAGCAGCCAGATGAAGATCCCCACCGCGATGCCGATCCCCATGACGACCAGGCCGATGCCGAGCACGAACCACCAGGCGCTGGGCCGGTACTTCTGCGGCGGCCGGGGGTACGCCGGCTGGTACCCGTAGGGTGGGCCGGCAGGCGGTGGAGCGCTGCTCACGACACCACTGTGCCCGATTTCGGGACCGGGCGGGACGTCTGGCAGACTTGGCGGCTGAGTCCTGTGCGCCCGGACCCTCTCATCCGGACGCCGCAGTGCCCATCGAGGTGTCCGGACCGGTGCTTTCCCCACCTGGTGAGGACGCGTCACCCACACACGAATTCCGAGGAGACACCACAGCTGTGGCCGTCAAGATCCGCTTGAAGCGCCTGGGCAAGGTCCGGGTGCCGCAGTACCGCATCGTCGTCGTCGACTCGCGCAAGAAGCGCGACGGCAGGGTGATCGAGGAGATCGGCAAGTACCACCCCAAGGAGAGCCCGTCGTACATCGACGTCGTCTCCGACCGGGCGGCGTACTGGCTCGGCGTCGGCGCGCAGCCGTCGGACGCCGTCGTCCAGATCCTGACGATCACCGGCGACTGGCAGAAGTTCAAGGGCTACACCGGCATCGAGGGCACGCTGAAGACGGCCGCCCCGAAGCCGGACAAGCTCGAGGTCTTCAACCAGGCGCTGAAGGACGCCCAGTCGGAGCCGTCCGGCGAGGCCGTGACGAAGAAGGCCGCCGCCAAGAAGACCGCCGAGAAGAAGGCCGAGTCGGCTCCCGCCGAGGACGCCCCGGCCCCGGTCCCGGTCGATGAGACCCCCGAGGGCGCCTCCGAGCAGGCCGAGACCGCCGAGACCGCCGAGGTCGACGCGGAGAAGCTCGCCGAGAAGGCCCCCGAAGAGGCAGGGTCCTGAGCGCCATGCTCGCCGATGCGCTCGAGCACCTGGTGCGCGGCGTCGTCGACCACCCCGACGACGTGATCGTGCGGGACAAGCAGCTGCGCCGCGGCTCGATCCTCGAGGTCCGGGTGCACCCCGACGACCTCGGCAAGGTGATCGGCCGCGGCGGACGCACCGCGACCGCCTTCCGCACCGTGATCTCCGCGCTCGCGGGTCGCGGTGGGGCCCGGGTCGACTTCGTCGACACGGACCGGCGTCGCTGAGCCTCCACACGAGAACAGCGCTTGACTGGGTGCCGCCCCGCGAGGGGCGGCACCCGTCGGCATTTCTGGAAGGGAAACCTTGGAGACCATCGAGGTCCTGGTCGGGCGGATCGGCAAGCCGCACGGCATCCGCGGTGATGTCACCGTCGACGTCCGCACCGACGAGCCGGACCGCCGGTTCGCTGCGGGGGCCGTGCTGCGCGCCGAGGCGCCCCGGGGCTCCCACTCGCCGCTCGAGACGCTCACCGTGGCGACGTCGAAGTGGCACCAGTCGATGCTGCTGGTCCGGTTCGAGGAGATCCCGGACCGGAACGCCGCCGAGGCCGCCCGCGGCATCCTGCTGCACGCCGACATCCCGGCCGACGCGTCGCCGGAGGACCCCGACGAGTACTACGACCACCAGCTGATCGGGCTGGCGGCGTACGACGTCGACGGCGCCGCGCTCGGCGAGGTCTCCGCGCTCGTGCACGGCGGCGCCCAGGACCTGCTCACGATCCGCACGCCCGAGGGGCGCGAGGCGCTGGTGCCGTTCGTGAAGGCGCTGGTGCCCGAGGTCGACGTACCCGGTCGCCGTGTCGTGATCGCCGACCGGCCCGGCCTGGTCACGCCGTTGCCGGAGGACGAGTCGTGATCGTCGACGTCCTCACGATCTTCCCCGAGTACCTCGCCCCGCTGGAGCTCTCGCTCGCGGGCAAGGCGCGGGAGAAGGGCCTGATCGACGTCCGCGTCCACGACCTGCGGCAGTGGACCCACGACCGGCACCGCACCGTCGACGACACGCCGTACGGCGGCGGCGCCGGCATGGTGATGAAGCCCGAGCCGTGGGGCGAGGCGTTCGACGCGCTCCTGGGCGAGGGCGAGGTCGACGGGGTGACGGTCGTGTTCACGACCCCCTCGGGACAGCCGTTCACGCAGGCCGTGGCCCGGGAGCTGGCAGCCCGGGACCGGATCGTGTTCGCCTGCGGCCGGTACGAGGGCATCGACCAGCGGGTGGTCGAGGACATCGCCACCCGCGCCGAGGTCCGCGAGATCTCCCTGGGCGACTACGTGCTCAACGGCGGCGAGGTGGCCGCGCTCGCGATCACCGAGGCGGTCGTGCGGCTGGTGCCCGGCTTCATGGGCAACGCCGCGTCGTTGGTCGAGGAGTCGCACGAGGACGGGCTGCTCGAGTACCCCGTCTACACCAAGCCCGCGGCCTGGCGCGGCCGCGAGGTCCCGCCGGTGCTGCTGTCCGGCGACCACGCCGCGATCGCCGCATGGCGGCACGACCAGGCCGTCCGGCGTACCGCGGAGCGGCGGCCCGACCTCGCGCCCGCCTCCGTGCTGCTCGAGGACGTCGAGATCCGGCCGGTGCAGCCGGCGGACGCCGGGGAGCTGTACGTGCTCCAGCGCGCCTGCTGGGTCCAGGAGCAGCACGACAACCCCGGGGTGCGGATCCCCGCCCTGCACGAGACGTACGACGACCTCCGGGCGTGGATCGCGCGCGACACGGTGCTCGTGGCGCGGTCGGCCGGCCGGTTGGTCGGCGCGGTGCGCGCGTCGCTGGACGGCGAGTCGTGGGACATCGGCCGGCTGATGGTCGCCCCCGACCTGGCCGGCCGGGGCCTCGGCCGCACCCTGCTGGAGCGGATCGAGGCGCTGGCGCCGGAGGCGGCATCGACGTACGCGCTCTTCACCGGCGCCGGGAGCGTCCGGAACCAGCGCATCTACAAGAAGGCCGGCTACCGGCTGCGCGGCGAGGTCGAGCCCGGCGTCGTACGCATGACCAAGCCGGTACGTCGGTAGTCCCCGACCTTTCGGCCCCTCCCGAGCCCGATCAGGGGCCGAACGTCGGGGAGTATCCCGAATTTCGGCTGCCCCTCCGCCCTGTGGCAGACTTGACCCTCGGTCCAGTCGGCCAAACAAGGATTGCCCCGAGGACACCTCCGAGGGGGACCCGCACCGCTTCCTGCCACAGGGGGAATGCGGCGCCGCCGGCCACACACGCTGGACTTCACAACAGAACGATTCCGTTCCTGCACCGCGGCTGACCTGTGGCACTCGCGAGGAGAGACATGAGCAACGTCATCGCCGAGCTCGGCAACTCGATCAAGCGCACCGACGTCCCGGACTTCCGCGCCGGCGACACCGTCAAGGTCCACGTGAAGGTCGTCGAGGGCAACCGCTCCCGCGTCCAGGTCTTCCAGGGTGTCGTGATCCGCGTCCAGGGCTCCGGCATCGGTCGCAGCTTCACCGTCCGCAAGGTCTCGTTCGGCGTCGGCGTCGAGCGCACCTTCCCCCTGAACTCCCCGATCTTCGAGCAGATCGAGATCGTCACCCGTGGTGACGTCCGTCGGGCCAAGCTGTACTACCTGCGCAACCTCCGCGGCAAGGCCGCCAAGATCAAGGAGCGCCGCGAGGCCTGAGGGAATTCTCAGGCATCACAGTTAGCCTCTGCCAGTGACTTCCGACGACCGCGACCCGACCACCGTCGCTGAACCTGACGAGCCGGCGTCGCGGTCGTCGCACGTCTCGACCGAGAAGCCGAAGAAGAAGCACCTGCCGGTCTGGCAGGAGACGGTCCTGCTGCTCGGCATCGCGCTGGTGCTGGCGATCGTCATCAAGGCGGTCTTCGTCCAGGCCTTCTACATCCCGTCGCAGTCGATGGAGCCCGGGCTGGTCAAGAACGACCGGATCCTGGTGCAGAAGATGTCGTACTGGTTCGGTGGCTCCCCTCAGCGTGGCGATGTCGTGGTCTTCAAGGACCCGGGCGGCTGGCTGAACGCCGAGGAGTCCGCCGGCCCCACGAACGGCGTCGCGAAGGTGCTGTCGAAGGTCGGGCTCTACCCGTCCGGCGGCCACCTCGTGAAGCGCGTGATCGGCGTCGCCGGCGACACCATCAAGTGTTGCGACCGGCAGGGGCGGCTGATGGTCAACGGCCAGCCGCTCAACGAGAAGGAGTACGCCCGCCTCGGCGGCGCGGACTGCTACGGCCCGATGCCGTCCGGGTCGTCGCACTGCAACTGGACGGTCGGCCCGGTGCCCGACGGCCACGTCTTCGTGATGGGGGACAACCGCAACAACTCCGCGGACTCGACCGTCCACATGTGCCTCAAGACCGATCGGGACTGCACCAAGAACCCGTACGTCGACGTCGGCGACGTCGTCGGCAAGGTCTTCGTGCTGCTCTGGCCCAGCGACCACTTCAAGTTCCTGCACCGTCCCGACACCTTCGCGGACGTGCCGGACGCGTCCTAGGTCCCTGCCGTGACCATGCTGCCGCGCGGCTCGACGGTCCGGAAGGACGCCGGTCTCTACGGGTACGAGCGCGCCCTGCGCCGGCACGGCATCGAGCCGATCGCGGGCGTCGACGAGGCGGGCCGCGGCGCCTGCGCCGGCCCGCTGGTCGCGGGTGCGGCGATCCTCCCGCCCGGCAAGGCCGGGATCGTTCCGGGCCTCGCCGACTCCAAGCTGCTGACCGAGAAGGCGCGTGAGCGCTGCTACGAGCAGGTGGTGAAGCGCGCCGTCGCCTGGTCCGTCGTCGTCATCTCGCACGACGAGTGCGACCGGCTCGGCATGCACGTCGCCAACGTCGAGGCGCTGCGGCGGGCCGTGGCGCTGCTCGAGCTGCCGCCGGCGTACGTCCTGACCGACGGGTTCCCGGTCGACGGGCTCGGCGTGCCGGGCCTGGCGGTGTGGAAGGGCGACCGGGTCGCCGCCTGCATCTCCGCGGCGTCCGTGCTCGCGAAGGTCACCCGGGACCGGATCATGACCGAGCTGGACGCCGAGTGGCCGGCGTACGACTTCAAGACCCACAAGGGCTACATCACCGACGACCACGCGGCCGCGCTGACCGAGCACGGGCCGTCGCCGGTGCACCGGATGCGCTTCGTGAACGTGCGCCGCGCGGCCGGGATCGAGCCGGATGTCGGGCCGGGCGTCGAGCCGGATATAGAGTCGGCCTCGTGAGCGCGGAGGACCTCGAGAAGTACGAGACCGAGATGGAGCTGACGCTCTACCGGGAGTACCGCGACGTCGTCGGGATCTTCAAGTACGTCGTGGAGACCGACCGCCGCTTCTACCTCTGCAACCAGGTGGACGTGAAGGCCCGCACCGAGGCCGGCGACGTGTTCTTCGAGGTGTCGATGAGCGACGCGTGGGTGTGGGACATGTACCGGCCGGCGCGGTTCGCGAAGAACGTCAAGGTGCTCACGTTCAAGGACGTGAACGTCGAGGAGCTCAGCCCCTCGGACATCGACCCGCCCAAGGCCTGACCTCCCGACCGGACCAGACCAGCGCGTCGGCCCACCCCTGCGGGGGTATGACGCCTCCATGGGAGGTGGGGTGACCCGCCGCGCGCACCGGGAGGAGCGCGGCGCGGCGGCGGTGGAGTTCGCGCTCGTCGTACCGTTCCTGCTGCTGATCCTGTTCGGGATCATCAGCTACGGCTACCTGCTCAGCTTCCGCCAGGCGCTGAGCCAGGGCGCCGCCGAGGGTGCCCGCGCCGCCGCGGTCTCGGTCGCGTCCGACGACGGGGGCCGGACCAGCGCGGCTCTCGCGTCGCTCAACGACTCGCTCGACCTGTACGGCGTCTCGTGCTCCGGCGGCAGCCTGGTCAAGGGCGGGACCACCGTCGGCACCTGCTCCCTCACGATCGATCAGTGCGTGAACGACAGCTCCGCCGACTGCGCCACGCTCCGCGTCGACTACTGGTACGACGAGCACCCGCTGCTCCCGGACCTCCCGCTCGTGCCCATGCCGGCGTCGCTGCACTACTCGGCCGTGGCGCGGGTGAGCTGAGTGGCTCGCCGGGACGAGCGGGGCGCGGTCGTCCCCCTGGTCGCGATCCTGCTGACCGTGCTCATCGCGATGACGGCGCTGACCGTCGACATCGGCATGCAGAGGGTGGCCCGGACCGACATGCAGTCGGTCGCGGACATGGTGGCGCTCGACCTGTCCCGTGAGCTGGACGGACGCGCGGCCTCCGCGATCCAGCCCGGGCTCCAGGCGGCCGCGGACCGGGCGGCCGCGCGGAACCCGGACGCGGTCGGTGACGACGTCGCCGTGGCGCCGGAGCTGGGCACGCTCTCCGGCGACGGCGTCTTCAGCACGGTGAGCGGCACGACCGTGCCCGACGCCGTACGCGTGACGGCCTCGACGAGCGTGGCCTTCCACTTCGCGCCCGGCAGCGGCGGGGCGGCCCGCTCGGCGGTCGCGGTCTCGCGCGCGCAGGCCTGCTACAAGCTCGGCTCGTGGGGCGCCCGGCTCGGCACCGCCGACGCGAGCCTCCTGGCCGAGATCCTCGCCGAGCACGGCGTCGACGGGTCGGTCAGTGCCACGACGTACCAGGGCCTGGCGGGCGCGGCCGTGGACGCCGCCGACCTCGCGACCGCCCTGCACCTGGCGTCGCCGGAGGTCCTCGGCACGGCCTCGGTGTCGCTCTCCACGCTGCTGACCGCCGCCGCCCAGGTCGTGGGCACGAACGGCGCCAGCTCCGGGCAGATCGCTGCGCTGAACACGATCCGCTCGAACCTCGACACGCTCGGCGACCGGCCGGTGGGGCTCGGGAGCCTCTTCTCGATCTCGTCCGGCGCGGGCGCCGGTCTCGCCGCGGCCCTCGACCTCGCGGACCTGGTCGTCGGCGCGCTCCTCGTCGCCGACGGCAATTCGGCAGCGACCGTGAACCTGGCCTCCGGATTGCCCGGCGTCGGGTCGTTCACGTCCTCGGTCGGGCTGATCCAGGCCGCACGGACCGCATGCGGCTTCGTCGGATCCACGCCGAACAACAGCAACCAGGTGGCGGTGACCTCCACCGGCTCGCTGACGAACAGCAGCGTCTCGCTCGGCCTGGGCTTCATCGCGGGGATGACCATCGGCTCCGCGACGCCGATGACGCTCTCGGTCACGACGGCCTCGGCAACCTCGACGCTCGACGCGATCACGTGCGGCCCGTCGACCCGGTCGGCGACGGTGAGCACGAGCGGCGGGCTCCTCGGGGCGACCTTCGTGCTGCCCGTCCGGGTCAGGGGCACGGTCCTGGGGATCTCGCGCACCCTCGACCTGACGTTCCGGGCGACACTCACGCCGAGTGGCACACCGGGTGCCGTCACCATCACGGTCCCCTCGCAGACCTACGACACGCCGTACTCGAACGGCGGCTCGCAGGCACAGCTCCCGGCCGCGTCGCTCGACCCCATCGGCACGGTCAGCTGGCTGTTGCCCAGCCAGCTCGCCGACCTGGTCACCGCGGTCACCTCGAGCGTCGTGACCCCGCTGGTCGCCGCGCTGAACTCCGCGGTGATCGGACCGCTGTCCGACCTCGCCGGGCTGCGCACCGCGGGCGCCGACGTCCTGCTGCTCGACCACCCGAGCTGCACGACGCCCGCCCTGCGCGGCTGACCGGGCCCACCTGGCGTCCACAGCGCACGCTCCGGCCGGGGCTTCCACAGCACCGTCCCTCGCCCCGCCCGTCGTCGCCCGGGCCGGAGACGCTGTGGTCCATGACGCGAACCACTGCTGGGGCGATCAAGCAGGCACTCGGTGCGTACGGCGAGACGCTCGCCGCGCGACACCTGGTCGAGCAGGGGATGGTGCTGCTCGACCGCAACTGGCGGTGCGAGGCCGGGGAGATCGACCTGGTGCTCCGCGACGGCGACGTGCTCGTGGTGTGCGAGGTGAAGACCCGCAGCAGC
>FTBU01000006.1_pt1 | contig 14959 bp, 5 predicted proteins | sample 1639351 | NCBI WGS metagenome assembly FTBU01 (sample SAMEA3914864, study PRJEB12502) | metagenome | biome: forest; material: soil | place: USA | collected 2012-03-12 | depth 0.3 m | reverse complement strand
TTCTCGAGATCGTCGGCGAAGCCGAGCACGCTCGCCACACCGCCCATCTGGGCGCGATAGCGGTCCTGGCCGTTCGTGCCGACGAGGTTGTACGTCTTCTCTCTCAGGATGCGCGCCAGGTAGAGCTGCCACGGCTTGAGCTCGCCGCTCTGCACGAGCTGGGTCGCGCTCATCCGGTAGAACGCGAAGTGACCAGGCTCCTGCCTGCGGATCGGGCTGATGATCGTCTCGGCGATCGCAGCCTCGCCGAGGTCCAGCATCCCGTCGTAGAGGACGTTGTACGCCAGCACCGCCTGCCGTTCGGTACTCGCGCCGGTCAGGTAGTAGAGCAGCCGCGCGATGTCCTGGATCGACGAGAAGTGCGCGAGGGCGCCCATGATCTTGACCTTGAACGAGACGGCGAGCTCGGGTTGGGCGGCCGGCCGGCCGAGATCCTGCTGCAGGCGGTCGAGGATCAGTCCGTGCTGGATCTCCTGCGGCTGCCACACGTCGGCGTAGAACATGCGATCGACTTCGTGCACGTCAGGCAGCAGAACGAGCAGCTCGAGCACGTTCCGGTCGACTTCGAGCTCCACCCGCGCGAGGTAGTCGATGACGTGGCCGTAGCGATCGGCGACAGCCCCCGGCGCGCGGACGTCACGGTCGACCGAGTCGAGAGCGATCGGCGGATGCTGCTCCCCGAGCCGCTGGACGTGCTCGAGAATCCTCTGCGGAGAGATGCGATCTGCCATCACCTCCATCATGGACCGACATCGTTGCCGTGTCAGGCTGTAGTGCGGTGCCGGCGTTGAGCCACCAGAGAAACCCCGGGTCCCATGCGCCACTTCACCGCGGTTCCCACTCTGCAGGCCTCGCCCGCCGGCCCGCCTCGGGTAGCGGGCCGGTGGGCGCGGGCACGACGGTCGACGCTCATGCGGGTAAGCGGGCGACCATCTTTTTCTACCAGGAGCCGCGCGGGAATCCTCCCGGCATCACCCCCGGTTCACCCGCGGTGGCGGATGTTACTCGTCGCCCGGCGCAAGCAGATGGCGGTCGAGGGCGACGGCTATCGCTTCGTCCCTGCTCGACACCCCGAGCTTGCGGTAGATGCTCCGCAACTGAGACTTGACCGTGTTCACCGATACCACCAGTTCGGATGCGATCTTCGTCGGGGATCCGTGACGCATGAGCACCTCGAGCACGATCAGCTCGCGTTCGGTCAGGAGCGTGTCCGGCGCCGCGTCCGCCAGGACTGACGTGACCTCCAGCCCGTCGAAGAGACTCCCGAACCCCTGACCCTGCAGCGCGGCACGCAGCCGTTCCAGGTCGACCGGCGGAACGAGGGCCAGCGGGAGACGCAGCCCGGTGTGCTCCAGCAGCGACCCCAGGTGTTCGACCACCGCGACCGACCGGACGCTGGATGACAGCCTTAGGAGTGCCGCCGCCTCGATCGTCAGCGCTTCGGCCAGCGTGCGTGCCGGCAGATCTCCGCCCGCGATCCTGCGCAACTCCCGGAGCGCCGCTCCGCTTCGACCGACCACGAGTTCGACCCGCGCCTGCGCGACGTGACGGTCGGGCCCGGCCGGTGCGTCGCGGTGCAAGAGGACTCCCGCCGCGTCGTTGGCGCCCAGACCCAGCTGAAGCAGCGTTCGGATCGGGGCCAATCGGCCTCGGGCCCCGGAAGATCGTCCTTCGGTGCGGGTCGCCGCGTAGGCGTCAAGTCGCGACAGTCCTTCGCCGGGCTTGCCGGAGACCAGCGCAGTCAGGGCCCGGGTTGCGGCGATGGCGATCCAGTGTTCGATCGTACGCGGATCGTTCACCATGGCCGACAGCTGGGCGTCCGCGGTCACAGGGTCGAACCGCTCCAGGGCGACGACCGCTTCCGCAATCCGATAGAACGTGCCGGTGTACATCGACCGCTGAGAGTCCGACCGCTGCGAAGAGCGCGCCAACTCGATGTACACGTGCGCTTCGTGGAGTTCGCCGCGCAGGGCGTGGACGCCGGCGAGCATCGCGAGACTGCCGAACCCTTCCGAGGACCCGTTGTCGGTCGACTCGGCCAAACCTGTGCGGAACGCGGCGAGGGCGTCGTCCACCTCACCGGCGTAGTACAGACTGATGCCTGCTTGCGAGTAGATCCGGGGCAGTGAACTGAGTGACTCGAGTTCGGACGCGCTCATCGCGTCGAGGATCCGGATCGCGGAACGCGCCGGGCCGACTCCCATTGAGGGTCGCCCCAGCAACCGGTAGACGGCGCTCTCGCTGACAAGGATCAAGGCACGGTCGACCGAGTCCAGCGTCACACGGCCGGAACGGGCGGCGCGGACGGCGGTCGCGAAGTAGCGCAGCGCCTTCACCCGCTTGTGCGGTACGCCGTTATAGCAGACCCCGAGCAGCATGGTCAGGAGCGGATGATCCCGAAGAGCAGGAGCCGGGATCGTATCCAGGGCGTGCCGGAGAGCTTCGCCATGCGATCGCAGCAGCTCGAACCACGAGCTGCGCACGAGCGCGTTCGCCGCCGCCAGGTCGCCGGTTGCGACCAACGACGAGAACTCGATGGCCACGCGTTCGTCGACGGCCGGGAGGGGCCCCGGCGTGACCTCCTCGTTTGCGGAACCTTCGTCGAGATCGTCGTGCAGATCGCTCACCATGGCCTCCGGTTATGGGTGCGTCGAATCATCGTCCGTGGCGACGATGGCCCGTCACTCGGGGCGGGCCATCCCGGATGCGTCGCCCGGAAAAGGCGCAATCGATTCAGGACCGCGTCACCCGGACAATCGGGACGCGGAAGATCGATGCGGTAGCTACAACGCTAGCGGATCGGCGACGGTGCCACCCGGCATCAGGCGCGAGACTCGGCCTGATGAAGCACCTCCTCTTTTCGGCCGTTGCCGCGGCGGCGACGACGCCGAACGACGATCGCAGCCAGCACGAGCGTCACAAGCACGGCGCAGGCGATGATGCCCACGACGATGAAACCGGAATCGGTCGGCGAGGCAGCGACCTTCGTGGGGCTCTGCCCCACGGTGTGGGCAGGGTCGAGCACTCCTTGGATGGCATTCGCGTCCGCAGCACGCACGAGAATCCTGGAGCGGTCAGCCGACGCGTACAAGGTTGCGAGCGCTGTCACGCGGAACTCGCCCGCGGGGATATGTCCTACGACTACGCCCGCGTGACGCCGTTCGGACGTGCCGGGAGCGATGGTCACATTCCAGGCGGCGTCCGCCTTCTCCGGATGCGAGCCTTCCACCTTCGAGAAAGAGGCGAAAGCTGGACGAGAGATGACCAACTCCCCCGCCACCGGTGTCGTCCCACGGTTGGTGACGGTCACGGTGTAGTTCAGCGAAGCTCCCGGGGCGACATCGGCCTCGCCGTCGGTGATTGCGATCGAGAGCCCGTCCGGTGCCGGCTGCGAGGCGTCCGGGGTGGCGGCGGATGCGGCGGGCGTAACGAGCAGGGAGCTGCCGATGAGACCCACAGTCACCAAGCCGATCGCCCATTGTCGGATGGCCGCCAGCAGGTAGTGCGGGGTGTTCATGCGTGCGCTTTCGTCTGTGAGGACACTGCGTGCCCGCCTCTGGGGCAGGCGGGCACGCAGCGTGGTGATCGGCGTCAGCTGCGGCGCCGACGGCGCAGTCGCAATCCGGACACCAGTCCGAATCCGGTCAGGAGAAGCAGAGCACCCCACAGGAACGGCGCGAGGAGGTCGCTGCCGGTGTCGGCGAGCGGGGTTGATGCCGCGGGCGGAGCTGCCGGTGGCGCCGCCGGAGGGTCGACGGTCACATCCGCGGCGCAGGCCGGGTCGGTGTCTCCGGCGAGGCAGTTCGAGACTTCGCCGGCCGGGTCCGCCGGGGTGGCGACGACGTTGTGCAGGACCGTGCCTGCACGGTCAGCGGCCAGGAGTCGCACGCTGTAGGTCACGTGGACCGTTTGCCCGACGGCCAAGGCGCCCGCCCAGGCGATCGTCGGCGCGCTGTAGGTCGCACCGCTGCTCGCGTCCCCGTTGTAGGTGGCACCGGTGAGGACGTTCGTCAGATCGTCCGTGAAGGTCGCGGGCGCACTGCTCGTGAACGGCACCGTGCCGGTGTTGGTGACGGTGATCGTGTACGTCACGAGGCCGCCAGGGGAAACCGTGGATGCGGATGCAGTCTTGGCGACGTGATACGACTGCACGGAGACAGTGGTCGAACATGCGGGGTCGGTCGAGCCCGCCGCACACGGCCCCGTCGGGGTGACGACCGCATTCTTCAGCAGGTGGTCGCCCGTATCGGGGGTCTTCACCGTCACCGAGTAGGTGACCGTCGCTGTACCTCCCACCGCGAGTGCGCCGGCCCAGGTCAAGGTCGGAGCCGCGTACACCGCGCCGCCTGTCGCGTCCTTGTTATAGGTCGCATCGTCGAGGACTCCCGAGAGGTCGTCCCGGAATGTCGCCGGCGCTGCGACGGTATACGGAACCGCACCGGTGTTGGTGACCACGATCGTGTATGTGACGATCGAACCCGGCTTCGTGTCGACAGTGGAGGCCGTCTTCACGGTCGAGTACGACTGCACCGGAACGACGACCGTGCAGCTCGGATCCGTCGACCCCGACACACACGCTCCCGACGGAGTGACGACCGCGTTGGTGAGGAGCTTGTCGCCCGGCACGGGGCTCTTCACCGTCACCGAGTAGGTCACGGTCTGCGTCGCTCCGATCGCGAGCGCCCCCGACCACGAGAGCACGGGCGCCGAGTACACGGCCGCGTTCGTCGCGTCGTTGTCGTAGGTCGCGTCGTCGAGCACGCTCGTGAGGTCATCCGTGAAGGAGGCCGGGTTCGCGGCGGTGAACGGGACTTGGCCCGTGTTGGTCACAGTGATCGTGTACGAGACCGTCGCACCGGGCTCCGTGGTCGTCGTCGACGACGTCTTCACCACGGAGTACGACTGGACGGGCGTGGTCGTGGCGCATCCTCCTGGAGTCGCGCAGCTCCCGCCATCGCCCGTGGGCGCCGCCGTGTTCTTCAGCGAGTGGTCACCGCGGTCCGGGTCGGCGACGGTCACGGAGTAGGTGATGGTCGTCGTTCCGCCGACGGGGAGTGCGCCCGCCCAGCTCAGGGTCGGTGCGGTGTAGGTGGCGCCGTTCGTGGCGTCGTTGTTGTACGCGGCGTCATCGAGGACTTTGGTCAGGTCATCCGTGAACGTCGCCGGTGCCGCGGCGGTGTAGTCGACCGCGCCGGTGTTGGTCACCGTCACCGTGTAGGTGACGCGCGACCCCTCCGTGGTGGTGGTCGTGGATGCGGCCTTCGCGAGCGTGTACGACTGGACCGGGACGGTCACCGAGCAGTCGGGATCGGTCGAGTCGACCGTGCAGTCGCCGCCGAGACCGGGCGGAGTGAGAACGGCGTTGTCGAGCACGTGATCGCCCGCGTCCGGGTCTTTCACGGTCACCGTGTACGTGATCGTCTCGGAGGCACCCACCGCGAGCGCTCCAGACCACGACAGGGTGGGCGCGGAGTAGACGGCCCCGTTGGTCGCGTCGTCGTTGTAGGTCGCGTCATCGAGCACGCCGGAGAGGTCGTCGGTGAACGTCGCCGGCGACCCCGCCGTGTAGTCGACCTGTCCCGTGTTGGTCACCACGATCGTGTACGTCACGGTCGCACCCGGAGTCGTGGTGGACGAGGATGCCGACTTCGTGACATGGAAGGCCTTGGTCGGGATCTGGACCGCGCACGAAGGGTCTGTCGATCCCGTGGCGCAGTTGCCGGTCGCGCCCGTGACAACCGCGTTGTCAAGGACGTGGTCGCCCCCGTCGGGAGTGTCGATCGTGACCGAGTAGGTCACCGTCACGGTGGCCCCGACCGCCAGTGGGCCCGACCAGGAGAGCGTGCCGGCCGCGAAATTCGCGCCGTTCGTGGCATCCCCGTTGTAGGTGGCATCGTCGAGGACGTGCGTCAGATCGTCGGAGAAGGTGGCCGGATCGGCGGCCGTGTACGGAACCTGCCCGGTGTTCGTGATCGTGATCGTGTACGGGACGACCTGTCCGGGGGTCACCGTGGTGGCAGGGGTGGTCTTGACGACGCGATAGGACTGCACCGGAGTCACGGTCGAACAGGCCGGGTCGGTGGATCCTGCGTCACAGTTTCCGACACCCGGCGGCGTTGACACCGTGTTCTTCAACGCGTGGTCGCCCCGATCCGGGTTCTTCACGGTCACCGAGTACGTGATCGTCTGAGTGGCGCCCAACGCGAGTGGCCCTGCCCAGCTGAGGGTCGGCGCGGCGTACGTCGCGCCGTTCGAGGCGTCATTGTTGTAGACCGCGTCGTCGAGCACGCCGGTGAGGTTGTCGGTGATCGTGGCAGGCGCGGCGGCGGTGTACGCCACCTGCCCGGTGTTGGTGACGACGATCGTGTACGTCACGGTCGAGCCGGGCGTCGTGGAGGCCGTCGACGCAGTCTTCGCAACCGTGTAGCTTCCGACCGCCGTCGTGGTGGAGCAATCGCCGGCCGTCGTGCAGCCTCCCCCTGAACCGGTCGGGACGACAGCGTTCTTCAGCAGATGGTCGCCTGCATCCGGAGTGTTCACCGTGACGGAGTACGTGACCGTCCGGGTCGCTCCGATGGCGAGCGCACCCGACCATGAGACGGTCGGCGCCGAATACGTCGCGCCGCCGTTCGCGTCGCCGTTGTACGTCGCGTCGTCGAGAACACCGGCCAGGCTGTCGGTGAAGGATGCGGGGCTCGCCGCGGTGTACCCGACCTGACCCGTGTTGGTCACCGTCACGGTGTACACGACGACGCCGCCCGGCGAGGTCGCGGAAGTGGAGGCCGTCTTGGCGACCGTGTACGACGCGATCGGGGTCCGTGTGTCGCACGCACCCGCCGCGGCGCACGCACCGCCGTCACCGGTGGGCGTGACCGTGTTCTTCAGCAGGTGGTCGCCGCCGTCCGGCGTGTTCACGGTTACCGAATAGGTCACCGTCGTGCTGGCTCCGACGGCCAGAGCTCCCGACCAGGACACGGTCGGGGCGGCGTAGGTCGCTCCGTTGCTCGCGTCGTTGTTGTACACGGCATCATCGAGGACGCCGGTGAGGTCGTCGGTGAACGATGCCGGGTTCGCCGCCGTGTAGGCGGCTGTGCCCGTGTTCGTGACGGTTACCGTGTAGGTCACGGTCTGCCCCGCGGCAGCCTGCGCGACGGAGGCGGACTTGGCCACCGTGAACGACTCGACGTTCGTCGTCACCGTGCACGCGGGATCCGTGTTGCCGGTCACGCAGTTGCCCCCGGCCGGCGTGGTGACGACGTTGGTCATCACCTTGTCGCCCGTGTCCGGATCCTTGACCTTCACGGAGTAGGTGATGGTGATCGTCTGCCCCGGCATGATCGACGCGGCCGACCAGCGCAGGTTCTGCCCGGAGACGGATGCCGTTCCGGCCGTCGCCGTGACGTCGCCGTTGTAGGTCGCGTCGTCGAGCACCTTCGACAGATCGTCCGTCAGCGACGGGTTCAGCGATGGTGCGGAGCTCCCCGCCGGCTCCGACACGGTGATCGTGTAGGTGATGGTTCCACCGGGCGCGACCGCCGTGCCCGCTGCCGGGCTGGAGGTCTTCACCACGCGGTACGGGTCGGGAACGACGATGCCGGCCGGGTCGGTGGGGGTCAGTGTCGGCCCATCCGGTGGCGTCACGGACGCCGAGGCCGTATTCACCGTCGTCCCGACGGCCGCGGTCGCCGAGCACGTGTTCGACGCCGACGCCCCCGCCGCGAGGCTCGCGACGGTGAAGTCGCAGCCGGGGACGAGCGCATCCGTCACCGGGATGTTGGTCAGGGTGCCCGTGCCCTTGTTCGTCACGGTGATCTTGTACGGAACCGTGTCGCCGACCGCATACTGCTGGTAGTCGGCAGCGCTGTTCGCGTCATGCCAGTCCGCGGCCTTGGCGGGGTCGCCGCCCTTGACCAGGACGTACTTCTTGAGGTCTAGGGCGTAGCAGTCGCCGATCGTCGTCGTGGCCGACGACAGCATCGGAAGCGCCGTGTGCCCGGCGATCGAGTTCGCCGAGTTCACCAGGAGCTGCCCCGGCTTGTTGTCGGTGGACGCCGGTGCCGCGCAATCCGTTCCGGCCGGCGTCGTGAACGCGATCCGGATGTTCTGGGTCGCGCCGGGCGCGAGCGCCGGGCCGATCACGCGCACAGCGGTCGGCTTCGCGGGCTTCACCGTGGTCCAGCCGACCGTGTTGCCCGCGACGCTTCCCGGCGTTCCACCGTTGGAGGCGGCGCGCGGGTCGTTGCTGAGCGACGCGATCGGCGCCGCGGAGTAGTACACCGTCGACCCCGTCGGAGCGGTCACGCCGGTGACCGTGTAGGCGCCGTCGATGGTCGTACCGCGTCCGTCCGCCTTGTTCGGAAGGATGTCGATGGTGTCCGTGTAGGGGTTGCTGACCGGGTCCTGCGACCTCACGGCCAGATCCCACGCGGAGGAGTCGCCGTAGAACGACAGCGTGTTCGACTCGACCGACTTGCCGAGAGTCGTCGCTCCGTTGTTCGGGACCGTCACGTTCGCGGTCGCCTGGCGGGCGGTCGCCGGTCGATTGTCGCCGGGTACATCGACTTGAGCGATGTTCGTCAACACGGTTCCCGGCGCGACCGACGTACCCGATGGGATCTGCGCTTGGTAGGTGATCGGCTGGGAGGTGTTGGCCGGGACATTCGTGAATGTGTAGGTGAGCACCTGCTGCCCCGAGCCGTTCGTCGACAACGCGGGCGTCGGTGTGCCCGACCCTGCCACGTACACCATCCCGGTCGGCAGAGTATCGGTCACCGTGTAGGTCTGGTTGGGCGGGCTCTGCACCGCGAGATCAGCCTCGGCGGTGAGGTTGAAGGTCACAGGAACACCAGGTTGCGCCGTCGTGCTCGGGGTCGTCTTGGTGATGACGCCGGTCGGGCCCTGGATCCGCATCGCGTCCCGGATACCGTTGGTGTTCGGCCCGTAGGTGCTGCCGGGGATTGTCGCGGTCACATTCGGGTTGGTGCTGATGTTGATGTAGTTGTTGAGGGTGGGGTAGCCCGGGAAGGTCGTGGCCGTGTTGTACGGAGCGTTGAACGCTCCGACCGCCCACGACTCGGATCCGATCGGCGCCGTCGTCGGGACGTATCCCCAGACCCGCAGGAAGTGATGGAACTGCTTGTCGACGGCCGGGTTCCACGTCATCTTCACGGCGGTGACGCCGGCCGGAAGGCTCACGATGCACTTGTCATCGGAGTAGGCGGGCGAGATCGACGCCGTCTGAGTGGAGCAGCCCGCCGGAAGGGGAACCGAGATCCACGGACTGCCCGCGACGCCGACCGGCTCACCACAGGTCTCGGTCTTGGTGTTCAGCGCGTCCGTGCGGTACCAGATGTGCGCCGTGGTCACGTTGGAGTAGGACGCGCCGTCCGCCGCGAGGAAGTCCGCATAGCGTGGGCTGAAGTCGGCCGGGTTCTGGACCATGACGCAGGAGCCGGCCATGTCTGCGCCGCCTGCCCCGCTGTAAGTCGACCACGTGACGCTGTCGGCCTGAATGCCCAGCGGCTGGTCGGCCAGCGTATACGGACCGGGATTGGTCGAGGACCCCGCAGCCGGCCAGGGGAACGTCTTGTCCCTCGCCGCCCCCGGTGCCGCCCACAGGTTCGCGTCCCACGGGGAGCGGCCGGCGGTGGGGCTGCCCATCCAGATCGTGGAGAACACTCCGGGAGTCACGAGGGTGGTGCCCGATGCGTCGTTGGCGGTGTTCGTCTCGGGCTGGGTCACGCCGTCGCTGAACGTGAACGGAGTCGGGGTCGCCGTGAACGTCACGCCCGTAGTGGCGGTGATCGGGGTGGTGTAGCTGAAGTGGAGCTCGCCCGATGCGACGAAGGTGCTCGTCGAGGGGATGGCGTTGCCGAGACTGTCGGTCGTCGGCACCTGCTGCAGCGAGTAGTCCAGGCCGCTGAGCGTGACCGTGTAGTGCGTGCCACCGCCGCTGATGGCGCAGCTCGGGGCGTTGGTCCGATTGGGGAAGTTGGATGCGGAGTAGGGGATCCCGGTGGCCTGGGCAGAGTTGTCGACCGGCGCGCATCCTTCCCACTGGAGTCCGGGCAGCTGTCCGGCGACGGACGCCGCGATGTCCACGGTGAAGGTGTACGTCGACGGTCCTGGGATGCTCCCGGTCGTCATCGCGACCCCGTAGTCGACCACGATGGACGGACGGTTACCACCGCTGCGGCTCGAGATCGTCGACTGCTGATAGTTCTGGTTCGGCGCGCTCAGCACGAGGTCCATGCCATGGCTGCCGGTGATCGGGAGAGGCGACGTCGCCGCCGGGCCCGCCGTCGCGGACGCCGAGTCCGAGGTCACCGTGCCCGACACCGAGAGCTTCGACCCGACGGGCCCTGTCGCGCGTACGGGCGCCTGGACCACGGAGGCCGTTCCCTCGTTGACGGTGCCGAGGTTGCAGACCAGCGTGGCGCCGTTCGCGGAGATGGCGGAGGCCGGCGTGACACCCTTCGTCTTGCAGACAGCGGGAATGCTCGCGAACACGCCGTTCGTGGCGACCAGAGTGAGACGCACGTTGTCGACCGGGTTGTTGGCCTCGGGGTTCGTCGTGTCGTTCGTGCTGACATGCCACTCGCTCGTCAGCGCGGTGCCGTAGGGCGCCGACGCCGGGCTTCCCACCCAGTTCGTCGTGATCTCGTGCACCGCTGTCGTCGCCGCGGTGGCAGTTCCGGCCAGTCCGAACACGGACACGGCGCCCACGCCGATCGCGAGCAGCGCGGAGATTACACGAAACCCCTGGGTCGGCGAATCCCGAAACCAGAACAGCGACCGGATCCCCCGCCCCCAGCGTTCGTCAGCGTTCGCGCTCCCGACAGTGCTACGCGCCACAGCGATTCCTTCCCACAGGTACCTCCGGGCGTCACACGCACGGCCAGCATTCAGCTAAGCGGAGAGGATCTCGCGGTCGCCATCAAAACTCAGGATTTCACCCCGGGATCACCCCGGATCTCACCTGCGCTCTGTGAGCTACGTCACTCACGCTCGATCACGATGCGATCGCGTGATGCGAGGAATGCCGCAGCAACTCGTGCAGAACTGCGGTCTCTCGTCGTGTGAGTAAGCCGGTCGAACGTGGTTTCGCTGGCCGATCAGCGCGTCAGCGGTCGCGTCCGCGGCGACGCGAGCCGCCCTGGCCAGCCGTACCACGCGAGTCGCCCGTTTTGCTCCGCTCGTCGCCATTCCAGTGCACCAGCAGACGACCGACGACCCCGGCCACTGCGACCGCCGCCAATTGGCCGACCACTCGGCCTCCGAAGGTCGCAGCCAGAATGAGCGGGACCCGATGAGCCGGAGACAGAACGGGGAACGAGACGAGGAACAACACGAGCGCCGAGACGAGCGCGGCGACCACTGATACCCATGCCGGCACGATCTGATCGCCGCGGCCTCGGGTGAGTGCCCAGCTGACGGAATCGAACGAAGCCCCAGCCCCGACGAACACGACGACGATGAGTAAACCGATCGGGCTGAAGGGCGCGGCGAGGACGGCGGCCACGATCCCGACGGTCGTCGCCGCCCACGTGTAGCCGAGAAGACGACGAGCCAGGAACGGCACAATGCTGTACGCACCCGCGATGAGCGCATAGAGCGGCGGAGAAAATGCGGCGGTGGCCGCGCTGAACGGCGAGAATGCCACGACGACCAACGCACTGGCCGCCCCGGCAGCAGCTGTTCCCAGCAGCAGGTGAAGCAGTGACCGCCGGCGAACTCCCGCTCGAACCTGCTGAGAGATGGTCATCCTAGAACTCCTTGAGCAGTCGCGGCGAAGTCCACATCATCGCATGCTGATGAAAACAAGCGGCAACGCCAGAGAGACCGCAAGCCCGTAGATTCGTACCGCCGGCGCGTACAAAGGAGTTGCACCTCCCGGCTATTGGGTGGAGTGGGTGGATTCTCGTGCGCTCCAGGCGGCGAGCTGAGTGCGGGAGGTGAACCCGAGTTTTGTGAGACTGTTGGCAACGTGTCCTTCGGCGGTGCGCTTGGAGATGACCAGTCGCTCGGCGATCTCCGCGTCCCTGAGTCCCTGGCCGACGAGCGCGGCGACTTGACTCTCTCGGGCGCTCAGCACCTGCGCGTAGCCTGAGCGGGTCTTCGATCCGCCACTGGCGTGCAACTGCACCCCGAGTGCGTAGTCGATTCCCTCGTGCTTCGAGAGCGCTTCTCCTCTGGCGACTGCCGCGTCGTACGCGCGCGTGCCGAGCGCAGTGCGAGTGCGCGTCTCGATGTTGGCACGGTACGACGCGCCTCCGGGGAAGGCGGATGCGATGGCGCCTATCGGGTTGCCGAGGTCCGCGATGCCGAGAAGTGTTGCCGCTCGGACGTAGTCTTGTCCTAGTGCGCTGACGTGCGCGAGCACCTCTTCGGCCCGTGCCTGGCTCCCTCGGTTGTCGAGGTTCTGGGCAAGGCTCAACGATTGTCGAAGGAGCCTCGTCGCGTGGTCCAGTTCACCGCGTCCGGACGCGATGGATCCTGCTTGGAGGAGGAGTTCGGCGGTCTCGAACGATTCGCCGGCTCGTATTGCGCGGGCGATGAGCTTTTCTCTCATCGCGCCGGCGACGTCGGTGCGTCCGACCGTGTCGTGCGCGAGTGCGATCGACTCTTCGATGTTCGCGCGCGCTGGAAAGCGATTGACGCCCCCCTCGTATGCGAGGGCTGCTTCGTACCCGGCAAGAACCTTCTCTGGATCCAGCCCGTCCACACCGGTCATGATTGAGACTTCCGCGCGCGCGAGATCGTCATCGAGCAGTTCGGCGATCTCGGCGGCACGAGCCAGCCGCCGACGTCCTACCTCCGGATCAGGGTCGAGCACCTCGAACCCGCCGAGAATCGCCATCGTCTGACAGATCTCGGATGTCGGTGGCGAGTCGAGTTCGATGAGCTTGGCGCACCATCGTCGCAGTTCGTCCATGCGGTTGTGCGCCTGCCACACGACACGCCACGCGGGGATCAGTGTCAGTGCAGCATGGGCACCATCGGAGCTTTCAAGGCAGAATTCGAGCGCGGCCCGGATGTTCGGTAGTTCCCGCTTCGTCAGGGACAACCAATGCGCTTGATTCGGTCCGTACCAGTCGGCCTCGAGTGCCGCAAGCCGTTTGATATACAAGTCGCGATGCCGCGACCGTGCAGTCAGAACGTCGTCCGCAGGTGAGATTTCGAGCCCGAATCTCCGAACGGTGTCGAGCATGTCGTAGTAGACCACGTCGCCGACCTGCCGTCGAATGAGGATCGACTTGTCCAGCAGAGACTGCACCACGTCGAGAACTAACGGTGCCTCCGACTCAATGCCCATCCACTCAGCGGATTCGAGGTCCCACCCGCCGACGAACACGGACATGTTCCGCCACAGGGTCTGCTCGTCTTCGGTGCACAGCTCATAGCTCCATGTGATCGCTGCTCGAAGAGTCTGCTGCCGATCCGGAACATCCCGAACTCCTCCGGCAAGAAATGTGAGAGGTTCGCTCAGTCGGTCGAGGATCTGCGTCGGAGTGAGCACGCGCACCCGCGATGCGGCGAGCTCGATCGCCAACGGCAGCCCCTCGAGGCGTCGACAGATCTCACCGATCGCCTCCAACTCGATCGCCGTCGGATCGGGCAGGACCGCAGCACACCGTTCCAGGAACAACGTCGCAGCCGGCGAAGAAGCCCCTCGCCCTGGGTGGGATGTCGTGAGCGGCTCGACGACGAAAATCGTCTCGGCCGTCAGCCGCAAAGCAGCACGACTTGTCGTGACAACCGTCATCTGAGGACAGTCATCCAGCAGGCGCCGCACGAGCACCGCGCACTGCTCCACCACCTGCTCGCAGTTGTCCAATGCCAGCAGTCCCCGCTCGGTATTGAGTACCCGTGCGATCGCCTCGTAGCCGTCAGCGGAGAACCCCGGCGCTCCAAGGATGCGCCCAACCTCATCCACGACTGAGCCCGAACTTGTCACCCCGCTCAGATCGACGAAGAATGTGCCACCCGGATAGAGCCGACGAACACTCTGTGCCAGCCGTATCGCGAACCGTGTCTTTCCAACGCCACCGGGGCCGAGCAGAGTGAGGAGCCGAGTCGTGCCCAGCGCGGTGCGGGCCGCTGCTAGTTCAGCTCTCCGACCCACGAAGGAAGAGTACTCAACCGGCAGTCCCCCGACCTGGACCGAATCAGATGGGCTCATGTCCACACCACCTCTCGCCGGAGTCCCTCCAATTTTGCCCCCCGAACGAGGTCAGCGCCGAATATGTCGAACCGGAGGCTTTCCTTGTTTGCTCACTGCGGCGCGAGCGGTACGCCGGTCGCCTGCGCCAGCCGGTCGACGAGGCGCGCCTGGAACGCCGGGTCGGCCGCGGCGGGGTAGGGCGCTCGCGGTTGCCGGTGGTACCAGTAGCCGCCGGTCACCGGGTCGATCTCGCTCGCATCCGCGGTCGCGAGCCACTCCTGCGTTCTGTGCCCCTCCTCGAGGCTGTCCGGGGCACCGCGGCCACCCATCCGGGTGGGCACCCAGCCCGGATCGACGGCATGCGACAGCGTGGGCGTCCGGGCAGCGAGCCACAGCGCCAGGGCGGTGACCAGGAGCTTGCTGGTCGAGTAGTCGCCGCTCCCGGCGAACGCGCGGTCGAGGTCCGGGGAGCCGGAGCGGTGCATCCCGCTGCTGAGCACGATCGACCGGGCCGGCGGAGTGAGCGTGGCCATGAGGAGGTACGGCGCGACGACGTTGACCGCCGTGACCGGACCATCGATCACGCCCGCGTTGTGGATGACCGCGTCGAAGCGGCCGAGATCGTTCGCCTCGCCCGCGAGCCGCTGTACGGCGGACGGGTCGGCGAGGTCGGCGAACAGGAGGGCATGCATCCGCTCGGCGACCTCCCCGTCGGCGAGACGGTCGGGCCGCCGCGCGTGGAGGACGACCCGGTGGCCGGCGCGGGCCAGCGCGTCCGCGGTCGCGAGGCCGAGT
>FTBU01000170.1_pt1 | contig 15031 bp, 11 predicted proteins | sample 1639351 | NCBI WGS metagenome assembly FTBU01 (sample SAMEA3914864, study PRJEB12502) | metagenome | biome: forest; material: soil | place: USA | collected 2012-03-12 | depth 0.3 m | reverse complement strand
TCGAAGACGTCCGAGACGACCTTGCCGAGGGCGGGTGCCCCCGGGTCGGCGTACCGGTGGGTCTCGGACGGCGCGGCGCCGGCCTGCGGGCTGAGCGACAGCGCTGTGGCCGCCGCCAGGAGTGTTGCGGTCGCCGATGCGGCGACCCGGGTCCTACGCAAGAGATGCCTCCTGAAGGTGTCGGGGCGAATGCACGCCCGGGGTTTCCTGGCAGGTCACCGACACCGGATCTCAGCGCCGAGTCACTGATCAGGAGGGGAGCAGTTGACACGCCCCGACGCGAATAACGGAAGAGTCCCGACCGTTCGTTATCGGACCGTTACCAAAACCGGGAACTGCACCGCTCAGCACTCCCGGGCGACCGACATCATCCGATCACCGAACCGGACGTGGTCGCCCTCGAGCAGCGTGGTCGGGCGACCCGCCGGGAGGTCGCGGGCGACGCCCTGGCGCAGGAGCGCGGATCCGTTCGTCGAGCCGCGGTCCATGACGACGAGCACGCCGTCGGCCACGACCTGGAGCTGCGCGTGGGTCTTCGAGAGCGACATGTCGTCCGACCTCAGCGCGACCAGCTGGTCGGCGCCCTCCCCCGTCCGCGGCTCCGGCCGGCGCCCGACCAGGACCAGGCCCTCGACCACGAACGACTCCCCGGAGTCGAAGCTGACCCGCCACCGTCCCGCACCGCCCTGCGGCTCGGGCACCAGCGGGTGGCCGAGGTGCTGCCTCGGCGGACTCGGCTCCGCATCGGGTGCGCGGTGCTGTGGCGGCCGCCGCGGTGCCGGCGCGGACACCACCGGCACCGGCTCCGGCACCGGCGGGGGCGGCGGCGGGGTCGTCGGCGGGGTCGTCGGGGCGGGCACGAGCCGCATCGCGGTGAGGTTCACGACGTGCCGCGGGCGCTCGTGCACCGGCTCGGGCTCCGCCGGCAGCGGACGGACGTCGACCACCTCGGAGCCGGCGACCCGGTCGTGCCAGCCGTGCCGGCGCCCGCTCGGGTCGGCGGCCGCGGTCCAGGCGAGGGTGGCGGCGCCGAGGCCGAACGTCGGCAGCGTGGCGATCCCGAGGACGAGCTGACGGAGCAGCGCGCGGCCGGACCCGATCGGCGCACCCGTGCCGGCGTCGACCACCCGGATGCCGACCGCGGCGTTCCCCGGCGAGCTCCCGGTGCTGCCGAGCACGACCGCGAACGCGGCGTACACGACCAGCACGACGGCCGCGATGACGCCGATGCCGGCGGCGACCCGGCCCTGGTCGATCAGGTAGCGCCAGGCGAGGTACGCCGCGGCGGCGTCGATCGTCCACGCCACCAGCCGATCGACGGCGAACCCGTAGAACCGGCGGTCCAGCTCGGCGGGAGTCACGGGTTGACGACCTGGATGGTCACCCCGTCGCCGAGGTCGAGCACGGCCCCGGGGATCAGCTGGACCGCGACCCCGGGCCTCAGGTCCTCCGGCGACAGGCCGGGCTGCACGAGCAGGGTGCCGTTCGTGGACCCGAGGTCGGTGACGACGGCGGAGCCGTGGTCGGCACCGGAGCCCGGGCGGATCTCGAGGTGGGTCGAGGAGATCTCCTGGTGCGCGCTCGGCACGCGGACCAGCCGGGTCTCGTCGGTCTCACCGGCGCCGGCCTCGGGCGCGCGGCCGACCAGCACGACGCGGTCGACGTCGACGGTCTCGCCGCTGGAGAAGACCAGCCGCGCGACCGGCCGGGCGGTGACGGGCGGGGCCGGGGGCTGGCCGGGGATGCCCGGCAGCGAGCGCTCCGGCGTCGAGGCGCCGCCCTGGGTCAGCCCGTCGTGGTCGGTGTCGGGCGGGCCGCCACCCCACTCCGCGGAGGCGATCCGGACCAGGCCACGGGTGAGCACCAGGTCGTCGGGCGCGTGCTCGCCGGAGACCTCGAGGTGGATGCGGGACACGCCGGTCAGCGTGCGCTCCACCCACGTGGTCGCCGAGTCGCCGTCGACGTGGACGACGTCGTTGCCGGTGGCGAAGTGCGCGTACGCCTCGCCGCGCAGCACCACCCGGGTCTCGTCGCCGTCGCGGCTGACCAGGACGAACCCGGGCAGGTCGCGCAGGCCGGAGGAGATGAGCGCGTCGAGCGTCTCGTCGAACCCGGCACCGTCGTCGACCAGCTCCCAGACGGCCGCGACGCGGGCCTTCTCCGATGGCGGCAGCACGACGACGGCGTTCTCGCCGAAGACGCCGAACCACTCACCGTCGCGGTAGGTCCAGGTCACCGGGGTCCTCCCAGCTTCTCCTCCAGGCTCGCTCGCTGGCGCTCGGCGTCGTAGCCGCCGTCGGCGACCGTGCCGACGACGTCGACCACGATGGCGGTCGCGTTGTCCTCTCCGCCCGCGACGACCGCGGCCGCGACCAGCCGGTCAGCGGCGTCGCGGGGATCGGTGGCCGCCGCGAGGATCGTCGCCATGGTGGGGTCGTCGAGCATGCCGCTGACGCCGTCGGTGCAGAGCAGGATCCGCTCCGCCTGCGCCAGCGGTACGACGAAGTAGTCGGCCGCGACGCCACCGTCGTCGCCGAGCGCGCGGGTGATGACGTTCCGCTCCGGGTGGGTGGCGACCTCCTCGGGCGCGATCCGCCCCCGGTCGACGAGCTCCTGGACGAGGCTGTGGTCGGTGCTGACCTGGTCGAGCCGGCCGTCGCGGAACCGGTAGACGCGCGAGTCACCGAGGTTCGCGAGCAGCCACGCGGGACCGCTCCCCTCGTCGACGAGGAGCGCCGCGACCACGGTCGTCCCGGCGCTGCGCCGGCGGTCGACGCCGTGGCGGGTCTGCTCATCGGCATACTCGAGGATCCGGCGCTGGGCCTCCTCGAGCGCGCCGGCCACGGCCTCCCGGCCGTGCCCGGGGTCGTAGCCCGCCTCGGCCATCCGGCCGAGCTCTTCGACCGCGATCGCGCTCGCGACGTCGCCGCCCTCGTGGCCGCCCATCCCGTCGGCGACGACGTACACCGGTGGGGCGGCCAGGTAGGCGTCCTCGTTGACCTCGCGCACCCGCCCGACGTCCGTCGCGGCACCGTGGTGCAGCTCGACCTGTCTCATGCCGTGCACTGTCCCGCTAGCGTTGAGGGGATGTCCACGGGGTACCGCTCGCTCGCCGACCAGCTCAGGAGCTGGCCGGACGACCGGCTGTCCCGGTTGCTCCTCGACCGTCCCGATCTCGCCACACCGGCCCCTCACGACTCCGGCCAGCTGGCGTCGCGTGCCGCCACCCGGACCTCGCTGCTGCGTGCACTCGACCAGCTGACGCACGCCGAGCTCAGTGTCCTAGATGCCCTCGTCGTCGCCGGCCAAACCACCGGCCCGGACCTCGCCGCCCTGGTCAACGCCGAGCCGGGATCCGTGGCGGCCGCCGTGGACCGGCTGCTCGGCCTGGCGCTGGCATGGGAGTCGCCGCAGGGCCTGCGCGCGTTGAGCGGGGTCGCGGACGCGCTGGCACTCAGCGGCCTGCGGCCCTTCTCGGCGGAGGCGCCGGCGCAGGAGGAGGTACGGCGCCGCATCGATGAGCTGTCGCCGCAGGCCCGGGCGCTGCTCGAGCACGTGCTGGCGTCGGGCGGCGAGGCGACGACCGGGACCTCACGGCACACCGTGCTGCCGTCGGACGCCGAGACGCCCGCTGAGGAGCTGCTCGCGCGGCGGCTGCTGATCCCTCGCGGCGGCGGCGTCGTGGTGCTGCCCGGCGAGGTCGGGATCGCGCTGCGAGGCGGGCACACGACGACGACCCCGGTCGACGACGTCCCCGAGCTGGCGACGTCGGAGCGCGCGCAGTCGCTCGTCGACCGGGCCGGGGCGGGCGCAGCGTTCGAGGCGGTCCGCCGGGTCGAGCTGCTGCTCGACCACTGGGGCCTCAACCCACCAGCAGCGCTGCGCAGCGGCGGGCTCGGCGTCCGCGACCTGAAGGCGACCGCGACCGAGCTGCACGTCGACGAGCCGACCGCGGCGACGCTCGTCGAGACGGCGTACGCCGCCGGCTTGCTCGCCACCGCCGCGGACCCGGACGGCAACCCGGTGTGGATCCCGACCGACCTCTTCGACGCGTGGACCCAGCGGCCGATGGCCGAGCGGTGGGCGGCCCTCGCGGCCGCGTGGCTCGAGAACCCACGGACGCCGGGCCTGGTCGGGCAGCGCGACCCCGCCGGCAAGGTGTGGAACGCGCTCGCCCCCGAGCTCGCCGCCATGCACCAGGTCGAGAGCCGGCGGATGGGCCTCGAGCAGCTGGCCGGGCTGCCGCCCGGGATCGTCCTCGCGGCGGGCACCGGCGTCCCGTCGCTGGTCAAGCGGGTGGCGTGGCTGCGCCCGCGCCGGCCGCGCACCCGGGCCGACCAGGTCGCGTGGACCGTCGACGAGGCCGCGGTGCTCGGCGTCGTGTCGCTGAACGGGCTGACGTCGTACGCCCGAGCCTTCCTCGGCGACGACCGGTCGGGGGCCGAGAAGGCGCTCGCGGAGCTGCTGCCCGACCCGGTCGACCACGTGCTGCTCCAGGCCGACCTGACCGCGGTCGCGCCCGGGCCGCTGGAGTCGCAGCTGGCCCGCCGGCTGCAGCTGGTCGCAGACGTCGAGTCGCGCGGCGGCGCGACCGTCTACCGGTTCACCCCGGGGTCGGTCCGGCGGGCCCTGGACATGGGCTGGTCGGCGGCGGAGGTGCACGAGTTCGTGGCGTCGGTGTCGCGGACGCCGGTGCCCCAGCCCCTGAGCTACCTCGTCGACGACACCGCGCGGACGTTCGGCACCGTGCGGGTCGGCCACGCCGAGGCCTTCCTCCGCTCCGACGACGAGGCCGCGCTGACCGAGCTGCTGCACCACCCGCGCGCCGGCACCCTCGGCCTGAGGCGGATCGCGCCGACCGTGCTGGTCGCGTCGACCCCGCTCGACGTCCTGCTCCCCCGCCTGCGTGACCTCGGCGCCGCGCCCGTCGTCGAGGCCGCGGACGGCACCGTGCACGTCGCCCGCCCGGACGTCCTGCGCGCCCGCACACCGAGGGAGCACCGCGGCCGCGCCGTACGGAACGCGCGCGACGCGGCGCAGACCGCCCATGCCGTCACCGCGATCCGGGCCGGCGACCGCGCCGAGTCGGCCCGCCCGCCGGCGCCCGCCGAGTCCCTGACGCCGAGCGGGTCGATGGCCGCCCTGCGCGAGGCGGTCGAGTCGCGGGCCACCGTGCTGATCGGGTACGTCGACAACCACGGCACCACCTCGGAGCGGCTGGTCGACCCGCTCCGCGTCGAGGGCGGGTCGCTCACCGCGCACGACCACCGCAGCGACGACGTCCGAACCTTTGCCGTCCACCGGATCACAACCGTGCGGCCGGTAGACGCCTGATCCGTACCATTGAGGGGTGGATTTCCTCAGGTACGCCGAGGCGTCGGCCGCGCTGCTGAACGCCGACATGTCGCAGGTCGACGGCCTCGTGGCGTACCTCGACGGGCGCGAGTGGCTCCAGGCGCGCGCGTCCGACCGCGACTGCATGCTGCTGCGGAAGTTCCAGCGCGAGCTGCGGCCGGTGTTCGAGGCCGGTGAGGCCGACCGGGTCGCCGAGGTGGTCGGCGGACTGAACGAGCTGATGTCGCGGCACCCGATCACGCCGCGCATCTCCGACCACGAGGACCACGACCTGCACCTGCACGTCGCCACCGACAACGCCAGCGTCGCCGAGCTGCTCGTCGGCGAGTCGCTGCTCGGCCTGGCCAACCTGGTGTGCGACCTCGGTCCGGACCGGCTCGGGGTCTGCTCGGCCACCCCCTGCACCAACGTCTTCGTGGACACCTCGCCGAACCGGTCCCGCCGCTACTGTTCGGAGCGGTGCTCCTCCCGCGCCAACGTCGCCGCGTTCCGTGCGCGGCAGAAAGCAGGCGTCGTCTCGTGACGAACGACGGACCGCTCATCGTCCAGTCCGACAAGACGCTGCTCCTCGAGGTCGACCACGAGCGAGCCGACGACTGCCGCAAGGCGATCGCGCCGTTCGCGGAGCTCGAGCGCTCGCCCGAGCACGTGCACACCTACCGGCTGACGCCGCTGGGCCTCTGGAACGCACGCGCGGCCGGCCACGACGCCGAGCAGGTCGTGGACACGCTGCTGGAGTACAGCCGGTACGCCGTACCGCACGCGCTGCTCGTCGACGTCGCGGAGACGATGGCGCGCTACGGCCGGCTGCGGCTGGAGAAGCACCCGACGCACGGCCTGGTGCTGGTCTCGAACGACCGGCCGGTGCTCGAGGAGGTGCTGCGCGCCAAGAAGATCGCCGGGATGCTGGGGTCGCGGATCGACGACGACACCGTGGTCGTGCACGCCTCCGAGCGGGGCAACCTCAAGCAGGCACTGCTGAAGCTGGGCTGGCCGGCCGAGGACTTCGCCGGGTACGTCGACGGCGAGGCGCACGAGATCGACCTCGACGAGACCGACTGGCTGCTGCGGCCGTACCAGCGCGAGGCCGCGGAGTCGTTCTGGCACGGGGGTTCCGGCGTCGTCGTGCTCCCCTGCGGTGCCGGCAAGACGCTGGTCGGCGCGGCGGCGATGGCCGAGGCCAAGGCCACGACGCTGATCCTCGTCACCAACACCGTGAGCGCCCGGCAGTGGAAGAGCGAGCTGGTCCGGCGTACCTCGCTGACCGAGGACGAGATCGGCGAGTACTCCGGCGCGGTCAAGGAGATCCGGCCGGTCACCATCGCGACGTACCAGGTCCTGACGACCAGGCGGAAGGGCGTGTACCCGCACCTGGAGCTGCTGGACGCCCGCGACTGGGGCCTGATCCTGTACGACGAGGTGCACCTGCTCCCCGCACCGATCTTCCGGATGACCGCCAACCTGCAGGCGCGGCGCCGCCTGGGCCTGACGGCGACGCTGGTGCGCGAGGACGGCCGCGAGGGCGACGTGTTCTCGCTGATCGGCCCGAAGCGGTACGACGCGCCCTGGAAGGACATCGAGGCGCAGGGCTGGATCGCGCCGGCCGACTGCGTCGAGGTGCGGGTGACGCTGCCGACGAACGAGCGGCTGGTCTACGCGACCGCCGAGCCCGAGGAGCGGTACCGGCTCGCGTCGTGCACGCACCACAAGATCGACGTCGTACGGCAGATCGTCGACTCGCACCCGGAGCGGCCGACGCTCGTGATCGGGCAGTACATCGACCAGCTCGACGAGATCGCCGGAGCCCTCGACGCGCCGGTGATCAAGGGCGAGACGACGGTCAAGGAGCGGCAGCGACTCTTCGACGCCTTCCGCTCGGGTGAGGTGGGACTGCTGGTCGTCTCGAAGGTCGCGAACTTCTCGATCGACCTGCCGTCGGCCGAGGTGGCGATCCAGGTGTCCGGCTCGTTCGGCTCCCGTCAGGAGGAGGCGCAACGCCTCGGCCGGCTCCTGCGACCCAAGTCCGAGGGCAAGACCGCGCACTTCTACACCATCGTCTCCCGCGACACCGTGGACGCCGACTTCGCCCAGAACCGGCAGCGGTTCCTTGCGGAGCAGGGGTATGCGTACCGGATCGTGGATGCGGAGGATCTGGTCGCCTAGGGCCCGCACGGGGGAAGGTCGGTTACCCCAATTCGGCGAGGCGCCCGGTCGCACCGTCAGCAAAGGGTGGACGAAACCCCAAGTTCCCCGGGAGTCCTCATGCCCCTCGGCACCCACGTTCCCGTCCCGACCGAGCGACCGCGCGGAGTGCGGGGCTGGATGCTCGTGTTCCTGGTCACGGCCATGCTCGCCGGCGTGCTCGGACCGGGTACGCCGGCCACGGCTCACGAGGCGCCCGGCCCGGAGGCGCCCCGCCCGGAGGCGGCTGCCGCCGAGCCGGCCTACCTGACGCTGCTGTTCGGACGCACCCAGTGGGAGCAGCGGGACCCGGCCTGCTCCGCGATCCTGCCCAACAGCATCACCCTCGGGCAGGTCGCCCAGGAGCTGCAGCGCCGCGGCCTGACCGGCGTCGGGATCGTCATCGTCAACTGGACCTCCAGCACCAGCACCCGCACGTGCAACGGCCGGCTGGCCTCCGCGACCTGGAACGACCTCGCGACCCTGCGCGACACCTACGGCTGGACCATGGTCAGCGGCGGGAAGTCCCACGCCGACATGACCGCGATGACGACGCAGCAGCAGCGCGCGGAGACCTGCGGCTCCCTCCCGGCGTTCACCGACCACGGGCACACCGGCGCCGCGGGCCTGTTCGCCTACGGCAACAACAAGTACTCGGGGTCCATCCAGGCCAACGTCGTGTCCACCTGCTTCTCCTACGGCCGCAAGTACGGCAGCGGCGTCAACGCGAGGACCAAGATGACCGCTCCCTGGTTCCAGAGCACCGTCTCCTACAACGGCGGCGCCTGCAACGACCTGAGCCGAGCGTGCTCGGACACCGGCACCCACGGAGGGTACAGGTACGCCCTGCCCGGAGTGGTCCGAGCCCTGATGCAGCCGGCTCCCGGACAGTGGTCGGCAGTGCAGTTCTACCGGTTCGTCACCGGGAGCCGGAACGACCCGGCCGACCCGACGTACGCCTGGAACTGCGCCGGCTCCGACCCGCGGCTGCACTGGACCACCCGCGCCGAGATCTACTGCTGGGAGGACTACAAGGCGGCTCTCGACGCCATCCCGGCGGGCGTGACCGTCACCGATCCCCTCACGGTCGCCCGCGCCTGGGGCCGCACCGTCCCGTGATGCCGGACGTCAGCCGCGGACGAAGACCGTCCTCTCGAATCGCTCTCTCCCCAGCCGCAGCTTGAGCGTCAGCGCCTCACGTGGCTCGGCCGCGCCGTCGGTGCGGGTCGGCACTGAGAGCACGGCCGTGGTGCGGCCGTGGCGGAGCTCCTGGAACACGAACGGCCGGTAGGACCAGAGCGGCTTGTCCGGGTCGATCTTCCCGCCGACATGCGAGCGCAGCCAGGCGGCGGCAACGTCGCCGGCGCTGACGTTCGCGCCCGGGCCGCGCACGACCCGCCCAGCGGCGAACAGGTCGTAGTCGACCGGCTTCGCGAGCGTGATCTCCCACTCGGCGTCCTGGCCCTCGTCGACGGACCTGCGGACCGGGCGGAGCGTGAGCCTCGGCGTCGGGTCGTCGTCCACGACGGTCAGGTCGCCGGTGTAGGCGTCGGTCATCATGTTCCGCACCGGCCACGCGGAGACCATCGTGATCAGCTTCGCGAAGTCGTCGCGGTTGTCGGCCTGGTAGCTGATCGGGATGGTGCCCGAGGTCTGCCCCGGCGCCAGGTCGACGGTGAACCGCTGGACGTCGCCGACCGCCTGGCCGACGGTCGTCACCGCGAACCGGGCCGGACGCGTGACCTCGCCGTTCACGGTGAACGGCACCCCGGTGGTGACGGTCCCGTGGTCACCCTCGGACAGGCGCACCCGGCCGATGTCGATGGTCGGCAGCCGCAGGTCCGGTACGGCGGGCAGCTCGGTCGGCGCCGAAGCGAGGTCGGCCACCCAGACCCGCCCGGAGCTGCTGGCGCTGACCAGGTCCACGCGGGTGATCCGGGTCAGGTCGACGCCGGGAGCCCCGGCGGGGTCGACCGTCAGCGTCTGCGCCCAGTACTTCTCGGTGGCGTCGCGCTTGCCGAGCTTCGGCAGCCGGCCGCCCCCGACCGGCGCGAGCAGGGCGGTGTGGCCGTCGGCGTCGCTGATCCGCACGTCCAGGTCCGCGTCGCCGGCCTTCGGGTCGACGATCGTGCGCAGCTCCAGCCGGGTGGCGCTCAGGTCGAGCGGGGCGTCGAGCAGCAGGCCGCCGGACTGGCCGGGCGCGGTCCACGCCATCTCGAGGAACTCGCGCGGGAGCAGGTGCTCGTACCCCTCCGGCCAGTGCGGGTGCACGCCCGCCCACGCGATGCCGTGGGCGCAGGACGCGACCCTGCCCGGGTCGTTGGTGCCCTGGCACAGCCGGGTGCTGGCGCCGTTCGCGAGGTCGAGGGCGGCGGTGTCGCCCGGGGTCCGGACGTCGCGGCCGCCGCCGACCGCCTCGCTGAGGGCCTGCGCGTCGCCGATCGACGCGACCGTCGCGCGCGAGCCGTCGAAGAGCGGCAGCACGTCCTGCTCGTCGTTGGCGAACAGGTGCACCGCGCCGGCGACGTACGCCGTGCCGACCGCCTGCTGCTCGCCCGGGCTGAGCCGGGCGGCGTTCCTGTCGCCGCACTCGGCGCGCCTGGCGCCGTACCAGTCGTCCCAGGCGGGGGCCTTCGCGATCCCGGGGGTCCACTCGGTGTTGAAGTAGTTGTGGTTGGCGCCCATGACCAGCACCGAGCTCTTCAGCGAGGTGTCGCCGGTCGTGAGGTCGCGGGAGACGTCGGTGAACCGCTGGCCCTGCAGGTCGCTGACGTCGCCGTCGCAGAACGGCAGCAGCGTCACCGTCGGGACGTACGGCGCGGTCTGGGTGCCGAAGTTCGTCGGCGCGATCAGCACCTGACCGACGACGCGGTACGGCGCGCTCAGCGGGATCTGGATGGACGCCCGGTCGACGCCCTCGCCGCCGCGGCTGTGCCCGACGAGCACGACGCGGCCGAGGTCGACCTGGTGGTCGGCGGCGAGGTCGACCCAGTGGTCGAGGTGCGCCTCGACGAGCTCGGCGCGGGCGTCGGCGCCGCCGTCGGGGAGCCGGTAGTCCTGCGCGTTGATGCCGTTGGCCCGGATGGAGACGGTCGCGTAGCCCTGCGAGGCCAGCACCTGCTGGATGTAGTCGTAGCCGAGCTGGCTCGGGATCTCCTTCAGCGGCGCCCGGCACGGCCACGAGCCGTCCGCGCCGTCGTTGTGCGGGTCGTAGCAGACGCTGTGCCGGCCGTGCAGGAACAGCACCAGCGGCCGGGGGCCGGTCGGCGCGTCGGCCGCCGGCTCGACGACGTGGCCCACCATCTCGATCGGTTCGGGCATCCCGGCGAGCTTGACCGGGTCGAGCTGGTAGTCGCTCGTGGTGACGTCGTACGGCCCGGGCGTCGCCGGGTCGACCGGCAGCGTGACCGTGCCCGGCAGGTCGAGTGCCCGGCCCGAGGTGGCCGTGGCGGCGCGCCTCCGATCGTCGCCGGCCGCGTCGAGCCGGTCGCCGGACAGGAGCACGTCCAGGGTGGCCGCATCCGGTCGTGCGTCGGAGGTGGCGACGGCGTGCACGGTGCGACCGTCCGCACCGATCGTGGGCGCCCCGATCCGCATCCCGGCCGGGCCGACGATGGTCGGTCGGTCACTGGTCCAGGGCAGGCGGCTCGGCGAGCGCCACGCGACGTCGTACCGGTCACCGCCGAGCCACTGCACCTGCCAGCTGCCGCGGTCACCCGTGATCGGGCCCCTGCCCTGGGGAGCTGCCGCGGCCGGCGTACCTCCGGTCACGGCGACGGTCGTCGCCGTGGTCGACAGGGTCGCCGCGAGGGCGACCAGGACGGCGCCGATGCGCCTGCGTGCTCCCATGGCGTGCATCATGCCGGTCTCCACCCTCCACGTCCGACGATCTGCCCGTACGACGCCCGGGCGGCGCGATCGGTTGCGTCCCAGCGTTCGGCGGCGATTCGGGCCGGTCCGGCGGCCGACCTAGGCTGGGTCACCGTGAAGGTGTTGTTGCTGGAGAACATCCACCCGCTGGCCGTCGAGGTGCTCGAGGCGCGCGGCTTCGAGGTGGACCTGCGGACCTCGTCCCTGTCCGAGGACGAGCTCGTCGCGGCGCTGCCCGGCGTCGACCTGCTGGGGATCCGTTCCAACACCCACATCACCGAGCGGGTGCTGGAGGCCGCGCCGGACCTGCTGGCGATCGGCTGCTTCTGCATCGGCACCAACCAGGTCGACCTGGAGGCGGCGGCGGACCGCGGCATCGCCGTGTTCAACGCGCCGTACTCCAACACGCGCAGCGTCGTGGAGCTCGTGATCGGCGAGATCATCATGCTGGCCCGCCGGCTGGCCGAGAAGACCGAGCGGATGCACGCGGGCGTGTGGGACAAGTCCGCGAAGGGCAGCCACGAGATCCGCGGCCGCACCCTCGGCATCGTCGGGTACGGCAACATCGGCACCCAGCTGTCGAACCTGGCCGAGGCGATGGGCCTGCGGGTGATCTTCTTCGACACCGCTGACCGGCTCGCGCACGGCAACGCACGCCGGATGAAGACCCTCGACGACCTGCTCGCCGAGGCGGACGTGGTGAGCATCCACGTGGACGGGCGACCCGGCAACGCGGGCATGTTCGGCGCCGAGCAGTTCGCGAAGATGAAGCCGCGCAGCCTGTTCATCAACGCCTCGCGCGGCATGGTCGTCGACGACGTCGCGCTGCGCGCGAACATCCTCTCCGGCCACATCGCCGGCGCCGCGCTGGACGTGTTCCCGGTGGAGCCGAAGGCGCAGGGCGACGAGTTCGAGTCCGCGCTGCGCGGTCTCGACAACGTGACCCTGACCCCGCACGTCGGCGGCTCGACCCAGGAGGCGCAGGAGGAGATCGGCTACTTCGTGGCCCGCAAGCTCGCGGGCTTCTCGCAGGAGGGCCGCACCGAGCTGTCGGTGAACGTTCCCGCGGTCCAGGCGCCCGAGCTCGTGGCCGGGCACCGGGTCGGGTTCCTGCACGTCAACATCCCCGGCGTACTCGCCAGCGTGAACGGCGTGCTGGCCGACGCCGGCGCGAACGTCACCGGCCAGTACCTCTCGACGCGCGGCGAGCAGGGGTACGTCGTCACCGACACCCTCGACCCGCTCCCGTCCGACGCCCTCGAGAAGCTCGCGGAGTCCGAGCACACGATCTGGCTCCGAACCTGGGACGCGTAGGCCGATGAACGTGCGGGAGCGGCTCGGACAGCAGCTGTTCCTGCGCGTCGCCGGCCCGGACGGCGCGGTGCACGCGGAGCGGATCCACGTCACCGAAGGCCCGCGGTGGTTCGACCGGGACAGCCCGATCGCCCGGGTGCACGGGGACGCGGCGATGTTCGTCGGCGGGATCCGCGCCGTGCTCCTCCAGACCCTCCACCCGGCCGCGATGCGCGGCGTGGCCGAGCACTCCGGCTACCGCGGCGACATGTGGGGCCGGCTGGCGCGGACCAGCCGGTTCATCGCGGTCACGACGTTCGGCACCACCGACGATGCCGAGCAGGCGGTCGCGGCCGTCCGCGCCATCCACGAGCGGGTCACGGGCACGATGCCGGACGGCACGCCGTACGCCGCGAACGATCCGCACCTGCTCGGGTGGGTGCACGCGGCGGAGGTCGACAGCTTCCTGCGGGCGCACACCGTGTACGGCGTGGACCCGCTCGTCGGCGAGGAGCGGGACATCTACGTGGCGCAGGCCGCGGAGGTCGCGCGCCGGCTCGGCGTGGTCGACCCGCCGACGACCGAGGCGGGGCTGGCCGAGACGCTGGCGGCGTACCGCCCGGAGCTGCGCGGCACCCCCGAGGCCCGGGACGCCGTGGCGTACCTCGTGCTCCACCCGGAGCTGCCGCTGTTCGCGCGGGCGCCGTACGGCGTGCTGGTGGCGGCTGCCGTCGGGCTGATGCCGCGGTGGACGCGGCTGCCGCTGCGACTGCCGTGGCTGCCCGTCTCGGAGCGCACCGTCGTACGCGGTCTGGGTGGCCTGGCGACCGGGACGATCCGCTGGGCGATGGCGCCCGCCCGCGAGGAGCGCGTCTTGAGGAAAGCCTGAAACTTCCTTGCACGGGTGGTCCAGGACGGCTCTTTACGATGAGGGCCATGCGCTCCCTGGCCCGCGCCCTGCTCGCCCTCGCCCTCGTGACGATGGCGGCCTGCCTCACTTCCCCTGCGCAGGCGTCGGACGGCAAGCAGCGGGTGTACGGCGGCATCAACTGCCCGAAGCTCTCGAAGTGCCCGAACATGAAGGTGCTGTGGTTCGACAAGAACTGGGGTTACCTGGGCACGGCGCGCGCCAACGGCGGGGGCTACGCGCTCCGGCTGGCGCCGGGCCGGTACCACCTGCAGTTCGTCGACCAGCGGCCGTCGTACGACACCTCGAAGTACGCACCGACCGACATCGCGGTCACGGTGGGCCGGCACCCGGTCGGCACGAGCGTCACCATGAAGCGCGGCGCCGCCATCACCGGGGTGGCGCGAGCCGGCGGCCAGGCGCTCGGAGGTGCCCGGGTCGTCGCGGCCAACAGGTCCGAGCAGTCGTTCGCCACGACCGCGAACAAGAAGGGTCAGTTCGCGGTCGGCGGGCTCCCCGCGGGCAAGTACTGCCTCTTCACCTACGACAGGGCCAAGCGGTACGTCGGCAAGTGCACCTGGGCGGGCGGCGTCAACTTCGGCCAGATCAAGAACAAGACGGTGAAGCTCACCACCAAGGCCGGCAACCTCACCGTCTTCCTCGACACGAAGGACGGGGGGAATGCCCCCAGGTCGACCGTGACCGTCACCAGCCGCGCGACGGGTCAGTGGTGGACCGCCGCGGCACGCAGCGGGAAGGCAGTGTTCCGGGGCCTCTACCCGGGTCGCTACAACGTCAAGTACGACGGCGGGGGCATCTGGCTCGCCGCGACCGGCGTGGTCCGCAACGGCACGGTGCGTTCGAGCAGGATGGCCTTCGGCGACTTCACGCTGACGAAGCGGGGCGCCACGGTCACCGGCACCGTCGTGGACAAGGAGGACCCCCAGTATCCGCTCGAGGGGGCTCAGGTGCTCCTCTACAACCAATCCGGCGACCTGCTCGGATCAACGACCTCGGACTCAGACGGCAGATTTCGATTCGTCGGCCAGCTGGAGATCCAACAGAACTTGACCGTGGTCGGGCAGCCCGGGCCGTACTCCGAGTATCTCGGACAAGGGACTCACTACTGCAAGTACGAACGGACCGAGAGCGAGCCCTTCTCGATCACGACTGGCCAGGTGACCAACATCGGTGATCTCGAGCTCGCCCATCGCCCTGCGAACGAGCAGGACGGGGAGCAGTGCTACCCGTCCCAGGGCTAGCAGGCGAGACTCAGTCGATCGCCAGGTCGTCGTCGCCCCAGTAGGCGCGCATCGACGTGATCCGGCCCTGGTCGTCGAAGGTCATCACGTCGAACGGCGAGAGCGTGTAGGTCAGCCCCTCCGCGAACGTCTGCACCTCGAAGTGGAACGCCGCCTCGCCGCC
>FTBU01000229.1_pt1 | contig 15107 bp, 15 predicted proteins | sample 1639351 | NCBI WGS metagenome assembly FTBU01 (sample SAMEA3914864, study PRJEB12502) | metagenome | biome: forest; material: soil | place: USA | collected 2012-03-12 | depth 0.3 m | reverse complement strand
TCACGGAGCCCGGGTGCGGCCGCGTGCGCCTCGTCGGGATGCAGGTCCAGGTCGGAGGCGACCAGGCCACCGGCGAGCAGGGCGGCGACGGAGAGCAGGGCGAGACGGCGCATGACCTCCTCAACGAGACGCCGTGTCTCGGGTCACGGTGTCCCGGGTCACGGCACGAGCCCGCAGGTGCGGTCAGCGCGCGACGATCACCGAGGAGCCGTGCCCGAAGAGTCCCTGGTTGGCGGTGATCCCGATCCGGGCGCCGTCGACCTGACGGCCGTCGGCCTGGCCGCGGAGCTGCCAGGTGAGCTCGCAGACCTGTGCGAGCGCCTGGGCCGGGACCGCCTCGCCGAAGCAGGCCAGCCCGCCCGACGGGTTGACCGGGATCCGGCCGCCGATCGTGGTGTCGCCGGCGCGGAGCAGCTGCTCCGCCTCGCCGCGCTTGCAGAGCTGCAGGTCCTCGATCCAGTCCAGCTCGAGCGCGGTCGACAGGTCGTAGACCTCGGCCACGTCGACGTCCTCGGGGCCGATCCCGGCTTCCTCGTACGCCGCCTGGCCGATCGACTCCTTGAAGGTCCGCGTCGGCTCGCCGACCGCGTTCGCCGAGTCGGTGCTCATCAGCGGCATGTCGATGATCGTGTTCGGGAACGTCGGCGTGACCGTGCTGATCGCCTTGATCCGCACGTCGCTCAGCCCGTGCTTGCGCGCGTAGTCGACCGAGCAGAGGATCACGGCCGCGGCGCCGTCGGAGGTGGCGCAGATGTCGAGCAGGTGCAGCGGGTCGGAGACGATCGCGGAGCCGAGCACGTCCTCGACCGCGACCTCCTTGCGGTAGCGCGCGTAGGGGTTGCCGAGCCCGTGCTTGGCGTTCTTGACCTTGACCTGGGCGAAGTCCTCCTGGGTGGCGCCGTACAGGTCCATCCGGCGGCGCGCGTAGAGGGCGAAGTAGCCCGGGTTGGTCATCCCCATCAGGCGGAAGCGCAGCCAGTCCGGGTCGTCCCAGCGCTCGCCGGCGTTCGGGGCCAGGAAGCCCTTGGGCGTGGTGTCGGCGCCGACGACCAGCGCGACCTCGGAGAGCCCGGCCAGGATCCGCGCGCGGGCGGTGTCCAGCGCCTGGGCGCCGGTGGCGCAGGCGGCGTACGAGGTGGCGACGCGGGCGCCGTTCCAGCCGAGCGCCTGGGCGAAGGTGGCACCGGCGACGTAGCCGCCGTAGCCGTTGCGGACGGTCTCACCGCCGACGACCAGGTCGACGTCGGTCCACGGGATGCCCGCGTCGGCGAGCGCTGCCCGCGCCGCGACGACGCCGTACTCGACGAAGTTCTTGCCCCACTTGCCCCACGGGTGCATGCCGACACCGGCGATGGCGACGTCGTTGCTCACTGCGCTTCTCCCTGCGTCTCGACAGGCTCGACGAACGACGTCGGCTTCCAGCGCCAGATGGTCCGGTCGCCGCTCTCGTCGGCGTAGAGGGTCTCGACGACGAGCTCGACCTCGTCGCCGACCTTGAGGTCGGTGACGCCGAAGCCGTCGGCGACCTGGCCCAGGATCACCAGGCCCTCGGGGAGCTCGACCGCGGCCAGCGCGAAGGGGACGTACGGGTCGGTCGCCGGGATGTACGGCGCCGGCGGCTGGTACTGCGCGTCGGTGTAGGACCAGACCCGGCCACGGCGGGAGAGCTCGGTCTCCGCGAACTCCTCGCCGTTGCAGGCGGGGTTCTTGCAGTAGCCCGAGGTCTTCGGGAAGAACACCGTGCCGCAGCTCGTGCACTTCGAGCCGAGCAACGCAGGCGCGTCTCCCGTGGTGAACCAGCCCTCGATGGCCGGAATCGTGGCGGTCATGGCGTCCCTTCGGCGAAAACTCCGGGGTCGAGGAAGGCCGTCCCGGCCCGTCTCGAAACTAGAACAGGTTCTCACTATCTCACGCGGTCGTCGCAGCGTCAGCAGGTGTGCCACAGTTCACGCGTGGAGGCGCTCGTCGGGGTCTTGGCGGTCGCGCTCGCGCTCGCCCTCGGCGCGCTGGGCGTGACCGTGGTCCGGCTGCGCCGGCTCCGCGCCGAGCTGGACGAGGCGCTCCGCCGGATCCCGCCCCCGCCGCCGGAGACCAGGGCCGAACGGGCCGTGCTCACGGCCGGCGGCGCGGTGCTCACCGCCGGGACCGCGATGCGCAGCGTCGTCGAGGCGGTCAACCGGGTGCGGGAGCAAGGGCTCGGCGGGATGCTGCTGAGCAGCCTGGAGGACTTCAACCGCTGGGCCGCCGAGCAGCGCACCGCGATCGGCCGGATGGCCGCCGACGACGGCACCGTCACGATCTTCTTCTCCGACATCGAGAACTCGACCTTGCTCAACACGCAGCTCGGCGACGCGCGCTGGCTACGGGTGCTCACCGCGCACGACCACCTCGTCGAGACCTACGTCGAGAAGTACCGCGGCCTGGTGGTCAAGACCCAGGGCGACGGTCACATGGTCGTCTTCAGCACCCCCGAGCTCGCCCTCGACGCCGCCCTCGACATCCAGCGGGCGCTCGGCGCCAACTGGAACCGCAGCCGCGAGCTCCGCCGCACGCCGATCCGGGTCCGGATCGGGCTGCACACCGGTACCGCCATCGAGCGCGACGGCGACTACTTCGGCCAGAACGTGGCGCTGGCGGCCCGCGTCGCCGCCGAGGCCCAGGGCGGCGAGATCCTGGTGACCGACGAGATCGCCGTCTCGCTCGCCGACGACTTCGAGTTCACCCCCGCCGAGGCGGTCGAGCTCAAGGGCTTCGAGGGCGTCCAGACGCTGTGGCACTGCGAGGGGGCCCGGAAGTGAGGGACGAGCGATGAGGCTCAAGCTCGGACGACCGGACCTGTCCCGGTACGCCGACCGGTTCGACGTGGCGCCCGCGAACGGCGCCCTGGGGGTGACCTTCCTCGGCGTCAGCACGCTGCTCATCGACGACGGCGAGTCGGCGATCCTCACCGACGGGTACTTCAGCCGTCCAGCGATGCTCGCCGTCGCGCTGGGCCGGATCCGGCCGGAGGAGGACATCATCGCCGCGTGCCTGGAGCGGGCGCTGGCGCACGGGGGTCCGACGATCCCGAGGATCGACGCGGTGGTCCCGGTGCACAGCCACTTCGACCACGCGCTGGACTCGGCCGTCGTCGCGCGGCGTACCGGGGCGGCACTGGTGGGCGGTCTCTCCACGGCGAACATCGGGCGCGGCGGCGGGCTCGTCGAGGACCAGATCCACGTGCTCGCCCCTGGCTCGACCTGGCGCAGCGATGCCTGGGAGCTCACCCTCGTGGAGTCGCACCACTGCCCGCCGGACCGCTTCCCGGGGACGATCGACGCCCCGGTGACCCCGCCGGTCAAGGCCGCGGAGTACAAGTGCGGCGAGGCCTGGTCGATCCTGGTCCGGCACCGCGGCGGCGCGACCGCGCTCGTGCAGGGCAGCGCAGGCTACGTCCCCGGTGCGCTGGTCGGCCGGCACGCCGACGTCGCCTACCTCGGGGTCGGCCAGCTCGGGCTGCAGAGCGAGGAGTACATCGTCGAGTACTGGACCGAGACGGTCCGCGCCGTCGGCGCCCGCCGGGTGGTCCTCACCCACTGGGACGACTTCTTCCGCCCGCTGCCGATGTCCCCGAACGACCCGCCGCTGCGCGCCCTGCCCTACGCCGGCGACGACCTCGACGCGACCATGAGGGTCCTCGCCCGTCTGGCCACCGACGACGACGTCCACCTGTCGTTCCCGACCGTCTGGCAGCGCGAGGACCCCTGGGCCTGATCCCGATCCCGATCCCGTTGAATTGGGACTCCCGGCTCGTCGAGATGGGATTTCTGGCTCATTCAGAGGGGACTGCGGGCTCGTCGACTCTTCACGTGACGCCCTACTCGACGGACCACGAGTCCCCGTTCAACGAACCGCGAGTCCCAATTCAACGAACCGGGAGTCCCAATTCAACGGGTGAGGTAGCGGGCGAGGAGGGTGCCGTCCTGCTCGAGGAGGAGGGCGAGGTCGAGGTTCGTGTCGATGTCCTCGCCGCTGAGGATGCGCGGGTGGACGCCGGCGATCAGGCGGGGTACGACGGTCAGGGTGAGCTCGTCGGCGGCACCGGAGGCGACCAGGGTGCGGAGCAGGCTGGGGCCGCCCTCGGAGAGCAGGTCCCGCAGCCCGCGCTCGACCAGGGCCGCCTTGACCCCGGGCAGGTCGACCTGGGCGTCCCCGGCGACGATCACCTGGTCGGGGCCGAGGATCGCCCGGGCGTCGTCGAGTCCCGGCGAGGAGGCGCAGGTCGCCATCAGCACCTTGCCGTCGGGGCATCCGACGAGCTTCTCCGGGACCGTGCCCGAGTGCGAGACGAGGACCAGCGGGACCGTCGCCTCGCCGTACTCCTCGGTCCGCGCGGTGCCGGCGCCCACGAGGATGGCGTCGGACTCGGCGCGCAGGGCGTGGAAGACGGCCCGGTCCACGGCGTTGTTGATCGAGCCGCTCTTGCCGGTGACGCCGTTCGCCGCACCATCCACGGTGCTCACCATGTTCACCCGCAGCCAGGGCAGTCGGGGGGCGCGGTAGAGGTCGGCGACGTCGGCCTCGGTGACCTCGCCGGTGCGGCCGCCGAGGGTGTCGACCAGGATTCTCATCGGTCCTCCAGCTCCCACCGGACCACCCAGTACTGGACGCCGTACGGCGCGTCGTCGTAGTCGACGCTGGCGCTCGCGACCCGCGAGCCCGCTGCCAGGCGGCGCCCGAGCGCGGCCAGCACCGCTGCGTCGTCGCCCGCCCAGAGCTCCGCGGCCAGGGCCAGGTCGAGACCCGCGAGGGCCTCCAGGTCACCCGCGGCCAGAGCGGCACCGACCCTCTTGTCGAACCCCGCGGACCGCTCGTCGAAGTGGCCCGGCGCCTTCTCGGTGCGCATCGCCGAGCCGTTGGCGGCGACCAGGATTCCGGGGACGGCGGCGGCGGCCCGACCCAGCAGGTGGTCGACGACGCGCTGTCCGGAGGCGGACCCGGCGACGCCGGAGACCTGCCCGCCCTCGGTGAGCCAGTCGACCGCGGCGATGACCGCCGAGCGCAGGTCGGGGATCGGGTCCTCGAGGCTGGCGTACTCCGGGAGCAGCGCCAGCGTGCTCGGCACGACCACGACTCTCATGCCAACCCCCGGATCGCGCGCTGCGGACGGCGGCGGCCGGCGATCGTGTTCACCATGTCGACCGTCCGCCGGGTCTCGACCACCTCGTGCACCCGGTAGATCCGGGCCCCGGCCAGCGCACTGACCGCGGTCGCCGCGAGCGTCCCGGTGAGCCGCTCGCCGACCGGCAGGTCCAGGCTCTCGCCGACGAAGTCCTTGTTCGACAGCGAGACCAGCACCGGCCAGCCGGTCGCGACCATCTCGCCGAGCCGGCGGGTGAGCTCGAGGGAGTGGAAGGTGTTCTTGCCGAAGTCGTGCGCCGGGTCGATCACGATGCTGCGCCGGTCGACGCCGGCCAGGGCGGCCCGCTCGGCGTACGCGACGGTGTCGGCGATCGCGCTCTTCACGACGTCGTCGTACTCGACCCGGAACGGCCGGGTGCGCGGCGTCGCGCCCCCGGTGTGCGTGCAGACGATGGCCGCGCCGAACTCGGCCGCGACGTCGACCAGCTCGGGGTCCGCACCGCCCCAGGCGTCGTTGAGCACGTCGGCGCCGGCCTCGCAGACCGCGCGGCCGACCTCGGCGCGCCAGGTGTCGACCGAGATCACCAGGTCCGGGTACGCCGCCCGGACCCGGGCCACGAAGCCGACGACCCGGTCCTTCTCCTCGGCGGCGTCGATGAACGCGCCGGGCGCCGCCTTGATGCCGCCGATGTCGACGATCTCGGCGCCCTGCTCGGCCACCAGCGCGACCCGCTCGAAGGCCTTGTCCTCGGCCCAGGTCGCGCCCTTGTCGTAGAACGAGTCCGGCGTCCGGTTGACGATCGCCATCATCAGGGTGGCGTCGTCGGCGAACTCGTGCCGGCCGAGCTTGAGCGTCATCGCGCCCCTTCCAGGTACGTCGCGGCGGGGGCGCGCTCGGTGACCGGCACCGAGCGGGTCAGCGGGGTGATCACGCCGTCGACCGGGTGGTACTGGCGCAGCGCGACGTCCTCCTTCGACGCCGCGGTGGCGACCGGAACCCCGGCGCGCGCCTGCACCGCGGCGAGGATCTGGGTGGCCATCGCGCCGAGGTCGCGCAGGGCCTGGTGCCGGTGGGCGCGCCGGCCGAGGTCGACCTGGGCGATCGCGTCGACGCCCCGCGCGCGGACGGTGTCGATGAGCGCGGTCGTCTCGACGGCGTACCCGGTGGGCACGCTGAGCGAGGCGAACAGGTCCCGGCGGACGGCCCACTCCCCCGCCAGCGGCTGGACCAAACCGGCCAGCTCGGGGAAGAGCAGGTTGAGGAGCGGCCGAGCGACCAGCTCGGTGACCCGGCCGCCCTCGTACGCCGCCCCCTCGTCCGCGGTTCCGTCCCCGCCGAGCAGCGGCCGCTCGTAGAAGCCCTTGACCAGGGCGATCTCCGGGCGGGTCAGCAGCGGGCCGAGCAGGCCCGGCACGAAGTGGGTGTCCCAGTCCAGCAGGTCGGCGTCCATGAAGACGAGCAGGTCGCCCCGGGTGACGAAGAGCGACTTCCACATCGCCTCGCCCTTGCCCGGCACCGACCCGAGGTCGGGCCGGATCTCGCCGGAGCGGTGCACCGAGGCGCCGGCGTCGGTGGCGACCGCGTAGGTGTCGTCGGTCGAGTCGGAGTCGATCACCACGATCTCGTCGAGCAGGGCGGTGGTCTCCACCAGCGCCTCGCGGACCCGGCCGACCACGTCGCCGACCGTCGCGGCCTCGTTGCGCGCCGGCACGACGAGGCTGACGGTCAGACCGGCGCGCGCCTTGGCGTCGACCAGGTCGGTGAGGGTGTGGTCGCGCCACGAGGACGTGTTCGTGGCGAACCATGAGTCGACGGGGCCGGGCACGTAGCGAGGCTAGCGGCACCGCACCAACGCCGGACCGAGGGGTTTCGAGACGGTCGCTGCGCGACCTCCTCAACCAGCGGAACGGTCAGGCCTCGAGCGCCCAGAGCTGGTCCGGTGCGACCGTGTCGACGAAGTCGGCGATCTCCTCGAGCGCCTGGTCGGCCTCGGGCAGCAGCCCGGCCGCAGCCTGGAACACGTGCACCTGGTGGTCCCAGACCTGGAGCTCGACGTCCACGTCGGCAGCGCTGAGCGCCTCGGCCATCGAGACCGCGTCCGGGAAGACCATCTCGGCCGAGCTGGCCTGGATCAGCGACGGCGGCAGACCGTGCAGCGCGGCCTGCGACGGCGCCCCGGGCAGCACGACGGCCTCGCCGGCGCGCAGCGACGCCCGCATCACCACCTGGCCCAGGCCGCGGAAGCAGTGCGACGGGAACAGCGCGCACGACTCGGCGGAGGGGGCGGCCACCTTGACGGTGCCGTCGAAGTCGATGAGCGGCGACATCGCGACCAGGCCGGCGGGCATCGGAAGCCCGGCCTCCTGCGCGGCGAGCGCGAGCTGGAAGGTGAGGTAGCCGCCGGCGGAGTCGCCCATGATCACGACCTTCGACGCCGGGACACCCGAGTCCAGGACGTGCCGGTAGGCGTCGAGCGCGTCCGCGATCGAGGTGCTCACCGGGTGCTTGGGCAGCTGGCGGTACTCGACGGCGACCACGGTCGCCCGGGTGCGCTCGGCGATCCGGGACATCAGCTGGCGGTGCAGGAACCGGCCACCGACGACGAACGCGCCGCCGTGCAGGTAGACCACCACGCGGTCCTCGGTCGACGGCGTCCGCAGCAGCTCCGCCTTGCAGTGCGGCAGGTCGATCCGCTCGAAGGTGGTCCCCTCGACCGGCTTGAGCGCGAGGCCCGCGTAGTCGGCCAGGAAGTAGGGCCACGGCAGCAGCGGGACGTGGGACCAGACGCCGATGAAGGGCTTGACCGTGTGCCGCAGGCCGAACGCGAGCAGGTCCGAGCGGAATCCGCCGCCGCCGAAGCGGGTCAGCCGTACCGGCTTCGCGTCGGGAACGACGCTGAGAGGACCCCGCGCGAGCGGGAGGGGTCGGGTCTGGGCACCCATCGGGACACCTCGCTTCGGATCTCGGAGCTCCGTCGCCAGGACCATCGGCCCCCCACGGGCCTTCCTGACCTGAAACTCGTTGAAACCTACACCTGTGCGGACCCCGTACGGCTGAGATCGGCTTCCGTCGCGGCGTTTTTCTCGATCCCGGTGAAGACGAACCGGCGGTAGCTCCAGAACCGGAACGCGGTGCCGAGCGCCATCCCGACCACGTTCGCGGAGATGTTGTCGGCCAGCCTGCTGGTCAGGCCGAGCAGGTCGTGCGAGATCACCAGGGCGACGACCGAGAAACCGAACCCGATCACGTTGAACAGCACGAACAGCGCGATCTCGTGGCGCCGGTCCCGGTCGGAGGAGCCGCGCCAGGTGAAGGTCCGGTTGCCGACGTAGGTGACCATCATCGCGACCACGACGGCCAGGGTGCGCGCGTACGCCGGGTCGTGGGCGGCGAACGGCTGCAGCGACCGGAAGAAGTTGAAGGCCACCACGTCGACGACGTACCCGATCCCGCCCACGAGCAGGAAGGTCAGCACCTCGCCGAAGCGCCAGAACAGCACCCGCGCCAGCGCCTCGCGGGCGATCGCGGCACTCATCTTCGAGCTTCCCGCCACCCGGTCGGTGAAGGTGATCGGCACCTCGCGGACCCGCAGGTCGGCCTGGGCGGCGCGCCAGGTGTTCTCGATCTGGAAGGAGTAGCCGTCCGACTCCGAGTCCAGCGCACCGATCGTGCCCAGCGCGTCGGCGCGGAAAGCCTTGAAGCCGGCGGTGTTGTCGCGCACGCCGGTCCCGAGCAGCGTCCGGACGTAGACGTTGCCGCCCCAGGAGAGCAGCCGGCGCCGCCAGTCCCAGTTCTCCACCCCGCCGCCGGCGACGTAGCGCGAGCCGACCGCGACGTCGCTCTCGTCCAGGGCACCGAAGAGCGCGTCCAGGCGCTCCGGCGGGTGCGAGAAGTCGGCGTCCATCTGGGCGATCCGGTCGTACCCGCGCTCCAGCGCCCAGGCGAACCCGGCCCGGTACGCCGCTCCGAGCCCCGCCTTCGCGGACCGCTCGAGCAGGTGCACAGTGCCGCCGAACCGCGGGTGCGCGCGGACCAGGTCGGCGGTCCCGTCCGGACTGCCGTCGTCGACGACGAGCACCTCGGCGTACGGCGTGGTCCGCGCGAGCTCGTCGAGCAGCCGGGTGATGTTGGCGGACTCGTCGTAGGTCGGCACCACCACCAGGCAACGCGCGCCCGTCACCGGCCCGGTCACCGGCCCGTTCACCGGCCCGGTCACGGGATCACCAGCCCGTGGCAGGCGTCGTCGCGGTCGCCGTCGTCGGTGAGCGGCGCCCGGTCGACGCTGCGGAGCAGGTAGATGGTCCGACCGCAGACCTGGCCGACCGTGCGGTACCGCTGGTCGAGCACGACGGTCGCGCCGTGCTCGGCGAGCCGCTCCCGCGTGTTGGCACCCCGGACGACCAGCCAGGTCGGCGCCCGTGGGCCGGCGAGCACGGCCCGCAGCTCGGTGAGCTCCGGGTCCAGGGTCCGGGAGGGCAGGCTCCACAGGTAGGGGTAGGGCGAGGTCATCCCGGCGCTGCGCAGGATGTCGGGATCACCGAACGCCGAGACCAGGGTGTCCCCCGGCTGCGCCGAACGCTCGATCGCCCGACCGACCGTGGTGCCCGGGGTCGCCGTCGGGTGCAGCATCACGATCACCGCGGCGACCAGCGCGGAGACGGCGACCAGGCCGACCGCGGCGCGCACCAGCGCGACGGAGCGCAGCGACAGCGCGCCGGCCGCGAGAGCCACCACCGGCACCGACTCGACCAGGTAGTGCAGCCAGTAGCTGCCACCGGCCACCACCGAGAACGTGGTCCAGGCGCCGGTCGCGATCAGCGCCCAGACCACCTCCGGCGACCGGGTACGTCGCACGCCGAGCGCCAGGAAACCGAGCAGGACCACGGGTGCCGCGCTGAGCAGGAAGGAGAGCCCGAGCCGGTGCAGCCGGAGCGTCGGTGCCTGCGACGTGCCGGCCGCGATCACCTTCGCTGCCTCGACGCGGAACGGGTAGGTCGCCTCGTAGACCGCCGCCGGCGTGGTGCCGTGCGCGAGCGCCGAGAGCATCACGACTCCGTAGGCGAGCACCCCGCCGGCCACGGCGAGCAGCACCAGGTCGCGGACCCGGCGACCGTCGATCCGGTGCCGGCGCCAGGCGACGAGCCAGCAGACGGCCGCGAAGACGACGACGTCGACCATGTTCTGCTTCACCAGCAGGGCGGAGACGGCGGTGACGCCGGTGAGGAGCCCGGCGCCGCGGGCGACCAGGGCGTCCTCGGCGACCACGGCCTCGACCGCGGCCCGGATCCCGAGCGCCAGCAGCGGCAGCGCGATCAGCTCGCCGTTGACGTCGATGGCGCCGTAGAGCGGCGAGACGAGCAGGGCCGCGGCGACGACCGCGGTCCAGCCGGCCGCGCGCCGGCCGAACACCCGGCGCGCCGTCGAGGCGAGCAGCACGACCGTCGTGACCGCGGCGAGCATGCCGAGGACGCGCAGGCCGACCAGACCGCCGGCGAGGTCCGCGAGCCGGAAGAACGCGATCAGCAGCGGCGGCCGGTCGACCCAGTAGTCGCCGTACAGGGAGGTGCCGCCGGCGTGCCACTGGCCCGCCACCAGCAGGAAGCCGCCCTCGTCGGGGGACGCCCCGCCGCGGATCTCGAAGAGCCGCACCACGACCAGCGCCGCGACCGACAGCGGGACGGCCAGCGGGTAGCGGTCCAGGAAGTCGCTCCGGGTCCTGCGGGACCCGGCGGTCGGGGCGGTCGTGGTCACGGGACGAACATGACCGGTGCGGGCTGAACCAAACCTGAACGTCCGGCCGACGGCCGGTGACGACTGCTCGCGTCGCGGGTCGTCCATCAGCCCTCCCCGGGCAGGTCGACGACCAGCCGGGCTCCGCCGAGGGGCGACGCCTCGGCGCGCACCGTGCCGCCGGTCGCCTCCACGATCGAGCGGACGATGGCCAGGCCGAGCCCGGAGCCGCCGGCGTCGCGGTCACGGGCGGCGTCGAGGCGGACGAACCGCTCGAAGACCGCCTCGCGCTGGTCGGCCGGGATGCCCTCGCCGTCGTCGTCGACGACCAGGCACACCCGGCCGTCGGCCTCGCCGAGGCCCACCCGGACCCGCGTCGTCGCGTGCCGGACGGCGTTGCTGAGCAGGTTGCCGACGACCTGGGCCAGGAGCAGCGCCTGGCCCCGGGTCCGGCCGGCCCCGACACCGGAGACGTCGATCGTGACGCCCTCGGGCGCCGTCGTCCGGGCGCGGGCGACCTCGGTCATCACCAGGTCGTCGACGTCGACCTCGTCCCCGTCGTCGACGGCGGACTCGACCCGGGCGAGCAGCAGCAGCGCGCTCACCAGGTCCTCCAGGCGCAGGCTCTCGTCGAGCACGTCGTCGGCCAACCGGGTCACGTCGAAGCGGTCCGGGTGGGCGCGGGCGACCTCGGCGCTCTGCCGGATCACCGCGAGCGGGGTGCGCAGCTCGTGGGAGGCGTCCGAGACGAACCGGCGCTGCCGCTGCTGGCCCTCGTCGATCCGGTCCAGCATCGCGTTCAGCGTGCGGGCCAGGCGCGGGATCTCGTCGGTCCCGTCCGGCACCGCGAGCCGGCGGCGCAGGTGGGAGGCGGTGATCAGGTCGGCCTCGTCGCGCATCACCTCGACCGGGCGCAGCGCCCGTCCGACGCTCACCCAGATGATCCCGGCGAGCGCGAGCACGACCAACGGCACGGTGATCGCCAGGACGCCGGCCGTCTCGGCCATGGTCTCGTCGCGCGCCTCGGTCGAGCGCCCGACCACGATCCGGGAGACCCCGGAACGGGTGCGCGCCGCGTCGCCGGCGTTCACGGCGACCACGGTGAACCGGTCCGACAGACCCGGCACGCGGAGCGTCCGGGTGACCCCGGGCTCATGGCGCAGTGCCGCGGCCGGCTGGCCCGGCCGGTCGCTGGCGACAACCGCCCCGCCGTTGTCGAGGAGCTGGACGAGGACGTCGTGACGGCCGGTGGTCGCGGCGGCCGCGGGGCGGACCCCGCGCGCCAGCTGAGCGTCGATCGCCGCCGCTTCCTGGCGCGCTGTGGACTCCAGGCTCTGGCCGATGCTGTTCCCGATCGCGAAGACCATCACCACCGAGCCGATCGTGGTCACCAGCAGCACGAACAGCGACGCCACCACGGTGATCCGCACGCGCATCGACGACGCGGCCCGGTCCAGCACGCTCACGGAGCGCCGATCCGGTAGCCGAGCCCGCGCACGGTGGCGATGTCCTCACGGCCGAACTCGCGGTCCACCTTGCGGCGCAGCCGGGCGATGTAGACCTCGACGATGTTGGGGTCGCCCTCGAACCCGTAGTCCCAGACGTTCTCCAGGATCTGGGCCTTGGTGACGACGGTGGTCGCGCGCCGCATCAGGAAGTGCAGCAGCGAGTACTCGCGCGCGGTCAGGTCGATCACCGCGCCGCCCCGCGAGACCTGCTTCGCCGCCGGGTCCAGGACCAGGTCCCCGACGACCAGGTTGGTCGGACGCTCGGCGACCCCGCGGCGGAGCAGCGAACGCAGCCGGGCGAGCAGCACCTGGAAGGAGAACGGCTTGGTGACGTAGTCGTCGGCCCCGGTGTCGAGCGCCTCGACCTGGTCCCACTCGCCGTCCTTGGCGGTGAGCATGATGATCGGGGTCCAGTTCTGCTCGGCGCGCAGGATCTTGCAGACGTCGTACCCGTTGGTGAGCGGCAGCATGATGTCGAGCAGGATCGCGTCGTAGGCGTTCTCGCGGGCGTACCAGAGACCCTCGGTGCCGTCGTGCGCGACGTCGACGGCGAACCCCTCGGCCTCCAGCCCGGTCCGCAGCGCGGCGGCCAGGCGCCGCTCGTCCTCCACCACCAGGATCCGCATGGGCCCGAGTCTCCCAGGCGACGCCGCGCGGGCCCAGCAGCGTTCAGGGCGCGTTCAGGTCCTGGTACGGCGCACGGGCGGCCCGCGGACCCGCCAGGATGTGCGCATGCGTGAGACGACCCTCGAGCTCGACGCGGTCTCGCTGCGGGCGCTGCACTGGGGGCCCAAGGCCGGTCCGCTCGCGGTGCTGCTGCACGGCTTCCCCGACACGGCGCACACCTGGCGCCACCTCGGGCCGCGGCTGGCCGAGGACGGCTGGCGGGTGGTCGCACCGTTCACCCGGGGCTACGCACCCTCCGGCGTGCCGCGCGACGGCAGCGGGCACGTCGCGGCCCTGATGGACGACGCGGTCGCGATCCACCGGCTGCTCGGCGGGGACGAGCGGGCGGTGCTGGTCGGCCACGACTGGGGCGCGATCACCGCGAACGCGCTGGCCGCGCACGCCGACAGCCCGTTCTCCCGGGTCGCGGCGCTGGCCGTGCCGCCCTTTCTCTCCCTGCAGACGCCGCGCAGCCTCCGGTTCCTGCCGCGCCAGCTCCGCAACAGCTGGTACATCGCGTTCAACCAGCTCCCCGTCCTGCCCGAGCGCCGGGCCGACGACCTGGTGCGCAAGCTGTGGGAGGACTGGTCCCCCGGGTACGACGCCGCCGAGGACCTGCCCGCCGTCCTCGACGCCTTCGGTACGCCGGAGCACCGCCGCGCGATCTTCGGCTACTACCGCAACCTGGTCCGCCCGCTGCCGCGGGTGCCGGAGGCCTACCGGCAGTGGCAGGGCGCCGAGATGCGGATGCCGGTGGTGCCGACCCTCTACCTGCACGGCGCGCAGGACGGCTGCCTGGACGCCCGGCTGGCCGCCCTGGTCGGTCCCGGCCTGCCCGCGGGCAGCGAGGTGCACCTGGTCGAGGACGCCGGGCACTTCCTCCAGCTCGAGCAGCCGGACGAGGTCGGGCGGCTGGTGAGCACCTTCCTGAAGGGCACGATCTGAGCCTGGGCTGACGGTCCCGGCCCCCGTGGGACCTTGGTCATCTAATATATCCCCGTTTGGGTAATTTTGTCCGTTTTGGGGTAGCCTCCTTTGCCAGGCAGGAGGCCGGAATGACCCGACCACGGATGAAGAGCGAGAGGGGCGCGATCGCCGTCGAAGCGGCCATCGTGGTGCCCCTGCTCGTCGTCATGATGTTCGGGGTCGTCGAGGTGGCCCTGCTCATGCGCGACTCCGTGGCCCTCTCCAGCTCGGTGCGCACCGGGAGCCGGATCGCCTCGGCCTCTGCCGGAGCGGGCCCGGGCACCTGTCAGGCCAGCGCCAACCCGCCGCCCTGCACGCCGGCGACCGTGCCGGCGTTCGCCCAGGCGGCGGCGGACTCGATCCAGCGCGCCGGAAGCGCGATGCCCAAGGACAGCATCAACTGGGTGATGGTCTACGAGGCCAACACCGCCGGTTACCCGCTGCCCGCCGGCAACACCCAGCTCGTCTGCACCAGCAACTGCGTCACCTACGTCTGGGACCAGGCGCTCGACCGGTTCCGCTACGCCAGCGGCACCTGGGCGTCGAAGTCCGTCAACGCCTGCGTCAACGACCCGCTGCAGACCTCCGTCGGCGTCGCCATGCGCGCCCAGCACCAGTCCGTCACCGGAGTGATCGGCTCGATCTCGCTCACCGAGCGGAGCGTGATGCGTTTCGAGCCGCTGCCCAGCGATCAGTGCAAGGCGAACACCCACCAATGACCCGGAGGACGACCCGCTGGACCCGCCGTCGGCGCGACGAGCGCGGGATCGCGTCCGTGCTGGTCGCGGTGTTCACGGCGACCGCCTTCATGCCGCTCGCCGCGATCGGGGTCGACCTCGCCCGGATCTACGTGGAGGGCGAGCGCGTCCAGATCGCCGCGGACGCGGCGGCGCTCGCCGGGGTGACCGCGCTGCCCGACGACATGGACTCGGCGACCAGCCAGGCGATCACGGTCGCCGCCCGCAACGGCTACACCGCCGGCCCGACGGTGACCATCAAGGTCGAGCCCGGCCAGAAGCGGACCCAGCTCAAGGTCACCATCACCTCGAAGATCGCGAACGCCTTCGGCGCCACCTTCGGCGTCTCGACCGGCAGCGTGACCCGGGTCGCGGTCG
>FTBU01000651.1_pt1 | contig 16433 bp, 14 predicted proteins | sample 1639351 | NCBI WGS metagenome assembly FTBU01 (sample SAMEA3914864, study PRJEB12502) | metagenome | biome: forest; material: soil | place: USA | collected 2012-03-12 | depth 0.3 m | reverse complement strand
GCGAGCCCGTTCTTGAGCACCATCCAGATCAGCCAGATCAGGGGCACGAGCACGACCGCGAAGGCGGCCCAGACCAGGCAGGTGGCGAACCGGTCGGCCGCCGCTCGGCCGCCCTCGACGACGCGCGACCAGATCGGCACGCCGACGACGAACAGGAACCCTGCGACGACCGCGCCGCCGACGATGTCCCAGCCGAGCACCATCGTGAGCAGGCCGGCGATGGCCAGCGCCATCGCGCCGACGAGCACCTCCGCCCAGCGGGGCAGCTTGGGCTGCGCCAGGCCGGCGGTGACGGACTCGAAGTCCTCGAGGGGGGTGGTGGTCATCGGGTCACCTTCCTCTCGCCGCGCGCGACGATCAGTCGGGCGACGAAGTTGACCGCGAACGTCACGATGAACAGCACCAGGCCGGTGGCGATCAGCAGCGCCTGCCGATCAGGGGTCGCCTCCTTGTAGTTCGCCGCGATGTTCTGGGCGATCGTGGAGGGATTGCTGTTCGAGATCAGGTTCAGCGTGTAGATCGGGGTCGCGGACAGCACCATCGCGACCGCCATCGTCTCGCCCAGCGCGCGGCCGAGGCCGAGCATCACGCCGGAGACGACGCCCGAGCGGGCATAGGGGAACACCGCCAGCCGGATCGTCTCCCAGCGGGTCGCTCCCAGCGCCATCGCGGCCTCCTCGTGGAGGCGGGGCGTCTGGGCGAAGACCTCGCGGGAGATCGCCGTCGTGATCGGGATGACCATGATCGCCAGCACGATGCCGGCGGTGAGCATGGTCCGGCCGGTCACCGACGGCGGTCCGGCGAAGAACGGGATGAAGTCCAGGTTGCCGTACAGCCAGTCGATCGACGGCGTCATCCAGTGCGCCAGGGCGAGGCCACCCCAGAGGCCGTAGACGACCGACGGGATCGCGGCGAGCAGGTCGATGACGTAGGCGATCGGCCCGGCGACCCGCGGCGGCGCGTAGTGCGAGATGAACAGTGCGAGCCCGACCGAGAACGGCACGGCGATCACGAGGGCCACGAGCGCCGCGAGGATGGTGCCCCAGACCAGCGGCCCGACGTACGACCAGAAGTTGTCCGCCGGGCGGTAGATGTCGGCCGGGGCGGTGAGGCCGGGCAGGCCCTCGATGAGGAGGAAGACGGCGACGCCGGCCAGCGCCACCATGATGAGGATCGCCGCGAGGCGAGCAGTGCCCGCGAAGACCCGGTCGCCCACGCGGACGACGGTCTTGCCGGGAGTGACGGTGTCAGTCACGGGACTCCTGTCGTTCATGGCGGTGCGGCGGCCCGGTCAACCGGGCCGCCGCACACCACGCTAGTGCCGTTTGTCAGCTGCCGGAAATGGCCCCGACGACCTGCTGCGCCTGCGCGGCGATCGACGAGTCGAGCGGAGCCGAGCCGGCCTGCTGGGCCGCCGCCTGCTGGCCCTCGTCCGAGACGATGTACGACGCGAAGCCGTTGACCAGGTCGGCCTGGCTCGCGTCGTCGTACTGCTGGCACGCGATCAGGTACGAGACCAGGATGACCGGGTAGGCACCGGACTCGGTCGTGGTGCGGTCGATGTCGTAGGTGAGCATCGTGTCGGTCGCGGTCGGCGCCGGCTTGGAGACCGCGAGCGCCTTGGCCGCGCCCTCGGCGGACGGGGCGGTGAACTCCTGGCCGACCTGGATCGAGGCGATGCCGAGGCCCTGGGCCTGGCTCTCGTCGGCGTAGCCGATGGTGCCCTCGCCGCCCTTGACCGCGGCGACCAGGCCCGAGGTGCCCTCAGCGGCCTCGCCACCCTTGATCGGCCACACGCCGTCGGGGTCGTACTTCCACGCACCGTCGCCGGCCTTGTTCAGGTAGTCGGTGAAGTTCTGCGTGGTGCCCGAGTCGTCCGAGCGGTGCACCGGCGAGATCGCGGTGCTCGGCAGGTCGACGCCGTCGTTGAGGGCGGCGATGGCCGGGTCGTTCCACTTGGTGATCTTGCCGTCGAAGATCATCGCGGTGGTCTTCGCGTCGAGGTTCAGCTTGTCGAGACCCGGCACGTTGTAGATGACCGCGATCGGGCTGACGTACACCGGCACCTCGACCGGGTCCTGGCCGCCGCAGCGCTTCTTGGCGGCGCTCAGCTCACCCTCGTCGTCGTTGAGGTAGGAGTCCGAGCCGGCGAACGCGTAGGCACCGGAGTTGAAGCTCTCGCGGCCACCACCCGAGCCGACCGGGTCGTAGGTGATGGTGACGTCCGGGTTGGCGGACTGGAAGCCGGCGCGCCACGCCTGCTGGGCCGAGTCCTGCGCGCTGGAGCCACCACCCGCGAGCTCGCCGCTGAGGCTCCCGCTGCTGCTGGTGGTGCTGTCGCTGCTGCCGCCGTCGCTCGACTCGTTGCTGGCACCGCAGGCCGTGAGCGCGAGCGCGAGGGCAGCGATGGTGGGCACCGCGGCCCGGCGGATGGAGGTCCTGATCACTTCGAGGCTCCTGAATTCTTCGTCAGACTGCTCTGTCGCTCTCGAAGTTAGGGAGCGCAGGTGGACTGTTCCGTGGTCGACGGTGAACGAGGGGTGAACTCGGGATACCCAATCGGCGACGTAAAGCCGCTCATGAGACGGCCATCACGTGAACAAGTGCCGGTTCGACTTGACGTCAGCGGATCAGGTGTCGTTCGGTGGCGACGAGTGCGCCCTTACGCACGTGGGCGACCAGCATCCCTCCGGTCCCCAGCTTCGGGTCCGGCACACCGAGCGCGTCGAACACGCTGGGCAGCACCGGACGGTGGCTGCAGACCACCGCTCCCTCGTCGGACTGGACCAGCTCGTCGGTGATCGCGACCACGCCCTCGGCGGTCGCGTCCTCCTCGCTCAGCCCGTCCTCGAGCTCGAGCTTCCAGCCGGTGACGTCGGAGTACGGCGCGACGGTCTCGACGCAGCGGAGGCTGCTCGAGCTCACGATCCGGGTGACGTCGTACGCCGCCAGCACGGGGATCACTCGCTGCGCCTGCTGGCGCCCGGCCTGGAGCAAGGGGCGGAGCCGGTCGTCCTGACTGCGCCAGGCCCTGCGCGACCGGGCCTGGCCGTGGCGCAGCACGACCAGCGCGTGGGTCTTGCGCCGCAGCGGGTACGCCGCCCGCAGCGTCTCGACGTCGTGCTCATAGCTGAGCCGCTCGAGCGCCTCGCCGTACGGCACCCACTCGACCCGGTCGATCTCGGCGTTCGGGCGGTAGTCACCGACGTCGTCCGACCCGACCGCGCGACCGACCCAGTAGGACACCGCCTTGGTCCGGCCGCCCGCGACCGGGTAGCGCTGGCCGGGCAGCGGCGGGCCGAGCCGGACGTGCAGCCCGGTCTCCTCCGCGACCTCCCGCACCGCCGCGGCGGCGACGTGCTCACCCGGGTCCAGCTTGCCCTTGGGGAACGACCAGTCGTCGTACCGCGGGCGATGGACGAGGAGCACCCGCTTGCCCGGTCGAAAGACGACGGCTCCAGCGGCGAGGACGTCCTTCGCGGGCATGGCGCTAGTGTCACACCACCCGCGAAGGAACAGGAGTACCGGTGCGCAGACGCCTCACGGTCGCGGCCCTCGTCGTGCTCGTGGTGGCGTTGGTGGCAGCCGCCGCGGTGGTCGGGATCCGCTGGTGGCGAGACCGCGACAAGACCGAGCTGGAGCGGGCCACGGCGTACGCACCCGCGGACGCGGAGCGCCTCTCCTGGACCGACTGGGCCGGTGTACGCGACCGGCTCGGCGCGCACCTGGACGCGTCGTCGTCCGGCGCCGAGGTGCAGTCGTTCCTGGACAAGGGCTTCGACCAGGACCTGACGTCGGCGTCGGCGCTGGTGCAGTCGGCGAGGTCGTTGCAGGCGCACTTCGGCTTCTCGCCGGCGACCGCGGACTGGGAGCTGTTCAGCCAGTCCGGGCAGGGCGCCGTCGTACTGGTGCGGATGCCGGACGACACCGACTTCGACGCGATCGGCGACGACCTCGCGGACAGCGGCTTCACCCGACCGGCGACGGGCGAGACCGACGGGGAGGTCTGGGACGGCGGCGACACCCTGCTCCCGACCCTCGGTGCGGACCTGACGCCGGAGCTCCAGTACGTCGCGCTCGTCGCCGACCAGCACCTCGTGCTGACCAGCGACAACGAGGCGTACCTCGAGCAGGCGGTCGACTCCCTCGGCGACGGCGAGTTGCCGGGCGGCATGCAGGATGCGATCTCGGCGTCGGGCGAGCCCCTCTCGGCGTCGGTCTACGACGGCCCCTACACCTGCTCCGCCCTCGCGATGAGCCATGCCGACCGGTCGGACCAGCAGGAGGCGGACGAGCTGGTCGCGCAGGCGGGCGAGGTGAACCCGATCAGCGGGTTCGCGATGTCGGTGCAGCCGGGCGGCGGCGTCCGGGTGGCGATGGCGTTCGAGAACGACGACCAGGCGAGGACGAACGCCGACAGCCGGTCGTCCCTGGCCAGGGGGCCGGCGCCGGGCCAGGGTGGCGACTTCGCCGACCGGTTCTCGGTCGAGTCCGCCACCGCCGACGGGCACGTCGTGACGCTCGAGCTGAAGCCGACGAAGGGCAGCTACGTGTTCTCGGACCTGTCGAGCGGGCCGGTGCTGTTCGCCACCTGTTGAGCGCTCCGGGGCCGGTAGTCCCTGAAAGTGGTCAGCTCTTGACCAGGCGGGAGATCGCGTCGACCGCCTCGGAGACCTTGGCGCGAGCCTCCTCGTCACCGGACCGGGCGGCGTCGACGACACAGTGGTTCATGTGCTCCTCCAGCAGGCCGATGGACACCGCCTGGAGGGCCTTCGTCATCGCGGCGACCTGGGTGAGGATGTCGATGCAGTACTTCTCGTCCTCGACCATCCGCTGCAGACCGCGCGCCTGGCCCTCGATGCGCCGCAGCCGCTTGAGGTAGTCGTCCTTGCGGTGGATGTAGCCGTGCTCGTGCTCCGCCATGCCGAAAGCATACCGGGGAGGGGTATGTCGAGGCCGCGCCCTCAGGACTCCTGGCGCGGCTCGGGGACGATGCCGAGGATCTGGTCGATCTCGTCGGGGGTGAGGTGGTCGTCGGACTCGCTCGCCGCGATGATCAGGTTCGTGGTGAGCTCCACCTCGCCCAGGAGGTCGGAGTCCTCGAGGGACACGTCGAACTGATCGTGCACCTCATCACTCCTCATGTGCATTCCGGGTAGAACCTCCTCGCTAACGGCAACGTTGCCCGAGGGTCACGGGCTGCAAACGCCCGGGACCCGAAATTGGCCCGACCGGGCCATGGGGCACCCCCCAGCTGGGCCGACCGGATGACTAGCACACGCAAGGGGCCCCACCCACATGGGTGAGGCCCCTCGTGAAGACCGGGTCAGAAGGCCAAGTCTTCTCCGCGATCAGAGCGGGCGAACGTTCTCCGCCTGGGGGCCCTTCGGGCCCTGGGTGACGTCGAACTCGACCTTCTGGTTCTCGTCCAGGGACTTGTACCCCTGGGACTGGATCGCCGAGTAGTGAACGAAGACGTCGTCGCCGCCGTCCTCCTGAGCGATGAAGCCGAAGCCCTTCTCCGCGTTGAACCACTTAACAGTGCCCTGAGCCATGTGCTCGATACTCCTTAGTCGGGGCGAGAACCGTCACTTCGACGGTCCGCATCAGATGCGGTGACACGTCGCTCCGACTTACGTGAGTGGCAGGCCCACGAAAGAAGAAACGCCGTTGGATCACAAACTCCGCGGGCGTCAGACCTGCTGGAACTTGCACCTTCTGCGAGGCACACGTTACCAATGACGGCCCCCGTGCAAACCATCGCGGACCGGAAATCTCATCGGCGGCGATGAAGGTTGTGCGACGCAGGTGTGACAGGGCAGGGAACGACGCGTACGGCGCCCGGCGGAGCACCCGATCAGCACCCTCCCGATGGGGGGATCCCCCCCAGAATCACCCGATCGGATGAGGCAGCCGCGACCGGAACAACCCACCGTGTACGCGTGGACCACGCATTCAGGTCCCGCCGGGGGGATCAACAATCATTCGACAGGCCCGTCAGCACGGACTCCAGGACGGCAACGGCTGCCAGCTGCGACCGGACCTCGAGCTTCGCGAGCACGGCGCGGATCTGGCTGCGCACCGTCGTCTGCGAGACGCCGAAGCGCTCGGCGACGGCCGCCGCCGAGGCGCCCTCGTGGAGCAGCTGGAGCACCTCACGTTCCCGGGGCGTGAGGAGCTCGATCTTGGCGCGCAGCGCCTGCTGGTCGGCCCGCGCGGCCAGCCACTGGCGGAGCAGCACCTGGCGCTCGACCACACCCATCAGCGTCTCGCCCCGCGCGAGCAAGTCGATCCCCTCGACGACCTCGTCGAGCGTGGTCGTCGATCCGACCACGGCGTCCGCGCCGGCCTCGAGGATCGCTCCCCAGAGGGGGCCCGGGCGCGCGTCGGCCATCACGAGGGACCGGCCGTTGTACCCGAGCAACAGCTCGCGTACGGCGCAGATCTCGCCCTCGTCGCCGGGCTCCACGACGAGCAGCGCCACGTCGGGGCCGATCTCGGCCAGGTTCTCGGCCGGTGGGGCGCCCTGCTCGTGCCGCGGCCACGGGACGCGCACAACGGGGAGGCCGCACCCCTCGAGTGCGGCCGCCACCGTCTCCGCCAGGAGGCGGAGGTTGGAGGTCACAGCAACGCAGGCGAGCGCGCTCATCGCTCCCGACGTCGTGACGATCACCACAGCGAGGTTGTCGTGACCGAACCGCCCGCATCGCGCTCAGAGGCGAGATTCACCTACATCGGGGATGATCCGGTCCCGCCGGTCGCCGGATCGTTGTCACAAGTCGACCCACCAGCTGCCCCACGACTCCCGCAATCCGGCTCGGCACGCCGCCTGCCCCCCGCAGGAAAGCGTCGGCAGGGGCCGACCGGCCGCCATCGCTACGCAGTCGGAAGCGCGGAGATCCGGCTGGTGGGTCGGCGCTCGGAGGATGCCCCTTACCACGACGAGTCCCCAATATGTGGTAACGACACCCAGTTGTGGTCACGCCGTGAAAACGGCGCCAGAACACTCCCCACCATGGACACGCTGGCGCGGCGACCGAGCGGGGATCTGGGGGATCTCCCGTCGTTGCTGCGCGTCAAGGCCCGCCCGCTCGGGATCGTGCCGCGTGGCGACGCCGTCGCCGCACCCCGCCGCCGCGCCGTCGGGCTGCGTACGCCGCCCGGGACCTCGCGGTGGTGGGAGACCGGCCTCGTCGCCGTCACCATCACCCTGATCGTCGCCGCCGTCGCGTCGATGGACCCCGACCACATCACGGTGAGGGGCCTCGCCAGCAGCAGCGCGGTCGTCGCCTACACGGTCGCGTTCCTCGCGAGCGTGCTCCTGTACATCCACTGGCGGCTCACCAGCGGCGGGCCGCTCGCCTGGCTGGTGCTCGGCCTCTCCGCCCTGTCCGTCCACACGGTCGCGATGTCAGGCCTCATCGCCGCCGACCCGGGGCGGGTCGAGGGCCGGCCCGGCATGGTGCTGCTGACGGAGGTCTTCCTCGCGGGCGGCATCCTCCTCGTGGTGTGGCTGGCGCGGCGGCGGTTCACGCCGGACCCGCTGGCCACCGGTGTCGTGGTCGGTGCCGCGCTGTTCGCGGCGCGGTACGCCGTCCTCCTGCTCACGCCGCACCTGAACCTGGGCCCCGACGGGCTCCAGCGTCTGACCCTGATCGTCTTCCTGCTGGACCTGACCGTCGCGGTCGGCGTCGCGGTCTTCCCGAAGGCGCCCCGCTGGGTGCGCTACCGGATCGCCCTGGCGCTCGGGGTGCTCGGCGTCGCGCACGCCGCGGCGTACCCGGTGCCCGAGGGCCGCACATCCGCGCTGGTCGCGGTCGTCTGCTCCATCGCCGGGTCGGCGATCCTGTTCGCGCTCGCGGTCGCCCTGGTCCGGCTCTCCATCCGTGACAATCGTGCGGCCATCGCGCTGCTCGCCGCCCAGCTCGCCCGCGTCGAAGAGGTGAAGCGTGCCGAGGAGGCGCAGCTGCACGAGATCCGCGCGACCATCGCCGGCATCTCGAGCGCCTCGCGCGTCATCAACACCTACGAGGCGGTCGCACCCGTGCGACGCGCCCGGATCCGGGAGATGATCGACGCCGAGATCGGCCGGCTCGAGCGGCTCATGAATCCCGCGAAGGACCAGTCCATCGTCGAGGTCGACCTCGACGACACCCTCGAGCCCCTCGTCCTGCGGCAGCTGACCCAGGGGCGGCCCGTGCGCTGGGCGCCGACCGGCCAGATCGCGCTCGGCCGGCCCGACGACGTCGCGGAGATCGTGAACATCCTGCTCGAGAACGCCGTACGGCACGGCCGCGGCGCCGCGGTGGCGCTGTGCGTGCGCACCATCGGCGGATCTGTCGAGATCGCAGTCAGCGACGCCGGTCCCGGCGTACCCTGCGACATGCGCGACCGGATCTTCGAGTGGGGGCTCACGCGCACCGGATCGCCCGGCGACGGCATCGGGCTGCACGAGGCGCGGCGGCTGAGCACCGAGCTCGACGGCACCCTGGAGCTGGTCGAGTCCGAGGCACCGGGCGCGACGTTCGTGCTGTCGTTGCCGGCACCGGGGGAGGTTTCGTGACGCAGACCAGCAGCAACGCGCCGCCCACGGCGCGTCGCAACGTCCGGGTCCTCATCATCGAGGACCACACGCTCTTCGCCGAGTCCCTCGAGCTGGCCCTCAGCCTCGAGGGCTACGACGTACGCCGCGCCGACACCGAGAGCGGCTCGGCCAGCACCCTGCTGTCCGCCGCGATCCGGGCCAAGCCCCGGATCGTCCTGCTCGACCTCGACCTCGGCCGCATCGGGCCCGGGACCCGCCTGATCCGGCCGCTCGTGGCGGCCGGCATCAACGTCGTCGTCGTCACGGCGTTCAGCGACGAGGTCCGCTGGGGCGAGTGCCTGCGGTACGGCGCCCGGACGGTCCTGCAGAAGACCCGTCCGCTCAACGAGATCCTCGCCGCGGTGCGGAAGATCAACCACGGCTTCCCGGTCATGGACCGGGCCGAGCGAGAGCGGCTCATCCAGCTCTGGCACGACCAGCAGAAGGAGCGCGAGCAGCTCCACCAGCGACTGCTGCTGCTCACGCCGCGCGAGCAGGAGGTGCTCGGTCACCTCATGCAGGGCCACACGGTGCGCGACATCGCCGCGATGAGCGTGGTGTCCGAGGCGACCGTCCGGACCCAGGTGAAGTCGATCCTGGCGAAGCTCGAGGTCTCGTCGCAGCTGGCCGCGGTCGGCCTCGCGCACCACGTCGGCTGGCAGCCCGACGGCGACTGAATCCCAGTCAACCACCGGCCTCTCAGCGAGTTCTTGCCTCAAATGGGGCATGCTCCGGACATCGTCCGACCCCTATGTTTCGTGGCACGTGACCGACACGAGGGGGTTGGCGACGTGACGACTTTCGGCACCGTCGCGGGAACTGACGCGCAATTGTTCGGCACCAGCGAGGGCGTGCCCGGGCTGGGCCGACGGATTCGCCGGCATCCCCTACGACTGACGCTCTTCGCCGACCTCGTCGCGGCCACTGTCGCGTTCGCGATCGTCGACCTGGTCGGCGCGGACCCGTCGCCGTACGCCGCCGCGATCGTGAGCGTGCTGTGGCTGGTGCTCATGTTCTCGGCACGTGCGTACGAGCCGATGCCGACCGGCTTCAGCGAGATGCGCTGGCGTCAGGTGCTGCGCGCCGGTGTCGGCCTCGGCCTGGCGTGCTGGCTGCTCTCCACCGTACGGCCCGAGCTCGCGAGCTCCGCGCAGCTGGTCCTGCTCACCGCGACCGTGACCGGAGTCGCCCTGTGCCACCGGGTCGCCACGTGGGGCCTGCGCGTCGCGCTGCGGGCTCCGGTCCGCCCGACGCCCGTGCTGGTCGCCGGCGACCCGGAGGACGTCCGGCGCGTCCTGGTCGAGCTCCGGCGCGGCCGCGCGCAGCTCTGGGACGTCGTCGCGGTGTGCCTCACCCGCGAGCCGCAGGACGACGACTTCGGCGGCGTGGTGCGGGTCGGCGTCGACGACCTCCTGGAGTCGACCGCAGAGACCGGTGCCGAGGCAGCGATCGTCGTACCCGGTCGCCAGCTCCACCCGGCTGCGCTGCGCCGGCTGTCGTGGAAGCTCGAGCGCACCGGCATCCAGCTCTTCCTCGGGACCGGCATGCTCGACGTCGGGAGGTCACGCGTCACGGTCGTGCGCGGTGGGGACCTCGGCATGGTGCACGTGCGACCGGTGCCGTTCTCCGGACCTGCGCGGTTCGTGAAGCGGGCGACCGAGCGGTTCGCGGCCGGTCTCGCCCTCGTCCTGCTCGCCCCGCTGTTCCTGGTGATCGCCATCGCGATCCGGCTGGACTCGCCGGGTGGTGCGATCTTCCGGCAGACCCGCGTCGGTGTGGACGGTCGCGAGTTCACGATGCTGAAGTTCCGCTCGATGACCGACGGCGCCGCCGATGTCGTCGACGAGCTCGCCCAGGACAACGAGTCGGACGGCCTCCTCTTCAAGATCAAGAACGACCCGCGGATCACCCGGATCGGCCGCCTGCTGCGCCGCTACTCGCTCGACGAGCTGCCGCAGCTCGTCAACGTCCTGCGCGGCGACATGGCCCTCGTCGGTCCGCGTCCCGCGCTCCCCGACGAGGTCGCGCGGTACGACGACGACGCGCGCCGGCGGCTCGCCGTACGCCCCGGTCTCACCGGCCTCTGGCAGGTCTCCGGCCGGTCGGACCTCACCTGGGAGGACACCGTCCGGCTGGATCTCCACTACGTGGACAACTGGTCGTTCCTGCTCGACGCGGGCATCGTGCTCCGCACCGTCGGCGTCGTCGTCGGCCACCGCGGCGCCTACTGACACCTGCGCCTCCCCGCGCCTGGGGGCAGCACGGGCATGATTCGACGTCTGCCGGGGTTGGCTCGTCATGAGCTCGCGAGCAGGTACCGATGGCGGGCCGCAGCTGCATCCGTTGCTGCGCGGCCGGTTCAGCCCGCTGGCCTTCGACCGGGACGTCGTCATCGACGATCGCGAGGTCGACCTGCTGCTCGAGGCGGCCAGGTGGTCGCCCTCGGCCGGAAACTCCCAACCATGGACGTTCGTGACGGCGGTGCGTGGACGCGCTGAGCACGCCGTGATCACGGCCCGGCTCGCGGCGAGCTCCGCGCGCTGGGCGCCGTCCGCGAGCCTCCTGGTGGTGAACATCGCCCACCGCTACGTCGACGACACGACCATGGAGTTCTCCGAGTTCGCCGACTACGACCTCGGCCAGGCCGTCGCGCACATGACCCTGCAGGCGCAGGCCCTCGGCTTCGCCTCCCGCCAGTTCCGTGCCTTCGACCTCGCCCGCCTCACCGAGGACCTCGAGCTGACCCCGGGCTGGCAGATCCGCTCGATGACCGCCATCGGCCGCGCGGTGGGAGCGGTACCGGCACGGGAGCGGCGGCCGCTGGCAGACCTGCGTCATCCCGCCAGCGGCGGACGCTGAGCTCCCTCGGCCGCGCCGGGTCAGCCGTCCTCGCCCCGTCCACCGTCCCACTCGTCGTCGCCCGGTCCGCCGTACCCGTGGTCGTCGCCCCAGCCGGCGTCGAGGACGTCGTCGCCGACACCGCCACAGAGGATGTCGTGACCGCCATGGCCCAGGATCCGGTCGTTGCCTGCGAGCCCCAGGATCACGTCGTCGGCTGACGTCCCGTGGAGGGTGTCGTCGCCGCCAGTCCCGACGATCGTGGGCGTCCTGCCAGCACAGCTCCCCGCCGCCTGCGCCGGGCTGGCGGACAGGGAGAAGGCACTGAGAAGGGCCGCTGCGCCACCGGCAGCGGCCATCAGTCGGAAGGATCGCTTGTCCATGATGATGCGCCTTTCTCGAGGTGATCAGGGGGGACCGAGGACGGCGAGTCCTGACGCCTGCTCTGGGGTCGCGCACCCTCGGAGACCCCAAGCTAGGTTCGGCCCCTGCCGAAGATCGCCCTCGCCAACCCCCAACCACGACACCTGCTAGCAGGTAGGTGACCGGGAGGAGCTCTCGCGATTCCGTTGGATCGATCCCTCGTCGAGGCCGAGGCCTCCGACGTCCGGTCGGCCCGAGCAGGGCCGAGCAGGTCCGAGCAGGTCCGGGCAGGTCCGGGCAGGTCCGGGCAGACAAGCGGCCCGGTGGTCCGCACCCCGGACCACCGGGCCGCTTCGGCCAGGCCGACCGTCACTGCATCGTGACGGTCCTCCAGGCTGTCTTGGCCGAGACGTTGCCCGCGGCGTCGACCGCCGTCACCTGGTAGCCGTACTTGCCCGTCGCGGGAGGCGTGAAGGTGTAGCTCCACGTCGTGCTGTTCGAGCCCGGCGTCACGACGGCGGTCGGGACGTTGGTGAAGGCACCCCAGCCGGAGCCGGTCCACCACTGCTTGGACACCGTGTCCTGGATGGTGATCCGGACCGCCGTCGTGCCGACGTTGTCGGTCACGCCGCCGCCGATGGTCACCGAGGTGCCCGTGACCGTGGCGTTGACCGGTGCCGGCGACGTCACCGTCGGGGACGGTGCCGTGGTGTCCGGGGCGCCGGCCATGCTGAACGAGCGCACCGCGGGCGATGCGTCGACGTTGTTCGACGCGTCGACCGCCGTCGCGGACACCGTGTAGGAGCCGGCGGTGCCGGTGAAGGCGTAGCTCCACGTCGCCGACGGCGTCCCGCTCCCGCTGACGGTCGCGTTGACCGTGCTCGGGGTGGTCGACCAGGCCGAGCCCGTCCAGTACTGGTTGCTGCTGTTGGTGATCGACAGTCGTACGCCGGTGACCTGCTTGTCATCGGTGGCCGTGCCGGTCATCGTCAGCGCGCCCGAGGGCAGGGTTGCCCCGTCGTCCGGCGTGGTGATCGCGGTCTCCGGCGCCGACGTGTCGGGCGCGTCGGTGGTGACGTTGAAGACGACGTTCGGCGTCGACGAGTCGACGTTGCCCGCGGCGTCCCGCGCCTGGACCGTGATGGTGTACGCACCGGCCGCCTTGGGCAGCCAGTCCCACGACCAGCCCGTCGTCGTACCGCCCGGCGTCGCGAGCGTGGCATCGAACTGCGTGTACGTCGTGCTGAACCCGGTGGAGCCGGTACCGGTCCACCACCGGCCGTCGGAGTTGCGCTTCAGCGCCACCTTGACCGAGGTCACCCCGACGTTGTCGGACGCGTCACCGGTGAAGTGCACGGTGCCGAGCGGCAGGTTCGCGGCCGGCTGCGGCGGCGGCGCCGGGAACAGCAGGCGCCCGTCGGGCCGGGTCGTGTCCGTGGTCGGCGGCGGCGGCACCGGAGGCGGCGTCGCACCGGTCATCGCGAACGACCGGATCGTCGACTGGCTGATGTTGCCGTTCTGGTCGAGCGTGCGCACCTCGGCCAGGTAGCGCCCCTGCTTCGCGGTGCCGGCGAAGATGAACTTCCAGCTCACCGACGTCGACGGGGCGTTGGTCGCCGTGTAGGACGCGATCCCGAAGGTCTTCGCGGCCTCCCACGACGCGTCGGTGGCGTCCCACCACAGCCCGGTGTCGGCGTCCTGCACCGCGACCTCGACGTTGCCGACGCCGGTGTTGTCGGCGGCGGTGCCGGTCATCGTCACCGAGCCGAGCGGGAGCACCGCGCTCTGGGCCGGCGCGCTGACCACCGGGGTCGAGGGCGCGACCGCCTCGAAGGTCCGGGTGTTCTTCGTGTCGAACACCTGGATCCGGTCGTTGCCGGAGTCGGCGACGTACAGGCGGCCCTGCGCGTCGCAGTCCATGCCGGCCGGCCCGCGGAAGTCGAACGGGCCCTGGCCGTAGGTCTGGCCGAACCGGGTCACGTAGACCCCACCGGCCGTGGCGTCGGGGTTGTACACCGAGACCTTCGCCGCGGCCTCGTCGGCCACGTAGATCTGCCCGTTGCAGTAGACCGCGTCCTGCAGGTCCCTGAACTGGCCCGGACCGGTGCCCGATCCGCCGAGCGTGAACAGTCGGGTGCCCGACTGGTCGTAGATGTAGATCCGGGTGCCGCTGGTGATCCAGATGTTGCCGGTCGCCGGGTCGATCGCGGTGCCGGCCGCGGTCACGGGGATGAAGTTGGCGTTCGGGTCGTTGTCACCCGGCGTCATGTCGATCTCCTGGTAGGTGGCGGCGTTCAGCACCTTCACGCTGGCCGCCATCCGGTCGGTGACGACGGCGATCTGGGTGCCGTCCGGCCGGGTGTAGAACTCCACGTCCCCGGTCCACCGGAAGTGGCCGTTGTCCGTGTCGTCACTGCCGATCTGGCCGATCTGCGTGACGTACGTCGGCGCCGCGGTGTTGCTGGTCGGGTAGTTGTAGACCTGGATGTGGTGGCCGCGCTCGTTGGACACCCAGACCCGCTTCGGCGTCGTCGCCGTCGCCGGCTGGATCGCGATGTGGCGCGGGTAGTTCATGTCGAACGGACCACCCGGACCACGATGGCCCCAGGCCCCGATCGAGGCACCGGTGGAGCTGAACCGCTGGAACCGCTGGGCCCAGGCGTCGGCCACCCAGACGTCGCCCGTGGCGTCGTCGATCGCCACGTCGCGGGGCTGCGAGAGCATCCCGACCGGTGGCTTGCGCGACGGGCTCGGTGCCGTCAGCAGTGGCCTCCCGCAGGTGGGACCGGGTGTGATGCACGGACTGAACTTCTCGACCTCGAAGCCGCCGAAGTCACCGACCCAGAGGTTGCCGTCGTTGTCGATGTCGATCTGCCTGCCGCCGCCGGCGAACAGGCCGGGCCCGTCGCCCTCTCCTCCGAACGAGGTGATGTAGTTGCCGTCGAGGTCGAACACGTCGATGTCGGAGTGCTCCGCGTCCACGACGTACACGCGGTTGGTCGCCTCGTCCGCGACCACGCTGCGGTTGTCACCGCCGGTCTGCGTCGTGCCGAACGTCGACAGGTAGTTGCCGTTGCGGTCGTAGATGTAGGCGCGGCGGTTCCAGGCGTCGGTGAAGTAGACCTTGTCGTCGTTGGTGATGTCGATGCCGTAGACGCGCGCCTGGTTCGTGGCCGAGGTGCCCGGAGGCGTGATCGGCCAGGCGCCCAGCTCGTCGACGACCTGCGTGTCGTCGTTGAAGTGCAGGTGCAGGAGCCGCGGCGGGTTCGCCTCGTCGAGCGTGTTCTCCGTGACGGAGAGGTTCTGGTAGTGGCTGTCCAGCACCCAGACGTCACCGGTGTCCTCCTCGACGGTCATCCAGACCGGGTAGAACGCGCGGAACCGGTTGCCGGTGCCGGAGGCCAGGCTGGCGTTGGCGGCGTACATGTAGTTGCCGAACTTGTCGTACTTCACGATCGCCGCGGTCAGCGGGTTGTCCTTCAGCTCGGCGACGTAGATGTCGCCGTCGTTCGGGTCGACCGCGATGCTGTAGGGCTGGCCCAGCGGGTCGGGACGGTAGAAGTCACCGAGCGCGTTGCCGTCCTTGTCGTACCTGCGGATCTTGTTGTTCAGGTAGTCGCCGACGAGCACCTCGTCGGTCACCGGGTTGTACTGGACACCCCACGCGAAGACGCCGGGCGTTCCTGCACCACCGATGGTCCGGGCGAAGCGCGGCTGCTGGTTGGCCGTCAGTGCGGCACTGGCTGACTGAGGCGTCATGACCAGTGCCAGCAGGGCGGCTGCCAGGCCGAGCACCACCCCCGCAGACAAGGCACGCAACCCGCGCCGGGAATGCTGAACTACCGACATCTTGATCTCCCCACACGCGTGACGGTGGCCCGCGTGTTGCGCCCCACCCGTCGCTCAATCTGACAGTCCGACGGCAATCGGGTCATACCCGATATCGGCCAATTCCGCGGTGCCGTCCGAAATTCCTTCCCGACGCGAATCCCCCTAGAAACAAGGGATTCAGCCGTACCCGAGAGCCGCCAGCTGCTTGCCCAGAACGACCTCCATCGCCGCGATGTCACGGCTCGAGAGGTCCTTGCGAAATGCCTCCGCACGACGGTCCGTGAACTCGTAGCGCGACAGCCCGGAGACGAACTCCGGCGACCGGTCCAGGCCCATGCCGGCGAGCATCCGCGCGAAGCCGCCGTCGGGGTCGGCGAGGACGTCCTCGTACCGCACCCGCACCCACTGTTCGGGGGGTACGGCGGCCCGCGCCTCGTCGTACGCATCCAGGAGCAGCCGCCACCCGATCGCGGCGAGCACGGCGAACGAGCGGTCGGCCTCCAACCAGTGCTGCTCGAGCTCCGGAGACAGCGGCCCGAAGTGCCAGCCCGCGGGACCGAGGTGGCCGCGCCACCAGTCCATCTGCAGCCAGGAGCTGGCGACGGCCCGGCCGTCGCGCACCACCTCGATGAAGACGGCGTCGGGGTAGCACTCGTGCAGGAGGCCGGCGCGCGGCCAGCCGGTGAGCTTGTGCAGGAAGACCGGCGTGCCGAGCCGTTCGGCGCGCACGTCGAAGAACCGGCGGATCCTGGTGCGGAGCCAGGGCGTCGCGTCGGCGGCGGTGAGGTCGCGGACCGGGTCGACCACCTGCGGCCCG
>FTBU01000119.1_pt1 | contig 17219 bp, 12 predicted proteins | sample 1639351 | NCBI WGS metagenome assembly FTBU01 (sample SAMEA3914864, study PRJEB12502) | metagenome | biome: forest; material: soil | place: USA | collected 2012-03-12 | depth 0.3 m | reverse complement strand
TCGCCCACCGGGTCGGGCAGGCCGGCCACGTCGCGCAGTCCCTGGGCCATGCCCTCGAGCCGCTCGGGGGTGAGCCGCAGCCGGTCGACGATGTTCGGCGGGGTGCCGCCGTCCTCGGCGCGCGCGACGTCCTCGGCGTTCGCCGCGAGGATCGTGTCCGCGTGGGCAAGCAGCGCGGCGGCCATCGCATGGAGCGCCTCGTCCTTCTGAGCGCGGGTCGCCAGCGCCAGGCCGTGACTCGCGTCGCGGGCCCGCTCGGCGGCCGCGATCACTGGACTGGTCATGCCTTCGAGGGTAGGGCGTGGCAACCGATCCGGCCGTCGCTGCGTCGTAGGTTGGTCAGGCTCATCACGAAAGGGTCCTCCGTTGCGCCGTTCCCTCCTCGCCGCCGCCAGTCTCACCCTGGCCGCGCCCCTCCTCGCCTCCCTCGGACCGGCCAGCGCCGACCCCCCGACCCAGAAGGTCGACGAGGTCGCCCCGATCACCCTGTGGGCGCCGTCGCACGTCACGGCATTCGCCTATCGCAAGCGCACCTGGACCGACCTCGGGCTGCGCCTGATCGCGAACGGCGCGCCGTTCGAGCTCTGGTCGGACCGCCCGTCCTACGACGACCAGATCCAGACGGTCTGGCGCACGGCCGGGGGCGATGTGCCGCTGCCGGCGGGCTCGATGGGCGACTTCTCCGGCCTCGACCGGTTCGTGTCGATCACGATCGACCCGAAGAAGCGCGGCGAGGACACGCTCACGATGACCAGGAAGGGCTGCCTCAACGGCTACTCCGAGCGGGTCCGCCCAGATGCGCCGGCACGGTCGCCGTACCCCGTCGGCTGCTGGTACAACCCCTACAGCCTCGGCTCCGTGCAGGGCATCCAGACCGGCTGGGCCACGCCGGTGCTCAACCAGAGCCGCCCGCTGAGGATCGGTGCCGGCGAGTACACCGTCACGGCGACGATCAGGCCCAGGTACGCCGACATCTTCGGCCTGACCGCCGACCAGGCGACCCGCACGCTGGACCTGACGGTGACCGACGAGCGCGGCATCGAGGCGGCCGGGCCGGCCGGCCGGGTCGCGACACCGGCCGCGCACCGCCCGACCGGTCCCGCGGGCCGTGCTCCCGCCGACGGCCCGCAGCCGGACCTGCGGTCGCTGCCGGCCTGGGGCATCTCGCTGAACAGGAAGGGCACCTACCTCCGGTTCTCCGCCACCGTGTGGAACGGCGGTGACAGCCCGCTGGTGGTCGACGGCTTCCGTCGCGACGGCGAGGACGAGATGGACGCCTACCAGTACTTCTTCGACGCCGACGGCACCCAGACCGGCTACCAGCCGGTGGGCGCGATGGAGTGGGACCCGCGGCCGTCGCACTCCCACTGGCACTTCGAGGACTTCGCCCGCTACAGCCTGCTCGACGCCGACAGGGCCGAGGTGTCGCGCTCGAAGAAGGAGGCGTTCTGCCTCGCGAACACCGACTCGGTCGACCTCACGGTCCCCGACGCCGACTGGCGGCCGGAGAACACCGACCTGTCCACCTCGTGCGGGGACTACTCGTCGCTGTCGATCCGCGAGGTGCTCGTCTCCGGGTGGGGCGACACGTACACGCAGTACCGCGCCGGGCAGTCGTTCCCGGTCGCGGACCTGCCGAACGGCACCTACTACATCGCGGTGACCGCCAACCCGGAGCACAACCTGGTCGAGTCCTCGACGAGCAACAACCAGTCGCTGCGCAAGATCCGGCTGAGCGGCCCGAAGGACCACCGCGCGGTGACCGTCAAGCAGGTCGGCCTCATCCGCGAGGAGGGGTACGGCGGTCAGGGCTGAGCCCCGACGCCAGCGCACCCACTCCCGCCCCGACGGCGAGCGGCAGGACCGCACCGACGGGGAAGAAGAACAGCAGGATCAGCACCGTCGCCAGCGGGCGCCGGAGGACGGCCGACGCGGCCGCCCCGGCGCCCGCCGCCACGACCGCACCCACCGAAGCGGAGTCCCACAGCGCCTGGACGGCGAGCGCGGTCGCCATCCCGAGGAAGACCGACGGGAAGATCTGGCCGCCGAACCAGCCCGTCCCGAGGCAGGCCAGGGTGGCGACCACCTTCACGACCGCGATCAGCAGGAACGCCGACGCGGCCTTCTGCCCCGCCGAGTCGATGAGGACCTGGCCCTGGTGCTCGCCCGAGAAGAGGGTCAGCCCCTCGACGGCCCCACACACGCCGAGCACCAGCCCGCCGGCGCTCGCCCGCAGCACCGTCGACGGCACGAGCCGCTCGGCCGTCCGGCGTACCGGCTCGGTGCCGAGCATCAGGACGAGACCGGCGACTGCAGCGGGTACGGCGCCGACCGCCGACCAGCCGATCACGTCGAGCAGGTCGCGCCCCGAGCCGACCTCCGCGCTCGGGAGGTCGTAGCGGGTACCGGTGCTACCCGGCAGCACCAGCAGCATGCTGACCAGACCCGCGAGGCCCGCGACCAGGCCGGCCCCGATCAGGCGGGTCGACGTACCCGCCGCACGGCCGCGCTCGAGAGGCAGGGCGACGGCGGCGAGCGGGCCGCCGAAGAGGCCGGCGATCGCGCCGGACGCGGAGATGAACGCCGCCTCGCTGCGGGTGGTGCGCAGGATCCGCGCGATCCGGTCACCGAAACCGGTGGCGAGCAGGACCAGCGGCGCCTCCGGGCCGAGGGACGCCCCGAACGCCAGCGACACCACGCCGAGCACGGCGGCCCGGATCAGCCAGGAGGCCTTGGTCGGCGGCTTGCCGTCCTCGGCCAGGCTGTCGTCGAGGGCGAGCAGGGCGTCCTCGAGGTCGTGCGGGCTGTCCCGGTCGTGGCGCAGCCGCAGCGCACCGACGGCCAGGCCGCCGACCGTGCAGACCAGGACCACCTGCCACGCGCCGTCGCCGGGCAGCCGCGGGTCGGTGCCGTCCCAGATCAGCTCCTCGGCGAGGTGCACCGCCTCGAGGTAGACGCCCGCGAGCACGCCGACGGCGCCGCCGAGCAGCAGCGCGAGCCAGAGCGTGCGGACCACGCGCGACAGCGTAGGGCCGGAGTAACGTGCGCCGCGTGAGCAAGGACCGGCTCTCGACGTACCGCGGCAAGCGCGACACGACGAGGTCCGGCGAGCCCAGCGGTCGCCCACGGCGCGGGCGGACGGGCGACCCGATCTTCGTGGTGCAGCGGCACGACGCGTCCAGCCTGCACTTCGACTTCCGGCTCGAGCACGACGGCGTGCTGGTGTCGTGGGCGGTGCCGAAGGGCCCGTCGCTGGACCCGCGCGACAAGCGGCTCGCGGTGCGGGTGGAGGACCACCCACTCGACTACGCCGACTTCGAGGGCCGGATCGGCGAGGGGTACGGCCACGGCACGGTGGTCGTCTGGGACACCGGCACCTACGAGAACGCGACGGACAAGGACGTGGGCGAGGCGCTCGAGGCCGGCCACCTGAAGGTGGTGCTGCACGGCGAGAAGCTGACCGGCGCCTTCGCGCTCACGCACACGAAGATGGGCGGCAACCCGAAGAACTGGATCCTCGTCAAGGTCGACGACGAGGGCGCCGACCGGCGCCGCAGGCCGACCTCGACGCAGAACGAGTCGGTGCTCAGCGGGAAGACGAACGAGGACTTCGAGCGGTCATAGCTTCCTGCGGGCCCGCGCCAGCCCGGCCGCCCGCCGGCGCATCCCGACCCACGGGTCGCCCTTCGTGGCGAGCCGTCGCCGGATGTTGTCGATCGTGACCTGGGCCGGCGCGATCCGCGACAGCTCGTCCCAGGCGATCGGCGTGGAGACGGGAGCCCCGGGCCGGGCGCGGACGGCGTACGGCGGCACCGCGGTCTGCCCGTAGCCGTTGCGCATGATGTCGACGAGCACCCGGTCGCCGCGCCTGGCCTTGCGCGCCTCGATGGTCAGCAGGTCCGGCTCGCGCTCGACCAGTCGCTCGGCCACCGCGCGGGCGAAGTCGCGGACCTCGTCGAAGTCCTCCTCGGGCCGCAGCGGCACGACCACGTGGTAGCCGCGCGAGCCGGTGGTCTTGAGGTACGTCGAGAGCCCGAGGTCGTCCAGCGCATGTCCGACCAGCCGCGTCGCCCGGCGTACCTTGCCGACGTCGTCGTCCGACGGATCGAGGTCGAAGATCAGCTGGTCCGGGTGCTCGAGGTCGTCGGCCCGGCTGAGCCAGGTGTGCGGGGTGACGCAGGCCTGCTGGGCGAGGTACACCAGCGAGCGCCGGTCGTCGACGACCACCTGCCGCTGCGTCCCGTCCGCGGTGTGCACCTCGACGGTGCGGACCCAGTCCGGGAAGTGCGAGGGCACCTTCTTCTCGTAGAACGACGCCTTCTCGATGCCGTCGGGGAAGCGCTGCATGTTGATCGGCCGGTCGGCCAGGTACGGCAGCATCAGGTCGGCGAGGTCGGCGTAGTAGCCGGCCAGGTCGGACTTGGTGAGGCCGTCGTCGGGGAACAGCACCTTGTCCGGCTTGGTGATCTCGACGCCCGCGATCTCCGTCGTCTCGTCGGTCATTCCCGCACCACGTCCTTCGCCGCCTTGTCCGTGCGCAGCCCGAGATACCGAGGGTGGCGCAGCTGCCCGGCGGTGGTCCACTCGGTGAAGGCGACCTCGGCGACCAGCTCCGGCTCGGCCCAGTGGACGCCGACGCGCGGCAGCTGGCCCTTGGTGCAGGGCGAGGTGTCGCGCTCGAGCGCGGTCAGCCGCTCGTGCAGGTCGCGGAGCACCGCCTGGCTGAACCCGGTGCCGACCTTGCCGGCGTACACGAGGTCGTCGCCGCGGTGGTAGCCGAGCAGCAGCGCGCCGAGCGCCACGCGCGAGCCCTCGGGGTCGGTCCACCCGACCACCACGAACTCCTGGCCGGCCTCGCACTTGAACTTCAGCCAGTCCCTGGTGCGCCCGGTCGAGTACGCCGCGTCCGCGCGCTTGGCGATCAGGCCCTCCCAGCCCTGGCTGCAGATGTGGCCGTACCACTCCTCCCCGCCGCGCACCCGGTGCGGGGTGTAGCGGACCGGGTCCGCCCAGGTGAGCAGCTTCCGCAGCCGGCGCTTGCGGTCGAGCAGCGGCTCCCGGCGTACGTCCTCGCCGTCCACGCGCAGCACGTCGAACACGTAGAAGGAGACCGCCACTCCGCTGCGTCGCGCCTTGGCGGCGCTGCTGACGTGGATCCGCGGCTGCAGCCGGGCGAAGCTGGTGCGTGAGCCCTCGAACGCGACCACCTCGCCGTCGATCACGAAGTCCGACGACGCCTGCCGCTCCAGTGCCTCGGCGATCTCCGGGAACGCCACGGTCACGTCGCGACCGGTGCGCGAGTACAGCCGGGTCCCCCGCCCGGTCCGCACCGCGAGGCACCGCTGGCCGTCGAGCTTGCGCTCGTACACCCAGCCCGGCTCCCAGAACCGCTCGTGGCTGAGCGTCGCCAACGCCGGCTGGGGGATGTCGGTCACCGCGACCATCTACCCAGCGTGGCGGTGGATCACGCCGCGTGCCAGTCCCTCGTCGGGTCCGGACCCAACGGTCGAGGGCTCAGCCCTTGCGCTTGTTGATCTCCTCGGTGAGGGCCGGGAGCACGGCGTGCAGGTCGCCCACCACACCGAAGTCGACGAGCTCGAAGATCGGGGCCTCCTCGTCCTTGTTGACGGCCACGATGGTCTTCGAGGTCTGCATGCCGGCGCGGTGCTGGATCGCGCCGGAGATGCCGTTCGCGACGTACAGCTGCGGGGACACCGTCTTGCCGGTCTGGCCGACCTGGAAGGAGTGCGGCATCCAGCCCGAGTCGACCGCGGCGCGCGAGGCGCCGACCGCCGCGCCGAGGGCGTCGGCGAGGTTCTCGATCGGCTCGAAGTTGCCGCCGGTGCCACGACCACCGGAGACCACGATCGCGGCCTCGGTGAGCTCGGGGCGACCGGTCGCCTTCCGCGGCTGCGAGGCCACGATCTGCGCCTTCTTGGCCGAGTCCGAGATCTCCGGGGAGATCTCCTCGACGGTGCCGGCGCCCTCGGACTCCTCCGGGGCGGCGGCGTTCGGCTTCACCGTGATGATCGGCGTGCCCTTGGTGACCTTGCCGGTGAGCGTGTAGTTGCCGGCGAACACGCTCTGCGTGGCGACCGCGGACCCACCGGACTCCTGCACGTCGACCGCGTCGGTGATCAGGCCCGACTCGAGCTTGATCGCCAGGCGGGCGCCGATCTCCTTGCCCTCCGCGCTGGACGGGATCAGGATCGCGGCGGGCGAGGCCTTCTCGGCGACCTGCTGGAGCGCCTCGGCCTTGGGGGCGACGAGGTAGCCCTTGATCTGGCTGTCGTCGACGACGTAGACCTTCTCGGCGCCGTACTTCTTCACCTTCTCGGTGACGTCGGCGGCCTTGTCGGCGGGGCCGATGTAGACGGCCGCGGGCTCACCGAGCCGCTTGGCGATGGTGAGGAGCTCGTAGGTCGGCTTGCGGACCGCACCCTCGACGTGGTCGATGAGAACGAGAACTTCGGACATCAGTCTGGGCTCCTCAGATGAACTTCTTGGTGGCGAGGAACTCGGCCAGCGCCGGGGCGCCCGAGCCGTCCTCGTCCTTGACGATCTCGCCGGCGGTGCGCGGCGGGCGGGCGGTGGTGTCCTCGACCGCGGTCCACGCGGCGGCCAGGCCGACCTGGCTCGCGTCGACGCCGATGTCGCCCAGCGACCAGGTCTCCAACGGCTTCTTCTTCGCGGCCATGATGCCCTTGAACGACGGGTAGCGCGCCTCGCCCGACTGGTCGGTGACCGAGAGGACGATCGGCAGCGTGCCGCCGATGACCTCGGTCGCGGTGTCATCGTCGCGCTTGATGCGGACCTGGTCGCCCTGGGTCTCGACCACCGACGCCAGCGTGACCTGCGGAAGGTCGAGGCGCTCGGCGAGCATCGCCGGGACGACGCCACCGGAGGCGTCGGTCGAGGCCATGCCGCACATGACGACGTCGGGGCTCCCGATCTTCTCGATGGCCTTCGCCAGCACCAGCGACGTGGCGACGTAGTCCGAGCCGGCGATGGCGTCGTCGACGACGTGGACACCCTTGTCGGCGCCCATCTGCAGCGCCTTGCGCACCGCGTCGACGGCCTTCTCCGGGCCGATGCAGAGCGCGGTCACCTCGGTGTCGTCGCCGGCCTTCTCCTTCAGCTGGAGCGCCTGCTCGACGGCGTACTCGTCGAGCTCCGAGAGGAGCCCGTCGACGCCCACGCGGTCCACGGTGTTGTCCGACTCGAACTGCCGGTCGGCAGTGGCGTCGGGGACGTACTTCACACAGACGACAATGTTCATGGTGGTGTGGCCGGGTTCGGCCCCTCCTGTGCACTCGGGTTGGTCGTGAGGCTACCGCCGGGTCACCAGCGTCGAAACTCCGTCCGGGGTCGGATGCGTCACAGCGGCGCTGTCACGGTCCGGCCGTGGTCACGGGCGGATGATGCGCTCCAGGATGCGGCCGACGACGAGGTAGGCGACCGCCGCGAGGCCCCAGTTGGCCAGGGCGTTCTTGGTCGCTGCGTCGCCGCCGTGGAAGGTGAAGATGCCGTTCTGGCGCGAGAACACCTCGAGGTCGAGGGCGTCGGCGACGTCGAGCACGAACTTCACCAGCGCGTTGTCCTGGTTGGCGTCCAGCGCGATCAGCAGCGCACCGACGGCGAGGAACAGCGCGCACACGGCCGCCGCGATCCACACGATCTGCGCGACCCGGGTCCGTACGACGCTGGTGCGGCTCATCGGCCCTCGAACCTGGCCTTGCCCGGGCCGTTCTCCACGAACGACTGCATGCCGATGCCGCGGTCCTCGGTCGCGAACAGCGCCGCGAACTGCTGCCGCTCGATCTCCAGGCCGGTCTCGAGGTCGACCTCGATGCCGCGGTCGATGCTCTCCTTCGCGGCCCGGATCGCGAACGACGCCGCGCCCGCGAACTGCTTCGCCCACGCGACGGCCTCGTCGTACACCTGGTCGGCCGGCAGCACGCGGTCCACCAGGCCGATCGCGAGCGCCTCGTCGGCCTTCACGAACCGGCCGGTGAAGATCAGGTCCTTGGCCTTGCTCGGGCCGACCAGGCGGGTCAGCCGCTGGGTGCCGCCCGCGCCCGGGATGATGCCGAGCAGGATCTCGGGCTGGCCGAGCACGGCGTCCTCGGCCGCGAACCGGACGTCGGCGCACAGCGTGAGCTCGCACCCGCCGCCGAGCGCGTAGCCGGTGACGGCCGCGACCACCGGCTTCGGGATCCGGGCGACGGCGGTGAACGACGACTGGAGGGCGCCGGAGCGCTTGACCATGTCGGTGTACGACATGTCGGCCATCTCCTTGATGTCCGCGCCGGCGGCGAACACCCGCTCCCCGCCGTACAGGACCACGGCCTTGACGTCGTCGCGCTGGGTGGCCTCGGCCGCGGCGGCCCGGATCTCCTCCTGGACCTGCACGTTGAGCGCGTTCATCTTCGGCCGGTCCAGCCGGATGGTGCCGACGCCGTCGGCCACCTCCAGTCGCACGAACTCGCCCATGTGTCCTGCCTCTCCAGTCGATGATCCAGTCAATGATCCAGTCGATGATCCGGTCGCTGCCCCCGTCCGGGGCATTGTGCCGGGCATCGTGAACAATGGGGCGGGTGACCCCCGGACTCTGGCGTACTCGTGATGAGCGTGCCCCGGTCTGGCCCGGACGTAACTGGCCGCTCGGCGCCACCTGGTCCGAGGAGGCGACGAACTTCGCGGTCTTCGCGCCACGCGCGACGGCGGCATTCGTCTCGCTGTTCGACGAGGACGGCTACGAGGTGCAGCACCGCCTCACCGAGCAGGCGCTCGGCATCTGGCACGGCGCGATCCCCGGCGTACGCCCCGGGACCCGCTACGGCTACCGGGTCGCCGGACCCTGGGACCCGCAGCAGGGGCTGCGATTCAACGAGAACAAGCTGCTCCTGGACCCGTTCGCGAAGGCGGTGTCCGGCGACGTCACGGTCGACCCCGCGATCTTCGGGTACGCCGACGGCGATCCGGAGCGGATGAGCGAGCTCGACTCCGGGCCGTACGTCCCCCGCAGCGTGGTCGTCGACGACCGGTTCGACTGGGGCGACGACCGGCCGATGCGGTACCGGTGGCGTGACAGCGTCATCTACGAGATGCACGTCAAGGGCATGACCGCCCTGCACGACCGGGTGCCGGAGGAGCTGCGCGGCACGTACGCCGGGCTCGCCACGCCGGCCGTGACCGACTACCTCAAGGACCTCGGCATCACCGCGGTCGAGCTGCTGCCGGTGCACCAGTTCGTGTCCGAGCCGGCGCTGGTCGAGCGCGGGCTGACGAACTACTGGGGCTACAACTCGATCGGCTACTTCGCACCGCACAACGCCTACTCGTCCTCGGGCGACCGCGGCCAGCAGGTCACCGAGTTCAAGCAGATGGTGAAGGCGTTCCACGAGGCCGGCCTCGAGGTGATCCTCGACGTGGTCTACAACCACACCGCCGAGGCCGGACCGCTCGGCCCGACCCTGTCGTTCCGCGGGCTCGACGACCGCGGCTTCTACTGCCGGGTCGGCGGCTCCGACCTCGGCGCGCTGTTCCAGGACACGTACTGGGACGTGACCGGCTGCGGCGACACCGTCGACGCGTCGAACCCCTTCGCGCTGCGGCTGATCCTCGACTCGCTGCGGTACTGGGTGACCGAGATGCACGTCGACGGGTTCCGGTTCGACCTGATGTCCGCGCTGACCCGGGTGCACCACCGGGTCGACATGAACAACCACCTGCTGATGGCGATCGGCCAGGACCCGGTGCTGCGGCACGTCAAGCTGATCGCGGAGCCATGGGACGCGTCCACGGACGGCTACCGGGTGGGCGAGTTCCCACCGCCGTGGGTGGAGTGGAACGACCAGTACCGCGACGAGATCCGGGACTTCTGGCGCAACCACACCACCGGCATCCGTACGGTCGCCACCCGCCTCGCGGGCTCGTCCGACCTCTACCTCGACGACGGCCGCTCGCCGTACGCCTCGATCAACTTCGTGACCGCGCACGACGGCTTCACGCTGCGCGACCTGGTGTCCTACGAGCGCAAGCACAACGAGGCGAACGGCGAGGACAACCGCGACGGCACCGACAACAACCGGTCGTGGAACCACGGGGTCGAGGGCGAGACCGACGACGAGTCGGTGGTCGCCGTACGCCGTCGCCAGGCCGCGAACCTGATGGTCACGCTGTGCCTCTCCAACGGCGTCCCGATGATCACCGCCGGTGACGAGCGGGGCCGGACCCAGCGCGGCAACAACAACGCGTACGCGCAGGACAACGAGGTGTCCTGGATCGACTGGCGCCCGGACGACGCGTGGCTGGACGTCTACGAGATCACCAAGACCGCGCTGCGGCTGCGGCGCGAGCACCCGGCGCTGCGGCAGCGGCACTGGTTCGAGGGGCGGCCGACGATGCTCGGCGGGCCGAAGGACCTGGCCTGGCTGCACCCGTCCGGCCGCGAGATGACCGGCGACGACTGGCACGACCCGAATCTCCGGGCGATCGGGATGTTCGTCTCCGGCGCCCCGCTCCGCGCACCCGGCCCCCGCGGCGAGCAGCAGGTCGACAAGTCGTTCATGCTGTGGTTCAACTCCGACTGGCTCCCCCAGCGGATCGCGGTCCCGGAGCAGGACTGGGTGCAGGCCGGCGAGGTCGTGCTGTCGACCGACTTCAAGCTCCCGATCGGCACGCACGTCAAGGCCGGCGACCGGCTGTCGATCGGTCGCCGTACCGTCGTCGTCTTCCGCGAGCTGTAGCCGCCGGATCTTGAGGCGTCCTTCCGGCGGCGCCAGGTTGCGGCGCCCATCGGAAGGACGCCATCCTTCGGTTGGCCCTCCGCGTGGTGGCCGTGGGGTCCGCGTGACCGGTGTGGCGGGCGGCGTGGGCCAGCGGTGAGCTGAGCACCATTTCTGGCCACGAAACGGTGGCCAACTCACCGCCGGCCCACGTGGACCCGACGACCGCACCCCGGCGGCCTCCCGGTCTCGACACGCCGGTCGCGACCTCGCAAGCTCGGTCGCGCGGCTCGCTCGACCACCATCAGCGGGTCCGCGGACGCGTCCCCGCTAGGGCAGCGCGACCACGCCGAGCTCGGCGGGCGAGGCCAGCAGGTCGTTGCGCGGGATGACGCGGACCGTGTAGCCGAACGCGCCGGAGTGGTCGAGGACGTGCTCGCCGTCGAAGCGGTGCCGGCCACCCTCGTAGGACTCGGCCACGTGCAGCGACTCGACCGCGGTGTCGACCAGCTCGTCCTCGGCGTTGCTGCGGCCGTGGATGAGCTGGACGTCGACGTCCTCGGGCGACAGCGAGCCGAGCGCGACGAACGCGCGGACACTCATCGTGTCGCCAACCTCGGGGGCGTCGCCGACGCCGCTGCTCTCGACGTGCTCGACGCGGACGCCGGGCCAGCCCGTGCGGACCTTCTTCTTCCACGCGGCCAGCACGCGGGCGCCGTCGTAGTCGGAGTTCAGGCGGTGCGCGGTGACCGCGGCGGGCGCGTAGAGCTGGCGCACGTAGTCGCGGACCATCCGGGTCGCGAGCACCTTGGGGCCGAGCGACTTCAGCGTGTGCCGGGTCATCTCCAGCCAGCGCGTCGGTACGCCGTCGGCGTCGGTGTCGTAGAAGCGCGGCGCGACGTCGTTCTCGATGATGTCGTAGAGCGCGTGCGCCTCGAGGTCGTCACGGTGGTCGACGTCCTCGACACCGTCGGCGGTCGGGATCGCCCAGCCGTTGTCGCCGTCGTACCACTCGTCCCACCAGCCGTCGAGCACCGACAGGTTGAGCCCGCCGTTCAGCGCGGCCTTCATGCCCGAGGTGCCGCAGGCCTCGTAGGGACGCAGCGGGTTGTTCAGCCAGACGTCGCACCCGGGGTAGAGCGGCTGCGCCATCGCGATGTCGTAGTTCGGCAGGAACACGATCCGGTGCCGGATCTCGGGGTCGTCGGAGAGCCGGACGATGTCCTGGATCAGCTTCTTGCCGCCGTCGTCGGCCGGGTGCGCCTTGCCCGCGATCACCAGCTGGATCGGCCGCTCGGGGTGCAGGAGCAGGCTCTTGAGCCGCTCCGGGTCCCGCATCATCAGCGTCAGTCGCTTGTACGACGCCGCTCGCCGCGCGAAGCCGATCGTCAGCACGTCCGGGTCGAGGGCGTTGTCGATCCACGCGAGCTCGGCCGTGGCCGCCCCGCGCTTCTCCCACGAGCGGCGCAGCCGCTTGCGGGCGTCGTGCACGAGCTTCTCGCGCAGCACCCGCTTGGTCGCCCACACCTGGTCGCCCGGCACCTTGTCCACCACGGCCCAGAAGGCGTCGACGTCGTCCGACTGACGGTCGACGCCCTGGCCGGCCGCGAGGTCGAACATCTCGCGCGCCACCCAGGTCGGCGCGTGCACGCCGTTCGTGATCGACCCGATCGGGACCTCGGCCTCGTCGAAGGCCGGCCACAGGCCGTTGAACATCTCCCGGCTGACGTGGCCGTGCAGCTTCGAGACGCCGTTCGCGCGCTGCGCGAGCCGGAAGCCCATGACCGCCATGTTGAAGACGGACGCGTCGCCGCCCTCGTAGTCCTCGGTGCCGAGCGCCAGGATCCGCTCCACCGGTACGCCGGGCAGCGGGCCGGCCTCGCTGAAGTACTGCTCCACCAGCGTCCGCGGGAACCGGTCGATGCCCGCCGGCACCGGGGTGTGCGTGGTGAAGACGGTGGACGCGCGGCCGACCTCGAGCGCGGTCTCGAGGTCGAGGCGCGGGCCCCCCTCGGCGACGGTGAGCTCGCGGATCCGCTCCAGGCCGAGGAAGCCGGCGTGGCCCTCGTTGGTGTGGAACACCTCGGGCGCCGGGTGGCCGGTGATCCGGCAGTACGCACGGATCGCGCGCACGCCGCCGATGCCGAGGAGCAGCTCCTGGCGGAGCCGGTGCTCGCTGTTGCCGCCGTACAGCCGGTCGGTCACGTCGCGGTAGTGGTCCGGGTTCGCCTCGACGTCGGTGTCCAGCATCAGCAGCGGGACCCGGCCGACGCTGACGACCCAGATCCGCGCCTGCAGCTCGGGGCCGTCCGGCATCGCGATCGAGATCATCGCGCGCTCGCCGTTCTCCTCCCGCAGCAGCGAGATCGGGAGGCCGTCGGGATCGAGGACCGGATAGGTCTCCTGCTGCCAGCCCTCGCGCGACAGCGACTGCTTGAAGTAGCCGTGCCGGTAGAGGAGGCCGACGCCGAGGATCGGTACGCCGAGGTCGCTGGCCGCCTTGAGGTGGTCGCCCGCCAGGATGCCGAGACCGCCGGAGTACTGCGGGAGCACGGCGGCGATGCCGAACTCCGGGGAGAAGTACGCGATCGCACGCGGCACGGCCTCGCCCGAGGCCTGGCGGCGCTGGTACCAGCGGTCGCCGGTCAGGTACTGCTCGAGGTCCTCGCGCGCGGCGTGCAGCCGGCGCAGGAAGTCGGTGTCGGACGCCAGGGCCTGGAGCCGCGCCGAGCCGACGGCGCCCAGCAGCTTCACCGGATCGCGGCCGGTCGCCTCCCACAGCTCGGCGTCGACGTGCTCGAACACGTCCTGGGTCTCGGGGTGCCAGGACCACCGCAGGTTGCCGGCGAGGTCGCCCAGCGCGGCGAGCGCCTGGGGCAGGACGGGGCGGACGGTGAATCGACGGATCGCGCGCACGGAACGGACGCTACCGCGTTGGACTTGGAACGATCAAAGATCCGACCCCACCGGACCTGACGCCGGTTCACATAACGAACCACCACGTCCGCCGTTGAGCGGGGTCATGACCCGCTACCGCGTCGCCGCGCTGGCCCTCCTGACCGCCACCCTGGTCCCGGGCCTCACGCAGCTCCCCGCTCTCGCCACGAGCACCACCTCCGCTCCCTCCACCGCCCGGGCCCCGCTCGCCAGCCTCGCGGACCCGGTCGCCGGGCTCGCCGACCTGGACGTCCGGGGCACCGCGCTCCCGACCGCCGCGCAGCGCGCGGCGGTCGCCGGGCTCGGCGCGGTCGACGTCCGCTGGAACCAGTTCGGTACGCCGTCCTCGCTCCTGCCCGCCGACGGCGTGCTCGCCCGCGCGACCTCGGCCGACCCGGTGACCGCGGCGCGCGCCTGGCTGCGCGACAACGCCGCCGTCTTCGGCCTCACCGCCGACCAGGTCGACGGGCTCGAGCTGGTCAACAACCAGAAGCTGGCGCAGAGCAGCGCCCGCGCGGTGCTGTTCCGGCAGCGGTTCGGCGACCTGACGCCGGCGCTCGACAGCATGGTCACCGTCGGCGTCGCGCACGGCGAGATCGCCTACGCGTCCTCCTCGATCGCCAAGGCCACCGGCACTCCCCCGGCCGCGACGCTGACGCCCGTGCAGGCGTTCGTGACGGCCGCCGCCGACGTCGGCCGCGACCTCACCCCCGGCGTCGTCGGCGACATCAGCAGCAAGGTCGCCGGCGGCTGGACCCGGCTGACCGTGCCGGGCTTCGCCCAGCAGCAGCTGGTCCGCGAGCGCGCCCTCGCGATGGCCGACGGCTCGGTCCGCCCGGTGTTCGAGACCAACGTGCTCGACGTCGCCCACGGCTCGGCGTTCGCCTACACGCTGATGGTCGACGGCGTCACCGGCGACGTCCTGCACCGGCAGAACATGGCCGAGAGCAACAACGACGTCTACCCGTTCCAGGGCGAGATCACCGCGACCGAGTGCGGGCCCAGGCACGAGTTCGAGCTCACCGACGACAACACCAGGCAGATCGTCGCGGTCGCCGCCGCGGCCAACACGCTCAACGACATCGAGGTCAAGATCTTCGCGCCGAACGGCGACCTGCTGGTCGCCGGCGACCTCGGCACCAGCCCCGAGACCGCGACGTACTCCGCTGACTCGATCCCGAAGGGCATCTACACGATGCAGGTCTGCCCGTTCGAGGACCCGACCGTGCCGTTCCTCCCGCCGGGCAACTACGCCGCGAGCGTGACCACCAGCGACACCGAGGGCCCGTCCACCGGTGCCGCCGGCTTCGAGCCGAAGTGGCGCTACTTCACCGCGAACCCGACGCTCGACTACTCCCCCGACACCACGCCGAAGAACTCCGTCATCGGCTGCTGGTCGCCGGGCCCGGGCTGCACGACACCGACCGGCGCGTTCCAGAACGTCGCGGCGCCCGGCCCGTGGGACACCCTCGCCGGGTCCGGCGTCGGCACGATGACCACGGTCGGCAACAACGCCAACACCCACGAGGCGTGGGCCGACCCGCTGGCCCCCGGCGGTACGGCGCAGGCGCCGATCTCGCCGACGCGCGAGTACACGACGGAGTTCACCGACGCCTGGAACAACTCCGGGTGCGACCCGACCCAGCTGGTCCCGGGCGGCAACGACATCGACGCGACCGTGACGAACCTGTTCGTCGCCCACAACAACATGCACGACTTCTCGTACTACCTCGGCTTCACCGAGGCGAACTACAACCTCCAGGCCAGCAACCTCGGCCGCGGCGGCGTCGAGGGCGACCAGGAGGTCGGCAACGCCCAGGCCGGCGCACTGAGCGGTGGCACGCCGACCTTCCTCGGTCGTGACAATGCCAACCAGATCACGCTGCAGGACGGCGTACCGGGCATCACCAACCAGTACCTCTTCCAGCCGATCGCGGGAGCGTTCTACTCGCCCTGCGTGGACGGTGCGCTCGACATGGGCATCGTCGGCCACGAGTACACCCACGCGATCAGCAACCGGATGATCGGCGGCCCGGACGAGAGCATCACCTCCGCCCAGGGCGGCGCGATGGGCGAGTCCTGGGGCGACCTGACCGCCGGCGAGTACATGTTCAGCCACGGCTTCAGGAACGGCGGCAACCCCTGGGCGGTCGGCGTCTACGCGACCGGCAACAAGGACGTCGCGATCCGGGACTACGCGATCAACCACAACCCCCTCAACTACTCCGACGTCGGCTTCGACACCACGGGCGAGGAGGTGCACGCCGACGGCGAGATCTGGAACGGCACCAACTGGTCCGTCCGCCAGGCGCTGGTCGAGAAGTGGAACGACCAGTTCCCGTACGGCAACCAGGCCCTGCAGCTGCGCTGCGCCCAGGCCCGGGCCGACCGCACGCCGCTGCCGCCGGGCCAGTGCCCGGGCAACCGCCGCTGGATCCAGCTCGTGTTCGACGCCTTCCTGCTCCAGCAGGGTGCGACGTCGATGCTCGACGCCCGCGACGCGATGCTGGCGGCCGACCAGATGCGCTTCGGCGGCAAGGACCTCGGGGTCATGTGGGACGCCTTCGCCCGCCGCGGCATGGGCAAGGGCGCGTCGACGCCGAACGCCGACTCCGGCGACACGGTCCCGAGCTTCGCCTCGCCGAGGTCCGACAACGCGACCGTGACGTTCACCAGCCCGAGCGCCGGGAAGGTGTACGTCGGCCACTACGAGGCGCGCGCGACCCCGGTCGCCGACACGTCGAGGAAGACGAAGGACCTCGGTGACTCGGTCAGCCTGACGCCGGGCCGCTACGAGATGCTGTTCGCCTCGCGAGCCCGCGGCTTCAAGCGCTTCACGCTCACCCTGAAGCCGGGTGAGCACCGCACCGTCCGCCTCGCCGGCCCGAAGAACCTGGCCGCGAAGAAGAACGGCGCGAAGGTGCTCGCGACCACCGACGGGTCGCTCAACGCCGAGTCCCTCATCGACGGCACCGAGGGCACCGTCTGGGGTGGCGTCACGGCGGACAACGTCGACGCGTCGAACCCGTTCGTCGCGGTCGACCTCGCCGGCGGCGTCCACACGGTGCGCCGGGTGCAGGTCAGCGCGATGCTGAACCCGGCGCCGGCCGACCCGACGGAGGTGCCGCTGGCGAAGGACCCCGACCCGGACTCCGGCTCGCGGTTCACCGCACTGCGCAGGTTCGCGCTCGAGGCCTGCCTGAGCGACTGCGACAGCGACCAGGCCACCTGGAAGCGGTTCTACGTGTCGCCGGGCGATGCCTTCCCGGCGGTCCGGCCGCGACCGGTCGCCCCGAACCTGACGCTCCGCTCGTTCGCCGTACCGCCGACGCGGGCGGCCGCGATCCGGTTCGTCGTCCTCGAGAACCAGTGCACCGGGTACGCCGGCTACGCCGGTGAGCAGGACAACGACCCCAGCGCCTCGACCGACTGCAAGTCCGGGTCGGACCGCGGCACGATCGTGCACGCCGCGGAGCTGCAGGTGTACTGACGGGCGGAGTGGTTTCGAGACAGGCGCCAGAGCGCCTTCCTCAACCACCGGCTGGTCACGGT
>FTBU01001692.1_pt1 | contig 17762 bp, 22 predicted proteins | sample 1639351 | NCBI WGS metagenome assembly FTBU01 (sample SAMEA3914864, study PRJEB12502) | metagenome | biome: forest; material: soil | place: USA | collected 2012-03-12 | depth 0.3 m | reverse complement strand
GTCCTGGTCGGCAAGGGCATTACCTTCGACACCGGGGGCCTGTCGATCAAGCCCGGCGAGTCGATGGTGAACATGAAGCGCGACATGACCGGCGCGGCCAGCACCAGGGCCTGCTCGGCGAGCCAGGCGGGGGTCTTGATGTTCGAGGGCATCGTCGCCAGCCAGCGCGCCCGGAAGCTCGCCCGGGCGATCGCCTCGGCGCGAGCCAGGACCGGCGCGTCCGCGGCCTCGTCGGCCAGCGAGAGGGTGAGCCGGCGCAGGACGGTGCGGTCGGTCTCCTCGGTGCGCATCGAGAACCGGAACGACCCGAGCACGACCCCGGCGACGAACGCCGTGAGGCCGTCGGAGTCGCCGACCGCCTGGACCGCGCTGTCGACGGTCTCGTGCCCCGAGGCCGCGCGGGCCAGCGCGGCACCGGCCTTGCGCAGGGCACCCGGGCTGCCGTCGCCGACGCCGACGGCGTACAGGACCAGCTTCGGGAGCGGGAGCGCGGTGACCGCACCGGCCGTCGCCTCGGCACCGGACTGGTCCAGCATCGCCAGCAGGTCGAGGTCGAGGGACTCGGCGAGCTCCGCGGCGCCGGGCCCGAGCTCGAGCTCGCCGTCCTCGATCAGCAGGGCCAACGCGACCGCGTCGGTGTCACGACGGGGCGCAGCCGCACTCAGCGCGAAGGAAGGCGTCGGCACGGCGGAAGGCAACGGCACGTGGCGACAATACCGAAGGCCCTGACCCCCGCATCGGGGATCAGGGCCTTCGTCGTCTCTGTGCTGGGCCGGGTACGAGCCTCAGCCGACCACGTTCTTCAGGGCTTCACCGAGTGCGCCGGCCTCTTCGGCGTTCAGCTCGACCACGAGACGCCCACCACCTTCGAGCGGGACCCTCATGACGATGCCCCGGCCCTCCTTGGTGACCTCCAGCGGCCCGTCGCCGGTCCGCGGCTTCATTGCCGCCATGCGCACACCTCTTCCTTAGCGTGAATCCGAGCGTCCACCGCAGATGTGACGCTGTTCGCACCATTATTCCCCATCAAGCCCGAGCGCCCACAATCCGAACAACGCCAGTACGGCACACTCAGACGCGTGCATGCCCGTTCTGCGCTGTTCGACCTCTACGGCGACCACCTGCTCAGCCGGGGTGGAAGCGCGCCCGTCGCAGCACTGATCCGGATCCTCGAGCCGCTCGGGTTGCGTGCCCCGGCCGTCCGGACCGCCATCTCCCGGATGGTGGCGCAGGGCTGGCTCGCCCCCGAGCCGCGCAGCGAGGAGTCGTCGCGCGGGTCGGAGTACCGGCTCACCGAGCGTGCCCGGCTCCGCCTCGACGAAGCCGGCGCCCGGATCTACCGGACCCGGCCCGAGCCGTGGGACGGCCGCTGGCACGTCCGGGTGCTGGCGCCGATCACCGAGCGCGGCCGCCGCGAACGCGTCCGCACCCAGCTGCGCTTCCTCGGGCTCGCCCCGATCAGCGACAGCACCTGGGTCAGCCCCTGGGCCTCGGCCGGCGCCGATGCGCTCGTCGCCGAGGAGGATCTCGAGGTGGTCTCGCTGACCACCACCGACGTCACCCCGGGCGGAGCGCTGCTCACCGCGTTCGACATCGACGGCCTCGGGCACGCGTACGCCGCCTGGCTCGACGACGCCCACCGCCAGGTGCAGCCGGCGCTCGGCTCGTACGACGACCGGACCGCCTTCGTCGTGCGCTCGGAGCTGTTGCACAGCTGGCGGATGTTCCTCTTCTCCGACCCGGGCCTCCCCGACGCGCTGCTTCCCCCCGACTGGCCCGGGCACCGCGCCGCGGCCTTCTTCGACGAGCACGCCGCCCGGCTGCTGCCCGCCGCCTCCCGATTCATCGACCACTGCCTCACCCCGACAGGAGCCCCCCGATGAGTACCGAGCAGAACACCTCCGCGCCCGTGACCTCCGTGACCGCCGACGGCGTCACCACCATCACGCTGAACCGTCCGGACGCGATGAACAGCCTCGACATCGCCACCAAGGAAGCCTTGCTGGCGGCGGTCACCGCGGCAGCCGAGGACACCGCCGTGCGCTGCGTGGTGCTCACCGGCTCCGGCCGCGCCTTCTGCGTGGGCCAGGACCTCAAGGAGCACGTCGCGCTGCTGAACAGCGGCAGCAGCGACGAGCTCTTCACCACCGTGGAACGGCACTACAACCCGATCGTGTCGACCCTCGCCGACATGGCGAAGCCGGTCATCGCCGCCGTGAACGGGGTCGCCGCAGGCGCCGGCGCGAGCCTGGCGTTCGCCTGCGACCTGCGCATCCTCAGCGAGTCCGCGGGCTTCAACCTGGCCTTCCCGGGTGTCGCCCTCTCCTGCGACACCGGCGCCTCCTGGACCCTGCCGCGCCTGGTCGGCCGGGCGAAGGCGCTCGAGCTGCTGTACTTCCCGAGCACGCTCACCTCGGCGCAGTCCCTCGAGCTGGGTCTGGCCACCCGAGTGGTCCCGGATGCCGACCTGGCCGCCGAGGTCGGTGCCCTGGCCACCAAGCTCGCCGCGGGACCGACGCTCTCCTACGCCTCGATCCGGCAGTCGGTGAACTTCTCCGCGACGCACGACTTCGCCGAGTCGCTCGCCTTCGAGGGAGCCAAGATGAGCCTCACCGGGGCCAGCGGCGACCACCGCCGCGCGGTCGACGCCTTCCTCGCCAAGGAGAAGCCGCACTTCGAAGGTCGGTAGGTCCGACCACCTAGCGCCGGGCGAAGACCGAGCGGAGCAATCCCTCGGGCCCGGTACGGGTCAGCTGCCGCGTCGTCATCCGGGCGCCGTACTCGATGGTCAGCGCGATGCCTCGGTGCCGGGCGTTGTACCACTGCGTCATGGTGCCGTGGCAGCCGCTGTTGCAGTTGAAGACCTTGCGCGGCAGCTCCAGGTTCGTCGCCAGCCGCATCGCCAGGCGCTGACCCTTCCGGTAGGAGGTGTCCACGCCGTCGAGCGGCTGGTGCATGCTCACCACGTACGACGGCTTGACCCGGTTGAGGAAGCGCATCAGCGCGACCGTCTCCGGCTCCGACGCCGGCCTCGGGCCCGAGCTGTAGGCGCCGCCCCGGTGGACCCAGTCGACCGGGTAGTTCCGGTTGAGGTCGACCAGGTGCGCGTTGGTGCGGGCGTGCCGGGCCATCCCGTCCCGGTTGAGGTACGGGACGATCCAGATGTCGGCGCCCTTGATCGGCGCCCCGTCGCGCAGGTTCATCAGGATCCGGGACGGGCCGGCCTCGTCGCCGTGCATGGTGGCGAGGAAGACGACCTTGATGCGGGAGGACGGCTCGCCCAGGCGCCAGGCCCGGATCGGCCTGCCCTTCACCGAGTGTCCGATGACGCGGACCTCGCGGACCGCCGTGGCGGCCGCCGTGGCCGGCGTCGCGGACGCGGGCAGGACCAGCGGTCCACCGGCCAGCAGGAGCAGGGAGACGGCGATGCCGGCGACGCGACGCATCAGGCCGACCTCCGCCCGGGAGACCGTGACCCGAGAGAAGCGGACATGTCCGAGATCATCCGTCCACAGTGCCAGACGCGTCGCCCTCCTCCGCGGACGGCGTCGACCCGGGCGGTTCGGCCGCCGGGGCGTCGAGCTGAGCGGCCAGCCGGTCCAGCAGCGCGTCGACCTCGCTCGCCCGGTAGCCGCGCACGGCCGTGGTGAGCCGGAGGTTGCGCAGGTCCTCGCCGGTGAGCGGCCGGTCCGCCGGGACGAGGGCGTCCGGGCGGTCGTCGTACACGCGGGCCAGCGGCGCACCCTGGCCGGAGGCGACCACGACCACCGCGCCGATCAGCAGCACGACCAGGACACCGAGGAACCAGGTCACCGCGAGCCCACCATGATCTTCACGGCCTCCTCGAGGTCGTCGGTGAGGACGAGGGCGTCGAGGTCGGCCTGGGAGATCTTGCCGCTCGCGAGCACGGTGTCGCGCAGCCAGTCGATCAGGCCGCTCCAGTACTCGACCCCGACCAGGACGACCGGGAACGAGGTGATCTTCTTCGTCTGCGCGAGCGTGAGCGCCTCGAACAGCTCGTCGAAGGTGCCCAGGCCGCCGGGCAGCACGATGAAGCCCTGGGCGTACTTCACGAACATCGTCTTGCGCGCGAAGAAGTACCGAAAGTTGATGCCCAGGTTCACGTAGTCGTTGACGCCCTGCTCGAAGGGCAGCTCGATGCCGAGCCCGACGCTGGTGCCGCCCGCCTCGGCGGCGCCCTTGTTGGCCGCCTCCATCGCGCCGGGACCGCCGCCGGTGATCACCGCGAAACCGGCCTCGACCAGCCGGCGCCCGACCTCGACGCCCTTCGCGTAGTAGGCATCGTCGACCGGGGTCCGTGCCGACCCGAAGACGGCGATCGCCGGACCGAGCTCGGCGAGCGCGCCGAATCCCTCGACGAACTCGGACTGGATCCGCAGCACGCGCCACGGGTCGGTGTGCACCCAGTCCGCGGGCCCGCGGCCGTCGAGCAGCCGCTGGTCGGTCGTGGAGGTGTCGATCTGCTCGCCGCGCTGGAAGGTCGGTCCCTTGCGCCTGATCCGGCGAGGCCCGCTCACCGGGTCTCCCCGTCCTGGTCGGCGCCCAGCCAGGCGCGCAGCGCTGCCTCGCAGCGCCGGATGTCCTCGAGAGGCACGTGTTCCTCCTGCTTGTGGGCGAAGACGGGGTCACCGGGACCGTAGTTGACCGCCGGGATATCGAGCGCGGTGAACCGGGCGACGTCGGTCCACCCGAACTTGGGGGCGATCTCACCGCCGACCGCGTCGGCGAAGGCGCGCGCGGCCGGGCGGTCGAGCCCCGGGCGAGCACCGGGCGCGGAGTCGGTCACCTCCAGCTCGTAACCGTCGAAGAACTCGCGGACGAACGCGATCGCCTCGTCCTCGGTGCGGTCCGGGGCGAACCGGTAGTTGACGGTGACCACGCACTCGTCCGGCACCACGTTGGTGGCGACCCCGCCGCTGATCAGCACGGCGTTGAGGCCCTCGTGGTACTCCAGGCCGTCGATGACCGGCTTGCGCGGCTCGTACGTCGCCAGCCGGTTGAGCACCTCGGCGGCACCGTGGATCGCGTTCACCCCGCGCCAGGCCCGGGCAGAGTGCGCCCGCTCGCCGCGGGTGCGCACCTCGACCCGCAACGTGCCCTGGCAGCCCGCCTCGACGCCGGCGTTCGACGGCTCCATCAGGATCGCGAAGTCGGCGGCCAGCAGCTCGGGCTGCTCCTCGGCGATCAACCGGAGGCCGTTGTGGACCGCCGCGATCTCCTCGCCCTCGTAGAACAGGTAGGTCACGTCACGGTTCGGGTCGGGCAGGCCGGCAGCCAGCTTGAGGGCGACCGCGACGCCACCCTTCATGTCGCAGCTCCCGAGCCCGTGCAGGAAGGTGCCGTCGTTGCGCGACGGCAGGTTGTCGTTGACGGGGACCGTGTCGACGTGTCCGGCGATGACGACCCGCTCGCCACGGCCGAGATCGGTGCGCGCCACCAGGGAGTTGCCGATCCGGGTCACGGTGAGGTGGTCGACCTCGCGCAGCGCCAGCTCGATCGCGTCCGTGATCGACTTCTCGTCGAGGCTCACCGACTCGATGTCCACGAGCGTGGCGGTGAGGTCGACGACGTCCGCGGTCAGGTCGAGCGGTACCAGGTCCAACGACATGCGCTCATCCTGTCAGGCCGACGGGCACCTCACTGCGTCTCGGCCGGCTCGACGGACGGCGGTGCGAACACGCAGAACTCGTTCCCCTCCGGATCCGCCAGGGTCGTCCAGCCCGGCGTCTCCCACAGCAGCGTCGCCCCGCGGGCCAGGAAATCCGCCACGTCGCCGTACACGTCCCAGTGCCAGCGGTTCTTCACCGTCTTCGGCTCGGGGACGTTGCCGAACACCATGGCGAAGAAGGGCGACACCGCGGACGTCGGGAACCCCGGCGCCCCCTGGAACCACCAGTAACCGTCCTTCGGCTGCGCCTCGACCCCGAACACGTCCGCCCACCACCGGGCGGTCGACTCGGCGTCGGCGCAGTCGACGTTGAACTCGAAGACCCGGTACGGCGCCAGCCGCTCGGGCGGTTGCACGAACGCGCAGAACTCGCCCCCCTCGGGGTCTGCCATGACCGTCCAGTGGATCTCCTCGTCCTGCGGCCGGATCACGGTGGCCCCGAGGTCGAGCAGCTCGGAGAGCTCCGTCACGCTGACGTCGAGATGCACCCGGTTCTTGACCGTGCGTCGATCGGGCACCGGGCAGACGGCGATCCCCTGCCCCTCCTCGGGCCCGATGACGTCGCCGGGGTCGGCCGGGTCGTCGCTGAATTGCTTGAACTCCAGGCCGGTCGCTGCGGCCCAGAACCGCCCGAACGCGGTCACGTCGTCTGCGCCGTCGTAGGCGTCGGCGCAGAGTTCCTTGAAGGTGGCGATCGCCGTCGAGGTGCTCATGCCCGCACCCTGCCATGCGGCACCGACAGGGACGTGCACGCACCGGTCAGGGCATCACCTTGTACAGGTCGACCGCCGTCTCCTCCGGTGGCGCCGTGAACCCGCCCTCGATCCCGGCCTGCATCTTCGGCATCAGGACCTCGTCGCGGAACTTCTCCCAGCTCTCCTTCGAGTCGTGGACGGCCATGATCGTCCAGCCTCCCTCGGACGGCCCGGCCGCGTGGAAGATCTGCCCGGGAGGCAGGGTGTCCGGCGTCGGATGCACGGCCGCGATCGACGCCTCGTACTGCTCGCGGGTCCCCCCGGCGAAGTGGTGCACGACTCCGTAGGCCATGACGGCCCCCTTCTCGTACGGCGCGTGCGTCGAGGGCTCTGCCCGACGGCGCGATGGCCAGTGCCCGCGCCCGGATTCGCCGCCGGGAGGCCCCGGCGTGCTGGTCACTACTCCGGACGCTAGACCCCTCCTGGCGAGCGGACCAGAGCACGGAAGGGTCAGGTCCGCCCGGTAGCCTGAACGCCATGTCCTCCCCCATCCCTGCCTCCCCGACGCATGCCTGGGGCTTCGGTCTCGCGACCATCGCCGCCGACGGCTCGACCCTCGACACCTGGTACCCGAGCCCGGCCCTGGGCGAGGCGCCCGACGGTGCCGAGGCGCCGGCGTACCTGACCGCGCTGGAGGGCAAGGACGACGTACGCCGCGTGCACACCGAGGTGGTGCTGCGCTCGATCGAGCTGGCGACCGCGCCGGCCGACGCGAGCGACGCCTACCTGCGCCTGCACCTGCTCAGCCACCGCCTGGTCACCCCGCACGGATCCGACCTCACCGGCCTCTTCGGCCTGCTCAGCAACGTCGTGTGGACCAGCCGCGGGCCGTGCGCGGTCGCCGACTTCGAGGAGGTCCGGGGCGCGCTCAAGGCGGACGGGCCCGTCCAGGTCTTCGGCGTCGACAAGTTCCCGCGGATGACCGACTACGTGCTGCCGACCGGCGTGCGGATCGCCGACGCCGACCGGGTCCGCCTCGGCGCGCACCTCGCCGACGGCACCACGGTCATGCACGAGGGCTTCGTGAACTTCAACGCCGGCACGCTCGGCGCCTCGATGGTCGAGGGCCGGATCTCGGCCGGCGTGGTCGTCGGCGACGGCTCCGACGTGGGCGGCGGCGCCTCGATCATGGGCACCCTGTCCGGCGGCGGCAGCCAGGTCATCTCGATCGGCCAGCGCTGCCTGCTCGGCGCGAACGCCGGCATCGGTATCTCGCTCGGCGACGACTGCGTGGTCGAGGCCGGCTGCTACGTGACCGCCGGCACCAAGGTGACCCTGGCCGACGGTGCCGTCGTGAAGGCGCTCGACCTGTCCGGTGCCAGCAACATCCTGTTCCGCCGGAACTCGGTCAGCGGTGCGGTCGAGGCCGTCCCGTGGAAGGCCGCCGGCATCACGCTCAACGCCGACCTGCACAAGAACTGACGCGATGGCCCGTCAACGACGACGGACCGGTTGCGCTTCGTTCGTCTTCCTGGCCGTCCTGGCTGTGGTCGCCGGTATCGGCGTCGCGATCTGGCGCGGCGCCGGCCCGCTGCCCGACCCGGAGGCGTGCACCGCCTCGGTGAACGGGCACGACGTGCTGCTGGCCCCGGACCAGGCGCGCAACGCCACCCTGATCGCCGCGATCGCGGTGCGGCGAGGGCTGCCCGCTCGCGCCGCCTCGATCGCCCTGGCGACGGCGTACCAGGAGAGCAAGATCCGCAACCTGACGCACGGCGACCGGGACTCGGTCGGCATCTTCCAGCAGCGGCCCTCGCAGGGCTGGGGCACCGTCGCGCAGATCCGCAACGAGACCTACGCGATCAACAAGTTCTACGACGCCCTCGAGAAGATCGACGGCTACCAGACGATGCGGATCACCGAGGCGGCGCAGAAGGTGCAGCGCTCCGGCTTCCCCGAGGCGTACCAGGACCACGCCGAGGACGCCCGCGCCCTGGCCTCCGCGCTCACCGGCTACAGCACGGGCGGCGCGTTCACCTGCGTCGTCCACCAGCCCGACGGCCACGGCACCGCCGCGACCGTCCTCGCCTCGCTCGAGCGCGGGTACGGCGACCTCGGCGCCACCCGGAGCACCCGGCAGGACGTCGTGGTCCCGGTCGGGCCCGGCACCGACGGCAACCGCCTGGGCTGGTCGGTCGCGGCGTACCTGGTCGCGCACGCCGGCGAGCTGCGGATCGACGAGGTCCGCTTCGACGGCAAGGTCTGGCGCACCGGCCGCGACTCCGAGGACGGCTGGGTTCCCGGCGACGCGTCGTCGGAGCAGGTCGTCGTGAAGGTCGGCTGACCCTCAGGCGAGCCGGGCGGCGGCCGCCGCGGCGCGCTCGTCGGTGACCGTGAACGCCACCCGGACGTGCTCGGCGCCGGCGGCACCGTAGAAGGCGCCCGGAGCGACCAGGATGCCGCGCTCGGCGAGCCAGGAGACGGTGTCCCAGCACGGCTCGTTCCGGGTCGCCCACAGGTAGAGCGAGCCCTCGGAGTGGTCGATCCGGAAGCCGGCCGCCTCGAGCGCCGTGCGCAGGACCGTACGGCGGGCGGCGGACCGGGCGGCCTGCTCGTCCACGTGCGCGTCGTCGCCGAGCGCGGCGATCATGGCGCGCTGCTGCGGGCCCGGCATCTGCAGGCCGAGGTTCTTGCGGACCGCGAGCAGCTCGCCGATCACGGCCGGGTCACCGGCCACGAACGCGCAGCGGTAGCCGGCCAGGTTGGAGCGCTTGGACAGCGAGTGCACCGCGAGGATGCCCTCGGTCGAGCCGCCGCAGACGTCGGGGTGCAGCACCGAGACCGGCGTGACCTCGCGCTCCCAGGACAGCTCCAGGTAGCACTCGTCGGAGATCAGCAGCACGCCGCGCTCGCGGCACCACTCGACCACCTTGCGCAGGTGCTCGACCGGCAGCACCCGGCCGGTCGGGTTCGACGGCGAGTTGATCCAGAGGATCCGCGGGACCTCCGGTCCCAGCGCGGTGAGCGAGTCGGTCGCCAGGGTGCGCGCACCGACCAGCGCCGCGCTCACCTCGTACGTCGGGTAGGCGAGCTCCGGGTAGACCACGAGGTCGCCTGGGCCGACTCCGAGGTGCAACGGCAGCGAGGCGATCAGCTCCTTGGAGCCGATCACGGGCAGCACGCTGTCCAAGCCGAGCCCGGTGACGCCGAACCGGCGCTCGAGCCAGTCCACGCAGGCCTGCCGCGTCTCGGCCAGGCCGATCGTCAGCGGGTAGCCCGGGGAGTCGGCGGCAGCACGCAGCGCCTCCTGGACGATCCCCGGGGTCGGGTCCACCGGCGTGCCGACCGAGAGGTCGACGATCCCGTCCGGGTGCGCGCGGGCGCGGTCGGCGTACGGGGTCAGGTGGTCCCAGGGGAAGTCAGGGAGCCGGGCCGAGACCAGCCGGTCCCGGCCCTGCTCACCGTCGTGGGTGCTCAGTGGTCCTGGTTCTGCGGGGGCAGCGCGGCGATCATCGGCGCGTCTGCTTCGATCTGGCCCATCTTCGCGGCGCCGCCGGGCGAGCCGAGGTCGTTGAAGAAGGCCACGTTCGCGTCGTAGTACTCCTTCCACTCCGAGGGGGTGTCGTCCTCGTAGTAGATGGCCTCGACCGGGCAGACCGGCTCGCAGGCGCCGCAGTCGACGCATTCGTCCGGGTGGATGTAGAGCATCCGCTTGCCTTCGTAGATGCAGTCGACGGGGCACTCGTCGACGCAGGCGCGGTCCTTCACATCGACACAAGGCTGGGCGATGACGTAGGTCACCTGGATCCTCCTGGGGTGTACGTCCGGTCTGGACGGGGCAAGCCTAGTATCCCGGACGTGGCTCCTACAGGCAGACCCACGTTTCAACACGTGATCAAACACCCGGCCGGCGTCGACCAGGCGCCGTCATGAGTCATTCGCTCGGCCCGCACGTCGTCGGGCAGCGGGTGGTGGTGCGCCGGATCGTGCCCGGTGAGACCGGTCCGACGGGTGGCCCTGCCTTCACCGACGTGCTCGGCACCTGCGAGTCCTGGGGCGACGGCGAGGTGGTGCTCCGCACCGAGGAGGGCGACGAGGTGCGCATCGCGACCTCGCTCATCGTCTCCGGCAAGCCGGTGCCACCGCGGCCCTCGCGGTTCCGCCGGCTCGGCGACGACGAGGTCGACGCCCGGGTCGCGGCGCTCCGCGACGGACCGGCGCCGCCTCCCCCGGTCGACGTGTCCCTGATCGGGGTCGCGCGCCTCGCGCGCGAGCTCGGCGACGGCGGTGGAGAGGTGCACGCGATCGACCGCGAGGACGGCACCCTGGTCGTCGAGGTGCTCCTGGACGGCGACCGGATCGCGTCCGCCACGCTGCGGCACGACGACGACTGGGCGCTGCTGCGCACCCTCGACGTCGACGACGCCCACCGCCGGCGCGGGACCCGGCGGATGCTGCTCGCGGCCGTCACCAGCGTCCTCGCCGAGAGGGGCGTCAGCGTGCTGGTCGGCGAGATCCCGGCCGACGATCCCGCGGCACGAGGTCTGGCGTCAGCGATCGGGTTCGAGCGTCACCACACGACGACTGCCGAAATTCGGTGATCGAGCGTAGTCGAGATCCGGTCTCGACTATCCGGGTCTCGACTATCCGGGTCTCGACTATCCGGGTCTCGACTATCCGCTCGCTTCGCTCGCTGCTCGACCACCGTCTTCTTCGCTCGCTGCTCGACCACCGTCTTCTTCGCTCGCTGCTCGACCAGCGAAGAGGGACCCTCAGAGACCGTTGAACAGGTCGGTCTCGAGCCCCTGGTCCGTGAACGGCGCCGCCTTGACCCCCTTGGCGATCCGGTAGAACTCGTAGCCCCAGGCCTCGCTGCCCACGTTGTTGGAGAGGGCGAAGAACGGACCGTCGGTGGTGATCTGGGTGGCGTGCGCCGCGAGCGCGGCCATCTTCTTGTCGTTGTAGGCCAGGCCGTCGACCACGCAGCCGAGGTTCTCGTCAGAGGTGACGAACGGCGGCAGCTGACCCTCGGGGTCCATCCCCTCGAAGGTGGTCGTGTCGCCCGCGTCGCGCAGCCGGCGCAGGCCCTCACGCATCCAGCTCTCCGACATCGCGACCCAGTAGACCTTGGCGATGTCGTGGGCCTCGCCCAGGTCGGTCCGGTACGACGGCACCGCGGCCAACGCGGCGGCGTACGTCGCAACCCGATGGGCCTGGATGTGGTCGGGGTGCCCGTAGTTGCCGAACTCGTCGTAGGTGACCAGCACCTGCGGCCGCACCTCCCGGATGATCGCGACCAGGTGGTCGGCGGCCTCGGTGAGGTCGGCGTGCCAGAAGGCGTTCTCGTGCACGTCGTCGGCGGCGACCGCGTGCCCGTCCTCGTGCCACTTCATCCCTGAGTCGCGGTAGGTCCCGAAGCCACCGAGGAACCGGTAGTCGGTCACGCCGAGCGCCGCCATCGCGTTGGCCAGCTCGATCTTGCGCTGACCGGCGAGCGCGTCGTCCTGGTCGTGCGCCAGGTGCTCGAGCTCGGGGACCAGGACCTCGCCCATCTCGCCGGCGGTGCAGGTCACCAGGGTGACGCCGATGCCCTCGTCGACGTACTTCGCCATGGTGGCGCCGTTGTTGATGCTCTCGTCGTCGGGGTGGGCGTGCACGAACAACGCATGCTTGGTCATGAGCACGACCCTAGTGCGGCGTCAGGACAGGACGCGCGGGAGTTCCCCCACGAACGGTCGGTCCGCCGCGAGCCAGGCGACGTCGTCCAGCTCGTCGCGCCCCAGCCAGCGGACCGCGTCGTGCTCCCCCGGGCGCGGCACCGGCTCACCGTCGACCAGGACTGCGGTCGCGACGCGGAGCACCAGGCCGGGCCGGATCTCCACCTCGGCGCCCGCAGCAGGCTCCAGCCAGCCCGTGATCGCGACCCCGCAGCCCAGCTCCTCGGCGATCTCCCGGACCGCGGCCTGCTCCGGTGTCTCACCGGGCTCGACCTTGCCGCCCGGAAGCTCCCAACCGTCGCCGGTACGCCGAGCAGCCAGCACCCGACCGTCGCGGACGATCGCGACCCCGACGACGACCGTCATCGGCGGATCATCCTCGGGGCTGCAGCGCCAGCTGACGCGACTGCGCCACCAGACGACCGGTCGAGTCCCAGACGTTGCAGTCCTCCTCGAAGAGGCCGCCGGCGACCGTGCGCGTCTCGTGCCGGACGATGGCCCACCCCGGGGCCGGCCGGGCCCGGACGTGCGCGGTGAGCTCGAGGGTGGGCGCCCAGCCGGGCATCCCGAGGTCGAAGGTGACCGGCGGCAGCGCGTCGACGACCAGCAGCAGCGCGATCGGGTCCAGGGGGCGGTCGTCGGCGAGCTTGAACCAGCCCTGGATGACGCCCTTCCGGGACGGCTGGCCGACCGCCCACATCGCGGTCGCCGGGTCGAACCGGGTTCCGAACCGGTCCAGGAGCGGCGCGATCGCCTTGACCTCGGGCGGGGCGTCGGTCGAGAGCACGCACTCCTCGACCGGCGGCAGCACCGGTGGCGGCAGCGCGAGTCCGAGCGCGGCGGCCTCGGCGTCGGTGCTCGCGTCGTGGGCGCGGTCCAGGTTGCCGAAGGTGGCGTGGGCGGCGATCCGGGGAACGCTCACCCCGTCGACGTCCTGGCTCAGGACGGCACGGACCGTGGAGAACCGGCCGGTCGTCCGGACCAGCTCGGTGCGCACGGTGGCCGGCCCCGGCACCGACGCGGAGACGTAGTGCGCGCTCACCGAGAACGGGTCGACGTGCCGGCCGTCCTCGGGCCCGGCCGAGCCGACCTCCGCGGCCACGGCGTTGCCGATGATCGCCAGCAGGTAGCCGCCGTTGACCCCGCCGCCGACGACCCAGCCGGGCGCCAGGTCGGCGTCGTAGGTGCCGTCACCGCGCGCGGAGACGCTGGTGTCGCGGTCGAACTCGTAACCCATGCACGGCAGGCTAGGTCGTGGTCAGACCCGCTCGACGCACCGGGTCCGGACGTCGACGCCGAGGTCCGTGGTCGCGGCGGCCCGGGTCATGCACAGGTTGCAGTGGCTGCAGACGCCCTTCGCAGCGGGGTCGGTCGCCATCCGGTTCACCAGGTCCGGCTCGCGGAGCAGGGCGCGCGCCATCGCGACGAACTCGAAGCCCTCAGCCATCGCCCGGTCGATCGTGGCCCGGTTGTTGATGCCGCCGAGCATCACCAGCGGCATCGAGACCGCCTCGCGGAAGGTCAGGGCCTTGTCCCGCAGGAACGCCTCCTCGAACGGGTAGGACTTGAAGAAGCGCTTGCCGACGGGGGTCTTCATGCCGAGCCGGACCATCGCCGGCATCGTCGCGGCGAACTCCTTGACCGGGGCGTCGCCGCGGAACAGGTACATCGGGTTGAGCAGCGACGAACCAGCGCTGAGCTCGAGGGCGTCCAGGTGACCGTCGGCCTCGAGCAGCTGCGCGAACTCGACGGTCTCCGGCATCGAGAAACCGGCGGGCGAGCCCTCGGTCATCCCGATCTTGGCAGTGACCGCCGCGGCGTCGCCCACCTCCTCGCGCACCGCACGGGCGACCTGGCGCGCGAACCGGGAGCGGTTCTCCAGCGACCCGTTCCAGGAGTCCTTGCGCCGGTTCTGCTGCGGCGCGAGGAAGGAGCTGAGCAGGTAGCCGTGCGCCATGTGGATCTCGAGGACGTCGAAGCCGGCGTCGACCATGATCCGCGCGGTGCGCACGTAGTCCTTGGTGATCCGGGTGATGTCGGCCTCGGTCGCCGACCGGATCATCTGCATGCTCAGCGGCGACGGCATCTTCGACGCCGCGAGCGCGTGCACCCCGTTGGAGCGCCCGTTGGCGACCGGGCCCGCGTGGCCGAGCTGGCCGGCGATCTTGGCTCCGGTCTCGTGGATCGCGTCGGCCAGCCGGGCGAGCCCCGGCGCGGCCTCGTCGTTCACCACGATCACCTCGCGGTGCGTACGGCCCTCGGGCGCGACCGCCAGGTACGCCACGGTGGTCAGGCCGACCCCGCCGCGCGCCGGGGCGAGGTGGTAGTCGATGAGGTCGTCGGTGACCAGGCCGTGCGGCGTACGGCCCTCGAACGTCGCAGCCTTGACGATCCGGTTCCTCAGGCGCACCGGGCCGAGATCGGCGGGCGCGAACGCGTCGTTCACCATGCGGCGAGGGTAGCAGGTGAACGAGACGATGCGTCTCGTTTGAGGTGACCACAGCCTCGTCGGTCCATGCCCGTGTCGGACGTGCAGCTGAGAATGTGGTGAGCCACACGGCTTCTGCCACCTGTTCGCCCACGCTCCTGCAATACGCTTCGTTCCGTGAACGCCACCTCCGCGCCCGCCGCCGACGAGCGCCCGCGTCGCCGCAGCGAGCGTGCGCGGATCGCGATCCTCGAAGCCACCAACGAGCTGCTGCACGAAGGCGGGCTCGACCAGTTCAGCATCGAGGCCGTGGCCGCCCGCGCCGGCGTCGGCAAGCAGACCATCTACCGCTGGTGGCCGACCCGCGCGACCCTCGTCGCCGACGCGCTCCTCGACCGCGACGACATCGGCCCGGTCCCCCCGAAGGACACCGGCGACGTGATCAAGGACCTCGGCAAGTGGGCCGGCGACCTGGCCGCCTCGATCGGCTCCCCGCGCGGCAGCGCCACGCTGCGGATGCTGACCGCGGCCGCCACCGAGCACCCCGAGACGTCGCGGCGCCTGCACGACAAGTTCAGCGGACCGCTCCAGGAGTACGCCAACGCCCGGCTCGCGGCGGCGAAGGAGATCAAGGCGACGCCCACGCAGCGCCGCAACGCTGTCGACGCGATCATCGGCGGCATGGTCTTCCAGGTGCTCTCCCACCAGAAGCTCACCCGCGCCGGCGCCAGCCAGATGGCGCAGATGGTGCTGCGCGGTCTCGCGAACGGCTGAGAGCGCTTCCGGGCCGAACGCCCGCTGTGTCAACCTGAACGGGCGGTCGAGCGACTCTCGGGCATGACGAACTCCGCTCCGGAGGAGAAGCTCTCGATGGGTGAGGAGCATGCCTTCAGCTCGCGCGAGGTGGTCGAGCCATCCCGCGCCGAGCTCGTCGACCTGCTCTTCCGGCGGCACTACGCCGGCCTCCTCCGCCTCGGCGTCGTCATGCTGGGCAGCCGCGAGGCCGCCGAGGACGCCGTCCAGGACGCCTTCGTCGCCCTGCACCGGCACTGGTCGTCGCTGCGCGAGGTGGAGGATGCCGAGGCATACCTCCGGTCGGCGGTGCTCAACCGCTGCCGGTCCTGGGTACGACGCCAGGTCGTCCAACGGAGCCCACGACCGCTGATGCTCGTGCGCGAGCAGGTGGAGAGCCCCGAGGACACGACAGTGAGTCGCGACGAGGCGGGTTCGCTGGTGGCGCAGCTGCGCTCCCTGGCCCGCCGCCAGCGCGAGGTGCTCGCCTGTCGCTACGTCCTCGAGCTCTCCGTCGCGGAGACCGCCCAGCTGCTCCAGATCAGCGAGGGATCGGTGAAGACCCACGCCCATCGCGGATTGCAGGTTCTTCAGCAGCGGATGGAGGTGGCCCGATGAGCATCGAGGACGAGCTCGCCCGGGACATCGCCATCGTCACCGGAGGTGTGGTCGTGACCGAGCAGGAGATGAGCGATGCGCGCGAGGCAGTCGCCGAGCGCATCGTCAACGAGAAGAAGCGGGACCGTCGTCGGGTCCTGGTCGCCGTCGCGGCAGCAGCCGTGGTCATCCCGGTCGTGGCGGTCGCCGCCGTCCGGGCCGTCGGGGGCGAGGAGACCGTCCAGCCGGCGGGTCCGGTTCCGAGCGAGGACGGCTTCCTCACGGGCGACGCACCCACCAAGGACGACCTCCAGGGAGTCTGGCGGGTCGACAACGGGACCACGGCGATCCGGTTCAGCGCACCGGACCTGGTCGCGTTCGACGACTCCGGTCAGCTCTTCGGCGCTCCGGCGGTGCTCGGCACCTACGACCTCGACGACGACCAGATCACGGTGTACGTCGAGGGCGGCCGCGCACACTGCGGCCCGCGGACGTACCGGCTGCGCGCGTCGGTCCCCGAGACGGGTTCGCTCCACGTCGTGCAGGAAGACCCGAGCACGGACTCCTGTCCGGTCCTGGCGGGCGCCGCGGCCCTCGAGCAGGTGGCGCCGGCGGGGCCGGCGGTGAAGGGCCTCGTGTTCTCGCAGGACGAGGGCTGGCAGCCCCTGACCGGACCGGACGCCCTGCCGGGCCTGTGGGCGGCGGAGGGCGGTGGCTATGCCCTGGAGATGGACCCCGGCGGCGCCTACTTCCTGGTGGACGAGAGCGGCGAGGCCGTCGACCGCGGACAGTGGTCGGTGCGCGGGAGCGACCTCACCCTGACGAGCTCGGCGGCCTCGATCACGTGCAGTACCGGCGACCGGCTGGTGCTGCGCAACGTCCAGACGGAGGACCCCGGTCCCACGACCGCCCTCCGCGGCACCGTCGCGACGAACACGTGCGACGCCGGTTGGACGCCCAAGGCCTGGTTCCGCATCCCGCACCTGGGCTCGGACTGAGCCGTCAGGACGCCGGGCCTCAGGCGGGTCCGGCGTCCGAGGCCACGACGCTCTCGAAGTCGCCGGACCACTTCGGGATGATGAAGATGCCCTCGGCCTCGATCGCGACGCCGAGGTCGCCGGTGATCGTGGCCTCGACGAAGACCTTCCGGCCCTCCTCGCCCGACACCCGGCCGTCCAGCCGTACCCGTCCGAGCGGCAGTGGGTTGCGGTACCGCAGGGTGAGCGTCCCGGTGAGCGTCACCCGGTTCATCTGGCTCGCGGTCACGCCCATGAGGTGGTCGAGGAGCAAGGCGCTCACTCCCCCGTGCGCGCACCCCGGCGGACCCTCGTACGCCGCCCCCAGAACCACCTCGGCCCAGGTGCTCCCGTCCGGCTCGTGCATCACCGTCATCGGCGGAGCGGCGCCGTTGCGCAAGCCGACCGCTGCATTGCCCCAGTTCCACGCCTTGCCGGTGGCGTTGTAGTTCACCCCCGCCGGTCCGTCGACCTGGTCCTCGCGCAGCCGCGCGGTGATCTCGGTGATCGAGCGCAGCGCGTCGGAGACGACGTCGTCGCCCGCGTTGCTGCGGATGGTCGCATCGACCAGTCCGCGGACGGCGGCCGCGAGCGGGCCGTACCGACGCTCGACGGCCTCGACCTCGGCATCGCTCACCTCCACGAGCCGGAACGCGGTCATGTCCTCCACGCGGGCGCCTCCCCCCGATCACGCGAGACGAAGCGTCTCGCCGGACGAGGATAACGGTTCAGATGTTCCAGGGGTCGAGGACCCGCACCCCGAGACCGTCGAAGTCGCGCACGTTGCGGGTGGCCAGGACGCAGTCGTGGACCTGCGCGGTCGCGGCG